>ERZ1066122.36-NODE-36-length-164450-cov-13.709018_pt1 | contig 164450 bp, 123 predicted proteins | sample MGYA00382769_ERZ1066122 | MGnify/ENA primary metagenome ERZ1066122 (study PRJEB33369, sample SAMEA5778352) | biofilm metagenome | biome: Industrial cooling water; feature: Water cooling tower basin; material: Biofilm | place: United Arab Emirates | collected...
ATCCTCCGTCGTGATACAGAGTTATGGCTCATACACAGAATTTCCGACACCCTCCGGCTCCGACCTCGGCCAAGGCCAAAACCACGACCGCCGGCCCCTGTCGAACACGATCCCGCTTCTCAACTCATTGGTTGCTGGTCTCTCATTTTCTATTTCTGTCTCGTCCTCTCAATCCTCTCATCTCCCATCTCTGGGAATCTCAGCATCCCGAGCATGGGAAATGAGAGGTGAGGGCCTACATCCCCCGTATTTCCGGTTTCGGTGACGCCGGCGCCTCCAGCGTCTCCAAGACCTGCCGCCACGAGAACTTCTGGCCTTTGCCCAGCACGTAGTAGTCCATCCACGCCATCTCCGACATGCTCTTCACGAGGCGATTGCGCGCGTCGGGAATGCCGTGGGAATTGCCGGGATACATGAACAGCTCCGTGGGCACGCCCACACGCTTGAGCCCCATGTGCAGCTCCACACTCTGCGGGCTCGGCACACGCGGATCCCCCTCCACCACGTGAATCATGGTGGGCGTCTTGGCGTTGCGGATGTACTTGATGGGTGACTGCGTCCAGTACGCGTCGAAGTCGTCGTAGGGCAGCTTGTCGCCGAGGTAGTGCTGGCGATTGCGCTGCACATCCGACTGCGCGTACATCGAAATCCAGTTCGACGTGCCCGCGCCACTCGAGATGGCCTTGAAGCGGTCGGTGTGCGTGAGAATCCAGTTGCTCCAGTGACCGCCGGCGCTCCAGCCCAGCACGCCCATCTTCGTGCTGTCCACCAGTCCCTGCGCGATGAGCGCATCCACACCGGTCATGATGTCGTTGTATCCGGGCGGGAAGTAGTTGCCCACGATGCCGGTCTTGTGCGCCTCGCCGTAGTTGGTGCTGCCCCGGTAGTTGGGCTTGAGCACCATCCAGCCCTGCCCCGCATACACCTGCGCGCCGTAGCCGCCGTTGAAGCTCAGCAGGTCGGCCGCCGCCGGCCCGCCGTGAATGGCCACGATGAGTGGATAGCGCTTGCCCGGCGTGTAGCCCACCGGCTTGAGCAGCACACCACCCACCTGCTTGCCATCGGTGGACGTCCAGGTCACTTCACTCTCTTCGCCCAGCGCGATCTGCTCATTCACCCAGGCGTTCGCGGCGGTGAGCGGCGTCCAGGCCGCACGCTTCGGCAACTCCGTCACCGAGGACACGACAAAGTGAGAGGACGGCGTGGCCGGATCCTGATACGACAGCACGAGACGCTTGGTGGCCTCATCCTGTGACACGTTCAGCACACCCTGCACGTTCGTGACGGGCTTCACGCGACCACTGGCCACATCGAGGGCGAAGAGCTGCTGCGTGGCGCGCCAGCCCTCGTTGAAGTAGATCGTGCGGCCGTCGGCGCTCCAGAACGACACCGACACATCGCCGTCGAGATCGCCCAGCTTGCGCAGCGCGCCGCCGCTGGCCGCCACCTCGCGCAGATACACCCGGCGGTTCTTCATCGTGTAGCGCGTCAGATCATCGGGCGCGGAGAAGGCCAGCCACTTCGAATCCGGTGAGAAACTCAAGCCCGACTCACCCACCTCTTCGTTCTGCGTGAGCCGCTCCACCCGCCCATCCTGCCGGTCCAGCAGATACACATCGGCGTAGATGCCCTCTTCGGTGATGTTGCGCTTGTAGCGATCATAGGGCGTGGCCGTGAAGGCCACATGGCGGCTGTCGGGCGAGATCGTGAAGTTGGTGACCGCCAACTGTGCGTCGCGTGTGAGTCGCGTGGCCGCCGGTGGCGCGCCAAGTGGCGAGGAGGCCGACGGCAACGGCACCGACCACAGCGACACCGACGGTGTCTCTGCGTTGCGCACGTTAACCGTAAAGCGCGCCTCGCGGCGCTTGCGTTCATCCGTGTCCACGGTGTCGGACGAGAGAAACACCACGGACTTGCCGTCGGGCGCGATGCGCCAGGTATCCACGCCCGCGGGCTGCTTCGTCAGTGTGATGGCACTCAGCGAATCGGCCGGCTTGCCGCTGCTCACCGCGGACGACGCCAGCGCATAGAGCTGCTCCTCGCCCGACTTGCCGCTGCGATACACCAGCCACGACCCGTCCTTCGTGAAGGCGTAGGTGCTCACCCCCTCACGCGCGGCCGTGATGCGCCGCGCTTCCCCGCCATCCGGCGACATGACGTAGAGCTGCTGCTGGTTGGCAGCGCTGGCCGGCGCCTCGCGGTTGGAGGCAAACACGAACCAGCCACCCGTCGGCGACCACTGCGGATTGCTTTCGTTCTTGCCGGTGGTGTAGGTCAGCTGACGTGTCGCTGCCACCCCGCGATCGGTGGGCACGAGATACAGATCAGACTGCGTCGTGGCCGCCTTCCAGTCGGGCGTGGTGAGCGCATACACGGCCAGGCGTCCGTCGGGCGACAAGGCCGGTGTGGACGCCGAGCGCAGATGCTGCGCGTCGAGCCAGGTCATGGGGCGTTTGGCGCTCTGCGCGACGAGCGCGGACGGGAGAGCCAGGAACAACACACTGGCAGCGCGGCGGGAGAGGAAGAGACGAGGCATGGGAAATCATGCTACCGAATTCCACCCAATGCAATTGAACAGCGTTCGTCATCTACTGCCCTGCGCTATGAGCCCTGCGCTATGGGTGCGAGTGGTTCACCGGCAAAACCTCGCGATCCACAACTTTCGGATGGCGCGATGCCGCCACACGCACCACCCACACGCAGAACCCACAGCCCACGGCCCAGAACAGTGGATCGCTGGCCGCAGTTCAATTACCCCATCCCATCCCCATACACCGCCCCCTCCCCCGCCCCACCCGGATGCACCACCGCCCCGTACCGCGCCGGCCCCACCGCCTGCGCATACCGCCACAACGCCCCGCTCCCATACGCGGGCTCGGGCGCCGACCACTCCGCCCGCCGCGCCGCCAACTCGTCCTCACTCAACTCCACGTCCAGCGTGCCCGCCGCCGCGTCAATCACCACCATGTCGCCGTCGCGCAGGAGGGCAATCGGCCCACCCACCGCCGCCTCGGGCCCGACATGGCCAATGCACAGCCCACGCGTGGCACCGGAAAATCGGCCATCGGTGATGAGCGCCACCTGCTCACCAAGCCCCTGACCATAAATCGCGCTGGTGGTGCTCAGCATCTCGCGCATGCCAGGCCCACCCTTCGGTCCTTCATAGCGAATCACCAGCACATCGCCCGGCGCATAGGCCCGCTGCATGACGGCGGCAAAACAGGCGTCTTCGCTGTCGAACACCCGCGCCGGCCCGCGAAAGCTGAGCTGCTTCATGCCCGCCACCTTCACCACCGCGCCATCGGGCGCGAGGTTGCCGCGCAATCCCACCAGGCCACCCGTCGGTGAGAGCGGCGCCGACACGGGCACCACCACCTTCTGATTGTCGGGCAGTCGCACCTCCTCGAGATTCTCGGCCAGCGTGCGACCGGTCACCGTCAGACAGTCGCCGTGCAGGAATCCGCCATCCAGCAGCACCTTGAGGATGATCGACACACCACCAATGTCATGAACGTCTTTCGCGAGATACTTCCCGCCCGGCTTGAGATCAGCGATGAGCGGCGTGCGCTTGAAGACTTCCGCCACATCGAACAGATCGAACGCGATGCCCGCCTCGTGTGCCATGGCCGGCAGATGCAGGGTGGCGTTGGTGGAGCCGCCCGTGGCCGCCACCACCGCAGCCGCATTTTCGAGCGCGCGACGGGTGACGATGCGCCGCGGACGCAAGCCGTCACGCACAAGCTGCATCACCACTTCACCCGAACGTTCGGCATAGGCATCACGCGACTCCCACGCGGCCGGCGGACTGGCGGAACCGGGTAGCGCGAGCCCGAGCGCTTCTGACACATACGCCATGCTGTTGGCCGTGTACTGCCCACCGCAGGAGCCGGCACCCGGACAGGCCACCTTCTCCAGCGCCGTCAACTCGTCCAGCGACACACGGCCGGCCGCATAGCCGCCCACCGCCTCGAACACATCGAGCACCGTCACGTCGCGCTCCTGATAGCGGCCCGGCAGGATGGACCCGCCATACAGGAACACACTTGGCACATCGAGCCGCAGCATGGCCATCATGAGACCGGGCAGCGTCTTGTCGCAGCCGGCAATGCCCACCAGCGCATCGTAGCAATGCCCGCGCACCGTGAGCTCGACGCTGTCGGCAATCACCTCGCGACTTGGCAGCGAGGCCTTCATGCCGGCATGGCCCATGGCAATGCCGTCAGTCACCGTAATGGTGGTGAACTCGCGCGGCGTACCGCCCGCCGCCATCACGCCGCGCTTGGCCGCCTCCGCCTGCCGCTTGAGCGCGATGTTGCAGGGAGCGGCCTCGTTCCAGCTCGACACCACGCCCACAAGGGGCTGCGCGATCTGCTCCGCCGTGAGCCCCATGGCATAGTAGAACGCACGATGCGGCGCGCGCTCAGGGCCGGACGTGGCGTGCCGGCTGGGCAGATGTTCCTTGTTCATCGGGACGGTGGGAAGAGTGGACACGAAGACTCGCTGAGTCTACGCAGCGTCCACCGATTCTGCTCAGCGTGACGGACGCCAGGCTTCGGCGCGCCCCACCGCCTCCACGTACTTGCGCTCACTCTTGCGTTCCGGTGGACCGTGCTTGATGTCCACGGCACCCATCACCGCCGTGCCATCAATGCGCACCACGGGGGCATCATCCAGCGTCTGCATGCGCCCCGCGTCGTGCTCGACGCCGCCCATGAAGGCCGTGCCCACCACCTCCACCCGCACACCCTCGGGCAGCGTGAGATCGACCCCACCCATGAACGCGGTGAGGTCAATGCGCGTCACACCACGGCCGAAGCGGGCTTTCGACAGATCGAGCTCTCCTCCACCCGCCACCGCCCAGGCCTTGAGGTGACGCGGCACGACGTATTCGCCCTTCACGCCGAACCCGCCCATGGCCGCAATCAGCAGGGCGCGCTCGGGCACCTGCTCGTCCGGGGCATCCACACGCTGCACCTCGTCCAGCGAATGCCCCGGTCGTGACGGGTCAGCCAGCAGCGACGCCAGATCCTGCGCCGTCTGCACCCGAAACACATGCGCCAGTCGCGCATCCAGCTCTTCCACACTGAGCTGATCGTTGGCGTAGGCGGTGGCCAGTGCGGCCACTGCGCGCTCGCGCATGCGTTCGTTCACGGCCACCATGCCCATCGGTGGCGCGCTGCCCCATGCCCCGTTGCTCACAGTGCCGGGCGACGGGAATGAAAGTCCGTGACCTTCTGGAACTGGTGCCCCAGCGACAGGATCAGGTCGTCGTTGTACAGGTTGCCCGTGATGACCGCGCAGATGGGCTGCGGCTTGTACGTCGGCGCCGGTGTGCTGTCATTCGTGCGCGGCGCGCCACCGAACTGCGGCACGTCGAACTTGTACGGCAGCACGGCGCAGGGATGCCCCGTCTGCGCGTTGGGCGCGATGTCGGCATTGGGCGAGGCAATGAAAGCATCGAGGTCTTTCATGAACGTGCCCCAGGCCTGCACCAGCAAGAGCCGCCGCCGCTGGTTGTTCACGAAATCAAAGGCGCGAATCGTGCGCCCGCCCACGAAACGCGGATTCCAGTCGGCCGGCGCCATGGGATTGGGTTGCCCCTGCTCCACGCCGGCCGGCCGCGCCGGTGGCGTGTTGCCAAACGGCGCGTTGTTGTTTGTGCGCTCAGGCAGGGCATTGAGGTCGAGGCCCAGTTCCTTCGCCTTGCGCTGCACGTAGCTGTCGAAGGCTGCGGCGTACTCCACGTTGAGTCCACCGCCGGCCATGCCGGCCACCGTGGGGCGAGCACCAATGTCACGCGGCTTGAGTCCGAGCGCCTTGAGCCGGTCCACCAGTTCCTTCGGCGCATTGGCATCCACGCCCACACGAAGACCGGCCAGCGGCAGCGCGCGGTTGAAGCGGAAGGGCGTCGTCACCGTGGAGGGATCCTTCTCGTCCACGCCGTGCAGCACGGAGAACACCATGGCGCAGTCTTCGAGGGTGCGGCACATGGGGCCCACGCGGTCCTGCGACCACGACAGCACCATGCCGCCATGTCGGCTCACGCGACCGTAGGTGGGACGCAGCGCGCTGATGCCATTGCGAATGGCCGGTGATACAATCGACCCCTGTGTTTCCGTACCGATGGAGAAGGCCACCAGCCCCGCCGCCGTGGCCGAACCGGGACCGGCCGACGAGCCACTCGAGCCGATGTTGGTGTTCCACGGATTGTTGGTGCGGCCGCCGTACCACCAGTCGTTCTGCGCAAAGAGACCAGTCGACAACTTGGCCAGCAGCACCGCGCCCGCTTCACGCAGACGCACCACGATCTCCGCATCGTAGTCGTGTGTCTGATCCTTGAAGTCGGCCGAACCCCAGGAAGTCGGGGCATTCTTCGTCGCGAACAAGTCCTTGAGCCCATACGGCACACCGTGCAGCGGCCCGCGATACTTGCCGGCACGCAACTCCGCGTCCATCGCATCGGCCTCGGCGCGCGCCGACTCCTTCATGAGCGTCACCACGCAATTGAGCGTGGGGTTGTAGCGCTCGAGTCGCTCGATGTAGATGTCAGTAATGCGACGTGACGTGAGCCGGCGCGCGCGAATGAGCGCCGCAATGCGGTGCGCAGGCAGGAAGGCCAGCGTTTCCGGATCGGTGGGTACCGCCCCCACCCACGGCTCAATGACATGGGTGCTGCGCGTGAACGCGGTAGCGCCGCGCTCACGCAGCAGCTTGGCCATCAGCGCACCGGTCCCCGCGGGATACGGCATGAACTGCAACGCCGGCGCCTCGCCGTTGCCAAGGGGAACGGCCGGCTGCGCCTGAGCGCCCTGCGCCGGCGGTTGCATGGTCTGCCACACGCCAGCGGCGGCATCGAGATAGTGCTGCGGCGTCTCGGCTCCCAGCGACCGGGCGCCGAACATGCCGGCCGCCGCAGCAACCAGGGAGCGGAACATGAATTCCCGTCTGGGCAGGCCGTTCACGCTGTCGTCGAGGTCCATGGCCAGCAACTCGGCTTCGGCCTGATCCAGTATCTCGAGGGGGGATTCCACGCAGGAGGCTCCGTCGGCGGGGGAAGGGGGCGGGAGGACGCCAATCAGACTTCCGTAGGCTACGGGTTCCGACTGGCGATGGTGTCAATATCTCTCCACGCCCGCCGCATCGGGAGGCAGGCCGGCCCCTTGGGCGCCGTGCGGTGGACGCGGTAGCTTACCGCATGCCCCGCCCCAGCTCGCAATCGGCGCTCTTCGACGGCACACCGCTCTCGGAAGCAAATGTTTATGACCGCCTGCGCGACCTCGTCGTGCGCGGCGATCTCGCGCCATCAACCCGTTTGACGGAGCCCATGGTGGCGGAGCGTCTGGGCATCAGTCGCACACCGGCGCGCCAGGCCATGCATCGCCTGCAGCTCGAGGGCCTGCTCGTGCCCGATGGTGGCGGCGAGCGCCCACGCGTGGCCGTCGCGCCGCTTGATGCCGATGAAGCCATGGAGGTCTATCGCACCACCGGCATGCTGGAGAGCGCGGTGGCGCGCACCGTGGCCACGCTACCCTCAGGTCAACGTCAGCGTCTGGCGGAGAGCATGGCCGCATTCGACGAGGCCTTTCGCAAGGAAGCCGCCAGGACGCGGCCGGACCCGACCCGCCTCTTCACCAATCATCACGGCTTTCACCAGGTGCTGGTGGTGGCCTGCGCGACGGCCGTCACGCGCATGCTGCTCACCACACTTTTCCCGCGGCGCGCGCGCTACGAGTGGTTTCATGGCCCGCTCGCCCGCACGGCGGGGCAGTCGTTCACGGACACGTATCGTGAACACGACGCGATCGTGCAGGCCGTTGCCGACGGCACGGCCACGCAGGTCGAGCGCGCGGTGCGCCACAACTGGGAGCAGGCAGCGCAGCGTCTGGCCGCCGCCATTCACTTCAACGCCGCGAAACGTCGCTGACCCTCATGTCGACGTATAGCGTCGACAGGTGGCGTTGACCGGTAGCGCGCCCCTGGGGCCAGCCCTGTGCTACTGCCCCTGCGGCGGGCGAATGCGGAACGCGAAGGCCTGCTCCACCAGTTGGGACACCCGACGCCCCGAATACACGGCCGGCCGATACTTCATGCGCGGCAACGCCGCCTTCACCGCACTCACGAACAGCGGATCGGCCTTGTCGATGGTCTTGAACGTGAGGGTGTCCGCATAGCCCGTGCTGTCCACGATGAAGCGCGCGTACACGACGCCCTCGACGCCGGCCTTGAGCAGGTCAGCGGGATACTGCGGACCTTCGGCGGTGGGATCGAGCGCCGCCGTGCTGTCCACCTCGATCTCACTCATCGCCCGCTCGGACTCCACCGCTTCCTGCGGCGGCAGCTCACTCTCGCTCGGCGCGCCACCGGTGGTGTTCACGGACACCGGACGGGTGCCGTCGTCTACTGGCGGCTCGCTTTCACCGCTCTGCGACTGAAACGGGCCGCCCAGCCCCACCCAGTTGAGCCGTTCCTCGGCCGGCGGTGGCGCATACTCCTTGAGCGGCGCGAGAAAACTCACATGCTCATCGCTGGGCACCGGGGTGAGTCGTCGCTCCAGACTGCCACCCACGGCAAAAACAGCCAGCAACAGCAACTCCACACCGAAGCCCAGGCCCGGTTTGGCCAGAGCGTGTTGCCAGCTGATATGGCGATCGGATTCGGTGAGAGAAATTCGTGCGCGGCGCGGCAGCATGCGGACCTCCATCCAGGTGGCCCAAACTAGAGAGGAATCGGCGCTCCCTTCCATCATTCAGCCGCGAACGGCCGGTGCGCAAGGCCCAGTGGTCGATTGCAAGGGACGAGGGGCGCCGGCAGAGGCTTGTCAAATGCCACCAACCCAGTTACGTATACGTTATGAACTCCCGTTTGACCGTCGCTGCGCACGTGCTGGGCATGATCGCCTTTTGTGAACGCGAGGAGGGACGTGGCGTTACCTCCGATGAGCTTGCGGAAAGCGTGGGCACCAACGCCGTCGTTGTGCGGCGCGTGCTCTCGCAGCTCAAGCAGGCGGGACTGGTGGACAGCCGACGCGGAGCAGGCGGCGGATCGGTGCTGGCGCGGCCGGCGTCGGAAATCACGCTGCGCATGGTGCATGAGGCCGTGATGGACGACTGTGCCGAGTTCATCGGCCGTCATGCCAGCGCCGTCGGTCAGGAGTGTCCGGTGGCACCGGTCATTGCCGGCTACCTCGACGATCTCTATCGCGAGGCCGAGGAAGCCCTGCGTGCCACCCTCGCCCGGGTCACCATCGAGCAGATGTCCGTGGACGTGATGCAGCGTCTGCGGTCCCGCCACGGCTCGCAGGTCGCCTGACCCCCACCGTGAACGATCGCCACGCGACCTGACTTAATTTGTAACAACTAGCGGCACATACCAGTCTCAACCGCCATCTCCCATGTCTGCCAACTCGCCATGCACGACGCCGTCGTGGCGGCTCCGCCTCGTGAATACGCTGCTGGCGGTGCCGCTGGCACTGCTCCTGGGCGCCAGCCCCGCGTGGGCGCGCCAGCATGCACACGCTCCCGCCTCGCACACCCGCTTGCCGGTGCGCATGGCCGAACAGGTGTCCCTCAGCATCCCGGGCAGCGGCCGGCTGGCCGGCGTGCAGCACGGGCCCCAGGCGGTGTGGGCCACACTCGAGGCCCTCTGTGCGGACACACACAGCCTGCCCTATCGCTTTGTCCTCGACACACAGACCGAGCTGTGGCTGTCATCCACCACGGCGGGTCCGGTGATGCTGCGCGTACGCTACGACAGCACACGGCAGGTGCAGCGACTCGACGTGTTCCCGCATGATCAGGACGCCTTCGACCGGCAGTTCGCCAGTGACCTCGGGGTGCGACGCACCTCGCTGGCCACGGCGCGCAACCGCCGCACGGTGCTGGCCCTGCACACCGACGGGCGGCACACCGACGGGCGGCATATCCGCGCACTGGGCAGCACTGTCCATGAGGCCTGGGTGGTACTCGCTGCGCGCGAGGATACCGCGTCCACCGCAAACAGGCCTGACGACGCGCTGCGTCTCGTGCACTATCGTTTCGACCACAGCGGTCAGGTGACGGAGGTGCGACAGCTGCGCGCCGCCCCGTACACGCAGATTGCGCTTCTACTGGACAATCCGTAGTATGACGACATGCCTTTCCGTGCTCTGGCCGTCATTGTCGCGCTGCTGATTGGCGCCCCCGGGCTGCCCCTTCCCGAGCAACTCCACACGTCGATCCTCGGGGCACAGTCTCAAGCCACACGCGGCGCGCTGAGCGGCGTCGTACGCTCGGGGCCCGCACGGGTGGGATTGCCCTACGCCGTGGTCAGCATCCCGAGCCTCGGCATCGAACGCTTCAGTGGCGCCGACGGGGTGTATCAGCTGCTCAATGTGCCAGCCGGTGAGCATGAACTGCTCGTCCGGCGCATCGGATTTGTGCCACGGCGTTTCACCGTACGCATTGAAGCGGGCCGAAGCAGCACCCTCGATATCGACCTCGACCAGGTGCCGGTGCGGCTTGCCGGCATGACCGTGACGCCGGTGCAACCCTGCAGGAACCCCGGCGTACCCGACTCGCTGCGCTCCCCGGAAGTCTGGCAACTGGTGGCCACCCTGCGCGAGAACGCGGCCGCCTATCGGGTGCTGGTCACCAACTATCCGTTTGCCTATGTGCAGGCGCGCGCGTTTGGTGGCATCGGCGACACGGTGGCCGTGCTGCAGAGCATCGACTCGCTGGCGGTGCCGGGAACGGCCGAGGTGGCGTATCGGCCCGGGCGCATCGTGACCACCGTGACGGTGAATGGCCGGCGCGAAACCATCATGCGCATCCCCACCATTGTGGAGCTGGCCGACAGGCAATTTCTGGCCAATCACTGCTTCAGCTATGGCGGCACCGAGGTGGTGGGTGATGCCACCTGGTACCGCCTCGACATGCGCGCGGCCGACCGGCTGCGCTCGCCCGATGTGCACGGCGCCGTATATCTCGACAGCGCCACCTCGCAGCTCCGCCGACTCGATCTCGAACTCAGTCGCCCCGACCGACTGCCCACGCAGTTTCGCGGCGTGCGCGCGGTGCGCGCCATCACGACCTTCGTGCAGATCGCTCCCGGTCTGGGAATCATCGACGGCCTTTGCGCCGTGAACTGGCTCAAACCGCCGCGCGGGGGCGCCGCACGTCGGGCCGACGTGGGTCATCCGCTCGAGCTGCAACAGTCGGTGGCCTACCAGTTCAAGGTGCCGCCTCCCGATGTGGCCCTCGTGGGTACACGCCCCACCCCTGACTGGGGACGCGGGCAGGCCGTGGCCCGCGCCGGTCTCAGTTGCGCCGACGATCCCGGTCAGCCGTAGGCCTCACTCGCGCACAAACATGGCAAGTGGGCCGCCGGGCCCACTGAGCGCCAGTTCCCGGTCGCGCCGCGCGAACGTGGTGACCTTGGCCAGCATGGCGTAGTACGCCTGCTCCACCGCATCGCCTTCGCCCACGCAGGCCATGCGGGTGGACGCCACAGCCCCGAACCGCATCGATGTGCCATCCACCGTTACGCCGCCTGTGTAGCGATTGCAGCCCCCAAAGCCCGAGGCCTGAGTTCCGGCCAGCGTAAGCGTGGGCGCGCGCCCACCAGCGCCCTGCACCGAGGCTAGTCCCTCGAGCGACACCAGACGCCATGACCCGGTCGGGTCGGGCGGTGTGCTGCGCTGGCAGCCGGCCATGATCAGCGCCGCCCCGATGGCGAAGGCTCCCCGTCGTACGAAACGCCCAAACAAGGTCATGAGAATCTCCTGAAAAATGGGAATGGTTGCCCCCGGGCCCGGCACGACACAGACTCCTTGCATGACGACTCCTCCGCCTCCCCAGCCCGGCCGCATTGGCTGGGTCGACCTCACGGTGGCGGACGCGCCTGCCGTGCGTGACTTCTACGCCGCCGTGGCCGGCTGGACGCCGCAGGCCCTGTCCATGGGCGACTACGACGACTACGTCATGCTCGCCTCTGATGGTACGCCGCATGCCGGCGTCTGTCACGCCCGCGGCAGCAATGCCGGGCTCCCCGCGCAGTGGCTGGTGTACATCACGGTCACCGACCTGACGCAGCGCCTGCACGAGGTCACCGCCCGCGGTGGGCAGGTGCTGTCCGGTCCGCGCAATGCCGGCCCGTCCGGTCGTTTCGCCGTCATCCAGGATCCGGCCGGCGCCGTCTGCGCGCTGTTCGAGGCCGCCTCCGCTCCTTCAAGCTCAGACGCATGACCCGTTTGCCTGCTCTGCTTCGTCTCGCCCCCGCGCTGCTGCTGCTCGTGGGCTGCGCCCGCGCCGGCGCACCCACCAACCCGGCGCCGCAACCGGCGCAGCAGCCCGAGGTGCGTGAGCCCATTGCCGTCACACCGGCTCCGCCGCCTGCCACCGCCCTGCCCGACACGGCGCGCAGCGACTGGCACCGGCTATCGCTGGAAACCGATGGCGTGCTGGGCGTGGGCTCGGAGCGGGCGCTGCGTGAACTCCTGGCCAATCGTCGCCCGCAACGTGAGGTCATCGTGGCCGTCATCGACGGCGGCGTGGACACGGCCCACACGGCCCTCGCGCCCGTCATGTGGCGAAACGCTCGTGAAATTGCGGGCAACAATCGCGACGATGACGGCAATGGCTACGTCGACGACGTGTTCGGCTGGAACTTCATGGCCCAGCCCGACGGCAAGGCCGTGCATCACGAGACCTTCGAGCTCACGCGCCTCTACGCGAGTTGCCGCAACCAGCCGGCCGGTCAGGGCATTGTGCGTCCGGCCGCGCTGAGCTGCGACTCACTGCAGCGCGCCTACAGCGGCAAGGCCGAGGAAATCACGGGCACGCTGCGGCAGATCGAGAACATTCAGCGCACCCTCACGCAGGTGGAAACGGCACTGCAGCCCGCGGCCAACGGGGGCGGCCTCACGCGCGCCCGCGTTGAAGCGTTCACGCCCACCAACGCCACGCAGGAGCAGGCCAAGCGCATGTGGCTGCAACTCGACGCCGCCGGTCTGGGCGCCGAGTCCCTGGCCGACGCGAAAAAGGCCTACGACGCGCAGGCCCGCTACGGTCTCGACACCGCCTACTACCCGCGTGCCGCAAGCTCGGTGAACGGCTCACGCGATGTGACGGGCCCCGATGCCTCGCACGGCACCCACGTGGCGGGCATCATTGGCGCGGTGCGTGGCGCGAGTGGCGCCACGGTCGAGGGCATCAGTCCCAACGTGCGCATCATGGGCCTGCGCGCCGTGCCCGATGGTGACGAGCGTGATGCCGACGTGGCGCGTGCCATTCGATATGCCGTCGATCACGGCGCGCACATCATCAACATGAGCTTCGGCAAGGCGTACTCGCCGGGCAAGGCCGTGGTGGACAGCGCCGTGCGCTACGCCGCCGACAAGGGCGTGCTGCTGGTGCACGCCGCCGGCAACGACGGGGAGAACAACGATGTCGTGCCCAGCTATCCCACCAGCGTGCTGGGCAACGGCAGCCGCGTGGGCAACTGGCTGGAAGTGGGCGCGAGTTCGTGGAAGGGCGAAGACAAGCTGGTCACCGGCTTCTCGAATTACGGCCGCAACATGGTCGACCTCTTCGCCCCGGGCGAGGACATTCTGAGCACGGCACCGGGTGGTGGCTACAAGCGTGAGAGTGGCACCAGCATGGCGGCGCCGGTGGTGTCGGGTGTGGCGGCCCTGCTGCTGTCATATTTTCCCACGCTCACGCCGGCCGACGCGCGCGAGATCATCGTGCAGTCGGTGCGCACCTTCCCTACCCTCAAGGTCATGCTGCCCAACGGGCCGTCGCAGGCCGTGCCGTTCTCGGCGCTGTCCCGCACCGGGGGCCTGGTGGACGCGTACAACGCCGTGAAGCTGGCGTTGCAGCGTGAGGCCATCCGGCCGTAACGTCCGCACAGTCGTTTTCGCGAGTCGTTCTCTCGAATCGTTCTCAGCGTCACCGCGTTTGTCGAACCCCATACAACCCGACCAGAAATCATGAACCGTTTTGCTCTTGCCTCGGCCGCGTTGCTACTGGCCGTTACCACGCCCCTCGCCGTGCCGTCGCTCCACGCCCAGGCCGCCGGCGCGCGCCGCGCCGCGCCCAGCACCCGCGCCTCGGCCACCGTTGAACTCACCTTTGCCGACACCGCCGCACAGCGTGCCGCCGGCAAACCTGCACGCATTCACCTGGACTATGGCCAGCCGCATCTGCGTGGCCGCACCCTGCATCAGGGCGACCTCGTGCCGTTTGACCAGGTGTGGCGACTCGGGGCCAACGCCGCCACGCTGCTCACCACCGATGTGGACCTGACCATGGGCGGCCAGGCCGTGCCCGCGGGCCGCTATGTCGTGCAGGCCCTGCCCACGCGCAGCGGCTGGACGCTCATTCTGCAGAAGGAGACCACCGGCTCGGCGCAGGTCATGCCGATGCGCTACGAGCAGAGCAAGGACGCGGCGCGCATTCCGCTCAAGGCCTCCACACTGAGCACGCCGGTGGAAAGCTTGACCATGGCCCTCGTGCCCTCCACCACGCCGGGTGCGCAGACCGGTGTGCTGACCGTGCAGTGGGGCACAGTGCAGCTGCAGACGGATTGGGTGGTGCGTTGATCGCCCCGCACGTGGGGTGAACTGACTACCACGGATTGCACGGACAACAAAGGAAACCACAGGATGACATCATGATGCATGATCATCCTGTGGTTTCTTTGTTCTGCGAATTCCGCGCTGTCCTGTCGGCGATCGCTTCAGTAGGGTGTGAAGCGCGACGGATTCGGCTGCATCCATCGCGCGAGGCTTGGCGGCAAACGGCGCAGCTGCTCGGGCCGAAGTATCTGCCGTATACTCGTCTGCTGTGCGTCAATCAAAACGGATAGCGCGGCGGCTGGTTCTTCGAACCGACGCATGACCTCCACCGGATTGTAGCGTGCGGGCAGGTTGCGAATGCGCTGAGCGAGCGGCATGAGGATGCGTTCGGATTCGATCTCGTACGAACGCGCCAGTTCGCGCAGCGCGGAATCCTGTGCCGCGCTGAAGTCGGGAATACTGCGCCGACCGGACACCAGCGAAGACGCCGGGTCCGGGAAGTTGGACTGCAGGCTTTGCACAATACGCAGGAGAGGCAAGGCCTCACCCGCCCGACCGGCGTCGGCTGATCGGATCCGTTCAATGAACTGTCGCCGCCGATCTGGGCCGAGATCAAACCGTGCTTCAACAACCAGCGCGAGCGGATTGACCGGGAAGGCCAGATCGCGGCGTGGACGTCCGAAGGCCGAATTGACGGTGTAGAGATATCGACGTTCGACCGGATCAAATCCTTCCACCACCAGCAGGTGGCGATCGACGACGGCCGGCTGTCCCCATCCTCGCATCCCGCCATGGAGGAGCTGGTCCAGGCCTGCCAGCACATTGGTTACGCGCAGCGTCAGCTCTCCCCGCTGAATCGGCGATGTGCGGGGTGGAGTAAGGGTGGCCGCAACATTGGCTGTCACCAGACCGGGCGCTCGGCAGCGCTGCAGCGGCACGTACCCCGATGTGCCTGGCAAGGCGCAGCGTCGTAGTCGCTCCGGTGCCTGTTCGCTCCAGGCCCGGACGGCGGCCCCAAGTGCCGTGGAGGCTTCAGGTATGAACGCCCGATCGTTTGTCAGCCCATCGCCGTTCACATCACCGAAGATACGCGGCGTGTAGCGGAGCCCACTTTCCGCCCGAGCGTCCACCTCGATGTAGGTGTTGCCAAAGAACAGGCGGTGAAACCGTGCAGCAAGCACGTGCTGCCCATCAAATGCAGCGCGTTGCCAGTTGCGCTGGTCCGGATGCGCCGCCACCAGTCCGTCCGTCCACCCACTCACCTGCTCGCGACGTGTCAGCCAACTGTAGTCCAGTGACCATGTGGGAAAGAGATTGCTTGGAGCAGCAAGGCGGAGGTACCACTGTGCCGCCTGCGCTCGCAGCGTTGAACGTGTCACCCAAACTTGATCTCGGCTCAGGTCACGGCGCGTCACGTCCCGTGTGCTGATGCCTCCCCCTGTCGTGATGGCGTTCGATGGCGCGAACACCGGGCGTTGCGCTTCTTCCGATAGCGCGAACTGTGCAAGATCACGGAGATTGCGATCTCGAGTCTCCGGGCGCTGCCATTCCACGCTACCCAGCGATCCGACTGTCACGCGAGCTCGTGCGGTGGCGTAGCGCATCCAGGACACAGACCACGCAGCCCGCATGGGGGGCGCCACACCATCCCCGAGCAACGTCACCGAGCGCTGTTGCGAAGCTGGCTGCATCCCCACGGTGCCTCGACAGTTGTCCGGCCACGAGTCAGGGTCCTGCTGGAATCGACCCCAGTCGGGTACGGGCACCTCATTCCCCGCACATTGCAGCTCTCTGGCCATGCGAGCACCGGACGACGCGGATACGCCGTCAGCTTGACTCAAATCGAACGTGCCGCGCACGAGTCGCATCGTGCCACTCAAGCGCCCGGCGGGCCCCGACGACTGCGGCACTGGGGTGCGGCCATAGCTGTGAGACACGCTCAGGCTCGGGCTCACAAACCAGCTGCGCGGCGGCGTCCCGCTTTCCCCGGCAATTCGGAGTGCGGTAGAGTCGAGAGGGCCCGCATAGCGGAGGCGATCCGCATCAATGCGGGCACCCACTGTGATGAGAGTGCGGGGCGAGATTCGCCACGCATCCATGATAGCCAGCGACGCGGCCTCCACCATCGAGCGGCGCCCCGACTCAGCAAAGGTCCGGGTGTAGCGCTGGGGGGCTCCAGCACGCAACGCATCGAGCGATGCAAACTCGAAGAGTGCCCGCCCCCGATTGGACGGATCGACGCGCAGCGACGCACGACGCCCCCCCACAGCCATGCTAAGCAGATGACGACCGTCGAGAGAGAACCAGGTGGTCTGATCGAGCAAATCCACGGTGTGGGTGCCACGGCTTGTTGCGTCGCGATATGCTGAACCAAGTGTCGTTTGCACCAGCCCACCGTCGTCCGTACCACCAAAGCGGACCCAGGCCGACGGTAACGGATCCGGTTGCCGATCCTGATCGCTCAGCCAAGTGCTGTTGACGCTGGTGCTGCGATGAATCGTGTTTCGCCAGTATCGAGACCAGGTCGTGGAGCCCGACACCGATGACATGACACTGCCACGCATGGCGCTGGGGGCCGTGAGCAGTGCGGCTCCAAGTCCATCTCGCCTTCTGGATCCTGCCAGCAGGCTCGCGCTGAAGGAGTTCCGCGCACCGGACAGATTGAGACGCATGCTGCTGCTCCCTCCAAGCAGTACGCGTTGGGGGCCATCCCGACCCGCTGAGCCGACGGGGAGGCCCACATCGGCCGCCGTGCGCAGCGCCTCATCCACCTGCGCTCTGTTCAAGCCGAACGGCTCGAGCTGCACATCCCGTGCGTTGGTAAGTGAGGGGAGCGAGCGCAATTCATGATCCACCTGCGCGGCGACATCGAAACCTCCACGCAATCCGCCGCGACGGAGCGGCATGCTCAGATTGCCAAAGACCTGCTGCAGACGTCGACCCTGATTCACCGGTTCGCGCGAGGCTGGCCTCGGCTGCAACGCCGGGTCATCGAGGAGCATCCCGATAGATCCACCCCACCGCTGGGACGCATTGAGTACGAGATCGACAAGGGCGCCACTATAGCCGCCGCGCGTCACGTCAGCAGAGAGTGGAGACGCGCTCATATTCACGAATGCACTGCGCGGAATCATGCCGGCCGCATTGCCCACGCCATTGAGCTGAAGCGTATGCTGTCCCTGCATGTCGCCAAGCAGCACCAGCTGATATCCCGAACCGTCCGGCGACGCCATGCGTTGGAAACCAGGGGTTTGAGCAAGCAGCGAAAGCGGATCGGACGGCCCAACGGCTCCAAGGCCCGTGGTCGGCGTGACCATGCCAGTGTTCTGATCATTGGCGCGCAGGTCGGATTGCTCTTCGCGAGAGGCACGACGACGCCGATTCTGTGCGACTCGCACGGTATCGAGCACTGGAGAGGGCATCAAGACAAAGCGAAGAAAAGCGGCTGAGTCATGCGAGACGCTCTGCCGCAACGTCTGGAGCCCCTCTGCTGTCACGACAAAGAGGTAACGAGCGGCCGCAGACTGGAGCGTAAGTGTGTACCGGCCGTTTGAATCGGTCGTGTCGGCAGCCGTGGCTCGCCCACCCTCTTGCGTGACCCTGACCACTGCGGCGGCAACAGGCTGGGCACTTTGAGAGACCACGACGCCGGTTATCACCACGTTCCCTTGAGCATGCGCTTCACGCGTTACCAATTGCAGGACGCACGCGAGCAGGCCGCACACCAGCGGCAGGAAGTGCCCACGCTCAATCAACAGCTTCTCCCGCATCTTCATCCAACAGAATGATGGCGAAGGTTTCGATTCAAGCGGTTGGAGATTCGGCCAACCGGTGTATGCCTTCAACTGCGATCCCAACCAGGGTCCTTCCGAAGTGCCCACCAAACCGTACGGTTACGCCTGAGGACTGTCAACAGCAAACAGCGGAAGCCTTCTTCTCTACATTCATCCTGTGGTTTCTTGGTTTGTCCGCGGCATCCGTGGTAATCAGTTCGACGGTGAGGATTCATGACGCCTGACCACCAGACCGACAGAGTGACCGGGCTGCGAACGCTGCCAAAGGGTGTGTGGGTGCTGGGCTTTGTCAGCCTGCTCACCGACATCTCCTCGGAGATGGTGCACAGCCTCCTGCCCCTGTTTCTCGTGGGTGTGCTGGGCAGCAGCGCCACGCTGGTGGGCGTGCTGGAGGGGCTGGCCGAAGGAACGGCGCTTGTGGTGCGTGTGTTCTCGGGCACGCTCAGCGATCGCTGGGGCCGACGCAAAGCACCCGCGGTGCTGGGCTACGGCCTGGGTGCACTGTCCAAGCCCCTGTTTGCGCTGGCCACGTCCGCATCGCTCGTGTTTGGTGCGCGCATCATGGACCGCATCGGCAAAGGGATTCGTGGCGCGCCCCGCGACGCGCTGGTGGCCGACCTCACACCGCCGTCGCAGCGCGGTGCAGCCTTCGGGCTCCGGCAGTCACTCGATACTGTGGGCGCCTTGCTGGGGCCGGCTCTCGCTGTGCTGCTGATGTGGCTCTGGCACGACGACATCCGTCTCGTGTTTCGTGTGGCCGCCGTTCCCGCTGTGTTGGCGGTACTGCTGCTGGTGCTTGGTGTAAAGGAATCACGGGTACCCGCGGCAACGCAGGCTGCACCAACGGCGCGTCGCTGGCGTGCCCTGCCCGACTTGCCGCCCGCCTACTGGTGGGTGGTGGGAATTGGCGCCCTGTTCATGCTGGCGCGATTCAGTGAAGCGTTTCTCGTGCTGCGCGCCGAGCAGAGTGGCCTGCCGATTCGCTATGTGCCACTCGCCATGGTGGTCATGAACATCGTATTCGCCGCCTCGGCCTATCCCTTTGGCGCCCTGTCAGATCGCTGGAGTCACCGGCGCCTGCTGGCCCTTGGTCTCGTGATGCTGCTGCTCGCCGACCTGGCGCTGGCCACGGCGGCCCGCGGTGTGCCCGTGGTGTTTCTGGGCCTCGCGCTCTGGGGCCTGCATCTGGGCATCACCCAAGGCCTGCTGTCGGTGATGATCGCACGCAGCGCGCCGGCGCATTTGCGGGGTACGGCCTTTGGGGTATTTGGTCTCGTGAGCGGTGTGGCCGTGCTGCTCGCCAGCATGGTGGCTGGCGTGTTGTGGGACCGTTTCGGTGCAGCCACCACATTTCTGGCCGGCGCCGCCGTGGCGGTGCTCACGCTGGTGGTGCTGTGGGGTGCGCCGGCCAATGTTCTCGCGCCCGTTGGCGCTTCGGCCGGCAACCGCAACTGATCACCACGGATTTCGCGGCTGATACGTTTGTCCGGTTCTTGCAGCGACCTGCACGCGGCGCGCCGATTTGACCGCGTACAGAGGATCGGCAAGACGCAGCGAGGAATCCAGATCCGCAGACTCTGACGCGTCAATGCAAGCATACCCAAGACTCAACCCCACGTCGATGGGCAGCCTTGCGCGCCGCACGGCGTCAGGCAGCGCCTCCTGCAGTTTGCGCACGTTGTCTGGCGCGCTGACACCATCGGTGTCCTCGGTGTCTGGCAAATCCTCGATGGACACCCAAATCCAGCTACTAGTTGACACCTGCAACTGGACACCACAGGAGACCTTTCATCTCCGCTTGCAGATTGAAGGGTAGTCGGTGGCGCCGCTCTTCTAGCCTTATGGCAAGTCACCCCAGGGGCTCGTACGTCGCGCGCGCGACTCCTCTGGCCCCCGACAACGAGCGGGGCAGCAAATTGCCGGCCACTGCTGGCTATACTGCTACGAACTTTAGTGTGGCGGTGATACCCCACCCACCTTCGCGGCAGACGGCACCGCGTGCGCACTCCCCGGGGGGATGAAATTTCGCGAGCATGCAGCGGTCCGCGGTGCGCCACGCTCAAGCCACCGGTAGCTCTCTCCTCGCGAGGATCACCAGCCCCTACGCCAAGCCCCCTTGGCAAGCGGCGCATGTCGGTCTGAACATTGAACTGGCGGTTGGGCTCACCAGCATTGCGAGGTGGGCCAACCTAAATTCCTGGCTCGGGAGGGCGGGATTTGAGCCGGCGCCCCCCTGAACCTCATTTGCGGAGATCCAAGCGCAAATCTTTGCCACACAAGAGGTTCGGGGTGAAGGACTTGGCGACGTTCAGACGAATCATTGGGTCGCGTGCGCACCTCAGACTTCAGACGACGGGAAACGACGCCCAATCGTCAAAAAGTCCGCCCCCACCCGGCATAGGCCTCCCGGCCCCTTTGCGCCACCGCGTGGAGAGTGTTCGAGACAGCACTCAGCTCCGCGGTGGGTCCTCCGTTAAATGGAGGTCGCCCTGCCAAGAAAAGGAGATTGGGGGGCCAGTTGTAAGATGCATGGAGTTTGTGCGGCAAAACAGACACTTCTCCTCAAGTGCGACCAGTGCTGCTGCGTCATTGGCGCTGATCACTTGCGTTGCCTTAGTCGAGAGGTCCCGCTTGCGGTCGCCGCTCGAAGTGGGCGCACGCGAGCACCTTCGCAGGACAGTAACTACAATGGCTTTACCGCTTTGCATCGGACACGACCAGGTGCCAATCTTGCGAGATTCAACACCAGAGATCGCCCGAAGTTCTTCAGTTCGGCGCCGACGTCCAAATTGTGAGGATCACCCTTGATGTGCAGATTGTCCGTCGAGAAGCGAGCCTTCGGCCGAATTATGAACCTTGACAACATAACCGTCAGTCGTACCGCATAGCCTAGCTATCTGCAGGGCACTGCGGCCTATCCAATCGAAGCCGCATGGTTACAGTCACGACATACTGCCACTCGAGCCCCCGTCGCCACCCCTTCGGTTCGGCCGTTGCCTGCGACCCAGGAAAGCGGATCGTGGCGAAGCAACCGCTCCACTGACGCCGCTAGGTCTTCACGAGAGGTCCCGTACATACCTCCGCGTGCACCCTCGTATTGGCACGTCCATGCGCTCAGAGCCTGTCCGACGCGGATCGCCTCATCGACAAGGTCGAGAGACAGTTGCTCGAGCGCCGCAGCTCCGCCTTGACCTGCGAGGTGAAGGATGCCGACCGAACACCAATCACCTGCGCCCGCGGTGTCACGAATCTGCGGAACGCGTAGCGCGGATGTCGCGCGCCATCCGCGTTCACCTCGAAGTCGATACCGCAGCCCTGCAGCACCCATCGTCTCCACCTCAAGCACAGGGTCGAAGTCGTTCCCGGCGTACCGCTTCGCCTGGGCAACTAAGCTGCGATGGTCCGCTGAGTACTTAACGACATGCGCGGACGCAAAGAGCCGCGCTAGCTGTGCCGGAGTTGACCGGCCGCTCGGTTCGACGTAAACCACGGCACCGGAATCCGCAGCCCACTCTGCTAATGTCAATGCGCCTGCCGACGCACGGTCGATGAAGCAGGCGTCAGGTCGCGGCAAGGCGCTCACTACCTCCTTTACAACCGCCGCAGGCACCGGCGCGTAGGTAGGTAACCACCGTCCGCACTCCTCGCAGCTAAGCGAGAACTTGTGCGACACTTCGCCTCCAGCGTCTCGCGTGATGCGCTGAATTATGACCGGACTACCTGAGGTCGGCGCGAGGGAGGTGAACTCAAGGTTCACGCGCCAACGAGCAAGGTCCTCCCGGATCCGATCTCCTGCACCGTCTGACGCGAGCCGGCCCACTGGAAAAGCATCCCACCCAAGGAAGGCAAGGCCCGCGAGCACGTTGCCGCAAGTCCCGCCAGCCGCCACCACGGGCGCGCCGCCGGAAGTCGGCCCATAGACCACGTCGAGCGAGATAAGCCCGGTTCCGACCACTACCGGCGCGGGGTCCGTTGTTGTGAGGAGCTCTGCGGCCGGGGAGGTATGTGAAAAGAGAAACGAGGAGCGGTCGGTTTCGGACATTGTAGAAAACTAATCGCCGGCGCCGTCTGCGAGAGAGTATGGGTCTCCGCTCAGCCAGACGTGCACCAACTGCCCGCGACTCTCCGAGAACGCATCAAGTATCGGTAGGTCCACTTGGTATCCGATGGCCTCCACATAAAGGACCGGGAAGCGGCGCGCGAGAGCAGCCATCAGCGCGCCCAGAGCGACCACCTTGCTTCCGACGGGCGATAATACGCATAGGGAGCCGCCGTGGTTCGCAAAGACGGGCTCGCGTTCTTCGTCCAGCGCAAGCACAGTCCGAAACACATCAAGTGAACTGTTCTCCGAAGCATAGATGATGCTGCGCTGGTCGACCTCCCACGCCGACTCGAACTCCTCTAGATACTCAGCTATCAACTCGTCACCTCGCCGAGGATCGCCCGCCGGGAATGGTAGGATCGGGCAGATGTCGTGCGGCTGCACTTCGCGGAAGATCCGGTCGAGTAGCTCGCGCTGGCCCATTGCGAGCTGAGGCAGCCAGAGCCGCGACGCTGTGTCAAGTTCGTCTAGGCGCCATCCGTGTTGGAAGCCGTGCACCGGGAGAGCGGCCTCCGCAGGCTGAGGTCGAATAGCGTTGTCTAGCTCGGAGTCAGCGATCACAACCGCGTGAAAGTTCGTGCATGCGGCCGCAGAGCGCTTGAGCAAGGTTGCGGCTATCGGGAAGCTCACCCCAATAGAAAGGGCGCTCAAGTCCAGCACCACGTCATCAAAGCCTTCCAGCGGTAGCTGCGCGGCGTACTGTGCAGCGGTTCGCCCACCGGTCACTGCGCCCCCGACGCCGAAGATCGGCACGTGCTCTAGGTTCACTGAGGACGTGCCGTGTTCCCTGACACGAACCTGCAACTCAGCCAAGTTGTGCGCTGCCCGCTGGGCCAACATCGGGTCAGGGTCCGGTCGTTCTTCCTGAAGCAGCACAAGCGTGAGACGGTCGCCCAAAAGAGTCGCGAGACGTCCCGGCATCCGCCCAGCACGGGGGTCAAATCCGGCGCCAGCAATCAGGAGCACGCGCCGGCCACCCTCCCCCCATCTCGCGACTACGAAGGCCTCGGCCTCGTTGCCTACATGATCGAGCGCGGGTGCCCAGTCGGGCGGGCCGTGGCCAGGGCCCCGCTTGAATCCAACACCGCCGATTCTGCCATTCCCTATCGCGCTCACGAGTCCTCCAGCTCGTCGGTTTCGTCGTCATCTTCGATGACGTCGTCCTGCACGAAGATATCGTCTAAGTTGGCGTTCGCCTCCTTAGTTTCCCCTGAGTCACCCTCCAACGCCCCCGCGACCACCAAGCTCTCGGACAGCATGCGGTCAAGTTCCTCGACACTGCTCCGCACGAAGCCTCCTCGCTTGAGCGTCAGGCCCTTCGAGAGGCAGACTAAGCCTCCGAGCTCTAGCAAGCACCAATACTCGTCCTGACACAAATAATTGGGAACGAGCGTGATCGCGTTGTACGCGATGCCGAACTGCAGCACGCGAGCGAGCGGTTCCTTGCGCGTGAGCGGTTCGAAATCCCGCATTAGGATGCCGAATGCGTTTGCCCCAGCCCCCAACCGCGCGTTTCGCACGTGCGACGCAGCCCTGCACCGCACTGCCATTGCGTCAGTCAGCCGACGCACGCGGTCACTATGCGGGAAGCTCCACTGCGTGACCAGATCGCGCGCGCGCTTCTGCAGGACCTCGTGCTGGTCGGCGGCGCTGACCATCGCACCACGGCCGCGAGTGAGTTGGGTCGCCGACTGATCCACAAGCTGAGCCGCGAGGTGGAGGAACTGCTCCGCGTTCTCCGAACTCGCGTCGCAAAGCGTGTCAGCGCCGAAGTAGTACGGTCGCCCGTACTCGTACATCAAATGGAGCCGCGCGCCGTGGATGACATCGGGCTTTACCTTAAGCGGTTTCGACGGCTCAAGGTCTACCTCTGGGCCAAACAGGCTTGCTTGTGGCACGCGCTTCTGGTACCGGTGCATCAGGATTCGAAGAGTGGCAAGCCGCACCTCCGCAGGCATCGTACCATCGCGCGTCTTCCGCGCGTAGGCATCAATCTGCGTCTCCAGAGCGATCCGGCGGGTCGGAGCTATGTGGCACTTCTTCTGCGCCGCGTCGACGTTGCGCTGCAGTTCTCGCAAATGCGACTTTCCGAACGGCGGCTCCGCAGTAGCAAGCAGGCGATCAAGCTGCGTCAGCTCCCTCGAACGGAATACGGGCATCTGCCGCAAGTAGCGCTCCGCCATCTCTTTGGCCATGGTGCGGAATCCCGTGCGGTTTCGCGTTCTGTCCTGCAGGCTCGACTGGAGCCAAATGGTGATCAAGTCCCGGCGACGGCCGGGCCCTGGGAGCTCATTGCGGCCCGGCGCATCGTCGGAGCGCATCGCAAGTACCTCGGGCGGAGTCAGAATGTCGAGGCGCATGAGCATCCAGCGCGCAACACGCAACTCACGACGCATCATCCACCGCTGCAGTCCGAGGAACTGGGCTGGGTGCAGCGCGTGGACGTCGTCCAGAATCACAAGTGGTTTGAGCGAGATGCGGCCGCCCTCGACATCGTCGAATGGGATGGAAATCTCTTCAATTACATCCAGCGGTCTGTACGCCGCGGTGGCGGCAGCGGGTAGCTCTGCGACCGGAGGCGCGACAAGGGCGCTCACAACCTCGTAGAGCGCGCGCTCCACCTCACGAGCTCGATCACGTAGACGTGCAAGCGACTCGCCGCCGATCACATCGAGCGCCGCTTCTGCGTCCTCGCGCGGGCGGATTACAGTATGTGTGAGCGGGACGCCAGCCAGATCGAGTTCCCTCGCCCACGCCAGCACGGCGCGGGCCTGAACCATCGAGGTAAGCAGGTTCGTCTTCAACTCCTCCGGATACGGAAACTCCCAAAGGTCGCGATAGTAGTTCGCCTCCATCGGGAGCCGGCAAGCGAGGACGCGTGGCACTCCGTCGACGACCGCATTGCAGTCTGCGAGCGCCGATAACATCTGTTTGTAGCCGGTATGAGTGCGGTTCCGTAGCAGCGTCGCGATGCTCCGATACTGGAAGACACGGGCGAGCGTCGTCTTGCCGCTGCCGGGCGCGCCGCGCACCACGACGAGCGGCTCGTACAACTCCCCGGTTTCCCCGTACTGCTTGAGGAACGTGGTCACGGGTTGCGGAGTTACGATGGCGAGGAACGCTTCGTCGTCGCGCACGCGCTCCGTGGCGCGCTTCAGAAATGGATTCTCCACGTCAGTCCCTCGCTTGCGTGCATGGGGCGCCTTGGACAGACTGCCCCGGGCCGTTGACGTCGCAGCGCCGCCGAGCGGTCGCCATACATCGGCGCTCTGTCATAGGTGCCGCTGCCGACGGCGGAATAGCGGGCGCATCTTTTGCGCGCCGTTCTCCCCGTCCGACTCCGCCCAAAGGAGTGCGACGGAGTTGTTCGGGGTGTTGTGTTCAAGTACTACAGGCAGCCCGCACTGCGCGAATCCGAGCTTCACGTCTGAGCCGCCGACACGCGTGTGCTCCGTCTCGATTGAGGGGTCGTAGTAGCGGTCGATCAGCGCAAGAAAATGCGCATCTCGATCAGGAGCTAGCTTGAGCGACTCAGGGAGCACTACTGTAAAACTCGCCTCGACGCTCGCGCCGAACCATGGCGTCGCACGGTCGTTCGCGCGCTTGTTCAGTGTGCGCTCAATCGCCATCCGCCCCTCGAATCCAGCCACGTAGTGGTGCACCAGCAGGCGCCATCCCGGCGCAAGTGCGCATGCGCCGAAGTTTGTGACGTTCTCGTGGAATCGGACGAGCTTACCCTTCCAGCGGCTCTTCTTTTCGTCCCAGCGCAATAGTGAGTTACCACTGCCGACGAAGTCGTCGAGCAGGATCACCTGCTGGAATCGAGCCTCGTCGTCACTCGTGTCTTTCCGCAGGTCGTCGAGAAGGTCCTTCCACTTCGTATCGTCGAACTGCGGCATTGCCACGATCTGCTCGTTAGAAAGCACGCCCACGTTCGACCGTCGGAACACATCGATACGTGCGCCGTCGCTAAGCCCTACAAAGAGCGTCCGTCGGCGGAGCGCGTCGAGCGCGGCGCGAGCGTCGGGGTCCACCCACACTTCATGCGTGCGCAGACCACGCTCATTGGCTATCGTACGGACTAGCCCCCGCCGGAGGTGATCCGGATACGTGAGGCGAACTAGATGCTGCACCTCACTTGGACCGAGGTATACCAAGCGCTTTCGGACAAATTGATACGCTGCGGCGCGCTCATTGGGCTCAAACTGTTCCAGCCAGACGATCAGGCTTTCGATGAACCGCTTGCCGGCCGCGAAATCCTGATAACCATCATACTTCAGCTTCGACATCACTCGGAGCCATCGGTACTGAGCGCTGGCCTCTTGATGGGTCCAACCCATCAAGTTGGCGAGGATCTTGAGCCCTAGTTCCTGGTTCACGGGGCCCCTCTCCGCCGGCCGCGCGCGGGCAGCCGGACCTTTCCGGTTGGCTCCCCGTGGCGCTGCTCGGGTGTGTCCGGTGCGTTAAAGGACGCAACCGGGTCCGCCGCTGCTGGCGCGTCGAACGCGACGCGAAACGTCGCGTGGGTAGCCTCCGCAGTCGTGGGCGCGCTGAAGACGAAGTGCGAACACAGAGCGAGGGTCGCCGCGACTCCGCGGGACCCCGGCGGCGCCCAGGGCCATGCATGGCCCGGATCCGCCGACGCCTCGTCGACTGTGACGGCCAAGCTCGACGCCAACATCTCAGCGTCATTCCCGGGCCACTGTCCGCGGTCGCCGACCGATAGAATAGCGAACGGTTCGGGAATGCGAAATCGGAGCCGCATCTCGCGCACCAGTCGAAGTTTCGACACGTCTGGCGCCAGAACATCAATAGAGTGGCTGGAGCGGACCACCCGTATCGCATGGCCTGCTTCGCCGACAAGCGCGCTCGAAACGAGGCGCCACACGTCGTCGGCGAGCCGTTGATCCCGAGGCTCCACCGTTATCTGAGGCCGGCGAGGCGTGATATCCGCCATGGCGTTCAGAAGCGGATGCTCCAACAGCACCGAGAGCGCGGACTGTAGCGCTTCACCCACATCGGCCGTACCGTTTGGCGCGTCATGAGCGCCCAGCGGCGCCAGCTCGCCACCGTTGTAGTATCCCATTAGGACCCTCTCCCATAACTCCGGTGCTAGCCGATCGCGCAACTCATTACCCGCCGACCGCCCACGGCCGGTAGCAATACCAACGGGCACATGCGCTCGGAGGAGGCCTTCTATCGCACGAACTACCTCGGGCCGTGGGCCGTGGAAGCGGTCGGACCGGTCGACCACCGTGCCATCGTAGTCGAACACGACGGCGCCAAACGTTGCCTGCACAAGTGCTGCGCGCGCCGCGCTGTAGCCCTCTCGCCACGCAGTTAGCGTCCCAGTTTTCGATAGGATATGGGCCGAGCGCCCGGTCTTTCTAAAAAGCGCGAGGCGCTCTGCCTCGGGTAGGAGCTCCATTTGCCGCGGAGAAGCGTGCCGAATGATCGGAAGAGAGTACAACTTCCCTCCGAAGTCGGGCACGCCTGGCCTGCCTGGATCGATACCGACAACGTCTCCGATTGTGCCCACTAGGTGCATGACTCGCGCGAGTGCCTCGATGCCGCCGGCGACGCCTTCATGCCTAGTGCACATTCGCGCAACCGGTTGATCAGTAGGTAGCTGCGCGATAGTTCGCTCTGCGAGACGCACGTCGGCAGGAGATTCAAGAGTAAGCACAGTTGCCGGGCGTTTCGCGAGCCAGTGGTGGCGTCCGTGCGCGAAATTGCGGTAGTCGGCGAGTTGTACGGTCGCAAGGGCAGCTTCCGTGCACTTCGACTCTAAATCGATAGCCGCTGCCCTCGTGTCTAGCCCGTGCAACACCACTAAAGTGCGCGCTTCCCCAGGGGCTGATGCCGAGACCGCGGAACTTGCCTCCCGCGAGTCGAGCAAAGCCGCCCCGTTAAGCTGTGTCGTGCCATCGCGACGAGACAACCAGCCGAGAGGCTCGTCGCCGATGAGCATGGGCCAAGCCGGGAGTTCCTCCACCACACCAGCGGCGGCGTACGCGCGCGAGGAAAGCACAACAAACGCAAGTAGCGAGTTGGTCGCAAGAAAACCGTCGCGCCCAGACGGCAGTTCGTACGATGCCACCATCGGAAAGCGAGCAGCTCGCGCCCTCTGGGCAGCCGGCCCGTGCTCCGAGCCGGTCACAAGAACGAGGACATCGGGTTCTGCTTTAAGGCACACCTCAAGCGCCCCACGAATGTCCGTGTTCCGCCCCCCGGCACTGAACATCAGCACGGCGCTGCCGCGGGGCGGTCCTCCGAACGCGACCACCTCGTAGGGCGTCATCACGCGCGCAAGCTGCCCGAGGACACGCTGGTGCAGGTCGGCCGCGTGGTGGGCAGCGGTTAGCGATCCACCCGACCCCACCACGACCAGAGGCCGGGAGGCTGCCTCGCGAACGCCGATCGCGAACTCCTCAATGTCCGTCGAGAGAGCCCATGCGTACGTTGTGGGCAGCAATGCCATTTCGTTCGCGTACGGACGACCCATGCAGTTTCTCTGGCAAATTGCGGCAGGTTGCGCCCCGAGCGGGCAGCGAAGTAAAGTAAGATACCGAACAGACGCCGATCTGCATAGGCTCTGAACCCATCAACTAGGTGAACGATGGATGCTTCGTGATCGCTATGCACGTGTGCCATTCATGGCTGGCGTTGTCGACTTTCAAGCAATCCGAGACGCCGCTTGAGTGCTCGAAGGCCAGATCGTTGCCGTTGAACCAAGCGTGGAGTCGCTTTCACGATTAGGGCGACCGCATTTAGTCGGCGCATGTGGCCAAGGGCTGTGACGCCCCCCAGAGCGACGATCGGATGGTCCAACGATCAATCATCGAGGGTGTCGCAGTCGCTGACACTACCTCACCGCTCCCCCAGCGCCCCCTGCAACTCCTCGAACGTCGCCAGCGCCGCCCTGAGGTCCTCCACGATCTCGGCCGCGATCACGTCGGGGGCCGGTAGGTTCGCCGACGCCTCGAGTGCCTCGTCGCGCAGCCAGAACACGTCGAGGCTGGCCTTGTCGCGGGCCACCAGTTCGGCGTAGTCGTACGCGCGCCACCGGCCATCCGGCGACTTGGTCTCATGCCACGTCGCCTTCCGATTCTGCCGGTTCTCGGGCCGATAGCACTTCACGAACTCGTCGAGGTCCGCGCGCTGTAGCGGGTTCGTCTTGAGCGTGAAGTGCTTGTTGGTGCGCAGATCGTACACCCACAGCTTCTTCGTCTGCGGCTGATCACTGGCGGCACGGCGGTCGAAGAACAACACGTTGGCCTTCACGCCCTGGGCGTAGAAAATACCGGTGGGCAGTCGCAGCAGCGTGTGCACGTCACACTCGTGCAGCAGCTTTCTGCGAATGGTCTCGCCGGCGCCACCCTCGAACAGAACGTTGTCGGGAATCACCACGGCGGCGCGGCCGTTGATCTTGAGCAGGGTCTTCACGTGCTGCATGAACGCCAGCTGTTTGTTGCTGGTGGATACCCAGAAATCATCGCGCACGACGGTGAGGTCCTGACGCTCCTCGTCACCCTCGGCGTTCACCATGCGCACGCTCGACTTCCGACCGAACGGCGGGTTGGTCAGGATCACGTCGAACCGTGTGCCGGGGTCGGCGCGGAGCGCGTCGTCCACACGCACGGCGGGCGGATTGGTCTCGCCGGCCGTGGGGCCAATGCCATGGAGCAGCAGGTTCATGGCGCACAGGCGCGCCACGCCGTCCACCAGCTCCGTGCCGTGAAGCGCTTCGAGTTTGAGGTGCCTCTTCTGTTTCCGGTCGAGCGAGGGATTCTCGGCCACTACGAAATCGTGAGCAGCAAGCAGGAACCCACCCGTACCGCAGGCCGGGTCGGCGATGGTCTCGCCGGGCTTCGGGACCACGCACTCGACGATGGCCTTGATGAGGGCACGTGGGGTGAAATACTGCCCCGCCCCGCCCTTCACGTCGGCGGCGTTCTTCTCCAGCAGCCCCTCGTACGCATCACCCTTCACGTCGGCGTCGAGCGCGAGCCACTGCTCGCGGTCGATGAGATCGGCGATGAGGCGGCGCAGCTTGGCCGGGTCCTGAATCTTGTTCTGCGCCTTCCGGAAGATCAGCCCCAGCATCCCGGGCTGGCGCCCAAGGGTTTCCAGCGTGTGACGGTACTGCACCTCGAGCGAATCCCCCTCCTTGCTGGTGAGTGCGGGCCAGTCGTAGCCGGCGGGAATGACCGAGGCCTGCGACCATGGCGCCTGCGTGCGCTCATGCGCCATCTTGAGGAACAGCAGATAAGTGAGCTGTTCCACGTAGTCGCCGTAGGACAGGCCATCGTCCCGGAGGACGTTGCAGTAATTCCAGAGTTTGGCGACGATGCGATCGGAAGTCATGTGCAGGACAGCTGGTTGAACGAGGCGCGGGAGTGCGTGCAGTACCCGCAAGGTGCGTCCGGCTTGTAAGCGGCGCGATTCATGCTATCTTTCGGGTCTGAGAAACGGACTGGGAATGCCTGGTCGGCGGAAGGCTCTGGGGAGAACCCCGGGGCCTTTTTGCTTTCTCTCTACGGGAACACCTTGAGCCCCCACCCGGCGACCTGTCCCCGGGGTCCCCGCCGCAGCTTCGGCTCCAACAGGTCGAATGCCCGATTGGGCTGCGCCGGGCGGAGCACGTGTAACCCAATCGGCCGAGCCACGAGGTCGGCCAGCTGCAGCCCCGTGCTGATCGTCTTCTTGTCGGCGAACCGCAGATCGACCGGCACCCCTCGACACGTCGCCCGCGACGGCGCGATCACCCGTCGAAACTCCAACTCGAGCTCAGCGTCTTCCTTGGCGCCACGCGACTCAAAGATGAAGTGCGTGAGGCGTCCCGCCTGCCCCCTCTCATGCAGCAGCGCGCACACGCGCTCCAGGCCGTACTCCATGGCCAGCACGTACGGGTTCGCCGGCGCGGCGTAGCGGTGCGTCAGCGCCGCCTTGCGGATGACCACCGCCACGATGGTGAACGCCGCCTCCACGATCAGCGCGTTCAGATCGCGGTAGAAGGCCTCGCGTCGGCCGGCGTTGAGGAGAATGCGGAAAGGGCCCTTCGACTTCCGGATGTCGTGCTCATGCAGGATGACCTGATCATGCCCGAAGTGCTCGAACTTGAAGCGCAGCACCTTCGGTACGATCTGGTCGGCGAGGGTCCGCTTGTCGAAGACGCAGAACGCCAGGACGAAGATCGGGTAGTCGGGGTCCATGTGGACGAGGCCATGGTCCCCGCTCTCGTCGACGTACACGATGTGGTCGCCGTGCGTCTGCGCCGGTATCGACGACGGACCGCCGTCAGCCACGGCGGCTTCCCGTGCGCGCTTTTCGGCCACGCCCACGCGCGGGCCGCGACGAAGCGGGGGCCGATGCACGCTCTGTGCGGTCGGGCTCCGGCGCGATGGCTGCCGGTGCATCCGCGGGATCTTGGGGGACGAGACCGCCGGAGAAGGCTCGTTGAAGAATCGACTGGCGTAGTCGGGCGGCGCGGGCTAGCTGGACGTCGATATCAGTTGCAGCGCGCTTACAAACACTGAGTTGCCGATCAACGTTTGAGACAATCTCTGCTTGTGCCTCAATCGGAGGTAGCGGCATCCGCAGTTGCCGGAATCGAGCAAGGCTCACCTTGAGCTGCGCAACACCCTTTGTCATCTCGAGAATTCGAGCACGTACCGACGACGACCGCAGTGCGCAGATGGCATACTCCGGCATGACCTTGCTGGTGTCAACCGTCCACTTGATACAGTCGGCGGTTATAACCGCCGGCGGCGCCCCCGTTGGGTAGAGGCACGAATCTCCGGGCGGGTCACCCATCTTCGTAATCAACACGTCCCCTGGTCGGACGAGATGCGGCGTCAGCTGACGCGCCTTCTCGACAGAGACGTGCGGTGTCCTCTCAAAGTCGAACCGCTCGGCGCGAATGTTCCGAACAAAAACCAGCGGAACACCCTCCGACGTATAGTCACTGACCTTCAAGTTGCTGCCGAAGGGTCCGATTGCGAGAGCGTGATCGGCCAATGCACGGAGCCCATCTGGCGTCGACCACGCCCACCCGAACGGTAGGTCACGTCCGCCACCTGACGATGGCTCGGCCGCGCTCATGCCCGTGCACGCAGAGTCGTACACCGCTTGCATGTATCGGCCAACGTTAGCCCGCGCCCGGACCAGCCCGGCCACAGCGGCGTCGAGGGCGGACAGATGTTCTTCCAGCGCGGCGACGATACGGCGCTGCTCGGGGAGCGGAGCGAGCGGAACCGGCAGCTCGTACAGTCGAGTGATCTCTACGCTCGCGACAGTGGTGCCGCTCTTTGTACACGTGCGAAGGATCTCGTCACCCAGCCACACGAGCATCCAGTACAAGTAGCGTTCGTCCACGCCGTCATGGGGCGTGATTGCCTTCATGTCTTGATTGAGCGACACCGGCACGGCGTTCACGGCGACGGGCAGAATCCGCTGCAGGATCCCACTGCGTGTGACAATCAGGACACTTCCTGCTTCGATCACGCGCGTCGCCGACTCCCGAACCGCCTCTTCGGTGATGTGATCCTCGGCATCATGGAGCGTCGCAACCTTCATGTCCTTCGGCGACACCCATGGGATCGTGCCGTTGGTCCAGTAGCGTGACTCCGCTTTGGAGGGGGTACCGCCACCCGCCCAGCGACCGACTGACCTCAGTGGGACCGTCACCCACCCTCGCGGAAGTGCTTCGCTCACGCCGCCACCACCTCACCAATCTCCTTCAGCACGCGATCAAGCTCCGCCCCGAACACCCGGTGCGCTCCTGCCAGCCCACCACGCTGCGTGAACGGTGGATCGTCAAAATCTTCCGCTTCGATCTCCACGTTGGCCGCCACGTGCTCGGCCATCATCGTCAACCATGCCCGCTGGTCGGGCGTGAACGTGCGCCCATCGGCTTCGGCGCGCGCCAGCCACGCCTCCAGACGCGCCCGAGCCACCGACGGCAGCGGGGCCAGTTCGTCTTCCTGATGCGTAGCAAAGCGTACAAGCGCCACCACGTCGGTGAGCAGGCGCGCGGGCGCCCCCTTCACCTTGCCGCGGTCGAGGGTTTCGTACGCCTGCCACACCGATTCGAGCGCCAGCGGTGGCTTGCGGTCCAGCAGGGCCTGTCGCAACTCCTCTACCGCCGCGCGTGTGAGGCGGGCCTGCCCGGGCTCACGCGTACCGTACAGCATGCGCAGCGCCGTGAGCTCATCACGGTGTTCGGTGAGAAACGCCTCGAAGCTCGTCGTCAGCCCCATCGCACGCTCGCGCGCTTCGGGTGAAAGACCGGCGCCGAGCAGCGAGTCCACGCTGGCGGTGTCGATGGTCTGTTCCTTCGACCGCTTGAGATCGAGGATGCGCTGCCGCAGCTGCGGATCGCCTGCCACCGGGGCCAGCGCCGAGCGGATGAGGGACATCTGCGCCGCTGCGAGCTCCTTCTCGGTCGGTGTCGCTGACTGTGCGGTCGCGGTCTGCAACACGCGGTCGGGATCGAGGGCATCAACGATGCCGTGAGCCACATCCCGCAGCGAGAGACCGCCCGTGGTCGCCGCCACGCTCGCGCGCTCGTCCTTGCCCAGGCGCGAGTCCAGCCGAGCAAGGCGGCTGGCCAGGGTGGACGCCACCTCGGGGTCCACGTTGCCCATCGCCACTGCCTGCAAGAGGCGCTCGAGCGACACGGTGGGTTGCTTGTCCATGGGCCGCGTGTCGGCGAGCGGCTCCTCGCACACGCCCACGCAGTCGACGATCACGTACCGCGTCTTCGCCTCTGCGTCCGGTGTGACCGCCTTGAGATCATCAGGCGAGACCACGCGTACGCCTCGCCCCTTCATCTGCTCGAACAGCGTGCGGCTGCGTACCGTCCGCATGAACCAGAGCACCTCCAGCGGTTTCACATCGGTGCCGGTGGCGATCATATCAACGGTCACAGCGATGCGCGGGTGATACGAGTTGCGAAACGACTGCAGCAGATCTTCGGGGCGCACGCCACTCGACTTGTACGTGACGCGCTCGACCTCTTCACCGTCGGGGCCGGGCACGCGTTCCACGATGCGCGCCGTGCCGGTCTTGTAGGTGATCTTCTGCACCGCATCATTACCGAGCCCCAGCTCGTCGCGCAGGATCTTCACCAGATCGTCGGCGTGCGAGTCGTCCTTGGCGAAGACGAGCGTCTTGGGCACATGTGTGCGCTCGGGGAACACCTCCGGCAGGAAGCGGTCGCGGAACGCTTTCACTACGGTGCGGATCTGGTCGGGCGCGACCACGTCGCGGTCGAGTGCCGAGGCATCGTACACGAGCGGCTCGTCGAGCTGCTCCCAGCGCTTGCGCCGCGTCTCGCGGTCGCGACGATCCACGTACTGGCCCGCCTCCACCGTGGAGCCCTGCTCCGTGATGGAAGTGCGAATGCGGTACACGTCGAAGTCCACATTCACGCCGTCGGCAACCGCGTTCTCGTGGCCGTACTCCTGCACAATGTTGCCGTCGAAAAATCCATACGTGAGCTTCGACGGCGTGGCGGTGAGCCCCACGAGGAACGCATCCCAGTATTCCACCACCTGCCGCCACAGCGTGTAGATGCTGCGATGGCATTCGTCGACGAACACCACGTCGAACTGTTCGATGGGGATGTTCGGGTTGTACACAACCGGGAGCGGATCGCTTCGCAGTGCATCGAGGCCACCCGTCGCCGGAGTGGCACCGGCGGCGGCATCCCCGCGAAGAGTGACGGCATCGAGCGCCGTGTCGGCGTCCAGTTCGTCCGCGTCTTCCGGCATATCCGGCTCACCGCGCAGCATCGAGTAGAGGCGCTGCACCGTGCCGATGACGACGTTGGCCACCGGGTCGATCTTGTTCGACGTCAGGCGCTGCACGTTGTACAGCTCCGTGAACAGGCGGCCGTCGTCGGGCGTGCGGTAGCTCTGGAACTCCTTGAGCGCCTGGCGGCCCAGATTGGCCCGGTCTACGAGGAACAGCACTCGCCTCGCACCGCCAAACTTGAGCAGGCGGTAGATGCTCGCAACGGCGGTGATGGTCTTGCCTGAGCCGGTGGCCATCTGGATCAATGCGCGCGGTCGGCCCGATGCCAGAGATGTTTCGAGGTTCCGCACCGTGTCGAGCTGCGCGGGCCATAGCCCGCCCGGCTCCACCCCCGGCATGGCGGTGAGACGGGTGCGAAAATTCGCTGGCCGTTCCGACGCCGGATCCGCCTTGCCGGAGTTGAGTGGAAGCCAGAGCGGTTCCTCACCGGCCCACGCCGCGAGCGTTTCTGGTCGATGAAACGCGAAGATCTCGCGACTCTTCGGTACCGGATCGAGGCGATTGGTGAATCGCGTCTCCACACCCGTGGATTCGTAGAGAAACGGCAGGGGAACAACGGGGGCGGGAATGCCTTTCGGAAGGCCTGCGCCGTATTTGTCGTTTTGAACCTCGACACCCGTCAACGTTGTACCAACCTTCTTGGCCTCGACCACTCCAACCGCTTCGCCGTTGGCGTACAGCAGGTAGTCTGCTTCACCGTGGCCTTTTGCAAGAGGCACCTCTCGAACAGCAACTCCGATGCCTGCGGACAGGTTGGCAGCCGCGAGGTCCTGTACAATCCAGCCAGCGGCTTCGAGAGCGCGATCGATCTCTACTCGCGCAGCAGCTTCGGGTGACAAGGAAGGCGGCAAGGGCATCGATCCATGAAGGGGAATGGCCAGCTCCAAGTTACCGCTCGTGCAGAAGATCGACCAGCATTTGCAGTGCGCATGAACCAAGACCGCGGTTCTCTGCGCGCTCAGCGGTTCTCTGGCTGTTCTCTGCGTGAGCTGTTAACGATGCCGCCTTCCACAACACCGTCTGATGTCGCCACAACAACCAGTCCACCAAACAAAAGCGGCCAGCTCGAAACCGAGCTGGCCGCCTGAGATACTGCTGGGTTATGAACCACAATAGCTGGGGGGAGACTCGAACTCCCGACCTCACGATTATGAGGCAGACTCTCATGAGTTGCTAAGGTTCTCATAGTCAATAACTTACGAATGTCGTATGCGGCCGAAACCGGCCCGCGTATGCGCATACGCCACACATCGCCCCCGGTCACGCCCTACGGCCCCGCGTCGGCCGGCCCCCACCGGGCCGGCCCACGCGGGCAGCAAAATTAGGTGCCGTAGCCTGCGCGCACACCCATCACCCCCGGAGGGGACTGTGCGCAAAGCAAAACCGTTTTTGAACAAGCAGCGGTACTGGGGCAATTTCGAGCGCTTCGCCGCCGTCGGCGGCACGCGCGAGCCGCTCGTGCCCGCGGGCGAGGAGTTCGCCACCAAGGATCTGGAGACCGCCCAAACGCTCTTCCAAGTGCGCTGGGCGGCCTACGAGCGGGCCATGGATCGGCACCGCGCCGGACTGTCGGCGCAGGTGGCCAGCCAGCGCGGCCCGACCCTCGCCGACTACGCCGTGACGTTCCTGACGGCCCTCGCCGCGGAACGGCAGACCGATGGCCGGCCGGAGCATAGCGCGCGGGATCTGGACCGCCGGAAGCGCGGCATCATGGCCTGCCTCGAAACGCCCACCCTCCAGCGGGTGCGCTACCTCTCGCGGCTCGAGCCGCGAGACGTCGACGCGATGCCGGGAGAGCTCGGTGCGCGCTGCAAGGTCGATGGCACCCCGCTGTCCGCCGCCACCGTGCGGTCGTATGCCCTCGAGTTCTCGGCGATGCTCACCTTCGCCGTGAGCGAACGGGTGCTCACGGGCAATCCGGTGCCCAACAGCCGGTATCTGCCGCGCCTCAGCAAGCGGACGGCCCTCGAGGACGACGCGTACCTCACTCGCGCCGAACTCAAGGCGCTGCTCGAGCACGTCCTGCCGTCTCCGCAGGTGCCCTATGCGATTGCCCTCGTCATGACGCTGGTCTACACGGGGATGCGCCGCGAAGAGGCGCTCGGTCTACTCGTTCGTGACGTCGATTTTGACGCGAAGGAAATCCGCGTGGCGCCGAACACCTTTCGCGATGGGAAGAGCGAGAACGCGGAGCGCCAGCTTCCGCTGTGGCCCAAGCTGGCCGCGGTGCTCAAGCCCTACATCGGCACGCGTCGTGGACACGAACCGCTATTCCCCAGTGTCATTCGCAAACTCAAAGACGACGTCGACGCGCCCATCCGGGCCATCCTCGGCACGCTGCGCGCCGCGGCGCGTCGGGCGGGCATCCGCAAGTCGATGGACCATCACATTCTGCGCCACAGCTATGTCTCGGCGCGGCTCCACATGTATCAGCGGTCCGTGACCGGTGCGAAGGTCAAGGTGGACGCCCAGCTGATCGTCAGCGAGATCGGCCACTCGGACGAGGCGCTGATCCGTCGCGTGTATGGCCACGTGTCGCGCGAGCGCGTCAACCAGGTGCGTTTGGACCTCGGCGAGGTGCTGCCCGATGCGCAGACCGCGCGGCAGCGTCGGTCGGCGTTTCATGGTGAACGGATCCGGGCCGGGCGCGCCATTGAAATGCAGCGCCGCGCCGCCGGCGACGTGGACGCCACGGCATCGACCACGCCGCTGACCGAGGCAGAGAAGGCGCAGCGGCGCGGCTTCGCTCGAGCGATTCGTGAGGCCGCGCGGTCGCGCGGCTGGTGCGAAACGACGTTGGCGACCCACCTCGCGGCCACGCCCGCGGAGGCCACGGCAATCATGCGGGGTGATCTCGGTCGTCTCCCCCTCGCCCGCATGCGCCGCTTCGCGGCGGCCGTGGCGCACCTGGACTAGGTGACGCCCGCGGTGCCGTGTGCTCGCGTGCTGGCGCGCGCACGGCACCAAGGGGGATGGTCACTTCAGCTTGGGAAACGCTCGCGGTTATCTGCTAGCGCACCGTACGCCCGTGCGGCTGCCTCGGCGCCGCACAGCAGAGCCCCACACCGAGCGTCGGACCCACCGTCGTCCGCGTGGTCAGCGGGAATAGATCGACCGCGGCCCCCGCCCCTTCTTGCGCGGGGCGGCCGCGCCAGCCACGGCCGGCACGTAGGTCCCGCCGGTAGCGGCCGGCACGCCAAGACGGCGGACATCGAACGTCAGGTTCCGCAGCGCAGCGAGCGGATCCGTCTCACGGTCTCTGTCGGCCGTTTCTGCGGCGCCTGACGGGCCGCTCGCGGCTCCGGACACCGGGAATGAGGGATCGAGAAGCTGAGCCCCAAACCGCCAACCGACAGGCGTGTACATGGCCGGCATGTACTGGCCGGCCCGCGCCCGGCGTCGGATCGTGTCTTCGGTGCAGCGAACGTGAGCAGCGAGTTCCGCGGCCGTGACCGGATACGCAGCGAGGTTCAGCAAGATCTCGGCGGCCGCAGGCCTCTCCACGGCGCCCCGCGGGGTCGGCCGGAGACGGGCGGTATGGAGAAACCGCCACTCGCCCTGTTCGTAACGGCAATCGGTGACGCGCCCCGCGCGCCCAGGCGCGGAGCGTGTACCCGGCGATCCCCCAACGCGCCGAAAGTTCGGCGACGGTGAGGAGCGTGGGCCGGGCGGCCGAGTTGGCGGCGACCTCGGGGAAGGCGGCGGGGCCGACGGCGCTGAGATGCGATGAACCTTTCATGGGAAAGGTCTAGCGCACGTAACTTTTGCTTCCTGCCTGGCCGACGTTTCCCGAGTATCACAGTTTCAGCACCGTCGCTGACATGAACCGGGACCAGGTACCTCGCGGGCCTGACGGGGCGCGAGGGGCAGCGAGACTGATCCCAAGACGCTCCCCTGCCCTGCCGCTCAATCCACTGCCGGAGTCGATCACACCGGATCATCCGGATTGTCCGAGCCTATCCGCCGCCTCCGGATGTGGGAACACATCCGGAGCACCGGACGATCCGGATGATCCGGTTCATCCGGTTTCTCCGGACCTCACGGCTGGCGTCTTCCTCCGCCCCCCTGAGAGTGACCGCCCCCGCGGGAGCCACCTCGCAGTCGGCCTAGACTGGTCTCACCTCCGGCCGTGGTGGTCGGGGACCACCGAGGGATTCCGATGCTGGTTCATCGTCAGACCAATCGCCGGCGCGTCTCCGACGCGTTCGTGCGCGCCATGCTTCGCGAACGCGTGCGCAACCAGCTCCCCATCGACGCCAAGACCGTGCGCGCGCTCGGCATTGCGTGCGGCAGCGACCGTCTCAGCCGGTTGCGCCGACAGGTGTTGGGGCAGCTGGAAAGGGAGTTCACCACGGAGGCGGCGACTGACCGCCCCATGGTGGGCACCGGCGCACCCTTCGCTGCCACGGGTGAGGGGTGGCGTTCGCGGGACACCGCCACCAGCCAGTCGGCCGATCTTCAGCGCGCTCCCGGCGCGACGCCTGCGCATCCGGAACGCACCTCGTTCCGCTTCGAGGTCGCCGCAATCTGCGGACCACTTCTCCGGCGCCTCATGACCGTCCTGCTCCGGTTCTCGGTGCGAGCCAAATCGCCTGTGGCGAACTGACGTCGACGGGTATCGCGTCAACCGGCGGTCGGTTGCCGTGCACGAAAATTAGAGACTCTAGGCTGTGCTCGCGGGGACACAGCGTGCACTTCCGCGCGCTTTCGCGCTCCCGCTCCACGCACTGTTTGGAGTAACGCATGCGCAGCAAGGTCAAGTTCGTTCAGCACTCCGCCGCGAATTACTGCAACATCGAATACACGTACGAAGACGGCAGCTTCCACCATCGGCAGTTCGGCGCTCCAGCGAATGGCGGGTACGTGTTCGAGAACCTCAACAACCCGCGGCAGATCTGCGAAGGGCTCGCGCCCACCGGGTGGGCACTCCTCTGGGACCCGACGGAGTTCCCGACGCTCGCAGATCTGCTCCGTCACGAACACCGCCGCGCGGCAGGTGCAGCCCGCTACCGCGAAACCACGCGGTAACAGGGGGACGACGCGGACCCGGCCGCCCATCGACGGCCGGGGTGCCACATCGAGTTGTTCAGGCCGAGGGCGGCGTCCGCCAGACTCCGTTCTCGTCCTGCACACAGCCCCACTCGACAAGGGTGTTCGTGAAGATCTCGGACGGGATCTCTTCCACGCCCTCGTCCTTGAACGCGTCCGTGAATCCAGGACCGAACGCGTACGGGAGCGCCTCCGTGGTCCACACCGTGAACCGGCCGCCCGTCGACACGGTCGCCGAGCGCTCCTCCTGCAGATGCGCAAAGACGCGCTTTCGCATCTGCTCAACTGGGAAGGCCGGCCGCGGCGACCCGAAGAGCCAGTTGCGCACGGCCATCTCCGTGCATTCGAGCGTGAAAGCAATCTTCGCGATGGAATTGCCAGCGCGGTGCATCTCGCGCGCTGTATTTCGACGCGCCTCCAGCTCTGCCTGCGTGCCCTTCGGACGTCCCATTGATAGTCCCTTCGTGTTGCGGGTGATCGGATGAAGGCCGGCATGTTCGGCCCGCCGACAGCCTACCGCACGGTGGCCCAGACGACCGTTTGGCCGCCCCCCCAGTGCCGGGCTGATGAGCTCGTATACACCGCACGGCGGTCGGGGTTTCTTCGGGCGAGCGTCTTGGCCTTTCCGTTGCGTAGTCGGCACCGGAGCAGGGCCCCCCGCCGGGGCTCCCGCGGTCCACCGTCCACCCGGAGCATCGATGCGGCTTTCTCCTTCTCCCGTGTTACGCCGGTTCGCAACCGCCGCCTTCCTGATGGTGGCCGTTGGCGCCTGCGCCGACCAGCCTACGCTGCTCGCTCCTGACACCGTGCCCGGCGCCGCAGCCTCAGCGCGAACGCCAACGGTGACGAGCGCACCGGCGCCCTCGACCGCCGAGCGCAATTACGAGATCAAGTTCATGCAGGGCATGATCGACCATCACATGATGGCGGTGATGATGTCGGAGATGTGCCTGCAGAAGGCCGTGCACGAGGAACTTCGCGCGCTGTGCTCGGAGATCATCGCGGCCCAACGCGCCGAGATCATGGAGATGCAGAGCTGGCTGCAGTCGTGGTATGGCATCACCTACGAACCCGAGATGAAGCCCGGCGATCAGCAGATGATGGATCGCATGGCGGCCATGAGCCCGGCCGAGTTCGAGGTGGAGTACATGGAGCGGATGATTCGTCACCATGCCAAAGCCGTGAAGGAGGGGGAGCATTGTCTCGACAAAGCCTACCATACCGAGCTGAAGACTCTCTGCGCCAATATCATCGCTACGCAGCGCGAAGAGATCGAAATCATGCAGGCATGGCTGTGCGCGTGGTACGGCATCTGCCGGTGACGATGGCTCCTTTCACCCAGACAACGGAGCGTCACATGCCCGGAATCGATCTCGGCAACTATCTGCATGGTACCAGCCAGAGCTATCACGCCTGTGTCGAGGTATGCGCGGAATGTCTCGTGGCCTGCGAGATGTGCGCGGATGCGTGTCTGCAGGAAGACAACGTGAAGATGCTCATCACGTGCATTCAACTTGACCGGGATTGCGCGGACGCCTGCGCGGCGGCCATCAGGACCATGGCGCGCGGTGGCCCACTCTCGGCCGAGTTGTGCCGCGCTTGCGCGGTTGCCTGTGAGGCCTGTGCCGAGGAATGCGAGCGCCACGCGTCGCACCACGAGCACTGTCGCATCTGCGCGGAGGTTTGCCGGCGCTGCGCAGAGGAGTGCCGACGGATGGCCGCCGCCGGGAGTGACCGGAACGAGCGATACGCGGGGTGAGCAGAATCGCTTGATGCAAAACCGCTTGATGCGAAGTAAAATTCAGACAGCTGATCGATGTCGGCCGGGCGGCCCCGACGAGGGCGTCGCCCGCCCCCACCGCTGTCTGGAGACGTATCACCGTGGCACCCAGCTTCACCTATCGCGCCCGTCGCATCCACCGCTGGCTCGGCCTGTTCATCGGCATGCAATTCGTGCTGTGGACCGTGGGCGGCCTGTACTTCTCCTGGACCGATCTCGACGCGGTTCACGGTGATCACCTGATGCACGCCCCGAGGCCGGTTGCGGCGACGGAGGCCACCGTGTCGCCGGCGCAGGCCGTCGCGGCGTTGGGCACGAGCACACGGGTCGACTCAGTGGCGGCGGTCGAACTGGTTCGCGTAGCGGACCGTCCCACGTATCGCCTGAGCTATTTCAGCGCACACGAGGAGGGCGCGCACAGCGTCAGGCGCCGCGCCTTTGTCGATGCCGGCACCGGCGCGGTGCGTCCGTCGCTTACCCGGGACGAGGCCATCGCCACCGCCAAAGCCGCGTATGTGGGCAGTGCACCAGTGACCCGCGTCTCCCTGCTGACGGCCGACTCCGTGAATACCCATCACGAATTCCGCGAGCAGCCGCTGCCGGCGTGGGCCGTGCACTTCGGTGACGAGGAGGGCGCGACCGCGTACGTCCCCGCCGAACTCGGACAGGTGCTCCGCATCCGCAATGACCGGTGGCGCCTGTTCGATTTTCTGTGGATGCTGCACACGATGGATTACGAGGGGCGCGACAACTTCAACAACCTCGCGCTCCGGGCGTTCTCGGTGCTCGGGCTGGTGACCGTGGCGTCCGGGTTCTTGCTCTTCGGTCTCACGTCGCCAACTTTCCGGCGAAGACGGTCCGCGGCCGCGCAACCACTGAGTAGCACCGCGTCCGCTGCTGAGGTTCAGGCTTGATCCTTCCCTCCCCCGTCGGCACAGGCACCCTGCGAAATCGCATGGGCGCCCTCTGGCGTGGCCAACCACTTTGATCAATGACGATCACCAGCTACACCGGCGGCCCCAATGGTGCTGCTGAACTCACCGCCACTCGCGATCCTCTGCGAGCGTTGATCGCTCGATGGCGGGACGACGCAGGCGGGACATATCGCACGTGGTTCCTGTGGGAAGAGCGTGTGAAGAACTTCCGCTCCATCCGACGCGGACTGCAGGCGGTTGTTCGCGAAATCGATGCAGGAACGTTCGGCAATGCCTACCGCGGGTCGTCGCTGGAGACGGTAGTGCACTCCATCGCCGAGCAGCGACAGCTTTTCAAGGGAGCGGATCACGCCTGGCTATGGAAGCCGAAGCTCCGTATCCCCGACATCTACGAATCCCCAACGAACCAGAAGGCGTTCGGTCAGTTCCTCGACGCATGCGTGTGTTGCAGCACCGAAGAGCAGGTGCTCGCGGCCGTGCGCCGGCTCGAGGCCGTTGGAATCAAGGGGCTGGGCCCCACGGCCGCCAATCTGATGTATTTCCTTCACCCCACACTCGTGCCGCCGTTCAACACGGCCATGGTGAACGGATACAATGCGCTCACGGGCGCCAAGGTAAAGCTCGGGAGTTGGGAGCACTATCTCGCCATGCGGTCCGGCATTCTGGCTCTGAACGCGCGCTATCGAGATCTTCTTTCCAACGATCTCGGCGCGATGGCCGGCTTGCTCTTCGACGTTGGAAGCGGTCGGTACACGGCGCCCCCTCGCAACGATGACGAGCAAGCCCGGATCTCATGGGAGTTGGACCTTGCCCGTGTGCGCGAAGACTCAGCGAAGGACGCGAAAGCGCTCGCAGCCTCACGAGAGAGTGATCGCACGCATAGCGAAGTGCAGGGCTGGCTGCGGGATCTCGGTATCGCACTCGGATACGCCGTGTGGATCGCCGCCAATGATCGCGCTCGACCGTTTGCCTCGGGCCGCTTGGGAGACGGTTGCCTGGAGGTCCTGCCGACTCCGCTCGCCAGCGTCCCCGGGGCCGAGGCCGTACGTCTGATCGATGTGCTGTGGCTCGAGCGCGATGCCGCGGGACAGCCCAACGGCCGCGTGGCCGCTGCCTTCGAGGTCGAACATACGACGTCGATCTACTCCGGCATCGTCCGCATGCTTGATCTGGCGCTCGGCGCGCCGGATGCGGCTGTAACGCATCTCTTCCTTGTCGCGCCCGATGACCGAGAAGCGGACGTACGGGCGCAGCTCGCACGTCCGGCCTTCAGTCGAGTGAGTGATCTACGCGTTCGCTATCTCCCCTACGGAGAACTCGAGCGGCACCGCGAGCAGATGGCGCGTTTCGGCACCGGCATGAAGGCAGTGGAGGCTGTCGCGCGGACCCTGTCCTGAGTCATCAGTGAGTCACAGCTTCGCACGGCGCAGCAGCTGTGCGTTCACGGCGACAATAATGGTACTGAGCGACATCAGGACAGCGCCAACCGCCGGCGACAACACGATGCCCCACGGCGCGAGCACGCCTGCCGCCAGCGGAATGGCTATAATGTTGTAGCCAGCGGCCCACCACAGGTTCTGCACCATCTTGCGATAGCTCGCGCGTGACAGGTTGATGATGCGCGCGACGTCGCGCGGATCACTGCGGACCAGCACCACATCGCCGGCCTCCACAGCCACATCGGTCCCAGCGCCGATGGCCACGCCAACATCGGCCGTGACAAGCGCCGGCGCGTCGTTGACGCCGTCGCCGACCATCGCCACGTGCTTCCCCTGCTGCTGAAGGTGTTCGATATGCTGGGCCTTCGCCTCCGGAAGCACCTGCGCGAGCACGGTGTCGATGCCCAGTTCCCGCCCAACCGCGTCGGCCACCGCGCGCGCGTCGCCGGTCATCATCACCACCTCCAGTCCGGCCTCGTGAAGGCGCCGCACGGCCTCAGCAGACTCCGGGCGCACGGCGTCGGCGACAGCGAAGGCGGCATGCACCTGTGCATCCTCGATCAGGTAGATCACCCCCTGGCCTCGCGCCGCCGCTTCGTCGGTGAACTGCTGCAGGGTTGGCGGGAGCGTCAGGTCAAGACTAGCGAGCAGGTTCGGTCCCCCATCGCAAATTGTGCGTCCTTCGACCGTGGCACGCACACCGCGCCCCGGCATCAGCTCGAAACCGGTTGCCGAAGGAATGACCAACCCGCGTTCGGTCGCGCTCGACACAATGGCACGTGCCACGGGATGCTCGGCGTCGCGCTCGACAGCGGCCGCCAGACGCAGCGCCTCATCTTCGGACAGGTCGCTCGCGGTGCGAATCGCCACCACCCGATGTTCACCGAGGGTGAGTGTCCCGGTCTTGTCGAACACCACGGCGGTGAGGTTGCGCGCTTCCTCGAGTCCGCGGCGGTCGCGCACCAGCAGGCCGCCGTGCGCTCCGAGCGTGGTGGAGATGGCCAGCACCAACGGCACCGCGAGTCCGAGCGCGTGTGGGCACGCGATCACGAGCACCGTCACCAGTCGCTCCACCGCCACGGCGGCCGTCGCCCCCGCGGCGATCCATGCCGCGAACGTGAGAGCCCCCGCGCCGAGCGCCACCCACGTCAGCCAGAAGGCGGCGCGGTCGGCCAGCGCCTGTGCACGAGAACGGGACGACTGTGCCTGAGCCACCAGCCGCATAATGCCAGCCAGCGCCGTGCGTTCGCCGGTGCCGGTAACCTCGACCCGGAGAGATCCCGAGCCGTTCACGGCGCCGGCAATGACGCGATCCCCTTGGTCTTTCGCCACGGGCGCCGACTCTCCGGTCAGCAGGGCCTCGTTTACGCTGCTCCGGCCCGCGCGCACCACACCGTCAGCAGGCACGTTCGCTCCCGGGCGCACCAACACCACGTTCCCGACCACCAACTGGTCGACCGATACCTCGGTGAGCCGTTCTTCGGCGCCCTGCCCGTCAACGCGGACGGCGGTGGCGGGGAGAAGCTTCGCGAGTTCGCCGAGCGCGCCTTGCGCCTGCGAGATGGAGCGCATCTCCATCCAATGGCCGAGCAGCATGACGGTCACGAGCGTAGCCAGTTCCTCCCAGAGGGGCATGCCGGGAAAGCCGACGAACACGGCCGCGCTGAAGACGAAGGCCACGCTGATCGCGAGCGAGATGAGCGTCATCATGCCGGGGAGCCGGTCCCGGATCTCGCTGATCGCCCCCTGCAGAAATGGCACGCCGCCGTAGGCGAACACCACCGTACCGAACAGAGCCGGGATGAATCGCGCGCCCGCGAACGACGGTGCGGCGTACCCGAGCGCCGACTGTAGCATGTGCCCCCACACGAGCGTGGGCAGTGTGAGGATGAGGGTCCACCAGAAGCGGTCGCGGAACATCGCGACCGAGTGCCCGGCGTGCTTGTCATGCGCCGCATGGGCGTGAACGGCCATCCCCCCGGGGGCGTGTGACGCGTGTTCCGCCTCAGCCGCCTGCGAATGTTGGGGGTGGCCGGATTCCGCGCCGATGGAGTGGTGCTGATGGTCGTAGTTGGTCATGACGACTCCCTTGCGAGGGCAAGCTTGATGCCATCACGGCAGAAAGGGAAACTCAATTTGGACCGATACGTCGTAAGGCGAATTGATCCTCAAGATATCAGGAATTGAACTGGCACAAACTGATGTGGGGGGTTCGCCAACCGAAGGGTCGGGACGCCAATCGGTGCCCCGGCCTTGGTCGTTTTCGGTGTGACGGCCGTGGCACTTGCGGAACCCCCGCGGCCCACGGCGTGTTGCGCGATTCCCCACCATCCTTTATGTAGGATAAAGCGCAGCGGGTGGGCAGTGCTGCGTTCGCCGTCCCACTCCTCTCCTCCGTATGAGCTTCGACGCTGAATCTCCCGCCTACGTGCTCATCCGATGGGCGCAGTACCTCGGCATGATGCTGATTGTGGGTTCTGTCACGTTCGCCTTCGTCGCGGTACCGGTACTCAGGAGAGCGTCGGGCGAGCCGGGGGTCGCGCGTGCCGCCGGCCAGGAGGCGGCATCCTGGGGATTCTACGCCGCACTGCTGGTCACGGCCGCTGCGCTCGGTCGTCTCGTCGCGCAGACCCTCGCATTCTACGATCCGAGCGAAGCATTCGATCCGGGACTTGTATGGATGATCGTGACGCAGACTCTGTGGGGCCGGGGATGGCTACTGCAGGTTGCAGGTGTCACAGCGGTCTTGGGCGGCCTCCACGCCGCGCGACGAGGTACGCTACAGTTCAGTGACATGCGGGGGGGCTGGGCCTTCGCCATTCTGGGCACCATCGCCCTCGCGCTCTCATCTGCCCTGTCGGGCCACGCCGCCGCGGTACCGCGTCTCCCATGGCTCGCCATATTCTTTGACACGATGCACGTGCTCGGGGCCGGAGCCTGGCTCGGCGGGCTGGCGGTCCTTGCATTGGTCGGGCTCCGCTCCCGGTCACTCGCCCCCGATGTAACCGTCGTGCCTGTACATCTGCTGCCTGCCCTCCTCGACGCCTTCGCCCCGGCGGCACTCGTGAGCGTGTCCGTGGTAAGCGCGACGGGCGTTTTTGCCTCTTGGCTCCACGTGCACGATGTACGCCTTCTCGGCACCACACCGTACGGCCTTCGGCTGCTGTTGAAGCTCGTGACCGTCGCCGTCATCGTGTCGCTGGGCGCGCTGAACTGGCGGCGCTTGGCGCCAAAGGTCGGCCATCAGCGGGGCCTTCGTAACCTACGCGTGTCGGTCGCGGTCGAACTGGCCCTCGGCACCCTTGCGCTGCTGATCACGGCTGTTCTGGTCGCCACCGCAACTCCAGATGAGCAGGTACCGGGCTCCTGAAGACGCACAATACGCGCCCCAACCAGACGGCAACGTAGGTTCCCTCTTGCCCTCGTGCTTTACGACACGTAAAATCGCCGCTGGTCGGAGATTCCCTCGTCGCGTGGAGGCCATGTGCCCTCGATTTTTGCTCATGTTACCGGAAAGTGTTTCCACCTGTTCCCGGCGGTCCTCGGCATGACTGCGGTCGCCATGGCGACGCTGTCGACCACGTTGCTGGCCCATGACTTCTGGATCGTGCCCGATGCCTTCCAAGTGGCGGCAGGAGCGCCGTTTGCGATTCGCGGGCAGTCCGGGTCGAAGTTTCCGAGCAGCGCGTCAGCGACCGCACCGGATCGTGTGGCCGAGGCTCGGGTCATAGGCGGCGCGAGCGACGAGGCGATCCGTGATCTTACCGTGAGCGGGACGTCACTCCTGCTCCAGCATCGTCCGACCGGCGCCGGCCAGCGGGTGATCGCTGTCGCGCTGACCGAACGCCGTTCGCGCGTAGCGCCGGCGCAACTCAAACGCTACATCGCCATCGAGGGCGCTCCGGAGCTCGCCGAGCGATACGAGCGAGACGGGCGCTATCCCACCGACAGCATCACGCAGGTAACCGCAAAGTTCGCCAAGACGACGGTGGAGATCGGTAAGGGCGGCCCACGTGCCTTTGCAACGCGAGCCGGCCACCCCCTCGAGCTGCTCGCCCTGAACGATCCGGCCGCCGTGGCCGTCGGCGACACACTGCGAGTGCAGTTGCTGTATCGGGGCAAGGCGGTCGGCGGCGTTCACCTTCGCGCCGGGACCGCACCGGCTGCAGCGGGCGCTTCGTCCCAGACTTCCGATGCGGTGATCGAAACCGGGACCGACGGGGTCGCCCGTCTGGTAGTCAGGGCGGGCGGTCTCTGGAACATCCGTACGCTTTACGCGGCACCTCGCGCCGATGACAGCACCACGTGGGAGTTGTACTTCGCCACCCTCGTGTTTCAGGTGGGCAGGTAGCCATGCGTCAGGTGCGCCGGCGGCGCTCGTCGTGGCCATCGCGCGCCCACCCGGCGTTATGGGGGTACCACTACACTTTATGCGGCATAAATTCCGCCCATCGGTTGTTTGCCCCCTCGTCCTCAGATCGTGCGATTCCCGGTTCATTCCCTTAGAACGCCAGCGCTGCGTCTCGTTGCCCGGTCCCTGGTGGTCGGCTTTCTCGCTCTTTCGGGCGCCTGTGCCCACGGTTCGCTGCAACGCGACGTTTCCAGCGTGGACGACCTGCTGCGGCCTCGCGTCAGCAGCGCGGTCCCCATGCGCTCCGGCGTTGGTACTCCGGTCGGCGCCGACACCGTCGAGCGTCTGCTGTTGCAGCCCCTCACCGCCGAGTCGGCGGTGCGTATCGCCCTCATCACGCACCCTGCCCTCCGCGCCACCTACGCGGAGTTGGGGCTCGCGCGGGCCGATGTCGTACAGGCGGCGCTGATCGCGAATCCCGTCTTCTCGCTCGAACGTTTCACCGCGGGACGCTTTCAGGAGTTCGGAATCGCCCAATCGTTCGTCGACCTCCTGTCGCAGCCGCTGCGCCGACGGGTGGCGGAGGCGCAGTTGGCGAGCGTCCGGCTTCGCGTCGCAGACGAGGTGTTCCAGCACACCGCCCAGGTGAGAGCCAGCCTGGTGGAGGCTATCGCGGCCGCGCAGAACAGCGAGATCAGTGAACGGGCGCGAGCGGCCGCCGCCGCATCGGCCGCGGCGGCGACTGCCATCCACGCTGCCGGCAACCTGCAGGAGCTCGATCTGGTGAGCGAACGCGCGGCGGCTGCAGAGTTTCAGGCAGGAGCCATACACGCCCGCGGGGAAAGTCAGGCGAGCCGAGAGCAGTTGGTGAAAGCACTTGGTGTATCCACCACGGGCGCGTCGCTGGTTCTTCCGGAGCGGCTGCCGGACGTGCCGGTCACCGACCCGCCGGTGGATTCGCTGCTGACGCTCGCGGCGGTCAGCCGGCTCGATCTGGCGGCGGCGTTACAGGACGTGAACGTCGCGGGCAAGGCGCTCGGGCTCACGAACCGCTTTCGGTTGCTCCCCGACGGAACCCTCTCGTTTGCCGGCGAAGGTGAAGACGGCGGCCCGTTCAAGAGTGGGCCCGGCTTCTCCATTCCGTTGCCCTTCTTCGACCGCGGTCAGGCGCGCATGCTGCGCGCACAAAGCGAACTACGCGTGGCCGTCGCCAGACAGGAGGCGCTCGCCTTGTCCGTGCGCGCTGATGTTCGCGCGGCACACGCCCTGCTCACGTCGGCCCGCGCCCGTTTCGAGGAGTACCGGGCGCGTGTCGTACCCCTGCGTCGTCGGGTGACCGAGGAGACGCAGCTGCAATACAACGCCATGGCGGTGAGCGTGTTCGGCCTGTTGCAGGCGCGGCAGGGTGAACTGAGCGCCGGTCAAGGATACATCGACGCGATGAGTGATTATTGGAAGGCCCGCATTCAACTGGAGCGCGCCGTGGGGACGAGCCTGCCGTGAGCGAGACCTCGAAGATGAACCGCCGCAGCTTGATCACGTCCGGGCTCGGTGCAGTCGCGGGCGGCGCGCTGATGGGATTGCCCAGCGCTGCCCAGGCGCTCGCGCGCACGACCGTATCACACACGGCTGGGACGGTGTATGCACCAGGGCGTCCTGGCCGCGATTACACGCCGGTGGTCACGCCGAACGGGACCACGTTGCCGTTCAAGATCGTCGATGGTGTGAAGGTTTTTCACCTGATCGCGGAGCCCGTCGAGCACGAGTTCGCCCCCGGCCTGCAAGCCCAGTGCTGGGGCTTCAACGGGGGCACCCCGGGCCCCACCATCGAAGCGGTGGAAGGTGACCGCGTACGCATCTACGTCACGAACCACCTCCCGGCCGAGACGAGCGTCCACTGGCATGGGATCATCCTGCCCTCGGGCATGGACGGTGTGTCCGGCCTCAGTCAGGCGCCGATCCCCTCAGGGTCGACGTTCCGGTACGAGTTCACGTTGCGCCAGCATGGCACTTACATGTACCACTCGCATCGTGACGAGATGACGCAGCAGGCGCTGGGCATGATGGGCATGTTCGTCATTCATCCGCGCGTGGCGCCGGAGCGTCGTCCGGATCGGGACTTTGCCCTGCTGTCCAGCGAGTGGAAGGTGCTTCCCGGTGCCCGTCGCCCCGACCCGAATGAGATGCTCGAGTTCAACGTGCTCACATTCAACGGCAAAGCGTATCCGGGAACCGCGCCGCTGATGGTGGAGCGCAATGAGCTGGTGCGGATCCGTCTGGGCAATCTGAGCGCGATGAGCCACCACTCCATTCACATTCACGGACACACCTGGACCCTCGTGGCGACCGATGGCGGTGACATCCCGCGCTCGGCGCGGTGGCCGGAAGTGACCCAGCTCGTCCCGGTGGGCTCTACGCGAACGATGGAATTCGTTGCAGATAATCCGGGTGACTGGGCGCTGCATTGCCACATGTCGCATCATACCATGACGCAGATGGGTCATAGCGGCGTAAGCATGCTTGGCGCCGACGCTGAGGTGATCGACAAGGCCGTACAGCCGATCATTCCCGAGTACATGACGATGGGCCATGATGGCATGGGCGGCATGGGCGAGATGGGGATGCCCGTCCCCAAGAACAGCTTGCCCATGATGGGGGCGCAGGGGCCGCATGGATACATCGACATGGGTGGCATGTTCACCGTGATGAAGGTGCGCGACCGCCTGCGCGCCGGCGACGAGGCCTCGTGGTGGCAGGCGCCCGAAGGCACGCAGGCGCGCGAAGCGACACCAGAGGAATTGCAGCACGACCATATCGCGCTACCAGCATTCAAGGCGAAGGCCGCTGGCCATACGCATCATCATCCGCCCGGAGACGCTCGATGAGTCCGCGTAAGCCTGCACAACCGAAAATGGGCGACGCCGTACGCCTCTCTGCGGACGGGCTGGCGAAGGTCCTCGGGGATCTCGAGGCCCGGCTCCTGACCGCCGTGTGGCAGTTCGATGAGCCGGTCACCGCGCGCACGGTACACGAGATGGTGATCGTGGAGCACGAGGTGGCGCTGCTGACGGTGGTGACCGTGCTGAACAAGCTCGTGGAGAAGCAGATCCTCACGCGCCGAAAGTTGCATGGGCTGCTGCACTACGAAGCGGCGATGGCACCCGCCGACTTCCACGATTTTGTGTCACGACGCATGGTGGAGGGCGTGATCGATTTCGCGCCCGAGCGGCTGGCGGCGTGCTTCGTCGACGTGCTGGCGGAACGTGACCCCGCCCAGTTGGATCGGCTGGCCAGACTCGTAGACGAGGCCCGCCGGCGTCGTGGTTGACTCGCAGCGTCCGTGGCTCCGGCCCGGGACCGTGGTCGGTGAGCGGCGCTATCAGCGACTGCTGGTGATCGGCATGTCGGCCATCCTCATGTTGTCGCTTGTGCCGGTGGTGGGTACCCACCTGCTGGGCGTGGCGGAGCGTCCGTTGTCAGGCAGCGATCACATCGGCGCGCTGTGCCTGATCGCACTGCATGAGTTGCTGTCACCGGCGCACCATCTGCTGCACCTCCTGGTCGCGGTCGGATTTGCCTGGGCGCTGTTCGAGATTACGCAGAAAACGCTCCGTACGCGGCGGGGCCTGAATGGTTTGCCGGTGCGCGGTCTCGCGTCACACGAGGTGGAGTTCGCGGAGCGCAGCGGCCTTTCCGTGAGTGATGTGTGCGTAGTGGCCGGCTTACCCATGCCGGCATTTACCGCGGGGTGGTGGCGGCCGCGCGTGTTCGTGGCGGAAGCACTGTTGGGGGGTGAACGCGCGTTGCTTCCAGACGAAGCGATCGCCGTGCTGGCGCACGAGGCGACACATGTTCGTCGGCGCGATCCGATCCGCTTTCTCTTACTGCGAATGCTCGCTCGCGCGCTGTTCTGGATCCCTGCTCTTCGAGCCATCGCCGATGATATCGCGGACGAGGCCGAGATCATGGCCGACGATGCGGCGAGTCAGGTCACGGGTCCGTTCACGGTGGCGAGCGCATTGGTGAAGCTGGGCGCCTGGAAGTCGCCGGGGGCGTCCATGGCCGTCGTGGGATTCCTTCGCCCCGACCTGCTGGAGCGGCGTGTCCGTCGGCTCGTGGGCGAGGACTTCCAACCTCGCGGTCGTCTCACAGGTGGTTCGGTCGTCGTCGCCAGCCTGGTACTCGCGGTGAGCATGCTTTCGGGCATCGTCGACGTGCATGATCTACCGAATGCACCCGACCACCCGGGTTCGCATCAGCATTGCGAGCATGACGGCATGTTCGCCGCCGGTCATCTGTTCTGCCGCTGGCGAGTCGCTGGACCTGTTCTCCCAGCTGGTGCAGCAGACTGTCCCCACGCGCACGGCTCATGACGTCGTCCGGTCGCTCAGCATTTCGCTCGAGCGGCGTTGCCCTCTCCCCTTCGCCCCCGACCATGTCACTCCCACTCGTTGGTCTCGTCAGCCTTTTGCTCGCCGCGGCGCTTGAATCCACCTCGCTCCCCATGCAGACAGCCGCACCCGCCGATCCCATGGTCAACGGTGCTCAGAGCGACTCGGCATCCGTCGCAGCCACCATCCGCGCCTATCACGAGGCCCTCACTGCAGGCGACAGCCTTGCCGCACTCAATCTGTTGACACCCGATGCCGTGATCGTGGAGACCGGAGGCATCGAGACGCTGGCGGATTACCGCTCACATCACCTCGCCAGCGACATCAACTTCGCGAAGGCGGTCAAGCAGACGCGCGGCGCCATCCACGTCCGTGTGCGCGGCGACATGGCATGGGCGACGTCGACCAGTGAGGCAGCGGGTGAGTCGCGCGGACGCCCCGTGAACTCCGTCGGCGCCGAACTCGCGATCCTGACGCGGACCCCTCAGGGGTGGCGCATCAGCGCGTTTCACTGGTCGTCGCGGAGTCGCCGCTCGTGACCGCCCGCGTTACGCGCGCGTGCTGCGCGCTCGTCGCGGCCTCGATCGCCCTCACCGCGGTCCACGCGCTGCGCGCGCACGATTTCTGGTTGGTGCCCGACGCATTCTCGCTTGTCCCAGGTGGGCGGATCAGCGTTCGTGGTCAGACGTCGAGCCTGTTCCCGACAAGCCTGTCCGCTGTCACGCCGGACCGAATCGTCAACGCCTCCGTGTTCACGGCGAGCGCGGTCCATCGGATCGCCGCCCCCTCGACCGACGGGGCCTCGCTACGCTTGTCGCATGTGCCGGCGGCAGGCGGCCAGCACATGGTGGCCGTCCAGTTGGCGCCGCGGACCGTCCGCGAGTCCCCCGCCAGCTTCCGCCGCTACCTCGACCTCGAGGGGGCACCAGAGGCGCGCGAGCGCTATGAGCGAGCTGGGTTGCTGCCCGTGGTTGGCGGAGACAGCCTGACGCGCCGATACGCGAAGTACGCCAAGACGCTCGTCGAGGTCGGGCGGGGAGCCCGCGCATTCCATCGGGTGGCGGGCCATCCGCTCGAGTTTGTTCCGCTGTCGGACCCGTCCGCGCTCCGGGCGGGTGACACGCTTCGTCTTCGTCTGCTGTTGCTCGGCAAGCCGGCGGCATTCGCGCGGCTTCACGCGGGGTCCGTCCCGGAGCGGCCGTCCTCTCGCGTCGACACGGCGGCCGCGCGTATGGCCTCCGCTCGCGACATCGCCATGAGTACCGACAGTGCCGGGGTGGCCACCGTCGTCATCACGACCCCCGGCCTCTGGAACGTGCGCACGCTGCAAATCGTCCCCGCGCCCCCGCGCTCGGGCGCCGACTGGGACGTGCATTGGGCGACCCTCGTGTTTCGGTCGACCGTGCGCTGAGCGTGCAATGTGCACGTGATCGTTGGCGCCGGTCTGTCGTCGACCGCAGAATGGCAGTTGTTGGTGATCTGACGCAGTTCGCATCGATACTCTCTATGGCAACGAGGTCCCGCCCATGACAAACGTCCGCTCTGTCCCGCGTCACTGTTTCAACGTGTTGTGCGCCATCGTCCTGGCGCTATCGAGCGTGCCGGTTGGCGCACAGGAGGCCGCCCCGTCATCGAGCGTGCGCGGACAAGTGGTGTCGAGCGCAGGGAAGCCGCTCGCGCGGGCGACCGTCGAGCTTCTCGGCGATGGCGGGCGTACGGTACGCGCGGTGCGAACCGACGAGAGCGGACGGTTCGTCCTGCCGACAGCCGGCTCCGGCCGATTGTCGATTCGCGCGTCCTCTGTCGGCTTCGCGCCGTCGGTCATCACGGTGGACGTTGCACAGGGCGGCACCTCGACCGTGACAATCACGGTCACGGAGGTACCATCGGTGCTCGGGCAGATTGTGGTGTCGGCGAGCCGCTCTGGACAGGAGCTTGCCAAGGTCCCCGCGTCGGTGACGGTCGTATCCTCAGAGGTGATTCAGGCACCGGGCCGTCGAAACACCAATATTGAGGAAGCGCTGCGAACCGTTCCCGGCGTGGTGGTCCGCGATCAGCTCGGCGGTGCCTCGCGCGCGACGATTTCCATCCGAGGTGCCGGGGCATCGAACCCGTTTGGCATCCGCGGCATCCGATTGATGATTGACGGAGTGCCGAAGAACAACGCAGGGGGATCGGGGCAGGATCTTGCCAATCTCGATATGTCATCCATCGCGAACATCGAGGTCTTGCGTGGCCCGGCCTCGACCCTGTACGGCAACCAGGCCGGTGGCGTGGTGTCCATGACCAGCGAGGCGGGCGGTCCCACGCGCCGTCAGCTGCAGGTGCTCGGAGGGAGCTTCGGCTTTGCCCGCGCGCATGCGAAGGCCACCGGTGAAGCGTACGATGGTACGCTCAAGTACCTGGTGAGCGCATGGCGCACGCAACAGGATGGCTACCGAGACAACTCGAATTTCGACCAGACCGGATTCTCAACCAAGTTCGTGTACCAGCCAGACGACCGGAGCACGGTGACGGCGGTGATGTCCTACGACAACCTGGGGCAGGACGTCTCAGGTGGGCTTACCGCAGAGGAAGTGCGGCGGTCGCCCCGTATCGCGGATTCGACCTCCTTCGCCCGCGTGGGTGGCGTCCGTCTCGACAACTTCGGGCGCTTCGACGAGTTCCGATTGGGCCTGAACGTTCAGCGCTCGTTGACGAAGTCTGAGCAGGTCGAGACGCAGCTGTTCTACGTACCGCGCACCATTCACGAAGGGCCGGCCTTGACGCAATTCATCCAGCAGAGTTTCAGCAATCGTGGCGTAACGGTTCGCCTGCTCTCGACACGGGCGCTGGGCACGGTAGGAAGCCGCTTCACTGCGGGAGCGGATTTCCATGACACGCCGATTCAGACCACCACCACGGGTCGTGCGAGGACCACGGCTGCGGGGACCGCGTTCTCCGCGTTTGATGAACAGGCAACCGCGGTCGGCGTCTATGTGCTCGAAGAACTCGCGTTCAGCGACGCCTTGACGCTGACCGCCGGTGCGCGCTCCGACAATATTCGCTTTCGGCAGCAGAACAAGCTGCGTGCGGCGCAGACCGAACCGCGCACCTTCACCCGCGTCACCCCGAAGGTCGGCGTCACCTACCGCGTCAACAAGAACTTCTCATCGTTCGCGAACTTCAGCGAATCCTTCGAGGCGCCGGTCATCGGTCAACTTCGGAATTCGCCACGCTCGGACGGTGAGTTCATCACCAACCAGTCCGTCAAGCCACTGGCGATCCGGACATACGAAGCAGGCGCGAGAGGCGTCATCGGCCGTGCATCGGTTGAGTTGACGGTGTTCCGCCAGCGCATCAGCGATCAGGCGGTCAGCGTGAACTTCTTGCGACCGGCCCCTGCAACCGGGCAGTTCGGTGCGATCATCAACGCCGCCGAGGTCAAGCAGGCAGGAATCGAGGCTGGGATGACGACGACGCTGACCTCGAATCTCACGCTTGCGGGCACCTACACCTACTCGGATTTCTCGTATTCACGCTATGTCGCGGGAGCGAGCAATTTCAGCGGCAGCGAGCTTCCCGGCGTTCCTCGGCACAATGGTTTCCTGGAGCTCCGCTATCAGGATTCGCGTGGACTCTCGGGCGGTGTCGAGTTTCAGTCGGTCGGGAAATTCTTCCTGAACGACGCGAACACCGCCGAAAACCCCGCGTATCGCCTCGTCAACCTGCGAGCGGGGTGGGCGAAGCGGACTCGGATGGGCGAGATTGCGCCGTTTGTGGCCGTCAACAACCTGTTCTCCGAGGAATACTCGTCACAGCCACAGATCAACGCGGCTGGCGGCAGGTTCTTCAATCCGCTACCCGGGATCAACTACGTGGCGGGCATGAAGCTGGCCTGGTAGCCTCCATGCGGGCGGCGGCGGGGGGCGACTTCTGCCCTCCGCCGCCGCTGGTCGGCTCAGCATGATAGTGCCACACGCGTGTGGTCCTGACCCTCCACGTCGAAGACACCAATCGTTCTCGTGATGACCGCCAGCATGAAGGGAAGAGTCGCCGTGTGGCACCGCTGGCTTGGGTGGGCCCTGACGATTCCCCTCGTCGGTTGGGTGGTCTCGGCGGCCGTCATGACGATCGTCACGATGAGCGCGCCGAATGGCCTCGCGGGTGTGTACCGGCTCAATCCGTACAACTCCGTGGACATTCGGCTCGACTCCGCAACCATCACGCCGACCCAGCTCCTCGCCCATCTCAGGTCCGCGTACGGCATCGAGCGGCTCTACTGGCTGCGGTTGCAGTCGCGCGGCTCGCAGCTCTGGTACGTCGCCAAGCCCACGCCAACCGCGTTGGCGATGACCTTCGACGCCTGGAGCGGAAAGCGCCTCGACCCGTTGCCGGATTCCCTGCTGGCGGGCGTCGCGGCTGAAGCACTCATCGACAGCCCGGTTGTCGGCGTGCGGGCGGCCAGCGAATACAACCGCTACTACGACGTCGAGCGTGTTCCCGCGGTCTGGGCTGACGTATCCGGAGCACAGCCGGCGCGCCTCATCCTTTCGCGCGATGAAGGGCGGACGCTGCGTCGGTTGAATGTCGAAACGCAGCGGTTCGAATGGTGGTACCGCACCTTTCACGTCAACCAGCTCACCGAGAACATAGGCCTCTGGACGACGCTGCTGTACGCCAGTGCCCTCGGCGTGCTGCTGCTGACCGCCTTCGGCTATCTGCTGTTCTGGTGGCGTCGACCACGATCTTCCACCAGCGACGAGGGACCGGCGCGAAGCGCGCAGAGCGTGCAGGCGCGGTCCCTGCACCGGAAGCTTGGGGTCGTCGGCGGGGGCATCCTGGCCATTCAACTGCTCGTGGGGTCGTATCTCTGGCTCAGCCTCGGCCCTTTGGAGGATCCGTTCCGCGGCAAGGCGAGCTTCAACCCGGCATGGACCGCGGGCATGCCGACACACCTCCGGCTTGATCCACCGGCCTCGATTCTCCAGCGGGTTTCGGCGACGCGACCGAATCTCCTTCGTCCGATCCAGGCGATCGAATGGCGCATGATCGGGTCGCAGCCCGTCTGGGCCATCACGACGCGTCTCGACGAACCGCCTCTCGTCGTCTCGGTGGACGGCAGTCCGCTTGGCACGCTGTCGCCGAGCGTCGCCGGAGCGCTCGCGCGCCAGGAGGTGGTCGGCACGCCGGCATTTACCTACATCGGATCCGCATCCCAGCTGTACATGGATCTCAACAAGCCGGTTCCGACATATCAGTTCCGCTTCGATGATCCGGGCAAGACGGACATCTTCGTCTCCCAGGCGACGGGGCAGATCATCCAGCGTCGCCCTCGGTTCTGGCGGCTGTTCAGTCCATTCCTCGACACCCACACGTTTTCCATCACCGGCAGCAAGACCTTCGATACGACTCTTCTGGCGGCGTTCCAACTGCTCGTGCTCGGCATGATCGTGACGGGGTTGATCATCCAACTCCCGCCGTTCATCAAAGGGCGGAGGATCTGACGTGGTGGCCTCCAGCGTGAGCACGAGCGGAACTGATGCATCGCGCGGCCAACCGGCGACGCGCCTTCGGCGGCCCTTCTCTCGAGGGGATCGCGTCGCGATGGCGCTCGGCGTCATGCTGACCGCAGCGCTGTTGCTGCTCAGTGCATGGCGCGTGGGCCGACATGTGCTGCGGGACCGCGCCGTGACGCCGGGCGAGAGTGCCGGGCAGCCGCACACGCATTGATGATTGACGGATGGACGGTACACGCTCAGGATGATGCGTTCCGCAGTCCGTGGGGGGCGACTGGGAGCCCACCGTGTTTCTCGTTCCGACGCTGAACGACAGAATGCCATCACGCGCCATCAATAGGCGGTGGGAAGCCTGCACGACGCGTTCGCCGGCGCCGTGACGGTCGAACACCGCGTGCCCCGCGGCGCTCCGGGTGCCGCAGCGCCTCCCTTGCGTCGGTGCGGGGGCTTTACGCTACGTAAAACCGGTGTATCTTCCACGGTCACAACGCTCAAAGTCTCCGGGAGTCCTATGTCCGCTCGACGTTCATTTGTTCGCGCTGTTGCCTCGGTTGCAGCCCTGCCGCTGGTGGCCTTCGCGTCGGCGCTGCCCCACGCCAAGCTCAAGAGTTCGCTGCCCGGTGCCGGGACGACCGTCGCCGCGCCGAAGGAGCTTCGTCTGACGTTCTCGGAGAAGATCGAGCTCAAGATCTCCAAGATCACACTTCTCCGCGGCACCGAAGAGGTGGCGGTGCTTGGTGAGGTCGCAGCGGATGCGCGGGCGCCCGAGACCGTCGTCATTCCCATCACTAAGCCCCTCGCGGCCGGTTCGTACACCGTGAAGTACCGCGTTGCCGGTCCCGACGGCCACCCGATGGGCGGGTCGTTCGCCTTCAGCGTCAAGTGAGCTGACTATGGGCACGGTATCCATCACGACAACCGCCATCGCGATGGGCGCGATGGCCTGGTCGAGCACGCTGAGTGCGCAGGCCGCCACCCGTCCCGTGGATCAGGCGACCGCCGTCATCCGCGCCGTGTATGCAGCGGCGGAGCGAGCGGACCTGGCGGCGTTGGACACTTTGTACGCCGGTGACAGTCTTACGGTCTTCGAGAGCGCCGGGATCAACCGCGGCTGGAAGGACTACCGCGATCATCATCTTGGCCCCGAGCTCAAGGAGATGACGGGGTTCAAGTACCGCCCCATCGAGATCGTGACGCGCGTCGAAGGCAAGCTCGCCTGGGCGACCGTAGCGTATGCCCTGCAAGCCAAGGAGGGCACTCGCACCATCGACAACTTCGGGCGCGGCACGTTCATCCTCGAGCGCGCCGGCAGTGGTGACAAAGCGCGCTGGGTCGTGCGACACTCACACACGGCCTCCCGTGCGCGTCGGCCGAACGATCCGCCCATGCCGGAGTGATCTCTGCGCGCGGACGCGTTGCGCGTGGTGTCATCAGGAAGCCCCTGACCGCTCTCTTTCGTGACCAGCGTCAGGGGCTTCCTGACATTTCGGACTGATGAACGCTGATTGTACTGAGCCGGTGACGACCTGCATCATGTGCACGATGAACACTGGAGTTGCCATGCCATCCGCATTCCGTCGGGAACATCGAGCGTACTGCCACTACCCGTTCATTCTGGTACGCATCCTCGCGCCCTCAGTCGCGCTCGTGCTGTCAGTGGCGGCTCCGGTGGCGGGGCAGTCGCGATCCGGTGACGCGGTTCGCGAGCTGGTGCGTGCCACCGCGCGTGAGGCTTTACAGCCCCCCGCCGAACAGCTGTCACTCGCGCAGGTGCTCGCCGAGGTCACCAGAGTGAACCCTCGGGTGGCTGCCGCCGACGCGCAGGCGCGCGCGGCCGCTGCGAGGGTTTCGTCTGTCACTCGGCCTCCCGATCCGCAACTACAGTTCGGATTCATGAACTACTCGCTGCCGGGACTGGCGCCCATGCCCGTACTGGGGATGGCGCAGGTGCAGCTCATGCAGATGCTTCCGCTGGGCGGCAAACTGCGCTTCGCGGGGAAGGCGGCGTCGGCGTCAGCTGCCGCGGCGAAGGCGCGTGTAAGCGACGTGGTGTGGGAGCTCCGCAGCCAGGCGGCGATGGTCTTCTACGACCTCTACGCCGCACATCAGCAGCTGTCGGTGGCGCGCGAAACCCTGCGCGTGTTACAGGACATCGCACGAACGGCGGAGGCCATGTATCGCGTGGGCGAGGGGCGGCAGACGGATGTACTGCGTGCGCAGGTGGAGATCGCCCGCATGGTCGAGGACACCGTGCGCATGCAGGCGATGCGCGAGGCAATGACTGCTCGCCTCAATGCCCTGCTGGATCGCGACGTTGATGGCGCCCTGCATGTCCCGTTGCTCCCGGCCTTCCCAGACTCGATACCACCACGCCGATGGCTGGACTCGTTGGCGGACCGCGAGCGCCCGATGATACGGGCCGGGCAGGACGAACTCCGCGCGGCGGAAGCGAGCGAACGGCTCGCACACCGCGAACTGCTGCCGGATCTGCAGGTAGGCCTGCAGTACGGGCAGCGTGGCGGCTCGATGGCCGAGGCGACGACCGGCGAGCCGATGGGCCGCACCACAGACCGCATGGGAAGTCTCATGATCGGCGCCACGGTTCCCATTTTTGCGCGCTCACGGCAACTCCGCATGCGCGAAGAGGCGGGCGCCATGAGCCGCATGGCACGCGCCGATCTGCTCGCTATGCGTGCGGACACGCGTGGACGCCTCGGCGAGGCGTTCGCCGCGCTTGGACGGGCCCGTCGCCTCGCCGTGCTCTATCGCACCACGATCCTCCCACAGGCGGAGGCCACGGTCGCGTCCGCGATGGCGGCGTATCGCGTGGGGAGCGTGGATTTCATGACGCTGCTCGATAGCCGGATGACCGTGAACCGGTATTGCGAAGAACTGGTCACGCTGGAATCAGACGAAGGGAAGGCGTGGGCGGAGCTCGAAATGTTGACCGGCCGTGTGCTGGTCCCCATGACCAAGGAGGCGCCATGAATCGCGAGGAAGGCCATGGGACACCGCGACGCATCGCCCCATGGCGGATGGCGATCTATTCCGCGGTGGTGGCTGCGACCGTAGGCGGCGTGTACTTCGCCACGCGCGACGCATCAGCGCCGACGCCCATGGCGGCTGACCACAATCACGGTGCCGCTGCCGGCGCGCAGAACGCATCGCCCGTGATGCTCCCCCCCGAGCAAGCGCAGCGCATCGGGGTCACCTATGCCGTCGCCACGGTAGGAGCGCTGGAACGCGAGGTACGAACGGTCGGCCAGATCACATACGATGAGACGCGACTGCACGTGATCACGCCGAAGATCGACGGTTATGTGGAGCGACTCCTCGTGAACGCAACGGGGCAGCCGGTGGAGATGGGTCAGGCGCTGCTCACGATCTATTCGCCCATGCTCGTGCAGGCCCAGGAGGAGCTTCTCCTTGCGAAGCGACTCACGCGAGACGTGGCTGCTGCATCCACCGACGCCCAACGCAGTGCCGCCGATCTGCTCGAGTCGTCGCGGCGACGACTCGCCTACTGGGACATCCCCGCCACCGAAATCGCGGCCATCGAAGAGACCGGTACCGTGCGGCGTACACTGACACTCCGCTCGCCGGCCGCCGGCTACGTATTGGAGAAGAACGTCGTCGCCGGTCAACGTATCATGGCCGGCGAAGCACTATACCAGGTCGCCGACCTGCGCCGCGTGTGGGTGGAAGGCGAAGTGTTCGAGCAGGACCTTGCGCAGGTGCGGATAGGCCAAATGGTGCACGCCGACTTTCAGGCACTACCCGGCGATCACCGGATGGGGCGCATTGGTTACGTCTACCCCACCATCAGCCCGGAAACGCGAACGGTGCGGGTACGGGTCGTGCTCGCCAATGCTGATCTGCAGCTCAAGCCGGGGATGTACGCCACGCTGCGCATCGTTGGTGGGGCCCGCACACAGGCGCTTACCGTCCCACGCGGCGCCGTCCTTTCTACGGGTGAACGCCACGTGGTGTTCGTACGAGAAGGCAACGGCCAACTCGCGCCGCGCGAAGTCGCTCTCGGGCTCACCAACGACACACGCGTGGAGGTACTGCGGGGTCTCTCCGCCGGCGACACGGTAGTCGCGTCGGCGACCTTCCTCGTGGACGCGGAGTCGAACCTCGGCAAGGCGTTGGGTGGCATGGGAAACATGCCGGGCATGGAGATGAGCACTCCGCCGGCGTCATTGCCGATGACGTCAACGCCACGCATCCCGCCGCCTCCAAGGCCGACCAAGCCGACGCGCGACCCTATGGCAGACATGCCCGGAATGGATCACTCGGCGCATGTCGCGCCGAAGGCAAAGTCGGCGACACCGCCGCGGGCATCGCACGACGGCCACATCAAGCCGTGAGGCCACGACCATGCTGAAGCGTCTGATTGAATGGTCGGTCCAGAACGCCCTGGTTGTCGGCGTGCTCACGTTGTGCCTCGCCATCGGCGGCGTATACGCGCTGCGCCAGACGCCGCTCGACGCACTGCCAGATCTCTCCGACGTACAGGTCATCGTGCAGGCGGATTACAATGAGCAGGCGCCGCGCATTGTGGAAGATCAGGTGACGTATCCCATCGCCACCGAGATGCTGAAGGTGCCCGGGGCGCGAACCGTGCGCGGATACTCGTTTTTCGGCGTGTCGTTCGTGTATGTGATCTTCGAGGACGGCACCGACCTGTACTGGGCGCGCTCGCGCGTGCTCGAGTATCTCAACGGGATACGGGGCAAGCTGCCGGCGAGCGTCGCCCCCACCCTCGGTCCAGACGCGACCGGACTCGGGTGGGTGTTTCAGTACGCGCTGGAAGACACCACCGGTCGATTGTCCCTGCCCGAGCTGCGTACCCTGCAAGACTGGTCGTTGCGCTACTCCCTCACCGCCGTGCCGGGAGTGGCCGAGGTGGCCTCGGTCGGCGGCTTCGAGAAACAGTACCAGGTGGACCTCGAGCCGGCGAAACTGCTCGCGTTCGGCATTCCCGTGACGCGCGTGATGAACGCCATCCAGAATGCCAACAGCGATGTGGGCGCGATGGTGATGGAGCTGTCAGAGCGCGAATACATGGTGCGCGGTCTCGGCTACCTGAAAGGGATCCCCGACATCGAAAATGTGGTCGTGGGAGCCACCGCATCGGGCACACCGGTGCGCGTAGCGGAGCTCGGACGGGTGACCATCGGCCCGGCTGTCAGACGTGGTATCACCGACCTCGATGGCCGCGGCGACGCAGTGGGTGGCATTGTCGTCATGCGGTTCGGAGAGAATGCCCTCGAAACCATCGACCGCGTCAAGGCGCGGCTTGTCGACGTGCAGGGCAGTCTACCGGCCGGCGTGGTGGTGCGGCCGGTGTATGATCGCAGCACGCTCATCAAGGAGGCCATTGGCACGGTGCGCTCGACATTGATCGAAGAGGCGATCATTGTTGCGCTTATCTGCATCGTCTTCCTTCTGCATGCACGCTCAGCGCTCGTGGCCGTGGTCACGCTGCCGATCAGCGTGGTCATCGCCTTCATCGGGTTGCGGGCGTTCGATATCGGGGCTGACATCATGTCGCTGGGCGGTATCGCCATCGCCATCGGCGAGATGATCGATGCCGCCATCGTCATGGTGGAGAACATGCACAAGCACCTCGAGCGCCGCGCGGCTCCGGGTGCCACGCACATGGATACGGCGTTGCTTTCCCGCCGCGAGCGTATGGAGGTGGTACTCGACTCGGCGCGAGAGGTGGGGCCATCGCTCTTCTACTCATTGCTCATCATCACGGTGAGCTTCATCCCCGTCTTTACGCTGGAGGGGCAAGAGGGGCGGCTCTTCAAGCCGCTCGCACTTACCAAAACATTCGCGATGGCGGCAGCGAGCCTGCTCAGTGTCACGCTCGTTCCGGTCCTCATGGGGCTCTTCATCCGCGGGCGAATCGCGCGCGAACAGCACAATCCGCTCTCACGGGCGATGATCCGGGTGTACACACCGGTACTCGCGTGGGCGCTGAGGCATCGTTGGGGGGTGATCGTCTGCTCGACGGTCATGTTCATTCTCACGTGGATTCCCTTTCAGCGGATCGGCAGCGAGTTCATGCCCCCGCTCGATGAGGGCTCGGTGCTCTTCATGCCAACCACCATGCCCGGCATCAGTGTTGCGCGTGCGCGCGAACTGCTACGGCAGCAGGATGCCATTCTGCGCGGCTTTCCCGAGGTGGCAAGCGTGTGGGGCAAGGCGGGACGCGCCAACACGGCGACCGACCCTGCCGGCCTCGACATGGCAGAGACCACCATCATGCTCAAGCCCAGGAATGCGTGGCGTGAGGGGCTCACGTACGAGCAGCTCATCGCGCAGATGGACAGCGCCACGAAAATGCCAGGCGTGACCAACGCGTGGACCATGCCCATCAAGGGCAGGATCGACATGCTGGCCACCGGCATCCGTACGCCCGTGGGTGTGAAGCTCTACGGCCCCGACCTGGCGGAACTGGAGCGGCTCGGCAAGGAGGTGGAGATGCGCCTGAAGGAGGTGAGCGGCACGCGCAGCGTATTCGCCGAGCGGGCGGTCAGTGGCTACTACCTGGACATCGACATTGATCGCGCTGCGGCGGCACGCCACGGTCTCAACGTCGGAGACGTGCAGACGGTCATTGCGACCGCGATTGGCGGGATGACCATCACCCAAACGGTCGAAGGGCGTGAGCGTTACGGGGTTCGCGTGCGGTACCCTCAAGAACTGCGTGATACTCCGGAACGACTCGCAGGGGTTCTGGTGCCGGTGGCACACAGTGGAAGCGCCCGCGGTGGTGAGCGCGGAGGTGGTGGTGCAGGAGGGATGCGTGACGGTATGGCCGGTTCGAGCCAGCCAACGGGTAGCACGCCGCAGGTTCCACTGGGTCAGGTGGCGACCATCAGGCAGGTGGCGGGTCCCATGGTCGTGCGCACCGAAGATGCGCAGCCCACCGCATGGGTGTACGTGGATCCCGGCGACCGCGACATCGGCAGCTACGTTACCGAGGCCAAGCGGATGATCGCAGGGGCCATGACACTCCCGCCCGGGTACCGCCTCGAGTGGAGCGGCCAATACGAGTACATGGAGCGGGCGAAGGCCCGCATGCAGATCGTGGTGCCGGCGACGCTGGCGTTGGTCGTACTGCTGCTGTACCTCAACTTCCGGAGCGTCTCCGATACACTGATCGTGATGTTGTCCATCCCGTTCACGCTCGTGGGCGGCGTGTGGTTCCTGTGGCTGCTGAACTACGAGTGGTCGGTAGCCGTGACGATTGGCTTCCTCGCCCTCGCCGGCGTTGCCGCAGAGACGGCGGTGATCATGATCGTGTACCTCAACTCGGCGCTCGATGCGCGTCGAGCGGATGGGAATGTGCTGTCCTCGGCCGATATTTTCGCCGCCACCATGGAGGGCGCTGTCGAGCGAGTACGCCCCAAGATGATGACTGTGGCGTCCACCATGATCGGCCTGTTGCCGATTCTCTGGGGCAGCGGCACCGGGGCCAGTGTGATGAAGCGCATCGCGGCGCCGATGGTAGGCGGAATGCTCAGCAGCACCTTGCTGACGCTGATCGTGATACCTGCGGTGTATTCGTTGTGGAAGGAGCGTAGCCGAAACCGCGCGCCGGATTGAGGGGCGAGGAATCGCACGGTGAGGCAACACCAACTTTGTGCAAAGTGTCCGTGGTGTCGTTGGACCGCCCCGAACTACCAAGTGGTTACCTGATCACGACTTGAGCACAGTAGCCCACGGCCGTCGTGACGCGTTGTGCGCAAGAGACCTGCTCATCACGACGACGATCATCGGGTCGATTGCGCACAACCTGAGCGCGTAAGCGCACGATTGAGCACGAGAAGAGCGCGGCGACGGCGCCCGTGCACAAAGATTTCGCACCGACTCGGCGCCCCCCGTGCGGACTGCCGCACGCTCCCGGTACGCTCGCGAGAGCACCAACCCACCGAGGAGCCTATGACCCACACCACCATCGAGTCCCGCATCACCTTTCCTGTACTGCGCCTGCAGGCAGACGACCTCCAGCAGCGCGGCGGTACCCCAACCCTGTCGCTTGCCACCATCCCGGGTGCCGTCAGCGACCTGCGCGCCGCACTGGCGTGGCAGCTGGTGCAACAGGGCGTGGCCGAGGACGAGCGACACGCCAGATATCTCCTCGACCCACCAGCTGGTCACGAGGCCGCGCCGATTGACGTGCGCGACCTCCTGTCCGGAACCGCGCATGCGGCGAGGCTACGCGCCGCGGCCGCCGGGGGGCGCCGCCCCGGCAACGCGGCCAGCCGTGTGAGACGCCTACTTGAGGCTCTGGGCCAGCACCAGCCGGCTACGACGGCAACGCTCGTCGAGCTGCCAAGCGCTTGGCAACGCGTGGAGGCACTCCTCGAGGCACGGATCGCCGATCAACAGACCGCCCTCGCCCGCCGCGCCCTCAAGATGGTGCTGACCGGCGTGCGCAACCTCGCGCGCTGTGCGGCCGCCCATGGCGTCATCGACCCCTACGCGCTGCCCGGCACTCCGGACGGCCTTCGCGAGCTCCTCCGCTCGTGGGAACGCAAGAACACGGCGCACGACGTGTGGGTACTGCGGTGCGTGTCACGGGAGCTGGCCGAAGGCGGTGACTTGACCCCGGCGCTTCCGACGTGGGAAGTCGATCACGATGCGCCATTGGTCGAACTCGAGGCGGTCATGCCGCGCTTCATGAGCGAGCTTCGTGTATGGAAGTCCGTGGCGAACCAGCAGGTCAGCCGTCGGGCCAAGTACCGTCGCAGCCCCACAGTGCATGCATCACTCCGGGCCAAGACCCAGATGCGCTACCAGTACCAGGCCTTGCAGTGGGCGCGTGCCTATCTCGAGGTGCGTCGTCGGGCGTTGATCACGGACGTCGCCATGCCGGAGGATCCACGGTTCATCGATCTGTGGTGCATGACATCGCGCTCCCGCGCCTTCGAGTCCGAACATCTGGCTACCTCACCGGAGCTCGAGGCGATGCGACGTGCGATGCAGGTGTCGTCAACCGGCATCGAGAAGAACGCCACTCGTCCGCTCGCCGTGGTGGTCGTGGAGCACGCCGTCGCCAATGGGATCATCGGTGGTGGCGTCCCCCACGGCGCACAGGCCTCGGCATCACCTGCGAAGCACGGAGAGTTCATGCTCCCGCCCGCGGCCATTCAGATGCTGTATGCCCTTGCCGCCATTACCGAGCGTGTCGTGATCGGTATTCACAACGATGGAAGTGCGGCTGAACAGGCGTTCCGCACGGCGTGGGAAACCACGTCAAACATGCTGAAGGCTGCCTTGGCTGCGAGCCGGGACTCGCGTCAGCAGATTGCGGAGCTCTTCGAGCGAATCACGTTGCCGCAGCTGGTCTGTTGCGTGCTGCCATGGCGAACGCTAGTCGATCTGCCGAAGCACCAGCGCGCGATGAACTCTGCGGAACGGGCCGCCCTCACCTCCTCGGCCTCGGCGCGGTGTGCCCGCGAGGCGAAGAAGGCTCGCAAGGCGTATCGCCGTGCCCTCACACGGTGGGCGGTACAGGCCACGCTCACGGCGGATCCCGTCCGCATCAGCAACGCCCAGCATGCGCGCGTGGGCCGTGAGGTGCACATCAACGCTGCATGGGATGCTGCCGGCAACCTGCTGCACATCAGGTCCATGTCCTCCACCTTCCGAGCGCACGAGGAGTCGGACGTCTCGGAAACGGAGACCAAGAATGACACCGAACGCGCGATCTGGCGCTGGTCACCTGCAATCATCGACTACACGTGGGCCGCGAGATATCTCCGGGACATCTGGTGGCCAGCGGTCCAGAAGCTCGGGCTGGTGGCACCTGGCACCACGATGCAGGGGGCAGTGAGAATGGGCACGGTTGCCTGGCTCATCAATCCAATACCACGTTCACGCCGCACACCGCCTGTCGCTGGCGCGTTTCTCTCCAAGGCATTGAACGATCTATGGGCGGATGCGCTCCTCGAGGGATTGCAGGCGATGGGGCGTAGCGACTTGCCAGCGACCATGGACGAGGCGCGGAAGCGTTGGCCGTGGGTGTTCGGGCCGCACAAGGTGCGGCATTTGTGGGCCACGTACTGGTGGGGTCTCCGCGGCACGAATGGCCCCACCCGCATGCAGCGACATGGCGCTGAGGAACGCGCCTGTGGGAAGCAGATCGCGCGACGGGCGACCGGAGACGTGGACGCCACGCTGGCACAGCACTACGTGAAGTGCCAGTCGGTGATGGTGGAGGCTGCACGCCACCCCGTCGATCATTTCGACCACCCGAGCGCCTATCACCGCGAGATGGACTGCACGTGGTGGCTGGGCGAGACCATCGACTGGGTCAGCCGGTGGCGCGACAAGGCGTTCCCGTTGCCGGCGAGCATGCGGCAGGCGTTCCTCTCGGAGCATGCCAGACAGAGAAGGAGCGAGCCACTACGTGTGCGGCGGCGGCGTGAGGCGTACTCGCTACCGAACGCAGACAGATCGGCGGCGTGACGCCACCCGCGTCGGCGCTTCGCCGGTGTTCCGACTTCCTTGAACGCCGCGACCCGCGCCGCCCGTTCTTGGAGCAGCGCCACGACCCGCTCGGCGTACATTTTCCCGTCCCCAGCCATACCGCCTCCCGATGGATACCTACCGAAAGCAAGCCTTCCCCTCGTCCGCAATCGTCGTCAACGTCGCCTTCGGCAAACTCTGGGGTTCTATACCTGGACGGCCAAGGGTGTCGACCGTTCGCCGAAGCACCATCGGCAACACCCGCGCCGCTGCACCGGGAAACGCTAGGGGAGCTGCTCGCCGCCATGCGCATCGGCGATGTCAGCGCGCGCGTCACGAATGATCGACCACGATGACTGCAGAAATAACGCCGCGATCATTACAGCCACGACGAGGTCCGGCCAGGGTGTGCCGCTCCACGCGACGAGACCGGCGGCGATCACGACGGCAAGGTTGGCCAGCGCGTCGTTGCGGGAGAAGAGCCAGATGGCTTTCGCTGCGGCGTCGCCGCCCTTGCGGTACGGCATCAGGGCCAGCGCCGCCGCTACGTTCACGAGCAGCGCGAGGAAACCGAACACTCCCATGAGGTCGGCCTCCGGCTGCTGCTGCACGACAACCCGATACGCGGTCGCGGCAAGAACCGTGGCTCCCAGGAGCCCCAGAAACACTCCTTGCCCGAACGCGACGCGCGCGCGCCACACGAGCGGCCACGCTAGCGCGATCAGCCCCACCAAGGAGATCAGTCCGTCGCCGAGGAAGTCCAACGCGTCTGCCTTGAGCGACTGGGAGCCAGCCAAGAACCCGCCGACCGCTTCCACTACGCCATACCCGATGTTCAGAAGCACCACGATCCATAGCGCCCGTCGGTACCCGCGCGCGACCGGTGCCGCCCCCGTCACCCCCGCTACGCCGTCTGCCGCGCCGATCCGGTCAATCTGGTACCCCTCGGCCTGGACGGCTTGTTCGACCTGTGGTAGGACCGCCTCGGGCGCCTCCGCGGTCATGATTCCCGACGCGACCGACACCTTGACCGCGGACACCCCGACGATGCGTTGTGCCGCTGCGGCGATGTCCGCCGCGTCGTGCGCGCAGTCCATGCCTGTCACGCGATAGCGAGCGGTGACCACGCCAGCCGGCGCTGCGCGGGACATGGCCCTCAGCGCCCGACTTCGTCGATGTGGCCCAGACCTTCCGCGACCAGCCGCGCCACGTGCGCATCGTCCAGCGAGTAGTAGGCGATTTTCCCCACCTTGCGGTACTGCACGAGGCGGAGCTGCCTGAGCGTCCGGAGCGAGTGAGAGACTGCGGACTCGGACACGTCGACGAGGGTCGCGAGGTCGCAGACGCAGAGCTCTTCCTGCGCCAGGGCCGCCACGATCCGGAGCCGCGTGGGGTCACCCAGTGCCTTGAAGGTCTCGGCGAGCGCCAGCAACGTCGCGGGGGCCGGGCCGGCCGCCCTGACTCGCGCCACCTTCTCGGCATCCACGCACGCGACCTCGCACACGTCGGCCATCAAGGGGCCGGGCGCGGGCTGTATGGGGTCGCCCATGGCCACGGACGGCCTTGGGCGATGGCGAGCTTGCAGAATGCGCATCGGACTCCTACGTTACCTGAACGACTGAACTGTCGTTCATTCGTTCAGGTAGAATACTGCCCGTTGGCAGCCCTCGCAACGCCCCAATGCTACTCGGGCGCCTGGGCTGACCTCGCGGCCGAATCACCGCAACTGTTTCCTGATGCTCCACGCCCTTCGCCGTTCGCCACTCGCACCAACGCTGCGCCGCCTTCTGGCGGTGCTGCTTGGGCTGTGTGTGTCGGTGACGGTCGCGGAACCGCTGATCGCTGACCCCTGCGATGATCCGCAGGCTGCGCTTGCCATCGGCAGCACGAGCCCGGCCCCCACGTCTGCGACAGCTGCCGCCGTAGATCCGGGTCCGGGATCAGGCACCACGAGCGCACCGGATCAGCACGAGATGCACCTCTGCCATTGCGCGCACGCCCATGGCGGGACCTTGACGACCCAGCATGTCCTGCCGGGACGCCTGGACGCCCTCGCCACGGCGGTGTCAGGAAAGTCCGACCGTCTCCCTTCAAGTGTGGTGGGGGAGCCGAAGAGACGCCCCCCTCGGGTGCAGAGCGCCTAGCCGCGTCAGCCCCGCCGCGCACTCCGTGCGCCCCTCTCGCGAGCGGCTAACGCGTCATCGCGTCCGTCCACATCCGTGCCCACGCGCACGGGTTGCGGCTTCGCCCTCTCGAGGACCCCATGACCGCTGCACAATCAAACGGCCACCCGTGCGCCGTTGATCTCCACCGCACCACCTGCCGCGCAGCATCCCGGCCCGCGCTGCCTTCCAAGCTACGACGGATGGCCCGCCTCATCGCCGCACTCGCCGGCGTGTCCGCGCTTGCGCCGCTCAGCGCACAATTGCCGACGGACTCCGCTCGGGTGCGCATCGCGCTCGATAGCACGCGCGTAAGCCGGGCCATCGAACGCGTGCGTGCTGCTGCCCGCGCGGGAAGTCCGATGCTGCGTGCGGCCCGGGCGAACGTCGATCTCGCTACCGCGCGTGCCGCCGCTGCCGGCCCCACTGCCCCCGCTTTCTTCTCGGCTGGCCTCTCAGAAGCCCCAGCGAGCAACCTCGATCAAGGCAATCTTCGCCTCGAGGTCGGTCGCGACTTCATGACCGGTCCACGACGGCGCGCCGAGCGCACGCTGGCCGATGTCGAGGTCCAAGCGGCGACCATCGCGGTCTCGCTTGAAGAGCGGCGTCTCGAGGGCGTGGTCCTCCGCGACGCCGTCCGCGCGGCCGGGGCTCGACGGATCGCGCTGCGGTTGGCGGCCGAGGATCAGCTCCTCGCTGGTGCCGAAGAGGGGGTCCGCGGTCGGTTCGGCGTTGGACAGGCTCGGTATGTCGATGTGCTCCGCGTGCGGACCGAGCGCTTGCGGATCCAGAGCGACCGGAGCGCCAGCATGGCCGAGGCCCGTGGTGCACGGGCAAGCCTCACGGCCGTACTCACCGGAACCGACGCGGCGTCCACCCTGGACGCCCTGATCGACACCCTCGCCGGTGATGGACTGGGTGACGCCTGGCGCGCCGTCCTGCCCCCGTTGCCGTCACTCGACTCTTTGCTCGCGCGGTCGGACGTGGCGAGGCTCCAGCGCACCGACGCCGCCCGGACCGCCGCCGCGCGGGCTCTTGTACTCGCCGAGCAGCGCCCGCAGGTCAGCGCGTTCGCCGGGATCCAGCGCATCGGTCAGGCGAACAACGGGCCGACCCTCGGGCCGTCCTTCGGCATGACGGTCTCGTTGCCCTTTACCGCGACGCGCAGCAACCAGTTGGCCCTCGCCGCTGCTTCCCAAGGGATCTCCACGGCTGGTGTCGCGCGCGAGGCTGCCCTCGCCGAAGCCCGAGCGCGGATCGAGGCGGCGCGCGAGCGCTACAGCGCCGCGCGCGAGCGGCTCGACGCCTTCGACGCGGCGCTGCTGCGGGGCGCCCGCGACGAGCGGGAAAGTGCGCTCGCCGCCTATCGCACGGGCAGTCTTTCCTTGCTGGAACTCCTCGACTTCGAGCGCGCGCTGTCGCGCGCCGAGATCGAACGTATTCGCGCTCTGGTCGACGCGGCCGACGCGTGGGCCGACCTCCTCGGCGCTGATGAGCGCAGCGACTCCCACGTCTCTTCTCCGTCCAACGGACGCTGACCAATGACTCTCTCACATCGTATCGCAGCGACGCGAACATCGCCCATGCGCTTCGCCGCTGGACTCGCGAAGTGTGTGCTGACGCGTGTGCTCATGATGACCCTGGCCTTTACCGCAGCATGCGGAGACGAGCCAGCGACTCCCACCGTGCGCGCTGAGGCACAAGCGCCCAGCGACACCGCAGCGCGCGAAGCCGTAGCCGCGGAAGGCGGAGCGGAGCATGCAGACGAACACGCCGAGACTGACAAGGTGGCGTTGTCCGAGGCCGCGTTCCGCACCGCGCAGATCGAAGTCCAGGCGGTCGCCATGGCCGCGGCTCTCGGCGGCGCGGAGGGCCTCGAGGTGCCGGGTCAGGTCGAGATCGACCCACGCCGCGTCGCCCTGGTGTCCTCACGTATCGCGGGTCGCGTCGAGCGCCTCTCCGTCGTCGAAGGCGATGCTGTCGTCGCCGGCCAATCCGTCGGGTCGTTGTTCAGTCCCGAGTATCTCACGGCGCAAGTCGACCTGGCGCAGGCGACGCGCCGCGTTGCCACGCTCACCGGAACCACGGACGAGACGGGCGCACGCGCGCTGGCCGACGCCGCACGTCGTCGCCTGCGGCTGCTCGGCGCGAGCGATGCGGAGATCTCCCGCGCGGTCGCTGGCAGCGATCCGGCCAGCACGCTGTCCCTCCGGTCACCCATCGGCGGCAGTGTGATGGAGTCGCATATCCTTCCAGGCGCCGCCGTGGAGGCAGGCGCCCCCATTTTCACCGTGGCCGACCTCTCGGTGATCGACGTGATCGCCGAGGTCCCCGAGCGTAACTTGCCGCAGGTGCGGACGGGACAGCGCGCGACGGTCAGCATCGCCGCCTTCCCCGACATGCGGTTCGAGGGCCGCGTCGAACGCCTGCGCGACGCCCTTAACCCGGAGACGCGGACGCTCCGCGCCGTCATTCACGTCCCCAACGGCAGCCGCAGGCTCAGGCCCGGGATGTTCGCCACGGTGCGGCTCGACGTGCCAGCCACGCGTCCGGTGAACGGTGCGGTGAACAGCGGCGTGACCGGAAGCACCCTCACCATCCCCGAGAGTGCCATCGTCACCGACGGGGAGCGTCGGTTCGTGTTCGTCGAGACGGGCCCGCGCACCTACGTGCGCCGCGAGGTACGGACGACGCCACTCTCGCCGCCTGGTTCGGCAACGCAGCGCACCGCGATGGTGGTGGTGCAGGACGGACTCAGGGCCGGTGAACGCGTCGTCGTGCGCGGCGCCTTCACGCTGAAGAGTGAGCTCGCGAAAGCGTCGCTGAGCGATGAGCACTAACCCGATGGCCACGCCTGAGACTCCGCGGTCCACGGCTGATGCGATGGAGGGCGAGACGACGAACGGCGTCGTCGAGCGGCTGGTTGCGTGGTCGATCCGACAGCGTCTGACGGTGCTTGTGCTGGTCTTGGCTGTCGCCGCCGCGGGCCTGTGGGCACTCCGGACGCTTCGCGTCGATGCGTTCCCCGACCTCACCGACGTGCAGGTGCAAGTGTTGATCGAGGCGCCCGGCCTGTCGCCGGTCGAAGTCGAGCGCTTGACCACCTTTCCGCTCGAGACCGCGCTTCAAGGACTGCCCGACGTCACCCTGGTTCGGTCCGTATCGAAGTACGGGTTCGCGGCGGTGACCGTCGTCTTCGAGGACCACGTCGACATCCAACGCGCCCGCACGCTGGTGAGCGAACGGCTGCAGGGTGCCCGGAGTGCGCTACCGCCTGGGGCGGACGCCTCGCTTGGCCCGCTCTCGAGTGCGTCGAGCGAGATCTTCATGTATAAACTTTTGCAGGACTCGGCATCCAACACCGGCGAACGGTTGGACACCCGAGCGCTGCGCACGCTGCAGGACCGCGTGATCCGTCCGCAACTCCGCACCGTGGCGGGCGTGACGGAGGTCAACAGTTTCGGTGGCGAGGTTCGGCAGGCGCAGGTTGTCGTCCGGCCTGAGCGGCTGGCGAGCTTCGGGCTCACCCTGCATGACGTGGTCGAAGCCGTCGAGTCGAACAACGCGGTCGCAGCGGGCGGGTACCTCGAGCACCGCGACGAGCAATACATCCTGCGTGGCTTGGGCGCCGCGGCCACGCTCGATGACCTACGCAACACCGTGATCCGCGCGAGCAAGGCGGGCGTGCCCGTGCTGATCGGGGATGTCGCCGACGTGCGATACGGGGCGGAACTCCGCCAAGGCGCGGTCTCACACGACGGCCTCGGGGAAGTCGTGAGCGGCATCGTCATGATGTTGCGCGGCGAGAACAGTCGTGAAGTCGTGGCGCGCGTGCGTGAGCGCGTCGCGGACATCAACCGCTCGCTGCCACCGGGCGTCAAGGTGATCCCCTACTACGACCAGACGGACCTTGTCGGCGGCACGCTTCGCACGGTGAGCACGAACTTGGTCGAAGGCGGGCTCCTGGTGATTGCCGTGTTGCTGCTGTTCCTCGGCAACGTGCGCGCGGCACTCCTGGTGGCGGCCACGATCCCGCTTTCACTCCTGTGCGCATTTCTCGGCATGCGCTGGCTTGGGCTCTCGGCCAACCTCATGAGTCTCGGTGCCATCGACTTCGGCATGATTGTCGACGGCGCCGTCGTGATGACCGAGCACTTCGTGCGCACACTGCATGGCGACGAAGAGCGTGGTGAGTTGCCGTCAACGAACAAGGGCATCGCGACCAGGTTGCTGGATGCAGCGCAAGAGGTCGCGCGCCCGATTGCCTTCGGCGTGCTGATCATCATGCTGGTGTACGTCCCCATCCTGAGCCTGCAGGGGCTCGAAGCGCGCATGTTCCGCCCGATGGCCATCACGGTGGCCATTGCGCTGTTCGGAAGCCTTTTGCTGGCACTCTGCTTCATCCCCGCTGCGAGCACGTGGGTGTTCCGGCGCGGCGCTCGCGAGTCCAGGAATGCCCAACGCGTGGAGCACGCCCTCGACCGGCGCTATGCGCGCGCACTGGGCGCGGTGATGGGACGCCCAGGAGTTACGGTCCTCGTTGCCCTGACCCTGCTGCTCGCCACCCTGTTCGTTGTCCCGCGTCTCGGCACCGAGTTTCTGCCGCAACTCGACGAAGGGTCGCTGCTTATCTCGGCGACCAAGGACCCGACCATCTCGCTGACGCGCTCCGTGGCGATGCAGGAGGAACTCGAACGGACGGTGCGCCTGTCGCCCGAGGTGACCACCGTCGTGAGCCGCGTGGGGCGCGCGGAGATCGGCAGCGACCCGATGGGCGTCAACCAGGCCGACATCTTCGTGATGCTCAAGCCGCGCGATCAGTGGCGGCGCGGCGTGGACAAGGACTCGCTGGAACGCGAGATCACCGAGCGGCTCGAAGACCGCGTCCCGGGGATCGCCATCAGCATGACGCAGCCCATGCAGATGCGGCTCGATGAGCTCATCTCGGGCGTCCGGGCCGACTTGGCGGTCAAAATCTTCGGCGATGACCCGGTCATTACGCGCCAAGTGGCAGAGCAGGTCGCGGGCGTAGTGCGCAGCGTGCCCGGCGCGGACGAAGTGCAGATCGAGCAGACCGCCGGCCAAGGCTACCTGAACGTCCGGCTCGACCGCGCCGCGATGGCGCGCTTCGGCATCCCGATGGCGGAGGTGCAGGAAGCGCTCGAGACTGCGGTAGGCGGCAAGCCCGTCTCGCAGCTCATCGAAGGCAGCTACGCGGTCGACGTGGCGATCTACTACCCGGAGGCATTGCGCACGTCGCCCGAAGCCATCGGCGCGATCACGGTGCCGGCCCCGGTCGGCGGCGCGTCCGGCGGCGCGCGTATCGCGCTGTCACAGATCGCTGACATCCGCCTCGAGAACGGCCCGGTTCAGGTCAGTCGGGAACGCGCGCAGCGCTACACGCTCGTGCAGTCCAACGTGGCGGGCCGCGACTTGGGAGGGTTCGCGGCCGACGTACGCCGCGCCATCGAGTCGCGGGTCACGGTCCCACCCGCCGTATTCGTCACCTACGGCGGCGCGTTCGAGAATCAGCAGCGCGCGATGGCCCGCCTTCAGGTCGTGGTGCCCCTGTCGATCCTGCTGATCGCGCTCCTCCTGTGGGCGTCGCTCCGCTCGTGGTGGCTGGCCGGGCTGGTGCTGGTGAACCTGCCGTTCGCGGCGGTGGGCGGCGTGCTCGCCCTCTGGACGCGTGGGCTCCACCTCTCAGTATCTGCCAGCATCGGCTTCATCGCCTTATTCGGCGTGGCGGTGCTCAACGGGCTTGTGCTCCTTACGACCGTGCAACGCGCACGTGCGCGCGGCGCTACGCCGCTCGACGCGGCGCTCGGCGGCGCGCGCGAACGGCTTCGGCCAGTGCTGATGACCGCGTTGGTGGCAAGCCTCGGCTTCGTGCCCGTCGCGCTGTCGCATGGCACGGGCGCTGAGGTGCAACGCCCCCTGGCAACGGTGGTGATCGGGGGCTTGGTCACTTCGACGTTGCTCACGCTGTTCGTACTTCCCACGCTGTTCGCCGCTGGGGAGTCGTGGCGCGCACGACGAGAAGCCCGACGTGCGGCGGCGCAGGCCCAGACAGCCACGAGCAATCTCCCCCACACCGGCCTGGACCCGTGAACGACAACGTCACGAACGGCAACGCGATGCCGGCACGTCGTGAGGGCGCAGAACAGCGAGGGCCGCAGCTGGATGGCGAGGGAGTGAAATGACCCCTATGTCCCAGGTTACACGGCTCGATCTTCCGCTGCTGCTCCCTGACGCGCCTGACACCCGCGATGCATGCATCATCCGTCTCGTGACCGTGCTCGAAGGCCAACCGGGCGTGGCTCAGGCGCACGTGCTCGACGTCGGCGACCTCGAACCGGGCGGAGCGGCCCCCGTGACGAGGCCGGTCCTGTGCCTGCACTACGATCCGGACCAGATCACGCTGAGCGAGGTGGAAGGCATGGCGCGCGGTGCCGGGGCCTCGATCAGCGCGCAGTATGCACATCGACTCCTGCCGATCCGGCTTGTCGCGACCGAAGACGACGGCACGAGGCTCGAGTCTGAGCTGCGCGCCGTACCGGGGGTGACGGCCGCATCGGTCAACCTCGCCGCGCAGATCGCGCGCGTCGAATACGACCGCACTGTAGCGACCGACGAGCAGATCGACGCGGCGGTGCGCGCAGCATCCGCTGCGCCCAAGCAGGCTGAGGACGCAGTCGCAGCGTCGCAGGGCTGGTACGCGCGCAACCGCGAACTCGCGTGGAGCCTCATGTCCGGCGCGCTGTTGCTCGCAGGCTGGCTTCTGGAGCGGAACGCGTTCGAGCCGCGGTGGATTCCCATCACGACCTACGTCCTCTCGTACGTTTTTGGCGCGCGGGATAACGTCGGGCATTTCCTGGGCGATCTCCGGAGCGGCAAGTTCCACTTCAACATCGATCTCCTGATGGTCGTGGCAGCCGCCGGGGCGGCCGTGCTGGGCGAGTGGGCTGAGGGTGCACTGCTGCTCGTCCTGTTCAGCCTCGGTCATGCGCTCGAGCATTACGCGCTCGGCCGGGCGAGGAGTGCCATCACGGCGCTCGCGGAGCTGGCGCCATCGCGCGCCACGGTGCTTCGCGCCGAGAACGGCGTGCAGCGGGAGGTCGTCGTCGGCATCGATCTTGTGCGACCCGGCGATGTGGTGATCGTGAAGCCGGCCGAGCGCGTGCCAGTGGACGGTACGGTGCGCGAGGGGCGCTCCGGTGTGAATCAGGCGCCGATCACGGGCGAGAGCGTCCCGGTCGACAAGGCGCCCGGCGATCCGATGTTCGCCGGCAGCGTAAACGGGGAGGGGGCGCTCCTCATCGACGTCACCGTCGCCATCGGTGATCGCACGCTGGACCGCGTGATCAAGCTCGTGTCGGAGGCGCAGACCCAGAAGGCGCCAACGCAGCAGTTCACTGAGCGTTTCGCCCGCGTTTTTGTGCCGCTGGTGCTGATCGGCGACGTGCTGCTGATCGTGGTGCCACCGCTGCTCGGCCTGCTGTCTTGGTCGGAATCCTTCGCCCGCGCCATGGCAGTGCTGGTTGCCGCGTCGCCGTGCGCTTTGGCACTCGGCACGCCGGCGGCGGTACTCGCGGGCATCGCGCAGGCCGCGCGAAATGGGGTGTTGATCAAAGGCGGCGCGCACCTCGAAGCCCTGGGATCAATTCGGTCGCTGGCATTCGACAAGACCGGCACGATCACGGTCGGCGAGCCGTCCGTCACAGACATCGTGCCAATGACGGGCGTTGCGGATGTCGTGCTGCTCATCAACGCCGCGTCCGTCGAGCAGCGCTCGCAGCACCCGCTGGCGAAGGCGGTCGTGCGCCGCGCCGTTGAACAGCAGCTCGCCGTGCCGGAGGCAGGAGAACTCCAGTCGATTACCGCCCGAGGTGTTCGCGCGCCCGTCGACGGCGCGGTCGTTGAGGTCGGCCGCGCGCTGCTGTTCGAGGATGCGGGTGTCGTCGTTCCTCAGGACGTGCGAGATGCGGTGACCCGCCTCGAGAACGCGGGACGCAGCACGATGATCGTGCGCCGGGTCGGGCACATGCCCGAATTCCTCGGCGTGCTGGGGCTCGCCGACGAACCGCGGGCGAATGCCCGCGCGACACTGGTCGCACTGCGCGGCGCGGGCATCCAGCGCATCATCATGCTGACTGGCGACAACGCGGGTGTCGGCAACGAAGTGGGCACGGCCGTCGGGGTCGACGAAGTGCGCGCTGGACTCCTCCCGGAAGACAAGGTGTCGTCGATCAAGGAACTCGCCGCGAGAGGGCCGGTGGCGATGGTGGGGGACGGGGTGAACGACGCGCCAGCGCTCGCTCATGCGACCGTGGGGATTGCGATGGGCGGCGCCGGGACGGCGGCGGCCCTGGAGACCGCGGATGTCGCGCTGATGGGCGATGACCTCAGCCGCCTGCCTTTCGCGATTGCACTCTCGCGTCAAGCCAAGCGAGTCATTCGGCAGAATCTCTTTGTGTCGCTCGGCGTGATCGTCGCGTTGGTGGTGGCAACGGCGAGCGGCATGGCGAGCATCGGCCCGGCCGTGATTGCACATGAGGGGAGCACACTGGTCGTGATCGCCAATGCGCTGCGGCTGCTTCGCTTTCGAGCGAACGGTTAACGCACCCTTTCACGGAGCGATCAAGCCGGCGTTGGGGTGCGATGCCGACGGGGGCGCGGGACAGCGCGTCGCCGTACGTGGCGTTCGCCCCGAGCACCGGCGTATTGCGCACGGTATCGCGGGGGGCCAATGAGGTGGCCGGTCACGCGACCGACGACCGGTGCGGCGGCTTCACCTTGAGCACGCGCCGAATGCAGCGCCGCGCGATATCCCGCTCGCGCGCGCACCCGATGCACAGCGCATCGACGGCCGTCAGCAGGGCGTACATACGCGGTGCCCGCTCCCCGAGCCGTCCGACCCGCGGGAGCATGGAAGCCACGGGTCTCCACCATACCGTGTGGGTCTTCCCACACGAGGGCCTGGTTGGAGTCCATAGATCGTCGGTCAGCGTGCGAAAGTCGGCCACCGGGCTCTCGGCGAGCCGGAGGGCGCGCCCCACATCCAAGGCGTGCAGCGCGTCGGCGGTCATGGGCTCCTCGGTTCACTGTTCGCGAATACCGAACAGAGAGATGACGTACCGGCACGTTCCCCGCAACACGCCCCGGGCTAGTCCGTGACCGGTGGGTCGGTGCCGGCGATCTCCGGCCCCCACTCCTCGACCCGGCGGCGGCAGGCGTGATACACCGGCAGCGAGTCCCCGCGTCGTCGATGTTTGAGGTCGAGTCGCTCGGCCCAGAGCCGGCGTGTCGTCTGATCGCCAACCGGACGCACGCGTCGGCGGAGGGTGATCACCGAGATGCCAAGGAGGGCGGCGATCTCGCGAAACGTCAGGCGTCCCGGTGGGAGGACGGCGGCCCGGCGGCGGCGAGGAGGCAAAGCGGTCATGGGCCGAGCGTACCCGCACCGCCCTGCTGAACGCCACCCGCGCGATGTACGGACAGCAACGGCGGCACCACGGCGGGACGGATCACGACGACGATACCTCCCCGGTCATCGTTTCCGGTTGCGCAATCTCCGCACGCGGCGCCCCCGAGTATCGCCCCGCACGCTGTCGTTCGGCCTCGCCGTCGCGTCGTGTTACAGCGAGCCCTGAATCCGCTATGCTCTGTTGCAGGACCACACCGGGTCCTACGACGCATCACCCTTGCGAAGGAGTTGTCTTCAACGATACCCCGATACGAATCATCACCGGAGTGACCGCGGTGCTCGTCGCCGTGGTGGGCATCATCGCCGTCATGGTGCTCAAGCACCGCACCAAGACCGCCACGGCCCAGCGCAATGCCGAGCGTGTGCGGATGGAGGCTGAGCTGGCCGAGGCGCGTGCCCGCGAAGACGCGGCTAACATCGAGCGCGCACAGCTCGAGGCCAGCCTGCACGCCACGCGCGAGGCCGCCGAGGCCCAGCGGGCGGCCCTGCAGCAGTTGTCGAGCGAACTGGGGGACCGCCTGCTGCAGCAACAGGCGACCGCGTTCCAGGCGACCACCGCGGCGCTCGAACGCCGCGCCAGTTCTGAGAGTGAGGCGATTCGCGCCGCGTACGAGGCGGCGACCGCGGAGCGGAACGAACGATTGCACGTCGAGCTGCAGCCGGTGCACGAGACGCTGCAGCGGCTGGCCGACACCTCCGTCGCCACCGACACCCGCAGCGCGGTGGAGTTCTCGCGCCTGGTGACGCTCGTGCAGAGTCTCAACGACGAGCACCGCGCGCACCGGGAGGAGACGCGCAAGTTGCAGGACACGTTGCGCGTATCGCAGGTACGCGGCCGGTTTGGTGAGTGGACACTGCAGCGCGCGCTGGAGGCGGCCGGTCTCCAAGAGCGGGTGCACTACGTGCTACAGCCCGCTCTGCGCGATGACGCGGGCCTGTTCCGGCCTGACGCGGTGCTGTTGCTGCCACAGGGCCGAGCCATCGTCATCGACAGCAAGGCCCCGCTGCAGCACCTGCTGGACGCGCAGCATGCGGCGTCGCAAAGCGAGAAGACCGCGCTGCTCGACCGCCATGCCAAGGCACTGCGCACGCACATCGATCAACTCGCGAGCAAGGCATACGCCGCACGCGTGGCGGCGGTCGTCCCGGATCGGGTGCTGCTCGACGGCGTGCTGCTTTTCGTGCCGGCCGATGCGGTGCTGGATGCAGCCTACCGCCGCGACCCAAAGCTGTTGCAGCACGCAGCCAGCCAACGCGTGCATCTCGTGTCGCCGGCCTCGCTGTTGATCGTGCTGAGTGCGGTGGAGCAGTTGTGGCGACAGGACGGGCGTGATCAGCGGGCGGCAGAGATCGAGAAGATCGGGGCCGATCTGCTGGGCCGCTTGGGCGTTGTGCTCGGGCATGTGAGCCACGTGCAGCGCGCAATGACCGACTGCGTGGCGGCATACAACGCGCTCACCACGTCGCTGGAATCGCGACTCCTCCCCATCGCCCGACGGATGGAGGAGCTGGGCGTTCGCACACGTGAGCCCGTGCCCACCATCTGCGAGGTCGACACGGTGCCACGCGAGTTGGGGCCGCGCCTCAGCCGTGCGCTGGTCTCCCCGCAAACGGACGTCACCACAACGTCCGTCGCGTCCGACGAGACGGCCGCCGCGGCCTGACGCGGCACCCCCCCGCCACATCCACACACGCTGGGGTCCCGGTCACCACGGCCGGGACCACCACCACCTCACGGAGGTTCATATGGCCAAGAGGAACACCAATCGACGTCGTGCGGCGTTCGCCGCCATCGGACTGATGGTCGAGACCGGATGCGGTGTTTTCACATTGTTCCTGGCGTCGCGAGACGCGTCGTATTCGCAGGCGCTGGCGGCGAAGCAATGGCTCGCGGCGCTGATCGCGCAGCGCGTTCGCGCGTACGTTGAGCAACTCGGTTCGCCGCAGGCCGGGGAGAGCGCCGACACCGCGGACGGCGATCTGCTGATGCCGCCGTTCGATATCGAATGGATGGCCGGGAACGCGACGGCGCGCGTGATGGCGGCCCTGCCCCGCTGCGCCAGCCGTAGCGTCGTCGACTTCGAGCGCTGGCTCGAACGTCAGATCGCCGATGCCGTCGACGAGGACCCGGATGGGAACCCGCCGTCCCCCGTGTCCCCATCAGGGGCCGCGCAGGTGTCCGCGTCATGGGCGCTGCACCGGCTGCCCATTCCCCGCGCGCAGCGTGCAGCGCTGGTGGCCGCGGTGTTGGCGGAACTTACGCCGCCCGAACGCGACATCCTGGAAGCGATGCAGGACCCGAAGTCGTCATGGGTGGACGTCGCGGAACGCTTCGGGCTCAGCATCTTCGCAGCGAAGCGATTGCATCGTCGCGCGGATGATCGCGCGCACGAGATCGCGGTGCGGCTTGCCGCGCAGGCGGCAGGGGTCCCGGCCACTCTGGCGCACGCCGAGGCCGCCTAGCTTGGCGGCGGTCCACCACCGCAGTGGGTACCGCCGTAGGCGGTAGTCTACTCACCGTGGCGAGGTGGTGCCGTATGCAGTACCGTATGTGCAACCGTATGCGCTAACAGGGCCACACAAGCACATACGGAGCCACATTTCCACGTCGCGCAGGAGCGTTCGCATGGAACGGGGCCGAAACGATGAAAGCCGCTAACTCATTACGAGTCAACGGCTTTCACGGTCTCTACTGAGAGGTACGACGATAGCTGGGGGGAGACTCGAACTCCCGACCTCACGATTATGAGTCGTGCGCTCTAACCGGCTGAGCTACCCAGCCCCTGTGCACCCACTGGAGCAACAGTGGGTCCGGGACAGCAAACGGCCGGCCCTTGCGGACCGGCCGAGTGCACTATGGCGGGGGCGGGATTTGAACCCGCGACCTTCGGGTTATGAGCCCGACGAGCTACCAGGCTGCTCCACCCCGCGGCAGTCTTGGGATATTAGTCACCTAGCGAGCAGAGTCAACCCCGTCCACCCGCCGCACCCGGTACAACAACTCCTTCTCGCCCATCACCAGACCGTGCTCCTCACGCGCGATCCGCTCCAGCGTCGCGTCGTCCGTGCGCACCTGCTCAAGCGTGCGCTTGAGCACCGCCACCGTGTCCCGCAGCACCTCGAGATCCGACTCCAGCTGCAGCCGCTCGTCACGCTGCGTCCAGAGATCGCTCGTGCCGTACTCGCCACCTTCCACGGCGTACACCAGCACCGACAGCACCCCGGCGCCCCATGCGAGGCGCCGGAGCCAGATCCGTCCCGGTTTGTCCTTGTTGGCCATCACGCAGCTCCTGGACGGATTGCCGTGTATCAGATACCGAAGAGGGCGCCGCCCGGATACTCGGCGTAGGCTTCCAACTGCTCTTCGATACGCAGCAACTGGTTGTACTTGGCCACCCGATCACTGCGCGACGGGGCACCCGTCTTGATCTGACCCGCCTGCGTAGCGACCGCCAGATCGGCAATGAACGTGTCTTCCGTCTCACCCGAGCGATGCGAAATGACCGCGTTGTAGCCCGCGCTCTTCGCCAGCTCGATGGCCTCGATGGTTTCCGTGAGCGTGCCGATCTGATTGACCTTCACGAGAATGGCGTTGGCCACATCGTTCTCGATGCCCTTGGCCAGGATCTCGCTGTTCGTGCAGAACAGGTCGTCGCCCACGAGCTGGCAGCGATCACCGATCATTTCGGTCAGCAGCTTCCAGCCGTCCCAATCGTTCTCCGCCATGCCGTCCTCGATGGACACGATGGGATACTGCTCCAGCCAGCCCGCGTACAACTCGGCCATGTCCTTCGGCGATCTCGCCGCGGCGCCACTCTTTTTGAACTGGTACTGGCCACCGCGGAAGAGCTCACTCGCCGCCACATCGAGCGCGAGCGCGATGTCCTGGCCGGGGCGATAGCCGGCCGCTTCGATGGCCTCCATGATGGCCTTGAGCGCCTCTTCGTCGCTGGCCAGGTTGGGCGCAAACCCACCCTCGTCGCCCACACCGGTGGAAAGCTTGCGGCCCACCAGCACCTTCTTGAGGTGATGGAACACCTCGGTGCCCATGCGCAGACCCTCGGCAAACGAATCGGCGCCCACGGGGATGACCATGAACTCCTGGAAGTCCACCGTGTTGGTGGCATGCGCACCACCGTTCAGGATGTTCATCATCGGCACCGGCATGGTGCGGGCCATGGGGCCGCCGAGATAGCGATACAGCGGCAGACCCACCTCGAGCGCCGCAGCGCGCGCCACCGCCATCGACACACCGAGAATCGCGTTTGCGCCAAGCCGGCCCTTGTTCTCCGTGCCATCGAGATCGAGCATCGCGCGGTCGATCGCGATCTGATCGGTGGCATCCATGCCCTCGAGCGCTTCGGCAATCTCGGTGTTGACGTTGTTCACCGCCTGCTGCACACCCTTGCCCATGTAGCGCGACGTGTCGCCGTCGCGCAGCTCCACGGCCTCACGCTCACCCGTGCTGGCGCCGCTCGGCACCGCCGCACGACCGGCCGCGCCCGTCTCGAGAATGACGTCCACTTCGACGGTGGGATTGCCGCGCGAGTCGAGGATTTCGCGGGCACTGACGGAAACGATGGGAGCCATGAGTGTCTATGGGGAGAAAGAAAAAAGGAGCGGCGATCAGGTGGACAGTCGAGCTTCAGGTACAGAACGCACCGCACGCGCCTCGCGCGCGACGAGGGCCGGATCCACGCCGTACTCCGTGCGCAGACACTCCGCCATGGCTTCGCGTACCCGCTCCGCCAGCGCGTCCCGATCATCGTACGACAGGCCCGCCGTGGGAATCGGGTCCAGCAGATGTACGTACACCGTGCCCGGTGAGGCCCGGAACTCATCACGCGGATTGACTTCGATGGTGCCGTGAATGACCACCGGGACAATGGGCGCGCCGCTGCTGATGGCCAGCACAAAGGGCCCCTTCTTGAACGGCCGCAGCGCATAACTGGAGCCGCGGGTGCCCTCGGGGTACACCAGCACCGGCAGGCCGTCACGAATGCGACGCGCGGCGTCCTCGTAGGCGCCAAAGGCCGCCTTGCGATTCTCTCGGTCGATGTAGATGACGCCCACCGCGCGCGCGGCCGGCCCGAACAGCGGAATCTTCTCGAGCTCGCGCTTGGCCACAAAGCCGTAGTGCGGCAACGCGTCGATCATGGCCGGAATGTCGAACCAGCTCACGTGATTGGCGATGAACACGCGCGGCGCGCCCTTGACGAGGCTGTCGTCTCCGCGCAGCACCACCTTCACCCCGGCGGCGCGCAACAACCACCACGACCACCAGCGTGGCGCCTTCTCGTACACGCTGCCCGGCCCGGGCTTGATGCCGAACAACTGCGCCAACAACACCAGGCTGCCGAAAATCAGCGTGCCGAGCAGCAGGGCGATGAAGGTGATGGCGGTTCGAAACATTCCGTCAAAGTTCGCCTTTTCCGGGACGCATTTCAACGACGGGTCGCGCAAAGTGGTCGAAGCCCGTGGCATCCGTGCCCGACGTCACCATCACGGGGGGCTCGCCGGGGGCCTTGCCCTCAATGCGTCCAATGACGTGCAGGGGCCCGAGCGGCTCCGCGTCCCAGGCTGCCTTGAGCGCCGGCCAGGCTGCCGGAGGCACGGTGGCCACCAGCTCGTACTCCTCGCCGCTCCCCAGCGCCTCGCCCACCGCGCAGTCGGGGCCACAGGGCAGCGCTGCGCTGTCCACCACCACCCGCACGCCGCTGGCGGCCGCCAGGTGTCCCAGATCGGCCGCCAGGCCATCAGAAAGGTCAAGCATGGCCGTCACGCCATGCGCCGCGAGACGCTGTCCCTGCGCCAGACGCGGCCAGGGCTGCGCGAACCGCGTTCGCGCCCATTCGCGCGGCGCCTGCCCCTGCATCCAGGCGGCAAGGGCCTGCCCCGGCCCGCCCAGCTGGCCAGTCACGACGACCAGATCGCCCGGCGTGGCACCGGCGCGCGAAACGGGTCGTGCGGCGCAGCCAATGACCGTGAGCGTGATGCCAAACGTATCGCCGCGGCTCAGATTGCCCCCCACAATGCGGGCGCCGGCCGCGCGCACCACGCGCCCGATGCCTTGCGCCACGGCCTCGAGCCTGGGCTGCCACGCATCCGGCACCACGAAGGCCACCAGCACGAACTCGGCCACCGCGCCCATGGCTGCCAGGTCGCTGAGCGCCGCTGCGGCCGCACGATGTCCCACCTCGTCGGGCGAAATCCAGGCCGAGCGAAAATGCACGTGTTCCACACAGGCATCGGTGCTCACCACACGCAGGCCATCGCTCCGTGAGGGCAACACGGCGGCGTCATCCCCGATATCCGTGGCCAGATCGCCCCAGGTATGCATGAGGCGACGAATCACGTCGAACTCCTGCCCCTGCCCCATGGCCTGATTGTGGCGCAGTGCGCCCGCCGCGGCCGCGTTGTGTGAGGTGAACATGGGGGACTAGAAGATCACGCCGTCGCTGGTACGACGCAGCCGAATGAGTCCCTGCGGCGTGCCCACCCACATCCAGTTGGCGTCGGCCACCACGTCCAGCACGGGTCCAGGCAACTCCGACGGCACACGCATCACACGCAGCGCACCGGTGCTGCGCGACTGCACGACCAGCCCCCCGCTGCCACTCACCCATATCGCGCGCTCGTCGATACCCACGCGTGTCACCTGACCGATCTGCGGCAGGGACAGCTCATCGAGGCGGCGTGGCGCACGTCCCCCGCGCGGAGCGACCGACAACACCGCGTCGTCGGTGGCCGCCAGCAACACCGTGTCATGCCAGGCAATGCTGCGCACCGGTCGCCGCAGCGCCGGATCATCACCGGCGGGCCGGGACAATACGCCACCACCGGCCTCCGCACGCGGCATGGCCACCAGCCCCCCCTCGGTGCCCATCCACAACGTGTCGCCGACAAACTGCAACGCGTGCACCGGCACATTCTCCAGCAGACGTACACCCAGGCCACGTGTCTCGCGCGGTTTGCTGTCCGACGAATCGACAATGGACAGCACACCACGCGGTGTACCAATCCACACGCCGTCTCCACGTGGGGCCACGGCCAGCACGCGCTCGTCGGGCAAGCCGTCGAGTGCCGTCCACGCGGTCATGTCTTCGTTGCCATCGAGCCACACCCGCACAAGCCCTCGGGCCGTGCCCATCCACGCGCGATTGCCGCGCGTGGCCAGCGCGAAGGTGCGCACACCGGCCAGTGGCACCGCAATCGTGCCGTCAATCCATCGCCAGCGCTGCAGGTCGCTGGTGGTGAAGCTCAAGCCACCACGAAACGACGACAATCCCAGTCCGGCCACCCACACACCGTCTGCGGCCAGCGCGAGCGCACCAACACCCGGTTCCTGCAAACCGAAGCGCAGCGGTTCGGCCTGCAGAAAGTTGGGATCGAGTCGGAACAGGCCTTCCCCCGTCGTACCCAGCCAGACTTCACTGGTGCGATCGGGTGACGCGGCGCCACTCGACAGGGCAAACGGCCGCAAGGTTCGATTGGCCTGCTGTGTACGCAACAACGCCTGCGGCTGCGCGCGCAGTGTGGGGAACCGCGCGTAGAGTTCGTTGAGGCCACCGGACACCACCACGCTGTTGGCCGCGGGTGGCCCGGGCATGGGCGTGGTGAGCCCAATGCGCGACACCCGCGTCCACTGCCCCCCGGCACGCACGAACGCGTCGCCCGTGCCGCGCTTGTCGAAGGCAATGACGTCGGGCACGCCGGTCAGCATGCTGCGCTGCAGCTGCATGGTTTCGGGACGATAGATCAGCACACCACCCGGCACACCAAGCCACAGCGCGTCTTCGAACGGATCGCCGGCCATGGCGGTGATGGACATCGCGCCCATGTCGGCATCGCGCGTGAGCGGCGGCAGCCACGCACTGCGCAGCCGGTCGTACACGGCAATGCCCCCGCTCGCCGCGGCAAACACGTAACGCCGCGACACCGCCACGCCGTCAATGTTGGCAAAACTGCCGATACGCTGTCGGTCGTCGTTGCGGCCAAACATGGCGCGCGGCGCCGCCCCCGAGCCGCCGCCTCCCGCTCCGGCCGGCACACAGGCAGACACGCCACTCGCGAGAACAAGCGCGGCCACCATGCGAAGCAGGTTTGACGCCATGCCGGGAATCGTCATGTCGGAATCTACACCCCTGTGATCGCGGCTCAGCGCAGGGCCGGCAAACGACCCAGCACGCAGGCATTCGGCGTCGCCGCGGCCGAAATCCGGGTCACCGCACGGTCTGACGCGCCATCCAGCAGCCCGAATGCGTCTGGCAGCGCCTGCAGCACGCGGTCGAGTGTGTGGCCATGCAACGCGGCCTGTCCGTGCGCGAGCGCGCGAGCCTGCACACACTCGGCCGCCACGCCATGTACTGTGGCCGCCACGACGGCTGCTGCACGCGCCGTGGCCCCCTGGCCGAGCAGCGCCACAATGAGACCCGTGAGTGCATCACCGCTGCCGCCTGTGGCCAGCACCGGCGTGCCATGCGGGACGACCAACACTTCCGCAGCCTTGGGCGCCGCCACCAAGGTGGGCGTGCCCTTGAGCAGCACCACGGCATTGACGCGGTCGGAAAGGTCCTGGACTCGCGCCACGCGCGGTTCCCACTCGGCCGGCAGCAACGCCCCCGTCATGCGGGCAAACTCGCCGGGATGTGGGGTGCACACGGCCTGCGGGGTGTCACGCAGCCAATAGCGCAGCAGCGACGCCGTGTCGGTGCCGAGCGCATTGGCCGCGTCGGCAGCCAACCACAACGCATCGGCGTCGAGCACCAGCGGGCCGCTGCGATAGGTGTCGATGAGTCGCTGCAGGACCTGCGACGAAAGACGCGACCTGCCAAGTCCCGGGCCGATGGCCAACGCTTCGTAGCGCGGCACCTGCCCGCTTTCGCTGGGCGTCAGGCGCATCGCATCGATTTGGCGCGAGGCTGCCAGCGGTGGCCATTCGTGCGCGATGACCTGCGGCAAGGTGGACTGGATGGCCGATACACTGGGCGCATCGACCACGGCATGCACCACACCGGCACCCGCTGCCAGCGCCGCTTTGCACGCCAATACAACGGCTCCCGCCATGCCCGTGTCACCGCCGGCAATGCCGACACGCCCCCGCACGCCCTTGTGCGCATTCCACGGCGCGCGCGGCAGCCACGGCGCCAGTGTGTGCGGCGGACACCACCATGCGGTCTGGGCGTCCGTCGCCGGGTCCGTGGCGGTACCCAGACCAATATCCACCACGGACACGGCGCCCGCGGCCGCACGCTGCTGCAGCAGGCCGCGCTTGAGTGTGCCAAAGGTGATGGTGTGATGCGCCACCACACCGCCTTCACTCAACGCACCGCTGTCGGCATCCAGGCCACTGGGCAGATCCAGCGAAACGATAGTGGCACCACGCGCGCGCGCGGCATGGATGGCCGCACACCAGGGCTGGAGCTCTGGACGCAACGCGCCGCGATGACCGGTGCCAAGCAGGCCATCCACCACCAGCGCGGCCGAAAGCTCTGGTGTACCGGCGACACCATCCGACGCGCCGGGTACCGCTCGCCCGGCAGTACGCGCCCACAATGCGGCGGCGCGCTGCGCATCGACCGTGGCCGGCGGCGCCGCCGCCCACACGCGCACCCGCACTCCGGCGCGATACAACTGTGCGGCCACGACGTACGCGTCACCGCCATTGTTGCCGCGGCCCGCCAACACCTCCACACCGGCATGAAGACAATCGCCGTGCTCAGCAAGAATGACCGCTGCGGCTTCCGTGCCGGCGCGGCACATGAGGGCAAACGACGGCGTGCCGGCCGCGATGGCCGCTTCGTCGGCCGCGCGGGCTTCAGCGACCGTGGTCACGCGCAACGCGCGTGGAACCGGGACGCTCACACCGCCCCTGTCCGGAGCATCAGACGGTAAACGTCAGACGTTGGCCGTGCCCCAGGGATAGGACCGCTCGAACGCATCGGCAAAATCGAACACACCGAAGAAGTCGTCGCGCGAATCCTGCGGCTGGCTGATGAGCAGTCCCATGTCCACCAGCGTGAACACGATGTCGCCAATGTCGCTGGTGCTGCGCACGCCCCAGTGCTCCAGCACCAGGCGCGCCATCACGCCAAAGCGCTGCAGAGCCAGTTCGCGGCAGGCGTGCGCCAATTCCGGCCCGGTGATATGGCGCCGTTCCGTGAGCTTCCCCTGGCAATGCTCCAGCGACGAGAGCACGAACAGATAGGCGCGCTCGTCGAACCGCTGCTCACGCAAGCGGATCTGGTCCATGATGCCTTCACGGAATGCCAGCTCGGTCACCGGATGTTGCTCCTCACCTGTGCAGAAAAAAGGCCACCCCGAAAAATGCAGGCCGTTCGGGGTGACCACAACCTCAATTGGTCCCCAACTCAGCCCACGTTGGACGGTTCGAGATACAGCGGGTAGCGATCCGCAAGGGCTTTCACATCAGCGCGCACAGCCGCCAGCACCGCGCCATCTTCCGGTGCGGCAATTACCCGGTCGATAAGCACGGCAATCTGCTCCATGGCCTCGACACCCATACCCCGCGTCGTCACAGCCGGCGTGCCAATGCGAATGCCGCTCGTGACAAAGGGCGACTGGGTTTCGTTGGGTACCGTGTTCTTGTTGACCGTGATGCCGGCCGCATCCAGCGCCTTTTCCGCCACCTTGCCGGTGAGACCCTTGTTGCGCAGGTCCACCAGCATGAGATGGTTGTCCGTGCCGCCCGACACAATGTGATAACCACGCGCCACGAGCGCGGCCGCCAGCACCTGGGCATTGCGCACCACCTGCTGGCAGTACGCCGTGAATGACGGCTGCAGCGCCTCGTGGAATGCCACCGCCTTCGCGGCAATGACATGCTCCAACGGTCCGCCCTGCATGCCGGGGAACATGGCCTTGTCGATGGCCTTGGCGTGTTCCGCCTTGCAAAGAATGATGCCGCCGCGCGGACCACGCAGGGTCTTGTGCGTCGTGCTCGTCACTACATCGGCGAAGGGCACGGGCGACGGATACACCCCCGTGGCGGCTAGCCCCGCGAAGTGCGCCATGTCCACCCAGAAGATGGCGCCCACTTCCTTGGCGATATCGGCAAACGCCTGCCAATCGACGACACGCGAATACGCGCTGTATCCCGCCACGATCATCTTCGGCTTGTGCGCCCGTGCCTGCGCCCGCATGTGCTCGTAGTCGATGAGACCATCACCGGTCACACCGTACGACACGGCGTTGTACAACAGCCCTGAGAAATTGACCGGCGAGCCGTGCGTGAGGTGGCCGCCCTGCGAGAGGTCCATGCCGAGGAAGGTCTCACCCGGCTTCATGAACGCGAGGAACACCGCGGCATTGGCCGACGCACCGCTGTGCGCCTGCACGTTGGCGTGTTCGGCACCAAAGAGCTGCTTGAGGCGATCAATGGCCAGTTGCTCCACCTTGTCCACCACTTCGCAGCCACCGTAGTACCGCTTGCCCGGCAAGCCCTCGGCGTACTTGTTGGTGAGCGGCGACCCCATGGCTTCCATGACCGCCGGCGACACGAAGTTCTCGCTGGCGATGAGCTCGATGCCATCACTCTGACGCCGCGTTTCCTCTTCAATCAGCTCGGCGATCTGTGGGTCCACCGCCGACAGGGCGCCTCCCGGTGGCAGACGATCCCAGTCGGACCAGGCCGCACTCGCAGCAGCACTCATGCGTCATTCCCCGGGCGCTCGGCCCCGTTGTGTTCGTTGGTCTGTTCGATCTTGGCCACACGCGTTTCGTGACGGCCACCTTCGAAATCGGTTTCCAGCCAGGTGCGCAGAATGGCGATCGCGTCCTCGTCGGACACGAAGCGCGCCGGCAACACCAGCACATTGGCGTCGTTGTGCTTGCGCGCCAGCGCCGCGATTTCCGGGTTCCACACCACCGCCGCCCGCACATTGGGATAGCGGTTGGCCACATACGACATGCCAAGACCCGTGCCGCAGAGCAGCACGCCGCGATCGGCCGCGCCGTCGGACACCTGCTGCGCCAGCGGATGCGCGTAGTCGGGATAGTCGGTACTGGCGGTGCTGTGGGTACCGATGTCCTCCACCTGATAGCCCAGGTCGGCCAGCACCGTGCGCAAGCGTTCCTTCAGCTCGAAGCCGGCGTGGTCCGACGCGATCGGGATGCGTTCGCCGGGACGTGCGTGTTCCACCATGTTCGTCTCGCTGGGCTCAGGATGAAAGGAGGTCAGGATTCCTTGTTCGGATACTGCGGCCACGTACGCATCATGCCACGAACGGCCTGAATGCGCTGCTCGGCCACACGATCGGCGGCCTTGTACGTGGGAAGGCCTGTGTTCTTGGCCAGGGCAAAGACGCTCAACACCGTGTCGTAGATCTCATCGGCCTTGCGCAGCGAGCGATCGCGGCTCCAGCCGGTGAGTTCGCTGTACACGTTGATCACGCCGCCGGCATTGGCCACGTAGTCCGGCGCGTACAGAATGCCGCGCGACTCGAGTTCCTCGCCGTGGCGATCCTCGAGCAACTGATTGTTGGCGGCACCGGCCACGATCTCCACCTTGAGCTGCGGGATGGTCTCATCGTTGATGATGCCACCCAGCGCGCAGGGCGCAAAGATGTCGGCCTTGACCCCATAAATGTCGGACAACGGCACGGCCGTCGCGCCCAGCTCCTTCACCACCTTGTCCACGCGCGTCACATCGATGTCCGTGACCACGAGGTCGGCGCCGGCCTTGTGCAGCTCACGCGCCAGGTAGCCACCCACGTGCCCGAGGCCCTGAATGGCCACCGTGCGGCCGGTGAGTTCCTTGCTGCCCCAACGCTGGAAGGCCGAGGCTTGAATGGCGCGGAACACGCCGCGCGCCGTCACACTCGACGGATCACCCGACTTGGACCCGATGCCGGCGACGTAGTCCGTCTCCATGTGCACGAAGTCCATGTCCTCCACCGTAGTGCCCACGTCCTCGGCGGTGACGTAGCGGCCGCCGAGCGAGTCGACGAAGCGCCCGTGTGCGCGGAACAGCATCTCGCGTTGCGTGGTCTTGTTGTCGCCGATGATGACCGACTTGCCGCCGCCGAGGTTGAGACCGGCCACGGCGTTCTTGTACGTCATGCCACGTGAGAGGCGCAGTGCGTCGATGACGGCCTCCTCGTCGGAGGCGTAGTTCCAGAAGCGCGCACCACCGAGCGCAGGCCCGAGCGTGGTGTCGTGAATGGCGATGATGCCGCGATAACCCGACGCCTTGTCGTGGCAGAACACGACCTGCTCGTGGCCCATCTCGGCGATGGTTTCGAAGTAGCGCATGGGACGACCGTATGTTCAGTCGGGAAGTGATCCGTCGGCGGCCGCCGCAGCAGCCAGCGTTTCACGCGCGATGACGATACGCTGGATCTCGGAGGTGCCTTCGTAGATCTCCGTGACCTTCGCGTCGCGCATGTGGCGCTCGACGGGATAATCGGTCACGTACCCGTAGCCGCCGTAGATCTGCACGGCCTGGGTGGTGACCCACATGGCGGTCTCCGTTGCGAAGAGCTTCGCCATGCTGCTGAAGCGGGTGACCCGTTCTCCCCGCTCCTTCGCGGCCGCCGCGGTGTGCAACAACGTGCGGGCAGCGGTAATGCGCGTGGCCATGTCGGCCAGCTTGAACTGAATGGCCTGAAAGTCTGCGATGGGCTGACCGAACTGCTTGCGCTCGGTCATGTAGCGCGCGCTGGCTTCGAGCGCGGCGCGCGCAATGCCCACGGCCTGCGCTGCAATGCCCAGGCGCCCGTGGTCGAGCGAGCCCAGCGCATAGGTGAGGCCCTTGCCCTCCTCGCCGACCAGGCGATCGGCCGGCACGCGGCAGTTGTCGAGCACGATCTGCAGCGTGGGCGAAGCCCGCAGCCCCATCTTGTTTTCCTTCTTGGTGAGATGGAAACCGGGCAGATCGGGGGTGAGGATGAAGGTGCTGATGCCCTTGCTGCCACGCCGCGCGTCGGGGCTGTCGGTGCGCGCCATGCAGAGAATGACCTGCGCCTCGTTGCCGTGTGACACCCAGGCCTTGGTGCCGTTCAGCACCCAGTGGTCGCCATCGCGCACCGCCTGCGTGCGCAGGCTGCCGGCATCCGATCCGGCCTCAGGCTCCGACAGCGCAAAGGCGCCCAGCCACTCGCCACGCGCCATGCGCGGCAGGAAGGCGGTACGCTGCGCCTCGTTGCCGAAGTTGAGGATCATCTGCGTGGGCAGCGAGTTGTGCACACTCAGCGTAACCGCGGCCGTGGCGTCGCCCACGGCAATCTCCTCGAGCGCCAGCAGATAGCTCTGCGCATCGAGCCCCAGTCCCTCGTACTGCTCGGGGATGAGCATGCCAAGAAATCCGAGCTCGGCCATCTGCGTGATCATCGCGCGATCGAAGCGCGATTCGCGGTCACGCTCACCGGCCAGCGGCGCGAGTTCACGCTGCGCGTAGTCGCGCGCGAGGCGCTGGATTTCCTGCTGTGTCTCGGTCAGGTGAAGCAAACCCATGTCGTGCAGCCCTTAGTACTGGTAGAAACCGCGACCGGCCTTGCGGCCGTACCAGCCGGCGGCCACGTACTTGCGCAGCAGCGGACAGGGGCGGTACTTGGGATCACCGAGGCCCTCGTGCAGCACCTCGAGAATGGCGAGGCAGGTGTCGAGCCCGATGAAGTCGGCCAGCGTGAGCGGCCCCATGGGATGATTCATGCCCAGCTTCATCACCGTGTCGATGGCCTCCGGCGTACCCACGCCTTCCATCACGCAGTAGATGGCCTCGTTGATCATCGGCATGAGAATGCGATTGGCCACGAAGCCCGGGTAGTCGTTCACTTCCACCGGCGTCTTGCCCAACGCGCGCGACAGGGCCATGACCTGCTGCGTGGTGGCGTCGCTGGTGGCGAGCCCGCGAATGACTTCCACCAGCTGCATCACCGGCACCGGATTCATGAAGTGCATGCCGATTACCAGCTCGGGGCGCTTCGTGCGCGCGGCGATTTCGGTGATGGAAATGGAGCTGGTGTTGCTGGCCAGAATGGCGCCGGCCGGCGCGAGGCGATCCAGATCCTCGAAGATGCGGAACTTGAGGTCCACGCGCTCGGTGGCCGCTTCCACCACGATCTGCGCATCGGCGACGGCATCGAGCGAGGTGGCGGTACTTATGCGACCCAGCGCGGCCTCGGCCGCGGCCGCCTCGAGCGCGCCCTTCTTGACCTGCCGATCGAGGTTCTTGGCAATGGTGTCGCGACCGCGCGTCAGCGCATCAGCACTCACGTCGATCATGGTGACGGCATGCCCGCTCGTGGCGAACACATGGGCAATGCCATTGCCCATCTGACCGGCGCCCACCACGGCGGCGCGCTGCACGGGGCTGCTCTCGGAAACCGACATCGGTGCCACTCCTCTTACGCGTGCGATGTGTTCAGATCGTGGGCGCTACGGCGCGGGCGGGATGCCCACAGCACGGCGCCTCCCAGCACGAAGGCTGCAGCGAGGCCCCCTTCGGGACCCCAACTGCCGCCGGTCAACCAGTCGGGACCGTGCACGGTGGCACGGTATCCCGGTGTCGCAAACGGCAGCCCGCTCACCGGCAGGTGCAGCACGGCCGCCATGATCCAGTTCCAGGCGAGATGCGCCATGAAGGCCGCCGGGACACCGGCACGCTCGCGAAGCAGTGCCAGTCCCCACCCCGCCAGCATCACCAACGCCGTGGTGCGCACGCCGGCTCCCGGATTGGTGAGATGCACGAGGCCGAACAGCGCACTCGTCACCAACCGGGCCGCAACATTGGCGCCGTCTTGCGCCACCGTGTCACCCTTGGACTCCTGAAACGCCTCGCGGAACGCCGAGTAGAGCGTGCCGCGAAACGCCAACTCCTCCCACAACGCCGCCGGACCCAGCACCACCAGCAGGCGCAGCGCCGTGCCCCACCACGTGTCCTGCATGAACACCGGCGGCACGACGCGCTCGAAGCGCAGCCAGCCTCCCAGCCACAACAGCAAGGCCGTGCCACCAATCAGCGCGGTGCCAAGCAGCGCACCGACCACCAACCGACGCCAGTGCCAACTGCCCTCTGCAAAACCCAGCTGCGTCCACGACTGCGGCTCGGCCTGTCGGAACACCACCAGCGTCCCCGCCAATGCACCAACCAGCATGCTGACCGGATACATCGGCACCGGTTCACCAACCAGTGCCGACACCCCACCCCACAGCGGTCCCGCGAAGGACTCGAAGAGCATCTGCGCGACGAGCCACACCACGACGAACCCGCCGAGGCGCCACAGCAGCCGGCCCGTACGGGCCAAGCCTGGCACCGTCACGTCACTCAGCCGACGCGTTCCACCGAGAGGGCCACGGCGTCGCCGCCGCCGAGGCAGAGCGTCGCCAAACCGGTACGCGCCTGGCGATCGACGAGCGCGTGCAGCAGCGTGACCAGCACGCGTGTGCCGCTGGCACCGATCGGGTGACCGAGCGCAATGGCGCCGCCGTGCACGTTCACTCGATTGCCGTCCCAGCCCAGTCCTTCGCCGTCGGCCAGAGCCTGGCTCGCGAAAGCCTCGTTGGCCTCGATCAGGTCGTAGTCGCCAATGCTGGTGCCGGCCTTGGCCATGAGATTCTTGACCGCCGTGATGGGCGCAAAGAACAGGTCGCGCGGATGACCCGCGCCGGTGGCGTAGCCGGTGATGCGCGCCAGAATGGGCAGACCGTGCTCACGGGCATAGGCTTCGCTGGTCACCACCACCGCCGCCGCGCCGTCGTTGAGCGACGAGGCATTGCCGGCCGTCACCGACAGGTTGCTGTTGTCACCGCCCTTGCTCGGGAAGGCGGGGCGCAGCTTGCCGAGCGAATCGGACGTGGTGTCGGCGCGCGGTCCTTCGTCGGCGCTGATGACCGTGGGTCCCTTCTTGCCCGGAATCTCCACGGGCACGATTTCCGCCGCGAACTTGCCGGCCTGCTGCGCGGCCACGGCCTTCGCATGGGACGCCGCGGCAAAGGCGTCCTGCGCATCGCGCGAAACACCCGCCTTCTCGGCGGTGTATTCGGCGTGCGAGCCCATGTGCACATCACAGGTGCTGCACCAGAGGCCGTCCTTGATCATCCCGTCGACCATGGTCTGGTCGCCCAGCTTCACGCCACCACGCATGCCGTACACGTAGTGCGGCGCGTTGCTCATGCTTTCCTGCCCACCGGCCACGATGACCTGCGCATCACCGGCCTTGATGGCCTGCGCAGCCAGCATCACGGCCTTGAGACCGGAGCCGCACACCTTGTTGATGGTCAACGCCGACGCCGTGTTGGTGACGCCCGCCTTGAGCATGGCCTGGCGGGCCGGGGCCTGCCCCGTGCCACCCTGCAGCACGTGGCCCATGATCACTTCCTGTACCGCGTCCGGGGACACGCCGCTGCGGGACAGGGCGGCCTTGATGGCGATGGCGCCGAGGTCGGACGCCGACAGGGAGGCCAGGCCTCCGAGATACCGCCCGATCGGGGTGCGCGCGGCACCGACGATGACGGGCTGGCGGGAAAGGTCGGTCATGATCGAAAGAGCGACTGCGGGAAAGCGGCGACCCGCGGGACCGCCGCGCGGCACGATCGGGAGTGACATCGCGCACCGTCCCCAAAGGGGGCAGCCCCTCAAAATAACCAGAGTGAGGGGTTGAGGAGCAGGCCGACTTTCCACGATGTTCCGATATGCGACCGAACCAAGCCCTTCCCCGGTCCCTGCCCCGGCGCAACACGACGCGCCCGGGCATTCTGACCACCCTGCTGGCCATCGGCCTCTCCGGCCTCTGTCTGCTGCCGGCCCGCGCTCATGCGCAGGGTGGGCCGCCCCGGCAGCCTCCCACGGGTAAGCCGCCGGTCGGCAAACCGCCGGTCGGCAAGCCACCGATAGCGCCGGCGGCTGCGGGACCGACCCTCGCCATCCCCTACGCCCGCATCCAGGGCGAGGTCTATGACAGCGTGGCCATGGCCCCGCTGGCCCAGGCCACGGTGCAGTTTGTCGACGCGCAGAACCCCAGCAGCGTGCGCAGTGTTCGGACCGATTCCCTGGGCAGCTTCGTGCTCGATTCGCTGCGCATCGGCAGCTACCTCGTGGGCATGATTCACCCGCAGCTCGATCGACTCGGGCTCGACAGCCGCGTGGTACAGGTCAATGTGCCCGAAGCGGGCGACCAGACCTTGCCACTGGCCGTGCCTGGACCGGCCACCATTCTGGCCTCGGTGTGCCGCAGCGCCGGCGCGGACATGGCAGAGGGGGCCTGGGTGGGTCTCGTGCGCACGGCAAATGGGGCGCCGCTCGGTGGGGCCGCGCGCGTGCGAGCCCAGTTCCGCGAAACCGTGATTTCGGGCAGCGGGCTGCAGCGCCGCTTCCCCACCCGCTTCGCTGACGCCTCGAGCAACGGCGCTTTTGCCGTCTGCGGGTTGCCTGCGGACGCGCAGATCACCTCGCGCGCCTATGCCGGCACGGACTCGAGTGGCGTGGTGGAGTTCAAGGTGCCCGCTCACGGCCTGCTGGTGCGGGACATCATCATCGCCAACCCGCAGCGGGTGGCCACCACCGGCGCCGCGGGCCGCACGCTCACGCAGCTCAAGGGCACGGGCCGTGTGCGAGGCACCGTGCGCGACTCGCTGGGCCGGCCGCTGCTCGGAGCACGCGTCACACTGCCCGGCGCCATTGGTCAGGCGGAATCCAACGCCAACGGGCAGTTTGCGCTCGACTCGCTGCCAGGTGGCAGCTGGATGATCGAGGCGCGCGCCGTCGGCTTCGAGCCCCTGCGCGTCCCCGTGGACATTCTTGATGACGCCGAGGCCAACGCCGTCATCAACATGGCCTCGCTCACGCCCACGGTGGACACGGTGCGCGTTCAGGCGGATCGCTGGGCGCAGCAGATGGCGGGCTTCGAGGAACGCAAGAAGATCGGCGGCGGCTACTACATGGACGACGCCTTCCTCCAGCGCCGCAACGCGCAGTATACGGCCGACATTTTCCGCGCCACGCCCGGCGTGCAGGTGCAGCCCGGCAACCTCGGGTCTGATCGGGTCATGATGCGTGGCAACGCGGGCACCGGCACCTGTGTGCCGGCGGTGTTCCTCAACGGCGTGCTCACCCCCGCGCCCGGTGGCGTTCTCGACAATCTCGTCAATCCAACGGACATCCGCGCCGTCGAGGTCTATCCGCGCACCGGCAGCGTGCCCATCCAGTTCCAGGATCGGAACGGCTGCGGTTCCATCGTCATCTGGACCGGAGCGCGTCGACCGCGCTGAGCACGGGACTGATTATCGCGGATTTCGCGGATTGAAACGGAAACGGCAGGATGTGCAGCACTGGCATCCTGCCGCTTCAGTTTTTTGGCTGATTTGGATTGCCGCGACACGGGCACTTGGTGCATCCGCGAGACCATCAACAGCTCACGCAGAGAAAAGGAGGGCGCAGAGTTCGCAGAGGAAAAGCAACACATTCCCATTGATGTTCATCCGTGAGGTTTCCGCCACATCCGCGTCATCCGCGACAGGGCAGTTGAGCCCGGACCGCAGTTCTCTGCGAACCCTGCGCCCTCCGTCTCTCTGCGTGAGCTGTTGATCCAATTGGCGGCTGCACCCTTGCCAGCGCTCATATGCCGTACCGGCGGCCGATCCAGTCAACAACCTTGTCGCGGATGACGCGGATCGAGCGGAAACCACACAGATCAGTCATGAGAACCCGTCAAAGGACGATCAATTCCTCCGCGCTCTCTGCGGTTCTCCTGCAGTTCTCTGCGTGAGCTGTTGTCGAACCAGCCGCAACACTGGCACTCGGTGCATCCGCTAGACCGTCAACCGCTCACGCAGAGAGGGAGGGCGCAGAGGGCGCAGAGGAGAAGCCGCGCGCTCCCAATGATGCTCATCCTGCACTTTCCGTTTCAATCCGTGCGATCCGTGGTAATCAGTTGACCCCAACCACGACCGGGGCAATCAGTTGACCCCAACGACGACCGGAACTCAGTCGTCGTACCCGACCACCAGATTCATGCCCGCCTGACGCGCGCGCTCGACCGCCGTGCCGGCCGTCGTCATGAGCCCGTCCACACCGGTGATGCCCTCCGACACCTCGGCCACACCAATTGAGAGCGTGCAGCGCGCCCCCTGATAGTCGCCGGCAAACACGTGCCGCTGCATGCGCTCGCGGATACGCTCAGCAAGCACCAGCCCACCCGAGAGCTCCGTGCTGGGCAGCAGCACCGCAAACGCCTCGCCGCCCACCCGGCCCACCACGTCCGTCGTGCGGGATTCCTGACGGCACACCCAGGCAATCGCCCGCAGCCACTCGTTGGCGAAACCCTCGCCGTGCTGCTGCACCGTGTCCTGGAAGTGGTCCGGATCCACCAGCAGCATGGTGAGCGGCTGTCCGTAGCGCCGCGCACGCGCCACTTCCGACTGCGCCACGTCGAAGAACGCCCGACGCGCGGCCACGCCGGTGAGATAATCGGTGGTGCTCGACGCATCGTCGCGCGCCTGCTCCTCGAGCCTGCGGCGCTCCGACTGATCATGCGTCACCACCGAGAAACCACGCGCCTCGCCCGACGCCCCACGCAGCGCGGTGATGACCGTGTTCGACCAGAAGAGCGTGCCGTCCTGCCGCTGCCGGTGGCCCTCCTCTTCACACCAGCCATTGCGCGCCGCCAGCGCCAGCGTGTCCTGCAGATAGGTCTCGCCGTGGTCCGCCGGCAGCAGCACCGTCATGGCCTGCCCCACCACCACCGACGCCGGCCACTGATGCACCCGCTCGGCCGCCTCGCTCCAGCTGTCGATGCGCCCCTCGCGGTCGATCGTGTAGATGGCATACTCGCGAACGGCGCCCTCGACGGCGTGCAACCGCTGCTCGAGTCGGTTTACGAGGCCACGCGCGTTGGCCAGCTCCGCCGCATCGGTGGCCACCGCCACGATGCGTCCCGTGGCCACCTTCACCAGCGAGAGGAACACCCCGTGCTGCGAGCCGGGCGCCAGCAGCTCCACGCTGTCCACGATCACCCCGCGCGGGCTGTCGAAGCCGCGCACGCGCGCCGAGAGGTCGGGCGCGATGGTGTTGAGCGCGCCGACCAGATCCTCCAGCGAGCCGGTGGGCGTGAACGGCGACAACAGGCGCCGCGCGGCCAGGTTGGCCACCTCCACCCGCCCATCCTCGTTGAGCTCCACGAGGCCGACGGGCGAAAGCAGGAACAGGTCGAGCAGCGCCTCGGGCGTCACGCCGTCGCCTCCGACCCGGTGTCGGTCGGCGCGGCAGCCCCACCGGAGGCGGGCACCAGGGCCCGCGTGGACACCTCATGCAGCAGCCGCTCGAGGAAGGCGTCCTGCGACATGACATCCTGCTTCTTGCCGGCGCCGCGCGTGCGAAGCGCCACCGTCTGCTCCTCCGCTTCGCGGCGGCCGATCACGCACATGTACGGCACCTTTTCCACCTCGCCCTCACGCACGCGATAGTTGAGCGTTTCGTTGCGGGCATCGAGCGTGGCGCGAATGCCGTGCCGCTTGAGGCGATCCACCAGCGCCTGCGCGTGCTCGTTGTAGTCGATCGCGATGGGAATGACGCGCACCTGCTCGGGCGCCAGCCACACCGGGAAGGCACCGCCGAAGTGCTCGATGAGAATGGCGATGAAACGCTCGAAGGACCCGCTGACCGCGCGGTGAATGACCACCGGCCGGTGGGGCGCGTTGTCCTCGCCCGTGTAGGTGAGGTCGAAGCGCTCCGGCGCGTTGTAGTCGAGCTGAATGGTGCCCAGCTGCCATGCCCGGCCTATGGAGTCGGTCACGTCGAAGTCGATCTTGGGCCCGTAGAACGCGCCATCGCCCTCCTTCATCTCGTACGCGCGCCCGGTGCTCTCGAGCGCGGCGCGCAGCGCCGCCTCGGCACGGTCCCAGAGCTCGTCGCTGCCGATGCGCTGCTCGGGCCGCGTGGCGAACTTGAGCGTGGCCGTGAGCCCGAAGGTGTCGTAGTAGCCCAGGATGAACTCGAGCAGGAAGCGCACTTCCTCGGCAATCTGGTCCTCGCGCAGGAACACGTGACAGTCGTCCTGCGAGAACTGCCGCACACGCGTGAGGCCGGACAGCGCGCCCGAGAGCTCGTTGCGGTGCAGCACATCGAAGGTCACGTAGCGCACCGGCAGCTCGCGGTACGAATGCTTGTGCGAACCGAACAGCACGTAGTGCGAGGGGCAGTTCATGGGCTTGAGCGACATGTCGTGCTCGCCCGTCTCGTTGTCGAGGACGAGGAACATGTTCTCCTTGTACTTGCCCCAGTGCCCCGACTGCTCCCACAGCATCTTGTTGTACAACAGCGGCGTCTTGACCTCCTGGAAGGCCTCCGCCTGCCGCTCACGCACGAAGCCCTCGAGCGTGTTGTACAGCGTGGTGCCCTTGGGCGTCCAGAACGCTGCGCCCGGTGCCTGCGGGAAGAGCTGGAAGAGGCCCAGCGACTTGCCCAGCACCCGGTGATCGCGCTTCTTGGCCTCCTCGAGATTGTGCAGATGCGTCTCGAGCTCGTCCTTCTTGAAGAAGGCCGTGGCGTAGATGCGCTGCAGCATCTGCCGCTTCACGTCGCCGCGCCAGTACGCGCCCGCCGTGTGCAGCAGCTTGAAGTGCTTGAGGTGTGACGTGTCCGGCACGTGCGGGCCGCGGCACAGATCGATGAACGGACCGTCGGTGTAGGTGCTGATGACCTCGTCCGTGCCGTCGAAATCCGCCAGACGCTCCAGCTTGAGCGGATCGTCGGCAAAGCGCTGCTTCGCCTCCTCCAGCGACACCTCTTCACGCACGAAGGGATACTTCTCGGCCACCACCTTGCGCATCTCGGCCTCGAAGGCTGCGAGATCCTCGGGCGTGAACGGCTTCTCGACTTCGAAGTCGTAATAGAAGCCATCGTCGATGGCCGGCCCGAAGCCGATCTTGGCGTCGGGACGCAGGCGCCGCACGGCCGTGGCCAGGATGTGCGCGCCGCTGTGGCGCAGCACCGCCAGGGCCCGCGGGTCCTTGTCGGTGATGACCACGAAGGCCCCCGACTTCCGGAGCGGCGTCATGAGGTCCTGCACCTCACCGTCGACGGCCACCGCCAGGGCTGCCTGCAGCAACCGGGCGCCGATGCTGCCCACCACATCCCGCGCCAGGGTGCCGGTCGCGACCTCGCGCGTGGCCCCATCCGGGAGCGTGAGGGTGATCGTAGCGTCAGCAGCAGCGGCAGAGGACGGTCCGGCGATCATCGGCAAAGGCGCAGGAGTCAGAACGACCGGCCGGTGGCACCAGAGCCACTACGCCGGGTAGAGCCTCTGAAGTTATCCTTCACCAGCGAGGGGCGCCACGCACGGCACCCTCCTGACCCTACGAGCGACATGCGAATTTCTCGAACCACCAGGGCCTTGCGGATTCGTCGTGAAAAGGAGGGGGCCGGCACGCTGGCCCTCGTGGCACTGGGCGCGGTGGCCGGTCTGGCCATCGGCATGGCTCTGGCCGACCGCTTTGGCGGCGTGGACGGTCTGGCGCGCCGCGCCGGTCTCGCCAAGCGCAAGCGCCACAAGGACAGCGGCTGGCGTGGCGACTCCCGTCGCTCCGCCCATTTCGACGACCTGGCGGACGACGACTCCGAGCTGGCGCCGGAGGCCATGTCCCACCTGCACTTCGCGCACCACGAGTCCCGTGGCACGCCGGCGCAGGGCATGGCGGCCATCGGTGAAGACCCGGCAGCCGGTTCGGGCGCCCGTCGCCCCGGCCGTTCTGTCCCACCGGTGCAGGTCCTGCCCACGGGCGAGGAGCTCGAGCAGCGCGTGCTCGAGGCCTTCCAGAACGATCCCATCCTCTCGGAATGCGCCATCGACATCACCGCCGAAGCTGATGGCAGTGTGGAGTTGAGCGGCTGGGTGGCCCTGCCCTCCGAGGTGGACTACGCCGTGACCATCACGCGTGGCGTTCCGGGTGTGCAGCACATCGTCAACTCACTGGTGCTGCGGCCCTCACCCGCGGCCTGAGGGCGCACCGCGCCCGCTGGCCGGGGTGGTTATCTTGCGCGGATGACTGCGCCAGATACGTCGCTGCCGACCACCTATGATGCCGCGGCCACCGAGGCCGCCTGGTACCCCCGCTGGACCGAACACGGTGTGTTCACTGCCGACGCGGCGCGTGCCGCGACGCGGGAACCCTTCGTCATCGTCATCCCGCCGCCCAATGTCACGGCCGTGCTGCACATGGGGCATGGCCTCAACAACACGGTGCAGGACGTGCTCATTCGCTGGCGCCGTATGGCCGGCGACGAGGCCCTCTGGGTGCCCGGCACCGACCACGCGGGCATCGCCACGCAGAACGTCGTCGAGAAGCAGCTGGCAGCCGAAGGCAAGACGCGCTTCGATCTCGGCCGTGAGGCCTTCGTGGGACGTGTCGCCGAATTTGTCGACAAGACCGGCGGCGAAATCCTGAATCAGCTCAAGTCCATCGGCGCCAGCGCCGACTGGACGCGCACGGCCTACACCTTCTCGCCGGAACTCTCGCGCGCGGTGCGCGAAACCTTCGTGCGGCTGTACGAGGACGGCCTGGTGTACAAGGGCCACCGCGTCATTCACTGGTGCCCGCGCTGCGGGACCTCGCTGAGTGACGAGGAAGCGGAGTTCAACGACAGCAACGGCAAGCTGTATCACCTGCGTTATCCGCTGGCCGACGATCCGTCGCAGAGCATCACCGTGGCCACCACGCGCCCGGAAACCATGCTCGGCGACGTCGCTGTGGCCGTCAATCCCGACGACGAGCGGTACCAGGCGCTCATCGGGAAGTCGGTGGTGCTGCCACTCAACGGCGTCGCCATTCCCATCATCGCCGACAGCTACACCGATCCCGCCTTCGGTTCGGGCGCGGTGAAGATCACGCCCGCGCATGATGCCAATGACTTCGAGGTGGGCAAGCGCCACGCGCTGCCCATGCCGGTCATCATCGACGCCGAAGGCGTGCTGCGCGAGGTGGAAGGCGCGGCCGGCCGAGTGCCAGCCGCCTTTCAGGGTCTCGAGCGTTTCGCGGCGCGCAAGGCCGTGGTGGCCGCGCTCGATGCGGCGGGCGCGCTGGTGAAGACGGAGAACCACGCGCACAGCGTGCGGCACTGCTACCGCTGCGACACCGTGGTGGAGCCGCGCCTTTCCGATCAGTGGTTCGTGCGCATGCAGCCGCTGGCCGACAAGGCGCTGGCGGTGCTGCGCAGTGGGGAGCTGCGCATTCTGCCCGAGCGCTGGGAGGCGGTGTACGTCAACTGGCTCGAAGGCATTCGCGACTGGAACATCTCGCGTCAGATCTGGTGGGGCCACCGGGTGCCCGTATGGTACTGCGCGGCCAATTGCGGTCAGGCGCCCATGGTCTCGCGCACCGACGTGAGCGCCTGCGCCGGCTGCGGCGGCGCCGTGCGTCAGGACGAGGACGTGCTCGACACCTGGTTCTCGAGCTGGCTCTGGCCCTTCAGCACACTCGGCTGGCCCGACGACACGCCCGACCTGCGTGCCTTCTACCCGGGAGACGTGCTGGTTACCGCGCCGGACATCCTGTTCTTCTGGGTGGCGCGCATGGTCATGAGCGGCTGCTGGTTCACCGGCAAGGCGCCCTTCCACACCGTGTACCTGCACGGCGTCGTGCGCGACATGCAGCACCGCAAGATGTCCAAGTCGCTGGGCAACGGCATCGATCCGCTCGAGGTGGTGAAGCTCTACGGCGCCGATGCGCTGCGCTGGACGATGATCTCGGGCCTCGGTCTCGGTGTCGATGTCATGCTCGACCCCACCGATCTCGACAAGTCGTTCGCACCGGGGCGCAACTTCTGCACGAAGCTCTGGAACATCGGTCGCTTCCTGCTCTCGCGCGTGGGCACCGATCCGGTGGCTCCCGTGTCAGCGCTTGATCGCGCGCAATTGGCACCGGCCGATCGCTGGATTCTCGAACGCCTCGACGTGGCCATCGCCGACTGCAACGCGGCCCTTGGCCCGGCGCGTCCCGCCGACCTGCTGCAGTGGACCGACGGCGAACGTGGTCGCGGGCTCCGGCTCTCCGAGTACGCGGAAGCGGCGCGGCGCTTCGTGTGGAACGAACTGGCCGACTGGTATCTCGAGTCGGTCAAGCCGCGTCTCGCCGCCGAAGGTGCCGACCGCGAGGTGGCGCGCGCCGTGCTGGCGCATGCCTTTGATGGCGCGCTGCGCCTGCTGCATCCCATCGTGCCCTTCATCACCGAAGAACTCTGGCAGAAGCTGCCGCAGTCGCCCGACGGGGCCTTCCTCGCACAGGCCGCGTGGCCCACGGCGAGCGGCGAGCCAGCGGGCATCGGCGCCGAGTTCGAGTACGTGCGCGAAGCCGTGGCCGCGATCCGACAGGTCCGTGCGGAGTACAATGTGAATCCGGGGGCGTGGGTGGATGCCACGCTCGTGGCCGGAGGAGACACGTTCGAGGCGGTGGCGGCACAGGTCGACACCATTGGGGCGCTGGCCCGGGCCAAGGTAGTGGCGGCCGGTGCGGCACCTGGTGGTGCCGCCGCGCAGGTGGTGCTGCCAAGTGGTGTGGAGCTGGTCATCCCACTGGCCGGGATGATCGACCTGGGCAAGGAGAAGCAGCGTTTGGAAACGGAGATCGCACAGCTCGACAAGCAGCTCACGGCTCTCGATGGGCGTCTGGCCAACGAAAGCTTTGTGGCCAAGGCACCCGAAGCCCTCGTGGCTGCGGAGCGCGCCAAGGCCGCCGATTGGCGCGCGCGACTCGAGCAGTTGCGCAGCAAGCATCAGGCCCTCGGCGCGTGACATCGGGTTCAACGGATTCGACGTTGCGTCGCCGCGTGGCGGCGCTGCTGGGTGCCGTGACACTGGCCGTCGCGGCGGCCTGCGCCAATCAGGGCGCGCCGCCCGGCGGTCCGCCGGACAACGCGCCGCCGCGCATTCTGGCCATCACGCCGGAGAACGCCAGTGTGATTGGCAAGCCGCGCGATGTCGAAATCCGCTTCGATGAAGTGATCAGCGAGACTCCCAAGGGCGCGCAGGAGCTGCGCGAGCTGGTCTTCATCAGTCCCAAGAGCGGGCAGGCGCGCGTGAACTGGTCGCGCTCGCGACTCAGCATTCGCCCGGAGAAGGGATGGAAACCCAACACGGTGTATTCCATCCAGATTCGCGCCGGCATCCAGGACCTGCGAGCCAACGGCATCGATTCCATCATCCGCCTCGTGTTCTCCACGGGTGGCCCCATTCCGGCCACGCGCATCACCGGCGTGGCCTTTGATTGGGCCGCCGGTCGCGGGATCCCCGGCAGCGTGGTCGAGGCCATCGCCGAGGACAGCACCACGTATCAGGCTGTTGCCGACTCGGTTGGGCGCTACGAACTGCGGCATCTGCCGCCGGGGCCCTACCTGCTGCGCGCCTTTGCCGACCGCAACAGCAATCGCGAACTCGAACCACTGGAGATCTGGGACTCGGTGCGTGTCACCTTCACCGAGAGTGCGGAGGCGGAGTTCTACGCCTTCCAGCGCGACACGGTGGGACTGCGCATCACGGGCGTGGAAGTGAGCGACAGCAATCGCGTTCTCAAGGTCACCTTCGACAAGCCCTATCGTCCCGAGCAGCAGTTCCTCATCGACAGCGTGCTCGTCAAGCGACCGGACTCGTCGCTGGTGATGGTTCGTCTCGCGCAGACCGCCGCGCAGTGGGCGGAGGCCGACAGCGCGCGCAAGAAGGCGGTGGCCGACTCCACCCGGGCCGCGAATGCCGCCAACGCCCCCAAGGTCGACTCCACGCCAGCCATGCGCGCCCGCGCGGACAGCGCCATGCGTGCCCGCCGCGCCGACAGCATCGAAGCCGCGGCGGCAGCGGTCCGTCGTGCCCGTCAGGCCGCCGAACGGGAGGCGCGGGCGCGCGGTGTGCGCTATGTGCCGCCCGACACCACGCCGCCGCCCAAGATGAATCGCCCCAAGGTGTTCAACGAGATGTTCATCCGTCTCGACACCGCACTCGCGCCGCAGACGCAGTATCGCGTGGAAGTGCGAGGCGTGCGCAGTCTGGGTGAAGTGGTGCGTCGCCCCTCGCGGGTGTTCACGACCGCGCGGCGCGACACCACCACGCGGCGCGATACCACCGCACGAACCGATTCCACGACTCGTCGCGATACCACGACTCGTCGCGACACCACTGCACGACCGGCGCCGGTGCGTCCGGTGCCGCCGGACACCACGCGAAGGTGACCGTGGCCCTGTTTCTCGACCGCGATGGCACGGTCATCGCCGACGCGCATTACCTCGCCGATCCGTCTGGCGTTCGGCTCATTGCCGGCGCCGCGGACGCGGTGCGATGGGCGAACGCGCAGCAGGTGCCGGTGTTTCTCGTCACCAATCAGTCGGGCATCGCGCGTGGGCTCATTACGCCGGCGCAGTACGAAGCCACGCGGGCGCGTACCGAAGCGCTGCTGGCCGAAGCCGGCGCTGAGATCGTGCAGACCTACCACTGTCCGCACTGGCCCGAAGTCTCCGGTCCCTGCAGCTGCCGCAAGCCCGGACTGGGTATGTACCAGCAGGCGGCGGCCGAGCATGGGCTCGATCTCGCGCGTGCGGCGTATATTGGCGACCGCTGGCGCGATGTGCAGCCGGCCATTGCTACCGGCGGTGTGGGCGTGTTGGTGCCGGGCATTGAAACGCCCGTCGATGACGTCGAGCAGGCGCGTTCGGCGCTCTCGAGCCGTTTGCATGTGGCCGACACCTTGAGCGACGCGGTGCGCTGGGCACTCGCCGCACTCGGCCGCGCGCTGCCCTTCCACTCCAACTCCACCCCATCATGACCTCGCGCGCCCGCCTTGGGGTGCTTGCCTCCGGCGGTGGTTCCAATCTGCAGGCGCTGCTCGATCACTTCGCGGGCCCGGCACAATCGGTTGGGGACATTGTGTGGGTGGGCGCCGACAAGCCTGACGCCGGCGCCCTCATGCGCGCGCGCTCACACGGTGTAGCCACCGAAGTGCTCACCACGCCGTCCGACGGCGAGGGCCTCGTGCGTACGCTGCAGGATGCACGCGTAGACACGTTGGTGCTGGCCGGCTATCTCAAGTTGCTGCCCGCCGAGGTGGTGCGGGCGTTTCGCGGTCGCGTGCTCAATGTGCACCCCGCGCTGCTGCCGGCCTTTGGCGGTCCGGGCATGTATGGCCAGCGCATTCACCGGGCTGTGCTCGAACATGGCGCCACGGTGACGGGCGTGACGGTGCACTTCGTGGACGAAGTCTACGACCGCGGCCCCATCATCGCGCAGTGGCCGGTGCCCGTGCTGCCGGGTGATACGCCGGCCCTGCTCGCGGCGCGCGTGCTGCGCGTGGAGCACCAGCTGCTGCCGCTCTGTGCGGCGGCCGTGGCCTCCGGCGCCGTGCTGCTCGGTGATGACAACCGGGTGCACGGCGAATTGCCGGTGCCCGTGAGCCCCGCGGCGCCCGAGTGGCAGTTTGCGCTCACACCCGATGACACCACGCTCCCGGCGCTGCTGCCGGGACATGTGGCCCGACTGTTCCCCCGCTGACTTCCATCGCTTCCTCCATGCGCGCCCTGCTTTCCGTTTCCGACAAGTCCGGCCTCGTGCCGTTTGCCCAGGGCCTCGCGGCCAAGGGTGTTGAACTGGTGTCCACCGGCGGCACGGCCCGCACACTGCGCGAAGCCGGCCTCGCGGTGAAGGACATCAGCGAGATCACCGGCTTTCCCGAAATGCTCGACGGGCGCGTGAAGACGCTGCACCCGGTGGTGCACGGCGGCCTCCTGGCGCGCCGCGACCTGCCCGAGCACATGGAGGCCATCAAGGCGCACAACATCGGCACCATCGATCTCGTGGTCGTGAACCTCTATCCGTTCCGTGAGACGGCCGCCAAGCCCGGCGTGCATCCGGAAGAGGTCATCGAAAACATCGACATCGGCGGCCCGTCCATGCTGCGCTCGGCGGCCAAGAATTTCGAGTCGGTGTGGGTGATCGTCGACCCGGCCGACTACGAGCGCGTGCTCGCGCATGTCAGCGCCGGAACCGACGATGCCACCCTGCGCCGACTGCTGGCCGAGAAGGTGTACGCACACACGAGCGGCTATGACGCGGCCATCGCGCAGTGGTTTGCGCAGCAGCGCGGCGAGCCCTTCCCCGATCGCTACCCGCTGACCTTCGAAAAGCAGCAGACGCTGCGCTACGGCGAAAATCCGCAGCAGCGCGCCGCGTTCTACGTGGAGAAGCCTGGCACGGGACTGGGCGCGCTGGTGCAGAAGGGCGGCAAGGAACTCTCGTTCAACAACCTGCTCGACCTCGAAGGCGCGCTGCTGGCCATCGAGCCCTTCGGCAGCCAGCCGGCCTGCGCCATCATCAAGCACACCACGCCCTGCGGCCTGGCCACGGGCAGCGACGCGCTCGACGCGTACAAGAAGGCACTGGCCTGTGATCCGGTGAGTGCCTTCGGCAGTGTCATCGCATTCTCGGTGCCGGTGGACGTGGCCGCGGCGGAATCCATCAGCAGTCTCTTCGTGGAGTGCATTGTGGCGCCGCAGTTTGCCGAGGAGGCGGTGGAGATTCTCGGCCGCAAGAAGAACCTGCGGGTGCTCGAGGGCCGGGCCACCTGGCCGGCCGGCACCATGGATCTCAAGCGTGTGCGCGGCGGCCTCCTGGTACAGGACCGTGCGCCATCACCCACCGATCCGCAGCAGTGGAACGTGGTCACCACGCGTCCGCCCACGGCGGACGAGCAGCGCGATCTGCTGTTTGCCTGGAAGGCCGTGGCCAGCGTGAAGAGCAACGCCATCGTGCTCGCGCGCGGTGGTGCCACCATCGGCATTGGTGCGGGGCAGATGAGCCGCGTGGACGCGAGCTTCGTGGCCGTGCACAAGGCCACGACGCTGGGCCACGACACCAAGGGGTCAGCGCTCGGCAGCGATGCGTTCTTCCCCTTCCGCGACGGCATCGATCAGGCTGCGGCGGCGGGCGTGACGGCCATCGTGCAGCCCGGTGGTTCGGTGCGTGACGCCGAGGTGATTGAAGCGGCCAACGCGCATGGCATCGCCATGGTGTTTACGGGCGAGCGTCTGTTCCGGCACTAGGCAGTCCCGCATGGCCATCGGGGTCCGGAGCACCGTTGAACTGATTATCACGGATTCCACGGATTCAAACGGAAACCACACGGATCAACCTCCAAAAGGAAATGTCCGTGTGGTTTCTCTTGTTGTCCGTGCAATCCGTGGTAGTCAGTTGCACCACCGACGATGCATAAGACGCATGGCTGCTACATCATCGTGATGACCACTGCACCACACTTGCCCGACATCATGGGCAGGCCGGTCATGATCGAGGTGTTGGGATAGATCTCCACGCTGCGGAACTGCAGCGGGCTCAGCGACTGTATGTCTTCCACATCCACCGGCTGGCGGTTGAGGAAGAATTGCACTTGGCAGCCCTGCCCTTCGATCTGCATGGCCCCGGTGCCCGCGCGTGTTGTGGCCACGCTGATGCCACGCGCCGTGCGCTGCGCCAGGATGCCCGGCACACCCTGAATGAGATCCACCACACCGGCTGGTTTGCGCGCCAGAATGTCATCACGTGTGAGCAAGCGCCCCGTGCTTACACGAATCTGCAGCAGACGCTCCGCCATGGCGGTGGCATCACGGCCGGCCGCGTCCATGGTGGACTGCACCTGCACCGGCGTGAGCTTGTTGAGCCGCGCCGTGGCGAGGTTGACGGTGTCCGCCACGCCGGCAAACACGTTGATGGGATGATTGATGGGCGCATAGCCCAGGCGTCGAGCCGTGAGCACGTAGGCGCCGGTTGGCGGATCGCGAAACATCCAGAAGCCGCGCGCATCGGTGCGCGTGCGCAGATTGGTGCCCACCAGCGCGACTTCCACATCGGCCAGCGGTCGGCCCACCGCGTCGATGACGTCACCGACCAACGGCACCCCGGCCCGGCGGGTGGAGTCGGTTGCAGGGGGTCGCTCCCCCTGGGCCTCGGCCGGGCGGGCGACCAACACGAACAACAGCGCAATGACCGGCGTCCAAGGCCGGTGGAGGAAGGCTGACAGAAGGCGCATGCGTCACGCTAGACAATTGTCGGACGGGTGCCAATCCCTCGGGGACAAGAGCCCTGTCCCCGTCGTCAGGGCGCAGCGTCCAGAAAGGATGAGCTCGTCTGTTGCATTGCTGCGTCAGAGTGTGGCAGCGCCCGACCATTTTCCGGAACCGCAGGGCGGGTGATCCAGCGTCCCGCCGGGAAAACACGAGCAAACGGCGCGGCGCGAATCATGCAGAACCGTTCATGAAACGGCCTGCCCTTTGACCAGGAGCTGTCATGATTTCCCGCCTGCGTTTGCTCACCGCCCGCTCGCTACCGGCCCTGCTGGCCGGGGCATTGGTCGCCCTGCCCGCCTCCACCGTCCGGGCCCAGCAGTGGCAGGATATCAATGCGCCGAATTCCTACTGGAACAACAGCTCCAGCGACGGCACCAACTGCAACATCGGCTACATCCTCCGCAATACCGAGGGGAGCTGCAACAACCAGAAGCCCGCCGGCTGGCTCAGCACGAGCGGTGCGCTCGTCGCAGCCAATGCCAGGGTGCTCCAAAGCGACACCGGAACGCCTCTCCGCTTCTTCTTTGGTGCAGGCACCTGGGAAATCGAACTGCTCGGCAGAGTGGCGGGCGCCGATGTGCCCAGCCAAGCGCAATTCGGATATCAGTTGTTCGATGATTTCGACACACAGGTCGCGGTGAGTGGTCTCACCACGCTCACCACCGGGGCCGGGTTCTACCTCTGGCTTGATGCCTGGAACCCCAACAGCGACCCGCGTCGGTTTTACTCGGACATGACGACCTTCGAGGCAGATGACTTTGCCGCGGCGCCGCAGCAATTCGCAGTATTCACCGACATTGGCAACGCGGCCGCGCCCGGATCGGACACTGACGCGTTCGGGACCTTCTACGAACTCGCCAACACCGGCACCTACTACGTCGGCGCCGAAGACAACGCCTGCGACCCGATCCCCGGCGCCGGCGGTTGTGCCTTCGGTTATCCGAACAACCGCAATTCTTTCTCCGACCGCGACTACAACGACTTCGTCATTCGCGTGAAGGCGGTGCCGGTGTCTGAACCGGCGGTGCCCGCGCTCCTAGCCAGTGGCCTGCTGCTTCTCGCCGCGCGACGCGCTCGCCGCCACCGCGCGTTGTAGCCCGGCCGCACACAACGCGCCGCGTTCGGCCGGGCTGTCCGGCAAACCACAGCACCAACGTCCAAGGCGGGGCCCAGCGGCCCCGCCTTGTTGTTTCCACGGCCGTCTCGGCCCCAGCATCTCGCCCCGGGCGGTTGTGTCCGGTCCACCCGCTGGCGAGGTTTCAAGGTTACTGGCACTCTGCCCACCCGGTCCGCCTCCGGCCCGGGGCGGCTCCACTATTTGTCCCGTCCATGACCGTCGCCGCGACCGCTTCCGCGACTACGGCCACCAGCATCGGTGCCAAAGGCACCGCTGCGGCCGAACTCGACTACCGCCCGTCCTACCTCGCCGCCACCGTGGCGGGGCTCGTGACCTTCCTGCTCTACCTGGTCACGCTCGCGCCGTCCACGTCCATGTGGGACACCAGCGAGTACATCGCTGCAGCCTACGTGCTTGGCCTGCCGCATCCGCCGGGCAATCCGTTCTTCGTGCTCATCGGCCGCGTGTTCTCCGTGCTGCCCATTGCACCCACCGTGGCCATGCGCATCAACGTGCTGGCCGCGCTGTCGAGCGCCGTGTCCGCGGCGTTCTGGTTCCTCGTCACCGAGCGCGTGCTCGTGCAGTGGATGCCACGGCGCTGGCAGCGCATCATGGGTGGCTCGCTCGCCGTCCTCATTGGCGCCACCGCCTTCACGGTGTGGAACCAGTCGGTGGTGAACGAAAAGGTGTACACGGTGTCGCTCGTTGGCCTCGCGTTCATCTGCTGGCTCACCGTGCGCTGGTGTGACGACCCGGAAGGTCCGGTGGCCGATCGCCTGCTCGTGCTGATCGCCTATCTGCTGGGCCTTGGCTACACGAATCACATGGCCGGTATGCTGGCGGCACCGGCCGTCGGCCTCGCGGTGCTGATTCGTCGCCCGCAGACGGTCATGCGCTGGAAGCTGCTGGTGGCCTGCGCCGCCGCGCTGGTGTTCGGTCTCACCCCGTTTGCCACGCAGCCCATTCGCGCCGCGCACTTCCCGGCCATCAACGAAGGCGAGCCCACCGGATGCGTAACGGAAATCCGGATGGATTGCACCTTCAGCCAGCTCACGTACGACCGCTTCATGTACAATTTCAACCGCGGCCAGTACGGCAAGCCGGAGCTCGGTGAGCGCCAGGCCCCGTTCACGGCCCAGGTGGGCATGTACTGGTTGTACTTCAAGTGGCAGTGGCTGCGCGACGCGTACAACGAGAACCCGGGTCTGCAGAATGGACTCGCCGTGTTCTACTTCATCCTCATCATTCTCGGAGGATGGATGCACTTCCAGAAGGATCGACGATCCTTCTGGTTCTTCGGGCCACTCGTATTCACGATGACGTTGGGGCTGATTTTCTACCTCAACTTCAGGTACGGGCACTCGCAGGCGCCCGAGCTGGGTGACTCGGTGCCGCGTGAAGTGCGTGACCGTGACTACTTCTATCTCTGGAGTTTCTCGGCGCTTTCCGTCTGGGCCGCGCTGGGTCTGTTCTACCTCTGGGAGACGGTCGCCACGTTGTTCGGCGCCGACGAAACGAAGCTGGGCAAGGCCACGGTGGTGGAGCCGCGGCCGCGCAGCTTTGCCATGGCCTCGCCGCTGCTGGTGGTGGCCTTCATCCCGCTCTTCGGCAACTGGACGCAGGCCTCGCGCTCGGGTCAGACGGACACCGCCGACTTCGCGCGTGACCTGCTCAATTCGGTCGAGCCCTACGGCATTCTGATTACCGTGGGCGACAACGACACCTTCCCGCTGTGGTACGCGCAGGAAGTCGAAGGCGTGCGTCAGGACGTGATCGTGGCCAACACCTCGCTCATGAACACCGACTGGTATGTGCGACAGCTCATTCGCAATCCGGTGCGGGAGTATGACGAGGCCAAGGGGCCGGCCATCTACAAGGGTGGCAACTGGAAGAAGCCCAGCGGCCCGCCGTTCAACCTCAGTTACGACGAAGCCGACGCGCTGCCGCTCTACATCCCCACGCCGCAGAACGCCGCCTTCCAGAAGGGCAACATCATTGCCCAGCCGCGTTCGCCGCAGCTCATGAAGTCCGACCAGCTCGTGTACTTCATGTTGCGTGACGCCTTCCCCGATCGGCCGCTGTACTTCAGCCGCACCGCCGGCGGGTATCCGTATGAGCTGGGCCTCGAGCGCTATGTCGTGACGCAGGGCATGGCCAAGAAGCTCATGCCCGACCCGCAGGAGCCGGGCGGTGATCTCGTCGTCATTCCCGGCGAAGGCCTCGTGGACGTGAAGCGTTCGTACGAGCTCTGGAACTCGGTGTTCACTGCCACCAAGTCGCTCGCGGCCCGCAACGGCTGGGTGGACGACGCGTCGGTGGGCATTCCCGATCTCTACGTCATCAGCGGCATCACGCTCGCGGAAGCGCTTGCGCAGACCGGGCGGATGGCCCGCGCCGATTCCGTGTACAACCAGTCACGCGAGATCGCCAAGGCCATGCGCCGCGAAAGTGTGTTCGGCTTCGAGCGCGTGGCGCAGCCCTTCGCCCAGCCCGGCAAGGACACGGCCGCGCAGCAGTTGCTGTTGCCGACCGATACGGGCCGCGACAGCAGCCGCAACTAGTTCGCCTGGTATGGCCGTGGTCTTTCGCACGTCGGGGATCGACCACAGTCGGTCCCCGCGTCGTTTCCTCACTCAGGAGTCGTCCGTGCGTCGCATGCTTTCGCTCGTTGCCGCTTCGCTGCTGTCCACACCGTTGGTGACCTCGTCGTCCGCGCTGCAGGCCCAGGGCGGCTTCCGTGGCGGCACGCAGATCAAGGACGGGGAGTCCTGCCCGGCGGGCATGACGGAGATCCGTCCGCGCACCTGTCTCGCGCCCGAAGGCGCGGTGCCCAGTATTGTCGACTATCGGCCCAAGTCGACACTCAAGGTGCCGGCCAACATGCGGCGTGCCGCAAAGTTTCCGGTAGTGGATTTCCACGGCCATCCGGGCGGTGCACAGATCGGCAGTGTCGAGGCGCTCGAACGCTTCCGGTACACACTCGACTCCATCAACGTGCGCCTCATGGTGGTGGCCGGCAACGTATCAGGCGATCGCCTCACGCAGGGCCTCGCCCTCGTGAAGCAGTCGCCGTCCATGAAGAACCGCGTGGTGTTCCTCACCGGCATCAACTTCAGCGGCGTGGGCTCGCCGGGTTGGGCCGAGCGCGCCGTGGCCCAACTCGAGGCCGATGTGAAGGCTGGTGCGGTGGGCATCGGCGAGGTGGGCAAGGGCTTCGGTCTCTCCACCCGCAAGGCCGACGGTTCGCGCCTCAAGCTCAATGATCCGGAGCTCAAGCCCGTGTGGGCAGCGGCAGCCCGACTCAAGCTGCCGGTGTTCATCCACACGGCCGACCCGCAGGAGTTCTTCCGCGAGCTCGACTACACCAACGAGCGCTGGCTCGAGCAGGCGCTCTTTCCCGAGCGCCGCTATCCGCAGGATCGCTATCCGAGCTTCGAGCAGCTCATGAACGAGCGCGACAGTCTCTTTCGCGCCAACCCGCAGACCACCTTCGTGGCCGCGCACCTTGGCTGGCACGCCAACGACCTCGGGCGACTGGGCAAGATGTTCGACGAAATGCCCAACGTGCTCGGCGAAATGGGTGCGGTGCTCTACGACATTGGTCGTCAGCCGCGCGCGGCGCACGACTTCTTCGTGAAGTACCAGGACCGCATTCTCTTCGGCAAGGACAGCTTCCAGCCCGAGGAGTACCCGTACTACTGGCGTGTGCTGGAAACGCGGGATGACTACTTCGACTACTACCGCGACTATCACGCGTTCTGGAAGCTTTACGGCATCGACCTGCCCGATGCGGTGCTCAAGAAGGTGTACTACCAGAACGCGCTGCGCATCATGCCGGCCGTACCTTCGGCGGGCTGGCCCAAGTAAGCGCTGCTGGATCCGGCTGGACTGATTATCACGGAGTACTCGGACAACAAGGGAAACCACAGGATCTGCCCCCGCAGGTTCTGTGGTTTTTTGTTTCGTTTGTGCGCGCTGCTGACCAAGCCGTGTGGGAGGCGAGATCGTCAACAGCTCACGCAGAGGAATGGAGGGCGCAGAGGCCGCAGAGAAATGCAGTCGGTGCTCAACTGCCTTGTCGCGGATCACGCGGATGCAGCGGAAACAGCACGGATGTACGGCAAGAAAAATGACAAATGACGTTCGAGCCTCTGCGCCCTCCATTCCTCTGCGTGAGCTGTTGACGATCTGAAGGAATGACCCTAGCCCTCTGAACGAAGAAACCACAGAACCTGCAGCGCGCAGATCCTGTGGTTTCCCTTGTTGTCCGCGGAATCCGCGATAGTCAGTAAAACAAAGCGTCAGTCGCGACGACCCTGCAGACGCGACAGCAAACGAAGCAGCTCGAGATACAGCCAGATGAGCGTGACCATGAGACCGAAGGCCGCGAACCATTCCATGGCCTTGGGCGCCCCCATGCGCACGCCCTCCTCGATGCGGTCGAAGTCCAGCACCAGATTGAGCGCCGCCACGCCGGCGATGGCGAGGTTGATGCCGATGGCCAGCGGACCCGACGACGTGAAGTAGCCGATGTTCACGCCGAAGAAGCCGAGCACCATGGAAATGACGTAGAAGAGCATGATGCCCATCATGGCCGCCATCATCATGCGCTTGAAGCCTTCACTCGCACGCAGAATGCGGAAGCGATACAGCACGAACACGCCCGCCGCCACTCCGATGGTGAGCAGCACCGCCTGCTGCGGCAGCCCCGCGAATCGCAGGTTGTACAGCGCAGACACGCCACCAAGAAACACGCCTTCGAGCGAGGCGTACAGCGGCGCTGTCCAGCGCGCCCACATGGGCTTGAAGGCCGTCACCATGGCGAGGATGAACCCGCCGATGCCGCCGATGAGCATGGCCGGCGTGATGAGCTCCACGCGGCCCGCCGACACCTGCTGCCAGGTGAGCGCCGAGGAGAACGCCAGCACCAGCAGCAGCACACCCGCCTTGCCGGCCGTGCCGGCCACCGTCATGGGCGTGGCTGCGTCCAGGCCCAGCGTGTTGCGGGCCGTGTCGGCAAACTTGGAGAGTACCGGGTTGTTGCTGCGCATGTTCACCTGAGAGTCAACGGGAAATTCGCCCCCGTACGCGACGCGTGGAGCGAAATCAGCACATGGGCCGGACGGCGCCTTGCCCACGCATGGAGTATCGACCCGCGGTCATACCCCGGGCAAGGTGGAAACGATCGCGTCCACCCCACCGCGCAGCGGATCGCACACCGGCACACCGAGCAGTGCTTCCACCTCGGCCCGATACGTCACCCATGCGGCCTCGTCCAGCGCCGAGGAGTTGATGCTTACCCCCGCCAGCCGCACCGCCGGGTTGGTGAGTCGTGCCAGCCGCAGGTAGAGATCCGCCGCTTCGTCGAGCGGTGGAATGGGAAAGCCCGGGCGATGTTCAATGGTGAGCCGGGTCGGATCGTGACAAAGCACGAGGTAGTCCGGCTGTGAGCCGTGCAGCAGCCCCAGCGTGACGGCCGCATACGCCGGATGAAACATCGAGCCCTGCCCCTCGATCACATCCCAGTGATCGGCGTCGTTGTCCGGCGAAAGCACCTCGGCCGCGCCGGCTACGAAATCCGACACGACGGCATCGATGGGAATGCCCTGCCCGGCAATCATGATGCCGGTCTGACCGGTGGCACGAAATGTGGCCTTGGCCCCGCGTGCGGTGAGCGCCTTGGTGAGCGCGAGGGCCGTGTACTTCTTGCCCAGCGCGCAGTCGGTGCCAACGGTGGCGATCCGCATACCCGTTCGCTTGCGCCCCGTGCCGGCGGGATACGGCTGCTGCAGGTGGCGTACATCCACCAGTTGCACGCCTCGACGCGCGGCCGCTTCGACCAGCACGGGAAACGACGACAAGCGGGTGTGCATGCCGCTTACGAGGTCGAGACCGGCCTCGATGGCTGCCAGGAGATCCGGCAGCCAGGCGTCCGGCACAGCACCGCCCACCGACGCGATGCCGATGACAAGACTGCCCGCGCCCCGCGCCGCTGCCTCGGCGGGCGAAAGACGTGGCAAGCCAAGTTGCACGGGGCAGCCTGGGACACTCCATTCCCCCAACACGTGCTGCGGGCACCAGTCCCGCAGCCCCTTGGCCGTCTTCGCGTCGGTCTCGTGCCGGGAATCACCGAGGTACAACAGATAGGGCGTTCGCAGGGTCAGCATGAACGCAATTTATGCATCCGACCCGAGTGGGCGCCAGCGGTCTGCGTGGCAAAGAACCGCTGGCGCCGCTCGTGCAGCGGCGCGCGAATCGGCGCTGCGCGACTCAGCGCTGCGCGACTCAGCGCTGCGCGGCCGCCCTGACCGTGGTCCCGCTCACCGCGTCCCGCACCCGCGACTCCACCCAGCGCGCCATCGCCGGATGTGGCAGGATGGTTTCAGCCACGTAGCGCGACTTCGTGCCCGCAATGTCGTTGGCCACCTTGCTGCGACTCACCACGCCACGCGACAGCAGCACCGGCACCACCATCACCTCGCGGCCCGTCAGCTGATTCTGCAGATCGATCAGTTCGCGCACGCGGATCACCGCTTCGGCCCGCACATGCGCGGGTGCATCGTCGCGCACCATCTCGAGACGCACATCGCGGTAGCCAGTGCGGGCCTTCACCGAGTCGGCCACCACACGGAGATTCTGCATCCAGTGCGCGTAGTCCTCGGCGCTGTTGGGGCCATGCCCCACGATCAGCAGCGCATGCTCGCGCGGCGCGTTGGTCATGGCGCGCGCACGATCGGTGAGGACGTCCGCCAGTTCGGGCGCACTGTCGATGGCCTTGGTCATCACCATCGGCACAGACGTGCGCGGCTTCTCGATGCCCGCCATGTGGAGATGATGCTGCATCATGTCATCGAGCGTGACGCTGTCGCCCGCCAGATAGCGGATCTGGTCGTAGTGGCCGCTGTAGCTGGACACGAGCATGGGCACCACCACGATGCGCGACGCGCCGCCCTTCTCGAGGCGCGCGACCACATCCTGGAAGCGCGTCTTGGCCGCGGCCGGTCCCATGAGGAAGGACACTTCCACCGGGGCACCCGTCTTCACCTGCCGCGCCACGTCCAGCACGTGCTGGTTCCACACCGAGTCGCCACCGTGCGCCACGATGATCGTGGCGGGCGTGCCGCTGGCGGCCGCAAAGGCCCTGGCCGCCGCGCTGTTGCCAGGCGTTGCTGGTGCCGACGCAGGCGTGGACGCTGCATGCTGGCTGTGATCCTGAGCGTGCGTCTGGCCCTGGGCCACGAGCGGCGCCGGGACCGCGCCGGCCAGCAGGGACCAGGTCAGGGCGAGGAAGCGGCCGCGACGGTTGGACGAGTTGGGTGCAACGGCACGCGGTGACGAGACGGTAGAGATCATGGCAGGGTTAGTTGAGAACCGCTATCAACAAAGACAACGTATATTGCCAAGCATACCCGAGTATGTCAATCGGGTATTCCGTCCCTGCATGGCGATTCGCCTCGGCGCGACACCCTGATACATTTCGCGACACTCGCGCTCCGCCCTCGGATGGACCGCGGGAATCAGGGGGGATGGTCGAGTGGTTTAAGGCTCCGGTCTTGAAAACCGGCGTACCGGCAACGGTACCGTGGGTTCGAATCCCACTCCCCCCGCTATGTCCGACTCGATGCGCAGCTTCCCCACCCTGGCGCTTCGGCGTCTCAATCAGTTCTTGCCCGGTGTCGCGGCCGTCACGCTCCTGTTGAGCGGGACGGCCGTTGGCGCACAGGCCCCCACGGCAGCCGCAGCGCAGCAGCCGCCCGCTCCGCGCATCACCCCGGTGGTGTCGGGGGTCAGCCCGCTGCTGCAGGCGGTGCATGCCGCGGGAGACTCGGTGCTCTGGGCGGCAGGACATCGCGGCGTCGTGCTGCGTTCACGTGACGCCGGTCGCAGTTGGGAGCGTCTCATGACGCCGAGCGGTGATTCGCTCGAGTACCGCGATGTGCACGGTTTTGGTGCGGACACGGCCTTCATTCTGTCGGCCGGTGCCGGCAGCAAGTCGCGCATCTATCGCACGGTGAACGGTGGGCGCGACTGGATCCTGCAGTTCGTCAACAGCGACAGCGCCGCATTCTACGACTGCTTCTCCTTCAGCAGTGGGCAACACGGCGTGGCGTTCAGCGATGCCTCGAACGGACGCACCAACATCCTGCACACCAGCGACGCGGACGCGCGCTGGACGCTGCGTGATGCCCGGCAGGTGCCCGCGCCTCTCGAGGGTGAAGGAGCCTTTGCGGCAAGTGGCCAATGTGTGGCGCACGCGTCGCCGTCGCATGTGCTCATCACCACCGGTTCACCCGGGGCGCGACTCCTGTCCAGCCGCGACGGCGGTCTCACCTGGCGCGCCGACAGCACGCCCTTTGTGCGCGGTGCCGTGGCGGGCATGACCGGCATCGTCTTTGCCACCCCCCAGCGCGCGGTGGCGGTGGCCTCCGACATCAATGCGCTGCGCACCGACACGTCCAGTCGGGTCATCGGCATCACGGAAGACGCCGGCATGTCCTGGCGTCTGCTGCCGCGCCCTCCGCAGCCGGGCGCACTGGTCGGTGCGGCCTGGGTGCCGGCCCACGGAGACCGCATCATCGTGGTGGCCAGTTACGGCGGCGCGAGTTACTCCACGGATGCGGGGCAAAGCTGGACACGCATCACGGATCAGGTCACAACCTCCGTGGCCACAGTGGGACGCACAGCTGTGCTCGTGGGCGGCAGTGGCCGCATCTGGCGCATCGAATTCTGAACTCCCTCCCCACCATGACCAACACGCTACGTTCGTTGCCTGCCGCCGTGACCCGCACCGGCGCGCTGTGCGCTGTGGCACTGCTCTCTGCCTGCGGAGGTGAGCGCGCCGCGCCGGCAGACGACACGGCCCTTGAGCCGGCCTACGCCGCCATCACCGCCGAAGACATCATGCGACACACCGCCGTGCTGGCGCATGACTCGCTCGAGGGGCGCGCGCCGGCCACCCCCGGCGAAGACAAGACCGTGCGCTACCTCGAGGAGCAGTTCAAGGCCATGGGCCTCGTCGGTGGCATGCCCGATGGATCGTTTGTGCAGAACGTCACGCTGCTGCGCTCCGTGCCGCATCCCGAGGCGTCATTCCATGTGGGCAGCCGCGTCATTCCGCTCTCGCATCCGGCAGACTACTACATGGTCACGCGCCGTGAGCAGGCGCTGGTGGAGGCCGACGCGGAACTCGTGTTCGTCGGCTATGGCGTCGTGGCGCCCGAGTACGGCTGGGACGACTACAAGGACGTGGACGTGAGGGGCAAGGTGCTGGTGATGCTGGTGAACGATCCCGCCATCCCCGACCCCAGCGACGCCACAAAGCTCGATACAAGCATGTTCAAGGGTTCAGCCATGACCTACTACGGCCGCTGGACCTACAAGTACGAAATCGCCAGCGCGAAGGGCGCGGCCGGCGCCATCATCATTCACGAAACAGGTCCGGCCGGCTATCCCTTTGCCGCGCTGTCGAGCCTTGCGCGCGAAAACCTCGACATCAAGGCGCCCGACGGCAACATGTCGCGCACCGGCTTCGAGGCGTGGATCACGCAGCCCAAGGCCGAGGAACTCCTCTCGGCGGCCGGTCAGGACTTTGCCGCACTCAAGGCCGCCGCGCTGCGCAAGGACTTCAAGCCCGTCGCACTCGGTGCGCGTGCGCGTGTGCGTCTCGCGAGTGATCTCAGCACCGTGCAGTCACGCAACGTGGTGGCCATGCTGCCGGGCAGCGATGCACAGCGCCGCAACGAATACGTGATCTACTCGGCGCACTGGGACCACATGGGGCGTGACACCACACTCAGTGGCGATCAGATCTTCAACGGCGCCCTCGACAACGCCTCCGGCACGGCGCAGATGCTCAGCATCGCCAAGGGCTTTGCGGCCCTGCCCACCAAGCCGGCGCGCTCGATCATGTTCGTGGCGCTCACCGCCGAGGAAAAGGGTCTGCTGGGTGCGCGCTATTTCGCCACGCAGCCACCGGTGCCGCTGTCGCAGGTGCTGGCCAACATCAACATGGACGGTGTCAATCAGTGGGGCCGCACCAGTGACATGGTGGTCATCGGCTTCGGCAACAGCACGCTCGATGATGTGCTGGCCGACGTGCTGCGACCCGCGGGGCGAAGCATCGGCCCCGACGAGGAACCGGAGAAGGGTTACTTCTACCGCTCCGATCACTTCGAGTTTGCCAAGCAGGGCGTGCCGGCGCTCTACACCGAAGCGGGCAGCCATTTCATCGGCAAGGACTCGACTTTCGGCCAGCAGAAGCGCGATGAGTACACCTCGAAGGACTATCACCAGGTGAGTGACGAGGTGAAGCCCGACTGGGACCTCAGCGGGGCCGTAGAGGACACCCGCGCCCTGCTGGCGGTGGGGTACCGTGTGGCAAACGCCGACACCTGGCCCAGCTGGAAGCCGGGCACGGAATTCAAGGCCAAGCGTGACAGCGTGCTGGCCAAGCGGACGCCCTGACCCCACCGACCCGCCATTGCCCGGAGCGTACCCGGCTGTGTAGATTCCCGGTCTGTCATGGTTCGCGCCCGTCGTGCGCCACGATGGCACGGAGTCTCCGGTGCAAGCCGCGGGTCCGTGGGGTGTTGGAGAGATGGCCGAGAGGCTGAAGGCACCGGTTTGCTAAACCGGCATAGGGGGTCAACCCCTATCGCGGGTTCGAATCCCGCTCTCTCCGTTCCGCGGGTCCGCTGCAATGCCGGCGGGCCCGCGTTTGTTTTTCCGGGCATGAACGTGTCCATCGCGTTCTGTCATCCATCCGGTCAGTGGCCGGACACCGACTCTGCCGACCCTCAGGTCGTGGTGCATATGACGTCTTCGCTTCCCGAGACGCTGCGCGTGCGGTTCGCGCCGTCTCCCACGGGCTTCCTGCATGTGGGTGGGGCACGTACCGCCCTCTTCAATTGGCTGCTGGCCCGCAAGTTCGGCGGACAGTTCCTGCTCCGCATTGAAGACACCGACCGCCAGCGCAGCACGGATGAAAGCACCCGCGCGATCTTCGAGGGGCTCGAGTGGTTGGGCCTCAACTGGGACGAGGACGTGGTGTATCAGGGCGCCAACGTGGCCCGGCACGCGGCCGATGCGCACCGACTGCTGGAGTCCGGCGCCGCCTACCGCGACTTCACGACACCTGCCGAGACGGAACGCCTGCGCGCAGAGGCCGAGTCGCGCGGTGATGTGTACCGCTTCGATCGTGCACAGGCCATGCTGAGCGATGATGACGTGGCCACACGTCTGGCGGCCGGCGCGCCCTATGCCATCCGCTTCAGGGTGCCCGAGGGTCATACCGAGTGGCATGACCTCGTGCACGAGCGCATCGCCTTCCCCAACAAGGACATCGAGGACTTCGTCATCCTCCGCTCCGACGGCACGCCGGTGTACAACATGGCGGTGGTCTCCGACGACATCGCCATGGGCATCACCCTCGTCATGCGCGGCGACGACCACATCTCCAACACGCCCAAGCAGATCCTGCTCTATCGGGCGCTGGGTGCCCAGGTGCCGCAGTTCGCGCACGTGCCCATGATTCACGGCACCGATGGCAAGAAGCTGAGCAAGCGTCACGGCGCCACGGCTGTGGGCGACTATCAGCATCAGGGGCTGCTGCCGCAGGCCATGCTCAACTTCCTGGCGCTGCTGGGCTGGTCGCCCGGTGACGACACGGAAGTCATGACGCTGTCGCAGCTCGTGGACAAGTTCCATGTCGAGGGGCTGCAGAAGAAGGCCGCGGTGTTCGACACCAAGAAGCTGGAATGGATGAACGGTCAGCACCTCGCGCTCATTCCCATCGCGGAGCTCGCGGCGGTGGTGGCGCCGATGCTGGAGAAGGCGGGCCTGGCCACGGTCGCGGAGCTCAAGGCGCGGGAAGCCTGGTACCACGGTGTGCTCGAGCTGCTGCGCGTACGCGCTCGGCTCACCGACGAGATCGTGGCACAGGCGCGGCCGTTCTTTGGTGAGTCGGTGGAGTACGACGCCGACGCGGTGAGCAAGCAGTGGCGGGATGCGGCGGTCACGGCCGACGTGCTGCAGGCGACGCACGAAGCGCTGGCCGAACTGCCCAGCTGGGACATGGCGGCCATGGAGGAACGCCTGCGCACGCTGGCAGAAGCCCGCGGCATTTCTGGCGGCAAGATCTTTCAGCCACTGCGTGTCGCGCTGGTCGGTCTCACGGTGAGCCCGGGCATCTTCGACGTGCTCTACTACCTCGGCCGCGATCGCGCCCTCGCGCGCATCGCCGCGGCGGTGCAGTACCTGCGGGCGGGCTGAGTGGGCCTCCTGGTCCGTCGCGTGTAATCGGACAACTGGCTGACCGCCATATCGTCAACAGCTCACGCGGAGAACAGCAGTCGGGGTCGAACTGCCTCGACGCGGATGAGCTAGCGCGGCGGATCCTGCTTGTCGGCGGTCCGCACAGGGGCAGCCACGCTGGCGCTCGGTGCGCGCAGGCGATCACGCCGCTCCGAATCGCGGCGCGCGTCCATTTCCTTGACTACGCGGCGGAATTCCGCCTCGCCCAACCCACGCGAGGACATGCGCTGAATGTCGGCGCGCGCCTGTTGCAGACGGGCCCCGTTGCTCATGGCGGTGGGGTTGGCCGAGAACTGCGCCGCCGTGGCCGCATTGAGCGGCAATAGTCCAAGCAGCGCATTGGGAATCGTCACCTTCCCAAGGCGAATGCCCTGCTGATCCCAACCCCAGCGATTGCCGTTGCCGTCGGTCTTGGTCCAGTCACCCGGCTGTCGGCCGGTCTGCCCGCGCGCACGCGCCAGCGAGTCCACCGAGTCCTGCGCGGCCATGAGCACACCACGCATCATCTCGCCGATGTTGTCTGCCCGGTCGCCCTGCACCGCGCCACTGCCGCCACCGCCACCCACCGGTCCGCGCCAGACACGCTCGTCGTTGTAGCCGGGACGCACGCCACGCACGTTCGGGTCGAGCGCCCCCACACCATTGCCGGGCGCGCCGCTGCCGGTGTCGCGGGACACCACCGGCGCCGGCGACGTCGTGACAGGGGCGTTTGGGACGCCGACGGGCTGGGGCGCAGGCGAAACCTGCGGAGCGGGCGTCTCCGGACGCGGTCTCACCGCCACCGGAGGGGTGACCGATGCGGGCTGCTCGCGCGGCGCGATGTAGGTCAGCCGTTCCTGCCGCAGCTCTTCACTGCCAAAAGGCAGCAGGCGACGGAAGGTGTAGCCCATGGGAATGACCTGAACGAGAAGGGCCACCGCCGCCACATGCAGGGCCACCGCCAGCAACACCGTGCGCGGCGAGCGCCTGTCGCGCTGCGGCAGGCCCTGCAGGCGCTGACCTAGCGGCGGTTTGACGCGCCCACGCCGCGGCCCCGCCCCGTCCACACCGGACGGCTCGTGCGCACCCGGAGGTGAGGGAGGCGGGACACGATCGGTCATCTGAGAAAGATAGTCGGTTTTCCAGGTGACGACGGGTCAGGCGGGCGCCACTACGGGGTTTGAAACCCGGCTGAGGCCCACCAGTTCCACCTCCACCACGTCGCCCGGCTCGAGCTTGCGCGTCCCGGCCGGCGTGCCCGTGGCCACGAGATCGCCCGGCTCCAGCGTGAGGTACTGCGAGATGTAGTGCAGCAGGAAGGGGATCTTGAAGACCATGTCGGCCCCCGTGGCCTGCTGCACGACCTGTCCGTTGACACGGGTCACCAGCTGAATGGTTTCCAGATCGGCGGGCGCCGGAGCAACGGGACCGAGCGGGCAGAACGTATCGAGTCCCTTGGCCCGCGCCCACTGCCCGTCGTTGCGCTGCAGGTCGCGCGCCGTGACGTCATTGAGAGCCACCACGCCGCCAATGGCCGCCCGCGCCTCCGCCTCGCTGGTCGCCTTGCTGAGCCGAGCCCCCATCACCACCGCAATCTCACCCTCGAACTCGATGTGCGTGGACACCGGATGCAGCACGATGGCCTCACCCTCGCGGATGATCGACGACGGCGGCTTGAGGAAGAGCAGCGGTTCCTTGGGCACGTCATTGCCCATTTCCCTGGCGTGCGCCACATAGTTGCGGCCGACGCAGACGATCTTGGATGGTGTTGGCACGGGGTGAACCGGTTGGAATTGGACGGGAAGCCGGACTCAAAACTCGGGACCTGAACACACGACTCGGAACTGATCAGTTTCGAGTTCTGAGTTCAGGTTTCGTGTCTTGAGTCAAACTACTCGCCGGCTAACTCATCCGCGTCGGCGCCGATAGAACGCTGACACCTCGCCCACCAGCTCCCCCCACGCACCGCTGAGCCGACGTGCCGGTGGCAAGCCCTCAAGCAGCGAACGCCCGTAGCGCTTCGTCACCACGCGCGGATCACTCAACACCACCACGCCGGCGTCGGTCCCGGTGCGAATGAGACGGCCGAAGCCCTGCTTGAGCCGCAGCGCCGCGTGCGGCAGCATGTACTCCATGAAGCTGTTGCCGCCGCGCGCTTCAATGGCCTCGCACTGCGCCGCCACCACGGGCTCGGTGGGTACGCGGAACGGCAGCTTGGCAATCAGCAGGCCGCGCAGCGCTTCACCCGGCACATCGATGCCCTCCCAGAACGTGGCCGTGCCCAGCAGCAGCGCACGACCGGAGTCGCGGAAACGCTGCAGCAACACGTCACGCGGTTCTTCGCCATGCACCAGCAGCGGCCAGCGTGCCGCCGCACCGGCCTCGCGCAGCGCGGCGGCCATTTCACGCACATCGCGGTGACTGGTGAACAGCACGAAGAGCCCACCGTCACTCGCGGTGGCGAGATCGGTGAGATGCCGCGTCACGGCCGCAAAGTGCGCACGAGAGTCTTCGTTGGGCGCCGGAAGATCGGTCGGCAGCACCAGCAGCGCCTGGCGGGGGTAGTCGAAGGGCGAGGGGAACACGGCCGTCACGCGTTCCCGCTTGACCTGATCCACGCCCAGTCGCTTCTCGAGGAAGCTGAACCCGCCATCGGTGGCCAGCGTGGCGCTGGTCACCACCGCGGTCTCGAGACGCTCGAACAGGTCCTCACGCAGCACCGGTGCCAGATCGAGTGGTACGCCATGCACTGCCACATTGCGCTCACCGTTCGCGGACGGCTTGCCCTGATACTCCATCCACCGCACCACGGGCGGCCCTTCACCTGTGGGGTTGAGTCCCTTGGACAGCGCGTCGCCCGCTGATTGCAGTCGACGAATGACGGCGCGGATCTCATTGAGCAGCGACTCCATCTCCTGCGCGCGCTTGCTGTCACTCTCGAAGCGTTCGCGCACCACCTCGAGTCCCTTGCCCAGCGCGTCGATTTCGGTCAGCAGTTCGCCGAGGGTCTCGCCGATGCCACCGAGCCACAGCGGATGCTGCTGGAAAGTGTCGGTCAGACGCATGACGGGCTGCCCTTCCTGCTCCAGCACCGCCGCCAGCAGCTCGAACAGCAGCTGCGCGCGATCACGTGCGGTGACCGTGCTGGAAAAAAGCCCACTCTCGATGAGATCGAGACTGGCCGTGCTGAGCAAATCGCGCTTGCCCACCAGACGCGAAACCAGCGTGGGCAGGAGGCCACGTCCACGCCGCTCGAGCCGCGCAAACAGCCGCGACAGCGCGCGCCGTGTGACACTGTGCCCCAGATGCGCGGCCGCCGCGTCCTCGAGGTGATGGCCCTCATCCACGACCAGACGCCGATAGGCGGGCAGCACGGCCGCCTCCTCCCAGTTCTGCGCCTGGCGCCGCACGGCCACGTCGCTCAGCAACAGGTGGTGATTGACCACCACCACGTGCGCCGCCGCCGCTTCACGACGCGCCTTGAACAGATAGCAGTCGTTGTAGTGCGGACACTTCATGCGCGTGCACAGATCGGGCTCGGCGGACACCTCATCCCACACATCCGCACGCGGCGGGGTGGCAAGGTCCGCGAGCGATCCATCGCTGGTGCGAGCCGCCCACTCGACCAGCTTCTCGAGCTCGTCACCGACACCGTCATCGAACAGCGCCGCGCCGGCGCCGGTGGCCTGCTCGAGACGCTGCAGGCAGAGGTAGTTGCGCCAGCCCTTGAGCAGCGCAAAGGTCACCGTCTGGTCGCTGAGCGCCTGCTTGAGAAACGGCAGGTCCTTGGCCACCAGCTGCTCCTGCAGCGTGATCGTGTTGGTGCTCACCACCGTGCGCTCGCCATTGGCCGCTGCCCAGCGCAGGGCGGGCACCAGATAGCCCAGCGACTTGCCGACCCCGGTGCCGGCCTCGAGCAGCGCCACGCCACCCCGGTTGTAGCGCTGCGCCACCTCGGCCGCCATGTCGCGTTGGCTCGGACGATCTTCGTAGTCACGCGCCGATGACGTGCCGTTGCCTACGCCACGCATGACCGCCGCAATGGGACCATCGGGGCCCAGGGTCTCGTGAATGGCCTCGATGGCCAGCGGCACCCGCTCACGCTGCGTGGGGATTTCGGTGACCACGTACACACGCGTGGCACCATTGTCGCAGATGGCAAAACCGACACCGTTCTGATGCAGACGCCACGCGACTTCGAGGTCTGCCTCGCTTGGCGTCAGCTCACCCGACGGATGATTGTGCAGCAGCATCTGCCCGCGCTCGGCCACGCCCGGCAGGGCCAACACACTCTGCACATCGCCGGCAGCCACCTTGCGGGCCGTGGCCAGCATGCCATCCTTGTCCACCGTGCAGACAAAGCAGACTTCGTTGCCGCCGTGCAGCAGAATTTGCGTGCGCACGGCCTGCGCGGCCGCCTTGGCGAGACGGGGCTCTCCCGACGTGGTGCTGGCCATGAACGTGCCGACCGGCCTCTGCCTCAGGTCTTGCGCGGCTTCTTCTTCGCGGCCGGAAAGAGCACGTTGTTCAGAATGAGACGATAGCCCGGCGAATTGGGATGCAACGACAGATCCGTCGGCGCACTGCCGATGGCATGCTGTGGATCTTCCGGATCGTGACCACCCAGGAATGTCCACGAGCCCTTGCCGTAGTCACCGTGCAGATACTTGGTCCACGGCGCCCCCTCTTCCTGCGCCAGCACCGTCACGCCGCTCTTGACGACGGCGCGGTTGAAGCTGGTGGTCACGCCATAGAAGTCCGAGACGACCGTGCGATGATTCTGCACGAGCATGCTGGCCACCGGATCGAGCTTGGCCGAGAACTCGAAGAGGCTGAAGGCGCCGAGTGGCTGGCGCCGCGACGGCACGTTGACCTGATGCCCGTCGATGTCGCTGAGGGCGTTCACGTAGGGCGACGGCTCGATGTGCGCGCCCTGAAAGGCCAGCGCGCGCGTCCAGTCCAGCCGCGCGTCGGCGTCGGGCGCCGGCGGTGTGCCGTCGGAGAATGGTCCCGCGATGTCCACCGCGAACGAGGCAATGGACAGGTCGAGCGACTCCGTGGCGCCGCACATGGCAAACAGGAAGCCGCCGCGCTCCACGAACGTGCGGATGCCGTCGGCCACCGCCTTCTTGAGCGTGGGCACATCTCCCTTGCCGAAGCGACGCCCCGTGGCCAGATCGCGCTCGCGCTGCGCGATGAACCAGGGCGCATCGCGATACGCGAGATAGAGTTTGTTGTACTGCCCCGTGAAGTCCTCGTGGTGCAGATGCACCCACTCGTACTTGGACAGATCACCGCGCAGCACATCGTCATCCCACACCGACGTGAAATCGATGCCGGCATAGGTGAGCGCCAACGTCACGGCATCATCCCAGGGTGGCTGATCCACCGGACGATAGATGGCAATGCGGGGCGCGCGCTCGAGCACCACTGCGTCCATGTTGCTGCCGGCGATCTCCGCGCGTGCGCGGGCCACATCGGCATCGGTCCACGGCTCAACCGACACGCCGTCCAGCGCCGCCCGCTTGCGCAGGTCCGGGGCATCCGGCACCAGAAAGGCGCCGCCACGGAAGTTGAGAAACCACTCGGCCTTCTGCCCGGCCTTGAGCGCCTGGAAGGCCACGCCGTAGGCCTTGAGGTGATTGCGCTGCGCGTCATCCATGGGCAGCAGCAAGTGCTGCGCCGAGGCCACATCGGGCCGAAGGACGCACATCAGCAGGAGGGCAAGCAGCGCGCGCAGCATCATGCAGGCAATCTAGCGAAGTGGGATGCGATGGGGCGGCCGTGTACCCGTGACAACGTTGCCGCGGGCAACGTCGTCACGGGCGGAACCGTCCCCTTGAGGCGTTCGAGTTCGCGCCGCGCCTGCGGGGCCAGCGCACTGCCGGTGTAGTCCACCAGCAGCCGCTCGAGATGCACACGCGCGCCGGCCTTGTCGCCCCGCGCCAGTTGCAGTCGCGCCCAACTCAGCAGGGCCTCGGGCGCCTCGGGGCTCGCGGGATACTGCGTCACGATGCGATCCCACACGGCGGGTGCCGCGTCGCGCGTGCCGAGGCGCGCACTGATGGCCAGCACGGCCGGCGCCGCCGCGCCCACCGAATCGGCGAGGGCCGCAAACTGTTTGGCGGCAGAAGCCGAGTCGCGTCGCGCAAACGCCAGGAAGGCGCGGCCCAGCGCTGGCGAGCGGTCGAGCCGCACACGCGCCAGGAGGCCCAGGGCATCCACCAGCTCAGTCCGTTGGGTGGACGCCCGCACGAGGCGACGCCGCGCGGTGGCCAGATCGCCGTCGTACAGCGCCAGCGCGGCGGCAATCTCGTCGTCATCCTGCAGATCGGTCTCGCTCATGGCGCGGCGCGCGCGCTCCACCTCACCAACACGCAGCCAGGCATTCACGAGAGGACGCGTAAGCGCCGCCCGCGTGACCTCATCGAGATTGCCGTGTTCGCGGTCGAGCACGGCCTGGGCCTCGGCCACCCGACCGGCCTCTCCCAGCGCCGCAATCTCGAGTGGCAACAGCGCCCGTCGACGGGTGCGCTCCGAAGTTGTGTCGCGCGGCCCGCGCGTTGGCACGGGCGGCGTACTGCGCAGCACACTGAGCGCCGAAGCCGCATCACCACTGCGCAGCCGTGCATCCGCCGCCCGGCGCTGACTCTCCAGATCGCCGCGCTGCGCAAACACCGCAGCCCAGGCCTCGGCGGCCACACTCCAGTGTTCCCCCGACTCGGTGCGTTCTCCGAAGGCACGCCATGCCGCAAGCGTGCTGTCATCCGGTGGCAACGCCGCCATGACCTGCCATGCGCGACGCGGTTCACTCCAGGCCAGCTCGAGCGACGACAGCAGGCGGCGGCGGGCCAACTGGGCGGGCGGTGCTTCCAGCACAGCGCGAATGGAATCACGCGCCGCGGCCGGGGCGCGTTGCATGCCGTAGAGCGCGGCGGTCTCCAGCCAGGGCTGGTCCGTCAGCGCCTCGCGATAGGCTCTGGCCGCTGCGTCCCAACGCCCCAGGGATACATGCAGTTGCGCCGTTTCGCCGGTCACCGCACCGGCGGCGCCCAGTGTGCGCGTGGCCTCCTGCAGCAGCGAATCAGCCGCGAGGTTGCGCCCCTGCTGCATGAGCAGCCGCGCATACTCGCGGTAGGGCGCGCCATCGTTGGCGTCCGCGCGCCTCCACAACTGAAACGCCGTGCGTGCTTCGTCATCCCGCCGCATGGAGACCAGCGTCCGGAGATGAATCTGATGGGCGGTGGGATCGGTGGGCCGACGCTGCAGCACGCGGCGCACCATGGGGACGATGGAATCGAGCGCCCCCTGCTCGAACCACACCCGTTCGAGCCCCAGCATGGCCACCGCCAGCCGATCGCCATCGGTGGCTCCGGCAGCCAGCACCTGCAGTACCACTTCCTTGTACGCCTCGGCGGCTCGCGCACGCTCGCCCTTGTCCTCCGCATCCAGTGCGCGCGCCAGCGGATCGGTGGGTACACTGCCGGTGCGCGCGGTCTGCGCAGACAGCGTGGCGCCCAGCGGGGCCAATGTCATGCCCAGCACGAGCGCCAGTACGAACAGCGCAGCGCAGCGGCCCATCGCGTGCTGGCCGCAGGGCCAGCGCTTACGATGCCCACGCGTCATGACCAAGCCCCACCCCCCACGCTCACTGCGGAGGCGTGCTGCCATTGAGGCGACGGAAGTACTCGATCACAAGCCGCCGATCGTCAGGCCCCAGTCCACGCAAGTCGTTCCACGTGGGTGGCTGAAAGCGACCCGCCGCCCGACCAGAGGCCGAGCCGTCCACACGGCCGTTACCCTGTCCGGTGCCGGCCTTCGCTTCGCGCGGGCCCTGATCATCGCGCTCGTCCTGCTCGAGGAAGCGACCGGCATCGAGCAGACGGCGGTAGAGCGACTGCTGGCGCTGCGCAACATTGGGATCGAGTCCGCCACGTTCGAGCTGCTGCGCCAACTGCTGGGCCTCGCGCGCCAGCGCATCCGTGCGCCCCGTCTCATCGAGATCAGAGACATCGGTGAGATTGCGCGCGACTTCCCGCTGCTGCCGGGCGAGAACACGCGCCTGCTGCTGCGCCTGCTCACCCTTCGCGCCGCCAGGCATGAGGTTGAGTCCCTGCATCTGGCTGTTGAGCTGGCCCTGCTGCTGCGCGAGCTGCTTGAGCTGCTCCATCATTTCGGTGAAGCCGGATGCCGACTGCGCGTTGTTCACGCGTTCACGGTCGCGCACCAGTGACGACAGCGCCTGATTGAGCGCCTCACTGGCGTCCTTCATCGCGCTCTGCGCCTGCTGCGATCCGCCGGGCTGCCCCGACTGCTGCATGGCCTGCGTGGCCTGCTGCACACGGCGCTGCGCCTCGCCCATGGCCTTCTGCGAACGCTGCGACAGCAGTGACGACGAACGCCCGGCCTCCTCGAGCTTCTCCGCCGTCTGCTGCACGCCCTGCTGCAGGGCACTCTGCTCTCCCTGCATGCCCTGCGCGCCATCCTGGCGCATGCGCTGCTCGAGCTCGGCCTGCTGCCGCGCCAGCTGCATGGTTTCGTTGATGGCCTGATCAAGCCGGTCGGACAACTCACCCTTCCACGCGTTCACCTGCGCGTCGCGTGCCTGACCGAGCTGCTGCGCCGCCTTGTCCATGGCATCGGCCGCACGTCGCGCCTGCTCCGACGGATTGCCTTGCTGGCCCTGTTGGCCTTGCTGGCCCTGTTGGCCTTGCTGGCCTTGCTGGCCCTGCTGGCCTTGCTGACCCTGCTGGCCTTGCTGCTGCTGACCCTGCTGACCCTGCTGGCCTTGCTGCTGCTGACCCTGCTGACCCTGCTGGCCTTGCTGCTGCTGACCCTGCTGGCCTTGCTGCTGCTGGCCCTGCTGGCCTTGCTGACCCTGCTGCTGCTGACCCTGCTGCTGCTGCTGCTGCGCCTGCTGCTGTCGCGCCGCCTCACGCGCCGCTTGCGACATGGCATCCGCCGCTTGCTTGGCGAGCGGCTGCGCCTCGCGCGTCTTTTCCGCACCCGAGCGCGCCCCCGCCTCTTCAAGACGCTTGGCGAGATTCTGCACCTCACGCTCGATGTCGCGCGAACGCTCGGCCAGTGAGCGCGGATCGCTGCTGCTGCGCTGCTCGGCACCGTCCTTGGCCTCGCCGGGCTTGCCGTTGGCATCGCGGCGCTGCGCGCCCTCCATGCGATCGGCCATCTGACGCTGCTCCTTGGACAGATCGCGCGCATCATCGCGCAGCGTCTGCATGGCGCCTTCGAGCGCCGCGCGCTTGAGCATCTCGGCGCTGCGCTCGAGCTGCTCGCGCATCTGCTTCTGCTGCTCTGCCAGCTGCTGCATGGACTGCTGCGCCTGCGTGCCGCTCAACCGGTCCGCGTTGCGATTGAGCTCCTCCAGCTGCTTCTGCATCTCGGGCGTCATCGCGTCACGCAGCATCTTCTGGATGTCGCGCATGCGCGAGGCCAGCGTGGTATCGAGCGCATTGGCGTTGCGCAGCCGCGACTCGAGCTCCTGAGCGCTCTGCCGCAGGGAGTCCACGCGCGCGCCCAACTGCTGCTGCTCACGCGCCATCTGCTTGGCCTTCTCGGCAGCGCTGAACGACATCGACTGCGACTTGTTGCCTTCGCTCTTGGCTCCGGCCGATGGATTCTGTTCGGCGGCGCTGCCCTGCAACTCGCGGCTGCGTGAGGCGTCGCTGGTGTTCTGCTGCAGTCGGCGTTCCTGCTGCGCCAGCTGCGCCGCGCGCTGCGCCAGCGAATCGGCCAAGGCGCGTGCCATCGACCGCTGCTCGGCCAGGGTGGGCATGCGCAGAATGATCTCGGCGCTCACCGACTCCTGCGCCCAGGGCGAGTCGTCGGTGGCCACCGCCGTCACGTGCAGCTTGTCGCCCGGCTCCAGCTGACGCCCATCGAGAGTGAGCGTGGCGCCACCCTCGAACACCGGCGAGCCCGGTGCGGCCACGTCGATGCGCTCGCGCTGCACCGGCCCCGCAACAGGCGCCGCGGCGCCCGAGCGTTCACGCCACACCACCAGATGTACACGCGCGACGCCGTGATCATCACTGGCATCAACCAGCACGGCCACCTGACCCGTTGGACCGATGGCGGTGTCTGTCATGGGGGCCACGATTTCAACGGCCGGCTTCTGGTCGGGAATGACCGTGAACGGCAGCGCATCCGGAAGTTCCGGCGCCAGCACGGCACCATCGGCCCGCGGCGTCGCTTCAGCCAGCCATTGCCAGGTGCCATCGCGATCAATGGGCAGCAGGGCCTCTGCCGGCTGTCCCGTGCCCACGGCGTCACCCGCCAGTTGCATGGCCACAGTGTCCGTGCCATTCACGAGACGGGCGTCGCGTGCGCCGGCGTGCAGCATCACCCGCACACGAACGCGTGTGCCCCGCGGCACGCGCAGCGGTGGCACCGGTTCCAGCGACTCATCGCTGCGGCCAAGATACGCCGGATACAACGCGCGCAATGACACGTCGCCAATCCAGCCGCGATCTTCGATGACGAGCGCGGCCTGCAGTTCCGGCGCACGCCCATCGTTCACGCGTACCGCGGTGGGCGCGCGCACGGGACCGAGCGGCAGCTGCACACGCCCGTCTTCAGTCACCTGAAGAGTAGTGTCACGCCAGGCCTCGCCTTCGGCGCGCCAGGCGATCTGCACCGTTTCACGCGACGGGGCCAGCACACGCACAGTCACCGGCATGCCGCGCGGCACACGCGTCGGCAATCTGTCAAACGTCATCGCGGGCAGCAGCGTGCCGCGCCACGCGGCCAATGGCCGGCGCATGACGGAGAGTCCATCGGGCACCGTGCGCGCCGCTGTGGCCACGGCCGCCACGCCGAGCGCGGCCGCACAACCTGCCAGCGTAACGCCGCGGAGCACACGGCGTGTGGCCTGCGGCACCAGAGGGCCGACACTCAACTGCCGCGCCACATCTGCCGCGGCGCGAGCACCCAGCACGCCCTGCTCCGCCACTTCCAGCGCACCACGCAGTGCGCCGGCCCTGAGCGACTGTTCGGTTTCGATGGCACCGGCCAGGCCCGCACGCGAGAGCAGCGCGGCGTGGCGCGCGCGCCACCAGCGCACCGCGCCCCACGCGCCGCCAAGACCAAGTGCCCACATCACAAACGGCAGCGGACGCGGCGCCCGCATCCAGCGCCCATCAGCCAACAGCAGCGCCCCAACGGCGATGGCCACTGTGAGCACGGCCAGCACCAGCAGCACGGATCCCGCGTGCACGCGGGCCTGCAGCCCGCCCTGCTCGCTGGTCAGTCGGGCATCAAGGGACCGCTCTGAGGTGGGAGCGCTTCGCAGTGCCGGCGCGGTCATGGCGTCACCCGCGATGTGGCCGCGTAGGTGAAGAGATTGATGCCGAGCCGCAACGCGGCCTCATGCAGCGCGGGAGGATCCGGATATGTCCCCACGTCTTCCCATCCGTTGCCGAGGTCGGCCGAGTAGGTGTAGTACACCGCGAGACGATTGCCGATGAAGATGCCATAGCCCTTGGCCGGCTTGCCGTCGTGCTCATGAATCTTGGGCACACCACCGGGCAGGTCGTACACGAGGTGGTAAATGGGGTGCGACGTGGGCACCTCAACCAGCGGGCGATCGGGAAAGACCCGCGCCATCTCGCGGCGGAAACTTTCGTCGAGCCCGTAGTTGTCGTCGGCATGCAGAAATCCGCCGCGCGTGAGATACTCACGCAGGCGCTGCACCTCGCGCTCACTCAGCTTGATCTCCCCATGTCCCGTGACGTGAAGGAACGGGAAGTCGAAGAGCGCCGAGTCGGTGAGCCGCACCTTGGCCTCGGTGCGCTCGATGGGCAGCGACGTGCGTTCCGCGATCGCGCGAATGAGGTTGGGCAGACTGGAGGGATTGGCGTACCAGTCTCCGCCGCCATCGTATTGCAGCCGCGCGATGGCCAGTCGTCCGGGACCCGCGGCCGACTCGCCGCGATGCGGCGCACCAGCAGCCATGACCACGGCCAGCGGCCCCAGCATGCCCACCGACAACAGGATCCTTCGAAGCAGCTGCGGTGGGCGTGGCATGGCGGGGCGACTCAGGTGTCGTGGGCGAGGCGGTAGGCGAGATTGCGGCTGGCGCCGTGTTCGTCCATCAGCATGCGGACAATGTCACGCGGACGGAAGCCTTGGGCGCGCAGATCCGCCGCGATGGCGTGCAGACCGTCCTCCGAGGGCGCCTCAGCCACGGCGCCTGCGAGCACGAGCACGATTTCCCCTCGCGGAGGGGTTGTGTCGTAATACGCAGCCAACTCGGCGAGCGTTCCGCGCCGGATCTCCTCGAAGTGCTTGGTGAGCTCCCGCGCCACGGCCGCCTGACGAGTCGTCCCGCATATGGTCGTCAGGTCCCGCAGCGTGTCCACCAACCGGTTGGGTGATTCGAAGAGCACCACCGCATGGGACGAGCGCGCGGCCAGGGCCAACTGCTCTTCGCGCTCCTTGCCCTTGCGGGCCGGAAACCCCAGCACAGTGAACGGGTGTGGGGTGAGTCCGGAGGCCACCAACGCCGCGAGGGTGGCGGAGGCGCCGGGTACGGGTACGACACGATGGCCGGCGCTGAGGGTTGCCTCGACGAGTCGGGCGCCGGGATCGGACACGAGCGGGGTGCCGGCATCGCTGATGAGGGCCACCGCCTCGCCCGCCGCCAGCCGCGCCAGCACGCGCGGCAGCACGCTGGCCTCATTGTGCTCATGCAGCGCCACGGTGGGCGTGTGAATGCCAAAACGGTCGAGCAGCGGCCGACTGTGCCGCGTGTCTTCGCAGCAGATCACGGCCACCTGCTGCAGCACGGCCAGCGCACGCAGGGTCATGTCTCCCAGGTGGCCGATCGGGGTGCTGACAACGTGCAAGGCCCCAGGCGTTGCCGCCTGGGGCCATTCCCTCGCCGCCGCGTGTGCCAGCGACTCGAACGACGAGGCCGACTCGATCAGGCGTGCTCCTTGAACTTCGCTTCAAGGGCGGGACGCGGCACCGCACCCACCACCTGATCGACCAGCTTGCCGTCCTTGAAGAACAGGATGGTCGGGATGGAGCGCACATTGAAGCGCGCCGCCGTACGCTGGTTGTTGTCCACGTCGAGCTTGGCGACCTTGACCTTGCCCTGGTAGTCCACCGCGAGCTGCTCGACGATGGGCGCGATCATGCGGCAGGGTGCGCACCAGGTGGCCCAGAAGTCCACCACGGCGAGTCCCTGATGCTGTTCGATCTCGTTCGCGAACGTATCGTCCTTCACTTCGACTGCGTTGGCCATCGTCTGCTCCGTTGAGGCGCGGTTGCGGCTGCAGGCCACGCGCCCCGGGTGCGGGATTAGAATTCGGATGTTGTCACCGACGTCCTCAACTAGACCGCCATGACTCAATCCGTTCGCCGCGGCACGCGCATCGCCCATATCGGGATTGCCGTTCGCGCCATCGACAAGCTGCTGCCGTTCATGCGAGATGTGCTGGAGATGCCCGAAGTGCCCCTCGGAGACTCCGACGGCGCGACCATCGTGGGTCTGGCCTCCGGCGAATCCCTCGTGGAACTGCTGCAGGCCAACGCCGACGACACGCCGATCGGCAAGTTCGTCGCCAAGCGCGGGCCCGGCATCCATCACGTGTGTTTTGCGGTGGACGACCTCGACGGCATGCTGCAGCGCTGTCGGGATGCGGGCCTCCGACTCATCGACGAAACGCCCCGCCTTGGCGCCGAGGGGAAACGCATCGCGTTTCTCCACCCGAGCAGCACCGGCGGGGTGCTCGTCGAACTGTCCGAATACTAGTCGGGCGGGATCCGGGCGGGAGTCCGGGGGGCAGCCTGGCTGTCCCCGGCCCCGCGGTCCACCACCTGACAGGACTGCGCGTCAGCTCGGCAGAGGCTCAGGTGCAGAAATCCCGCAGCTTGGAAACATCCACGTCCTGCACCAGCCACTTGCCGCCCGGGCCGGTCACCGTGGTAAAGGTCGTGCGGGCGCTGATCTTGCCCTTGGTCAATTCCACCAGGTATTCCTGCAGACCACCGGCAATGAGGCGCGGACGGTCCTCGGCGTAGGCGAACTTGTCGTGCTGCATGAGGCACTGCATGACGATGAGGCGCTTTTCCAGCTCGTCGCGCTTGAGCTGGTCACGCGCGAGGCCCTTGCTGTTGCCCCAATAGGCCGACATCCCCTGCAGATCCTGGGTGTTGACGGCCTTGAGGAAGGCATCGATGGCCGCCCGGCCGTTGGCCGCGCCGACATCTGCCGGCATGCTGCCGGCACTGGGCACCGCAGCGCCGGGAAGCGACGTTTCGGAGGATACCATCTGGCGGGCGCAGCCCCCCAGCGTCAGGGACGCCCCCAGGAGCGCTACCAATCCGAAGATGCGGACCGGGCGGGCTGGTTGCGGCGTCGGTGTCGGGATACGGTGTTCCACCTGCGTCTCCTTCCTTCGTCGTGAATCGGTGGGGGACATGGTCCTGCCGCTGGTCCGCCACGAAATTGATAAGCTAGTACCCCAGGGGCGTCGCCGTGGTCGCCCCGCACCCTCTTGCCGGACATCCGCCTGTGACGTCGCTCCGCTATCAGCGCCTGTATGTCAACATTGATCACGTTGCCACGGTCCGACAGGCCCGACGGGGACGTGAACCCGACCCCGTGGCCGCCGCCGTGCTGTGTGAACAGGCCGGGGCCGATGGCATCACGGCGCACCTCCGTGAAGATCGTCGGCACATCCAGGACGACGACATTCATCGGCTGGCCGCCGCGGTCACCACGGTGCTGAACCTCGAGTGTGCCATAACCGACGACATGCTCCGCCTCGCCGAAACACTTCGGCCCGCGCAGGTGACGCTGGTACCTGAGCGCCGCGAGGAAGTCACCACCGAGGGCGGCCTCGACGTGCTTTCCCACGAAGCGGCCGTGCGTGCAGCGGTTGCCCGGCTCAAGGCCGTGGGAATCCGCACCAGCCTGTTCATCGATCCCGACGAGGAGGCCGTGCGCTGCTCGCAGGCCGTGGGCGCCGACGCCATTGAGCTCCATACCGGCACCTATTCGCACCATCCGCGCGAACTCGTGCCCCTCATGGCCCTGCGCACGGCATCCACCCTGGGCAGCACCCTGGGCCTCGCGGTCCATGCCGGCCATGGCCTGTCGGTACACAATGTGGGACCGGTGGCCGCGATTCCCGAGATCGAGGAGCTCAATATCGGGCACGCCATCGTGGGACGCAGCATCTTTGTGGGACTCGAACGGGCGGTGCGGGAAATCCGCAACGCGATGGACGAAGCCCGCGCGGCCGACCGTTTCTGAGCCGACCGTTTCTGAGCCGACTGTATCTGACCTGACTGCCCCCACGCCATGACTGCCCCGCACGCCCTGATCGAGTTCTTCCAGAAGGAGGCGGCCGAGTATCTCGACCGGCTCGAACAGTTGCTGGCCACGGGAGAAACCCAGGGGCCGGATGCGGCAGCCTTTCTGTCCAGTGCCCGCGCCCTGCGTGGCAGTGCCAGCATGACGCGGCTGGATGGTCTGGCGGATTTTGCGTCCACCGTCGAGCGCATTGCCGCCGGCTGGCGCGACCGTGAACTGCGCTGGGATCAGCGCCTGCACTTTGCGGTGCGCGGGGCATTGGCCGAGCTGCGCTCGCTGGTGGAACGCGCCGGTGCGTGGAGCGAGGGCGAAACACGCCGCAGTCGCACGCAGTCGGTAGCCCTCGCGGCCGTGGCCGCCGGCTATCTCGCCCTCGCGGTACCAACGGACTCGCCCACCATGCCCATCGTGCCCATCGCCCGCTTCTTCCCGGACGATGGGCTGCCCAACATTGTGCAGCGTAACGCATCGCCACCCATCACCTTGGCGCAGCGCTTCCGACAGGACATCGCCGGCGCTGCCGACGGCGTGGCCCGTGAATCGGCCGCACTGGCCACCACACCCGCCGGGCCGGCGCAACTGGCCGTGTTCGATGGACTGAGGCGTGCCTTGCTGGGGCTGGCGGATGTCGCAGAGAGCTACGGAGCCAGCAGCATCACCACTCTGGCCACGCGCATGGCGCGCGCACCGCTGGCCACCGCCAGTGAGCGCGCCGGGGTGCAGGGCTTCGCGCGCCTGCTGATGGACCGTGAACTCAGCGATGTGCAACTCGCGCAGCAGGTCAAGCAGGCAGGCCTGACCTGGGCCGGTGCCTCAACACCCGAGCCAGCAATTGTGCCCATTGAGTCCCTGCTCTATCGCGGTCACTCGGCCGTGACGCGCGCGCGGGAAGTGCGCGATCATCTCAACGTGCATCGTCAGCGCGGCACGCTGGGCGAGCCCGAGGCACAGGAGCTCTTTGCCGAGCTGAGTGACCTGCTGGATCTCGCGGTCACGACGTAAGTGCACACCACGTGAGTGATCACATCCAGCCCCGTGAAGCGGGGCGCGTGACCGAAGCAGCGCACGCCAAGGTCAACGTCATCCTGCACATACTGGCGCGCGAAGCCGGCGGCTATCACGGCATCGAGACGCTGTTTCAACGGCTCGCGCTGCACGACGATGTCACCGTGTCGGTGCACAATGGCGATCGCACGCTGCACTGCGAAGGCCCGAGCATGCCCGCCAGTGGCCTTGGCCCCACAGAGAGCAATCTCGCGTGGCGAGCTGCTGTGCAGTACTGCGACACGGCGGCGTGGCCCACGGGCTTTGACATTGCGGTGCACAAGCGCATTCCGGTGGGCGGCGGTCTCGGTGGTGGCAGCGCAGACGCTGCCGCGGTGCTGCGTGCACTCAATCGGCTGAACCCCGCGCCACTCAGCGAAACCCGTCTGCTCGAATTGGCTGGTCGGCTTGGCGCCGACGTGGCCTTCCTGTGCACCGGCGCCTCGCGTGCCTGGGCCTGGGGCCGCGGCGACCGCCTGCTCACCTTGCCGGCGCTTCCGGAAATGGCCGTAACCCTCCTGGCCTTTCGCGAGGGCGTGAACACTGCAGCGGCGTATGGAGCGGTAGCAGCGGCGCGCAACACGCAGAGCACGCGCATTGAGGCCAAGGCGCGCGACCTGAGCGCACTCATGTCGTGGGAGCACATTGCAGGCGCGGCGCACAACGATTTTGAGCCCGTGGTGACGGGCATGCACGTCGGTGTATTACAGGCTCTGCCCGCCGTCATGCACGCCGCCGCGCAACTGCGCGCGGCCGGTCACCTGGCCATCGGCCTGATGAGCGGCAGCGGCGCGACCTGCTTTGTGCTGCATCCGACCAGCACAGCACCCGACCTGCCCGACCTGCCTGATTGCACCGTGGTCCGCACGACCACTGCCTGAACCCCACCCTCACTCACCACCCACGGCCCAAATCTGCGGATGGCGGACCCCGACCCCGACCGCAGTCAGCGGCGCGGAGCTACGGGACCCTCGCCTCCCCCGTCTTTGGATCGAACGTCGCGCCGGCAGGCAGCACATGCAGCCTGGCCCCCGCTGCGCCCAGCACCGGCGACGTGGTTCCCGTGCGCTGCGCATTCCGCGCATCCACCACCAGCACCGAACTCGCGCCGGCCACACGCCAGAGGCCTGACGGTTCCACGATCAGCGCCGTGCCCTCGTCGATGCCCGCGCCCAGCTGCGGTCCCTCACCCAGCACGAGACTGAGCAGCCGATTGTGGCGCTTCCGGCGCAGGAAGTGCTGATCGATGATGGCGTCGGTGATGTAGCCGAAACCGGTGTCGGTGGCCACCGAGCCCCGCGCCACTCTGGTCCAGGCCTCGGTGGAATCCCGACGCGCTCCGAGTTCATCACCCGTGATCATGGGGGTGGACAGCACCGCCGCACCCGCCGAGGTCCCACCCACCACTGCGCCGGCGGCAAAGCGTGCACGAATGGCGCGCTCCACCTTCGTGCCACGCAGCACGGCAGTCAGACGATTCTGGTCGCCACCGCCAAACCACACACCCGTGGCGCGATCGAGCAGCCGCGCCACCGAGTCCATGTCCGCCTGCTCGCGCGTGATCCACAGCGACACTGACGTGGCGCCCAGTTTGCGGAAGTCCTCCGCCTTGGCCTGCCCGCTGCGCTCACCGTTGGCGCTCGCCTGTGCGAAGACCACGATGTGCGCCTTGCCGGGCCCACCGGCGCGCGCCACAAAGTCGCTCACCAGCGCCGCCGGCTGCGCGCCGCCACCCACAATGAACAGAGTACCGCGCCCCGCCTGCTGTGGCGCAGGCGATGACAAAGGTGATGGCGCAGGCGATGTCGCAGGCGATGTCGCTGGCGATGGCGCAGGTGATGACGCCTGCAATGACGTCATCGACTGCGCCGATACGCCGGCAATGGCGCTCAATGCCTGCACGAGGCCCATCGTCAGCAGCAGCACACGCATCCCCTGTGTCTTCCTCGATTTCATCAGCTCGTCCATCACCTGGGTTTGACTTCGACCGGCACGCGGATCATCCACCCGGAATCTTCACTGCGCACCAGCAAACGGAACTCTCCCGGCGTGCTGGGTGTGACGAGAAAGTCCGCGGTTTCGCCCGGTCCGGCCGTCCAGGTTGCCGCCGTCGGCGCGCGCAGCGTGACCGGCAGCTCGGCCCCGTCCTTGGCCAGTGGTTGCCACTGCCAGGCCGCCTCCTCCGTGCCCAGCGTGGCGCGGATCTGCCAGTCCGGATGGATGCTGGCCAGACGCAGGCGATGCGTTTCCCCAACGCGCATCACCAGCGGACGTGGGAAACGCCGTCCGTTCACGAGTGCCCACGGACTCTCGAAACCCATCGGGACATCGGGCACGCCCCCACCACCGATCACCAGCACGTGGTCCCGTGTGGGATCGAAGGCTTTCGGATCGTCGACCACGAGCAGCGCCCCGTACAGCCCACCGTTCATCTGCTCGGCCTCGCTGAAGTGCGAGTGGTACATGAACGTGCCCGTGCGCGGCGGCGTGAAGGTGACCGTGAGCGAATCCCGCGCGAGCACCGGATGCAGCACGCGGCTGCCCTTTCCGCTCACATGCGGCACGCCGTCGGGATAGCTCTCGATCTCGAGTCCGTGCCAGTGCACACTCGTGGCGCGATCGAGGCGGTTGTGCAGCGTGATTGCCACGCGTTCGTCCTTTCTGAGCAGCAGCACCGGCCCCGGCACCTGACGTGCGCTGGCGGGCAGCACCTGCAGTGCACTGTCGGCCAATGCAAACGAGAACCCCGATCCCCCATGGAAGAAGGGTTCGCCCTTCTTGTCGATGACGAGATGCAGTTGCCGCGCGGCCGGACCGCGATTGATCTCGGTGGGTGAGGTGACGGTGAAAGCCAACACCAATCCGCCCATGTGCCGACCATCGGGCGTGTAGCCACGCGTGCGCTCAACGTGTCGATAGGTGGTATCGGCGCTCGACACCGCGTTCACGTGCGTGGCAAAGTGGCAGTGAAAGACCCAGTTGCCGGGTTCATGTGGCTGAAAGGCCAGCGACATGCTGTGTCCGGGCGGTACGAAGTCAGTCACAACCAGCGGTTGACGCGCCGCGGCAATGGCTTCGTCACCCGTGCCGTTGCCGCGGCGGGTGACGCGATAGTAAAAGCCATGCAGATGCATGGGATGCGGTACTGTCGCGCCGTTGAGAAAACGCCAGCGCACCGAATCATTGGCGGCGTAGGTCATGCGTTCAGTGTGCGGCCACGACCGCCCATTGAGCGCCAGCTGCGCCTTGATCTCCCGCCGTCCGTTCACGGAGTCGAATGCGAATGACTCCGTCACCACCAGCACACGATCGGCCCGTCCCACCTCATTCGGCGCATCCACCACAATGGCGCCCGTCAGCTGTCCGTCTTCCCAGCCGCGTGAGTCGAACGGCGTGCCGTGTCGCGCCGCCCAGTAGAGTCGGTTGCCCGCCTGTTCGAAGCGCAAGGTCGCGGTGACCCGCGCGCCAGGCGCCAACACCAGTGGCTTGTCGGTGGCCCCGAAGCCGTGAAGATCCACCGTGTCCGCCAATTCGCTCACGAACTCGAGACGCACCGGCGCCGCTCCCTGTGCGCGTCGCAGCAGCGGCCCCGGAATGCGCGGCCCTTCTCCATCAGCGGCAAAGGCCCACACTTCGAGTGTCGGACCTGTGTTGCCCTCGGGATGCCAGGTCACCGCGCGCAGCGCAATGCGAAGCGTCTCGCGTCCGGCAGGCAGCGCCGTTTGCCGATTGTCATGCGCCGCGGCCTCAGTCCTTGCGTCGTTCATTGACGGTGGAGATGACGCGGCCAGACCCATCGGCACCAGCACCATCAGCCACCAGCTCCTCCATGACGCGTGCTGCATACTGCCTCCCGACATCGGGTAACCAGCAGACCATAGTGCCCTCGAATGTGCGCTGCGCCGGACGATTCTGCTGGTGAGAACTGCGTCATGCGAGGATCTGCCCGCAGTTGGAACGGCAGACTCGTGGACTGGGCCGCATGCGGCAGAGCCTGCGACTGGCCCGGAGCCGCGCGTCCCGCGAAGATTCGGACATGACTTCACCACTGCCCATTCCATCGCTCGATGACCTGCGCGCGGCGCGGACACGCATCGCGGGCCACGCCGCCGTCACGCCGCTGCTGCACTCGCCTGCCCTCGATGCGGCGGTGGGCGGCACCGTACTGCTGAAGGCCGAAGTGCTGCAGCACACCGGCTCCTTCAAGCTGCGCGGCGCGCTCAACCGGATGCTGCAGATCGCCCCTGCAGACCGGCCACGCGGCGTCGTGGCCTATTCGTCAGGCAATCACGCCCAGGCGGTGGCCTACAGCGCGCGGCTGCTCGGCATGCCGGCCGTGATCGTCATGCCCAAGGACGCGCCGGCCATCAAGATCGAGCGTACGCGCAGCTTCGGCGCGGACGTCGTGCTCTACGACCGCTACACGGAGGACCGTGAGGCCATTGGGGGCGCCATTGCGGCCGAGCGCGGGGCGATTGTGGTACCGCCGTTCGAGGACCCGGCCGTGGTGGCCGGTCAGGGCACGCTGGCCCTCGAGGCACTGGAGCAGGCCGCCCAGCGTGGACACCAGGTGGACCAGTTGCTGGTATGCTGCGGCGGTGGTGGTCTGACGGCCGGCTGTGCGCTGGCCGCCGAGGGCGTCTCGCCCAGGACGCGGGTGCACCCGGTGGAGCCCGTGCACTTCGACGACATGGCGCGCTCCCTGGAGCAGGGCCATCGCGTGAAGAACGAGCCCGGTCACCAGTCCATCTGCGATGCCATCGTCACGCCAACCCCGGGTGCATTCACTTTTGGCATCTGCCAGCCGCGCGTAGGGGCCGGGCTTCGGGTGAGCGATGAGCAGGTGCTGGCCGCCATCGCCTTTGCCGTGCGGGAACTCAAGCTGGTGGTGGAACCGGGTGGGGCGGCGGCACTGGCGGCCGCACTCAGCGGTCAGCTGCCGACCGCGGGCCGCACCACGATGGTGGTGGTCACGGGTGGCAATATCGACCCGGCCATTCTGGCGAGGGCGGTCGGGGTGGATGGCGCCGCTTAGGTCCGCGGCGAACTGATCAGTTTCGGGTATTGAGTTCAGGTATCGAGTTCCGGGTTCTGCAGAGTCCTCGCAGCAACTCAAGACTCGAAACTTGAACCCAGAACCCGAAACTGATCTGTCTGTTTCGCCCGATCTTGCCATTGAACGACTGTTCACTCAATATAAAGAATGCCGCGATCCCAGGACGCAAACGACGCCATTCGGCTCGCCACCCGCCAGCGTCTGCTCGACGCCGCCATGCGCTGCTTTGCCAGCAAGGGCTTCGCCGGCACCAGCATCCGCGACATCGCCCAGGCCGCCGGCGTCGCTACGGGCCTCCTCTACGCCCACTTCGACAGCAAGGACACCCTGCTGCTCTCGGTCTTCGCGCAAAGCATGCAGCAGGTGCAATCCACCTTTGCCGAGGCCCTGAACCCGGCCCCCGGCGAGCAGCCCGTCGCCACGCTCGTTCGCGCGGCCGTGCGCACGGTGCGTGCCCATCTGCCCTTCTGGCAGCTCTCCTACGCGCTCCGCCACCAGCCCGAGGTCCTCGGCACACTGGGCCCCGCCCTCGAGGGCTGGCAACAGGACGTCGTCCAACATCTGCGCCTCATTCTTGCCGATCAGGCCACCGAAACCGAAGCGCTCGCGCTCTTCGCGCAAATCGACGGCCTCTGTCAGCACTTTGCCGCCAATCCCGAGACCTACCCGGTGGATGAGGTGGCGGAGGTCGTGATTGCGCAGTGGATCGGGTCCCGGAGCCCCCAATGACCTCCCGCCAGGCTGCGCAGGCGGAGCCAGTGGGCAGCGCTGACGCCTGGGACCTCCCATCGCAGGACTACCTTCACCCGGACGGCACCATGCGCTACGTGCACACAGGTGATGGCCCGCCCGTGGTGCTGGTGCACGGCACGCCCACCTGGAGCATCGAGTGGCGCCACGTGGTGGATGCGCTGGCGCCCACCCACCGGGTGCTGGCGCCGGACCATCTTGGCTTTGGCCGCAGCACTCGCCCGGCCAACGCGGCGTACAGCCCGGAGGCCCACGCGCGACGGTTTGCCGATTGGGCGGTCCATCTTGGACTCGCGGCCGACGAGCACGCGCCGGCCGTCACGCTCGTGCTCCACGATTTTGGCGGCCCCATTGCGCTCGACTGGGCGCTGCTAGTGGCCGCGTCGCAGCCGCAGCGCATCGCGCGCATCGTGCTGGTCAACACCTGGTGCTGGGATCTGGCGCGTGACCCCACACTGGGTAAACGGGCACGCATGGCCAACTCGGCATTCGTGCGCTGGTTGTATCGCCGCTTCAACGCCTCACCCAGGTGGCTGCTGCCTGCGGCCTACGGTGACCGGCGCCGGCTCGAACCGGCCATGCACCGCGCCTACCAGCAGCGCTTCCCCGACCCCGAGAGCCGCGAGCGGGTGCTCTTCGCGCTCGCCCGCTCGCTCACCGAGAGTGCGCCGTGGTTTGAAAGCCTCTGGGCCAGACGGACCGCACTTGCTTCGATTCCCCTCCACTTGCTCTGGGGTTTGAGCGATTCCGCTTTTCCACCATCGGTTCTTGATTTCTGGACAGACGCTTTTCCCCACGCAACCGCCCATGTGTTTCCCGGGGTGGGACACTGGCCCCACGAAGAAGCCCCCGCGTCGTTTCTTGAAGCGCTGCTCCCTCTGCTGCAATCTCCCGCGGGGCACAACGAATAACCGGAACGCTCCGGCGGCATCGGGTATTTACGACACGTGAAGCCTGCATCGGGCGCCGTATCCGGGCCGCTCGGCGCGCGCTCCGTCCCGCTTTCCCTCAACACCGGACCTCGAATCATGAACACGCGCTTCGCCCGCATGGGCGCGCTGGCCGTTGCTCTTCTTCCCCTGCCTCTGCTGGCCCAGTCCTCCAACCAGACGGCCAACGCGAAGACCTCGCCCGACTACGCCGAGGCCATGCATCGGGCGCACATGAACGAAGCGCCCACGGCGTCCGGCGCCGCGCGCATCGCGCCGCGCATGGCCGTGACCGGCGAGTCGGTGGTGTATGCCACCATCGGTGGCAAGGCAGTGCGTGGCTACCTCAGCACGCCGGCCAACTACCGCGGCGGCCCGGCCATTGTCATGGTGCACGAGTGGTGGGGTCTCAACGACAACATCAAGGCCATGGCCGACCGCTATGCGGGTGAAGGCTACGCGGTACTGGCCGTGGATCTCTTTGGCGGCGAAGTGGCCACCGCCCCCGCCGCCGCGATGAAGCTCTATCAGGCCGGCATGTCCAACATCGCCGCCGGTGAGCAGAACGTGGCGGCCGCGGTGCAGTACCTGCGCAGCAAGGGCGCGACCAAGGTGGGCAGCGTGGGCTATTGCTTCGGTGGTCACTGGTCACTGCGCACCGGCCTCGCCGCGGGTGCCGGCGTGAACGCCGTGGCCATCTACTACGGCGCGCCCATCACCGATGCCACCCAGCTTGGTCGTCTCAAGGCGCCGGTGCTGGGCCTCTTTGGTGGGAAGGACCAGGGCATCCCGGTGGATAGTGTCCGGGCCATGGAGGCGCAGCTCAAGAAGCTCGGCCGCCCCGTGACCATCGAGGTGTACGCAAACGCCGATCACGCCTTCGCCAATCCCAGCGGACAGGCCTACAACGCCACCGTGGCCGAAGACGCGTGGAAGAAGACCCTCGCGTTCTTCGCGGCCAACCTCCGCTGAGTGGCTCGGCTCTGATTTGAGACTTGAGAGGGTGGGAAACCGGTGGCTTCGCCCAGAGGATGAGAGGATGCGACAGAAATAGAAGATGGGAGATGAGCAACCAATGAGGTGAGAGACGGGAATCTCGGCGACAAGGGACTGCGGTTGTGGTCGACCTCGGCCTCCGACCCGGACCCCGACTACGGCCGGGGTCAACTGCAGCCCCCGACCCCGACCCTGACTACGGCCGGGGTCAACTGCAACCCCCGACCGCGGTCCCCGGCCCAACTCGGTCCCGTCTCTCAACTCATTGGTTGCTCATCTCCCATTTTCTATTTCTGTCGCATCCTCTCATCCTCTGGGCGAAGCCACTGGACTCCCACCCTCTCAAGTCTCGGATCTGAGAAACGAGAGATCAGAGGACCGCTCAACGATCGGCGCCTTCGTGCATTATTGAGGCATGACCTCCCGCCGCGATTTCCTCACCACCTCGGGCACGGCACTGGGCGCGCTGGCCTTGGGTCCCCGCCTCCTCGAGGCGCTGCCGGGCACACCGCCCCCCCTGCCCGCCCTCACCATCGACGCGCCCACGCGCGAACTCATGATGGAGGCCCTCGACGCCGCCAAACGGGCGGGCGCGAGTTGGGCCGACGTGCGCATCTCGCGCAATCGCAACAACAGTGTGCAGACCCGCGAGCGTCAGGTTACCGACGTCGTGGACACCGACACCATGGGCTGCGGCGTGCGTGTGCTCGTGGACGGCTGCTGGGGCTTTGCGGCAACACAAGACTTGAGCAAGACCGGTGTAGGGACTGCCGCGCAGGAGGCAGTGGCCATTGCCAAGGCCAATCGTGTGGCGCGTGATCGCCGCGTGGAACTCGCGCCGGCGCCGGCACAGGTGGACAAGACCTGGCGCTCGTCGTACACCATCGATCCGTTCACGATTGCCATTGAAGAGAAGGCCGACCTCCTGCTGCGCGCAAATGCGGCCGCGCTCACGGTGGCCAACGTGCGCTTCGTGAACAGCGGACTGTCGTTCGTGAAGGAAGAGCGCAACTACGCCAACACCGACGGCTCGGTCATCACGCAGGACTACGTGCGCAGCTGGGTCACCATGTCGTGTACGGCGGTGTCTCCCGATCGCACGGGAACGGCGGTGCGTGGCCCCGAAGTGGTGCAGCCCGCGGGCCGCGGCTGGGAGTATGTGCTCGAAGCGGACATCGTGAACAACGCGAAAGTCTGGGCCGGTGAAGCCGCCGAGAAGCTCACCGCCAAGCCGGTCGAGCCGGGACGTTACGATCTCATCCTGCATCCCTCGCAGCTCTTCCTCACCATTCACGAGTCGCTGGCGCATCCCACCGAACTCGATCGCGCGATGGGCTACGAGGCCAACTACGCCGGCACCAGTTTCATCTCGCCGCCGGACAAGGTGCTGGGTTCGCTCAAGCTGGGACCGCCAATAATGCAGCTGGTGGGCAACCGCAGCGAAGTGGGCGCGCTCGCCACCATCGGGTACGACGACGACGGTGTGCAGCCCGATGACTTCGCCATCGTGAAGGATGGCATCTTCGTGGACTACCAAACCACGCGCGAGCAGGCGCCCTGGCTGCGCAGCTGGTACGAAAAGACCGGCAAGCCCGTGCGCTCGCATGGCTGTGCCTACGCACAGAGCTGGGCCGATGTCTCCTTCCAGCGCATGCCCAACGTGTCGTTGTTGCCCGGTGACAAGGACCTGTCGTGGAACGATCTCATTGCCGCCACCGACAAGGGCATCGCCATGATCGGGCGCGCCTCGTACTCCATTGATCAGCAGCGCTACAACGCGCAGTTCGGCGCGCAGCTCTGCTACGAAGTGCGCAACGGCAAGATCGTCGGTCAGGTGAAGGACGCCGCCTACCAGATGCGCACGCCGGATTTCTGGAACACGCTGGACATGCTGGGCGGCAAGTCCAGTTACATGCTCGGTGGCACGTTCAACGACGGCAAGGGCCAGCCCAGTCAGGCCAACGCGGTGAGTCACGGCTGTCCGCCGACCCGCTTCAAGAATGCCACCATCATCAACACGGGGCGCACGCTGTGAGCCACCTCGATCAGGGCAGCCCGCGTTCGCTCTTCACGCCGCGCGCGGACACCGCCGCAGCTGCGGCAGTGCTCACCCGCGACGAAGCGCAGGCGCTCGTGGAGCGGGCAGTTAAGCTCAGCACCGCCGACGCGGTGCGCGTCACCGTGCAGAGCAGCCGCGAAACCAATCTGCGCTTTGCCGACAACCAGATCTCCACCAGCGGCGCCACCACCAATACGACCGTTCGGGTGCAGAGTGTGTTCGGCAAGCGCAAGGCCAGCGTGGTCACCAACGATCGCAGCGACGAAGGCCTGCGCCGCGCCGTGCAGCAGTCGGAGGCGCTGGCCAGGCTCGCGCCGGAAGACCCCGAGTATCTCGGCGAACTGCCCGCGCAAACCTATGTGGGTGTGGACGCGTGGTCGGAACGCACCGCCTCGCTGAGCGCCGACGATCGGGCGCGGGCGGCACTCACGGCATTGGCGCCGGCGCGCGCCGGCAACGAACTCACGGTGGCCGGCTACATCGTGTGCAGCGCGTCGGCCACGGCCATCGGTACCAATGCCGGGGCCTTTGCCTATCACCGCGGCACCACCGCCAACTACACGCTCACCGCGCGCACCAACGATGGCACGGGCTCCGGTTGGGTGGGCGCTGAAGACACCGATTGGGAGCGCATCGATTTTCGCAGTGTGGCCGAGCGCGCCATCGACAAGGCACGTCGCAGCCGCAATCCGGTCGCGCTCGAGCCGGGACGCTACACCGTCATCTTCGAGCCGGAGGCCACGGCCAATCTGGTCTCGCTCATGGCCAATGCCTTCCAGGCCCGCGCGGCCGATGAAGGACGCAGCGCCTTCTCCAAGCCCGGTGGCACCAAGGTGGGTGAGCGCATCGTCGATCCGCGCGTCACGCTGTACTCCGACCCAGCCGACCCACTCATTCTGGCGTCACCGTTCGATGGCGAAGGCTTGCCGCTCTCGCGCCAAACCTGGATCAAGGACGGCGTACTGAATCAGCTGGCCTACAACCGCTACTGGGCCTCACGGCAGAACAAGGCCCCCACGGGCGGCGCGGCCGGCCTGCGCATGGCCGACGGCAACGAGAGTCTCGAGTCGCTCATCGCCTCCACCACGCGGGGCGTGCTGGTGACGCGCCTCTGGTACCTCCGACCGCTCGATCAGCGCACGCTGATGTACACGGGTCTCACCCGCGACGGCACCTTCCTGATTGAAAACGGGAAGATTCTGCGCTCTATCAAGAACTTCCGGTTCAACGACTCGCCGCTGTTCATGCTCAACAACCTCGAAGGCGTGGGGCGGAGTGTGCGCACGGCCGGCAACGAAGGCGGCCCAGGCATCGCCATGCCGCCGCTCAAGGTGCGGGACTTCAACTTCACCAGCTTGTCCGACGCGGTCTGAATCCGACACGCACGGGAGAGAAGGCCCTGCCGGCGGCGCGGGCGGCCATCGAGCAGGCCCTGGCGGCACGAGAGCCGCTTCGCACCGACATCGGCAATATGTGATAAATTCATCACATGCCGCTTGCCCGCCGGAGGACACGATGGCTCTGGATTGTGGGAATCGCCGCACTCGTGCTGGCGGCCGGACCGCGCACCTCGGTGCGCAGTCCGGATCCCACACCCATCATGGCCGGCGTACCTGAGCACCTCGAATCACTGCGCACCTGGGTCATGCGGCGCGAGCTCGACGCGGGCGTGGCCGACACGGCGGTGGCCAAGCGTGTGCGCTTCTTCAACGAGAGCGCACCGCGGCGCACCCCATGGAGTGTGGTGTATCTGCACGGCTTCTCGGCAACACGTCAGGAAACGGCGCCCGTCGCCGAGCGTGTGGCCGATTCACTCGGCGCCAATCTGTTCGAGACGCGGCTCACGGGACACGGTCTCCCGGGCGATTCTCTCTCGCACATTGAGGCCGGGCAGTGGCTGGGTGACGTGGTGGAGGCCATGACCATTGGCCGGCGTCTTGGCGACTCGGTGCTGGTGATCGGTACGTCCACTGGCGGTACGCTGGCCATCTGGCTGGCCACACAGCCCGACGACGTACGCGCGGGGCTGCGTCGCCTCGTGCTCATCTCACCCAACCTCGGACCGGCAGATCGCCGCGCCAAATGGATCACCTGGCCCTGGCTCAACGTGCTCGTGCCGCAGCTCTCACCGGTGCGCGAATGGTCACCCGCCAACGAGGAACAGCGCCGCTTCTGGACCGTGCGCTATCCCACGGCAGCACTGGTGCCCATGCAGGCCCTCGTGGAGCATGTGCGCGCCATGGATTGGCGACGTTATGCCGTGCCCACACTGCTGCTGGTGAATGAGCAGGACGACGTGGTGGACACGCGGCAGACCGACGCGTGGATGTCCGCCATTTCCACGGTGGGAAGCGCCACAGTGGAACGGGTGCCGATTTATCCGATCGATGGCGAAAGCGGACACGTGCTGGCCGGGCGCATCGTTTCGCCCAGCCAGACCCCTGGTGTCGTGCAGCGCATCGTGCAGTTCGTGCGCCCCTGACCGGCGACCCGCTTACTTGCTTTCGCTGCGGCCTTCGCTGCGGCCTTCGCTGCGGCCTTCGCTGCGGCCTTCGCTGCTCCGTTCACGCATACGCAGCAGCCCTTCCTGCGCGACGGAGGCCACCAGCGTGCCGTCGCGGCGGAATACCTGACCACGCACGAAGCCGCGCGCCCCTGCCGCAGACGGGCTGTCCATCACGTAGAGCAGCCACTCGTCGGCACGGAAGGGCCGGTGCATCCAGAGCGTGTGGTCGAGTGAAGCCACGAACAATCGCGGATCACCGTAGGCCACGTTGTGTGGCAGCAGGGCCGTGGGGAGAAAGCCGTAGTCGCTCGCATACGCGAGAATGGCCTGGTGCGTGATGACGTCGTCGGGCAGCTGATCGATGACGCGAAACCACACAAAACGTTCGGGCTCATGCAGGCCCGGTGCACCGCCCACGTGGGACTCCGAGGAACGAAAGTCGATGGGTCGGTCCTGCGTGAGCACATGCCGCACTTCGGGCGGCAGCCGATGCGCCTTCTCGCGAATCTGCTCGAGCTCCGGTTTCAGACTGTCCGGGTCAGGCACATCGGGCATGGGCACCTGATGATCGAGTCCGGGCTCCACCACATGAAACGACGCCGACAGATGGAAGATGGCCTCGCCATGCTGGATGGCCGTGACGCGCCGACTGGTGAACGTGCCACCGTCGCGCGGCCGGTCCACGAAGTACACAATGGGCGCCTTGAGATCACCGGGACGCAGGAAGTATCCGTGCACCGAGTGCGCTTCCCGTGCGTCGTCCACGGTGCGGCGCGCCGCTACCAGGGCCTGCGCAAACACCTGTCCGCCAAACACGCGCCCCGTTCCGAGGTCGCGATTCTGTCCGCGGTAGATGTTGACTTCCAGCTTCTCGAGTTCGAGCAGCGACAGCAATTCGTGAACGATATGCATGGGAGACGGAGTAAGGGGAAAATCGACGCGTTCACTCGGGCGCAAAGCGCCCGCCGGCCAACAGGGCGGTCGCCCATCCCGAGAGACGACCGTCGGTGGTGTGCACACGGCCTGCCCAGGCCCTCGCCACCAATTCACCGGCCGAATAGCCGGTGGTGGGCGTGCTGATCCGGCGCGCTGCGGCCACCATGCCGCCGAGCCCTACGCGAAAGCGGGCTTCACCGGGAAGCCTGGGACGCACGTCGTAGAAGACGGGCGCATCGAGATGGAGCCCGACACCAGCCGCAACCCAGTGCTCGGCATCAGGATGCCACTCGATGGCCGGGTATACGCCTTCAAATCCACGACGACGGGCCCGTCCCTGTCCGGTATGTCGATACGGGGTCGCTCCGGCGTGAATGCCAATCGCCGCATGATCGCTGACGTGATACATCACCCGCCAGGCCAGCGCCACGTTGGCGCCCCCGCGCGCTGTCTCCCGATCGCGCCGTACCCGGCTGAACGCGCCGCCGACCGCAAGGCCGACGGTCCATTGTGGTGTGGGGGCCTGCGCCACGGCGAGCTCCGGTACAACCCACAGGAGCACGAAGAGTGGCAGGAAACGCCATCGCACGCGGTGCGGAATGGGGAGCTGTGACATCGGGCGCCTGGGCGCGGGGTGATCGGCCGCAGGGGATCTGCGCGAAGCTCATGGCGTGCCCCGAGCTCCTCTGCAATATTGCCGAAGCCGCAGAACATTTCACGGTCACATTCTGTCCATGGAGCGCCGGTGAATCGCGCGATGCGTTCGTTTCTGCTGGCCCTGATCTGTCTGGTGCTCGGCACCTGGGCACTGTGCAGTCCGCGTCAGGGCCCGGCGCCGGAGGCAGAATCCACGGCGCTGGCGATTCCCGCGGCGCCGTCTTCAGCAGCCGGTCCTGATCGGGACGACGGAGCCGGTGCCGACCGCAGCGCGCCCCCCAACGGCCGCGGGTTTCGCGGCGCAGCGCAGTTGGCTGATCACTTCGCGCGGCATGGAGCCGACGTGGGTGCGTCGACCCCCGAGGCCTATGTGGCTCTGGCCCAGGCCCTGCGCGACGCCGCGCCTGGTGGAGATGTGCTCGAGATTGTGCGACCCGTGGACGGCGTCATTTCCCGATTCGATCGCCGCAGTGGCGCGTTTGGTGCCTACGATCCCGACGGGACCATTCGCACCTTCTTCAAGCCTGAGGATGGCGAGGCGTACTTCCGTCGCCAGGCGAGGCGCCGTCCGTCCCCCAGCCCGTCTGGCCCATGATGCAGCACGACGGGCGGGATACGTCGCGTGAGGCCGCGCCTGATCCCCTGGACCGCCGGCTCGATCGCTGGGCGCACGTGGTGGCCGAAATCGAGAGCGGCTACTCGCTGACCTTCGACGACTACCTCAACGATCTCGATCTCCGCCACGGTCTGCGCGCCCTGCCGGCCGACGATGCGCGACAGGCCGCGCTGCGTGAGCTCGACGCCCGCTTCAAGGCTCACACCTATCCCTCCGGCTCCTGCGTGTGGGGCGACAACAACGCGGAGGCCGAAGGCTGGGACCGCGAGCGGGACTGGTACTACTGGCGGTTGCCCACCCACCCCGGCCCCGCCTTCCCGGACACCTGAGCTGCCTGGCTCACAGGTCGCGGCGAAGCAGCCCAAAGGCCGCTGGATCGGGTCCCGGACTGGTTAGATTTCAAGGCTATGTCCGAAACGCCCCCGCTCCCGTCTTCCGCCACGCCCGGCGCCCAGCCCGACTCCGACGCGCTCGCGTCGCAGGTGGCGGCCGCCACGCGCCTGCTCGAACAACTGGCCAATGACCGCGCGGGGCTGCTCGACATCCCCGAGGAGCAGCGCACACGTCTGCTCAAGGCGGCGGGCGAAGTGTCGCGGCCCGACGCCATTCTGCGCCGGCAGATGGTGAAGGCCACCAAGCGCCAGAAGAAGGCCGAGCGCACCGAGAAGATCCGCGAGGCTGAGAATCAGCTGCAGGAGACCGGCATCCGTCGTCTGCGCCGCCAGACGGTGTTCACCACGCCCAACTATCTGCCGCCCGGCAGCGATGCGCAGGACACGGTGGACGAGCCGGAGTTCCGCGAGGCACTCGAAGCGCAGCACTGCTACGTGTGCAAGCAGGAGTTCACGGTGCTGCACCACTTCTACGACCAGCTCTGCCCGAGCTGCGCGGAGTTCAATTTCCGCAAGCGTGGAGAGCTGGCCGACCTGCACGGACGCACCGCGCTGCTCACCGGCGGTCGCGTCAAGATCGGTTATCAGGCCGGCATCAAGCTGCTGCGCGCCGGTGCCCATCTCATTGTCACCACGCGCTTCCCGCGCGATTCGGCGCAGCGCTACGCGGCCGAACCCGACTTCGAGCAGTGGAAGCATCGCCTCGAGATCTACGGGCTCGATCTGCGACACACGCCGAGTGTGGAGGCGTTCTGCCACCACCTCATGGAGACGCACGACCGTCTCGACTTCATCGTCAACAATGCCTGTCAGACCGTCCGGCGTCCGCCCGACTTCTACAAGCACATGATGGATCTCGAGCGGGCGTCACTGTCGGATATGCCGGAACCCGCGCGCAAGCTGCTGGGTGCCTACGAGGGCGTGCGCGGCTATCACCTGCTGCCGGAAGCCGGCGTGTCACGTGAGCAGGAGATGATCACGCCGGCCACCCTGCCCCGCGAGCTCGCGGAGGTGGCGGGCATCACGCACGCCGCCGAGCTCTCGCAGGTGGCGCTGCTGGCCGAGGAGTATCAGGACCAGGCGCACCTGTTCCCTGAAGGCCGTCTCGATCAGGACCTGCAGCAGGTCGACTTGCGTGAACGCAACTCGTGGCGCCTGCTGATGCACGAGGTGCCGAGTGTGGAACTGCTGGAGGTGCAGCTGGTGAATGCCATCGCGCCCTTCCTGCTCAATGCGCGCCTCAAGCCGCTCATGATGCGCACGCCCGAGCGCGACAAGCACATCGTGAACGTGAGTGCCGTCGAAGGCCAGTTCTACCGGAAGTTCAAGACCACGCGCCACCCGCACACCAACATGGCCAAGGCCGCGCTCAACATGATGACGCGGACCTCGGCGGCCGACTATGTCAACGACGGCATCCACATGAATGCCGTGGACACCGGCTGGGTGACGGACGAAGATCCCGTGCACATCGCGGCCCGCAAGGTGGAGGAGCACCGCTTCCATCCGCCGCTCGACATCGTGGACGGCGCGGCGCGCATTGTCGATCCCATCATTGACGGGATCAACACCGGCCAGCATGTGTGGGGGAAGTTTCTCAAGGATTACAAGCCGACGGATTGGTAGGCGAGCAACGAACCTGCGACTCGCAACCTGAACACAAAACTCGAAACTGATCAGTTCCGAGTTTTGAGTTCAGGTTTCGTGTTTTGAGTCGCTCGCAGACTGCAAGTGCTTCGTTACCACGTGAGCGACTTGAGATATCCGTAGTTCTCCCGCGCACTCGCCATCTCGTCGGCGCTCCCTTCCTGCTCCACAAAACACGGCTTCTTGTTCAGGTCCTTCACCTGCGCGAGAAACGCCCGCAGGTCGAAGCGACCCTTGGCCAGCTCCGTGTCACGTGTGGCGCCCGCCGCGACGTTCTTGAGGTGGAACGACCAGCAGCGGTCATGATGCCTGGCCAGAAACGCCATCGGGTCGCCGCCGCCAAGCAGCATGTTGCCCACGTCGAGCTGGAAGCGCACCACCTTGGGATCGGTCTCGCGCAGAAACACGTCCATGGGCCGTTCACCCATGATGGGCTTCTCGTGATTGGGCTCGTTGTGCAGCGCCAGCCACACGCCGTAGCGACGTGCCACTTCACCGGCCACGTTGAAGCGATTGGCCCAAAGCCGTACGGCCTCAATGGAGCGATTGGCTTCGGCCGGCAGACTGGGCGCCACGAGGTACTGGTGCCCCAACTCCCTGGCCTCGGCCAGCCGCGCTTCCCACTCAGTGAGAATGGTTTCCGGCGCCATGTGCGCCGATGGCGCCTTGAGCCCCGAAGCCTTGAGTGCCGCCTTCACCTGCTTGACCGAGCGATCGAAGTTCTTGAAGCTCCAGAGCAGCTCCACGTCGGTGTAGCCGATGGCGGCAATGGCGTCGAGTGTGGCCTCGGGATTGGCGCGCATGGCGCCGCGCACGGCGTAGAGTTCGAGGCCAATGCGTTCGAGGCGGCCCGCGGCGCCCCAGTGATGCGGCACGCGGCGGGCGGCCAAGGCCGCGGCCGACAGGGCAAAGAAGTGACGACGGTCCATGCGCGAAACTACCACCCGGGACGCCGAGTGCAATGCGTGACGCAATGCGTGACGCAATGCGCGAGGTGAGCGGACAAACGGTGGGGGCCGCTCGCGCGTAATTTTCCGTTGCCCCTCAATCGGAGCCTGCATGTCCCGGTCGTCCCGCCGTACTCTCGCCCTGCCGGCTGCCCTCGCGCTGGCCATTCCTTGCGCCCTCCCCCTGTCCGCCCAGAACGGGACCGGTAACGCCGGAGCAGCCGGCACGTGGGACCCGCAGCAGATCCTGCGCACGGAGACCTTCGTCAAGCCGCCGGCCAATATCGAGCGCATGATCATGACGCCGCGCGTCGATATCAGCTTCACCAACCAGAGTCCCGACGGCACGCGTTTCCTGCGCGCCACCGGCGCGGACCGCGGTGACATTCTGGCCTATGGGGCGCCGCACATCTGGCTGGGTGGGCTCCAGATCGACACCCGCGCCAATCGGGCGCGCAGCCTCACCACCAGCACCCGTCGCGGCCTCGTCATCGTCGAGCCGGCCACCGGTCGCGAGGTGACGGTTCAGGTGCCCGCGGGCGCCACGCTGTCCTCGCCCATCTGGTCGCCACGCGGCACCCACGTGGCGTTCATCGCCAACTTTGCCGGGGCCAGCTACGCCTACGTGGCCGATGCCAATAGCGGACGGAGCACGCGGCTCAGTGAACGCCCGCTGCTGGCCACGCTCGTCACCGACATCGACTTCACGAGCGACGGGCGCTACGTGGTGGCGGTGCTGCTGCCCGCCAATCGCGGGCCGGCCCCCACGCGCGGCGGTGATGACATCGAAGACGGCCCGCAGGTGCGCCTCACCGAGTCGCGTGCCGTGCCGCAGCCGGTGCACTTCTCGCTGCTGGCCGATCCGTACGACAAGGAACGTCTCAAGTACTTCACCACCGGCCAGGTCGCGTTGCTCGATGTGCGCAGCCGCGCCGTGCGCAACATCGGCGCGCCCACGATGGTGCGCAGCGTGGACGCCAGCCACGACGGCAGCCATCTGCGTGTGACGCGCATGCTGGAGCCGTTCTCGTATCTGGTTCCGGTGAGCAACTTCGGTGGCACCACGGAACTGTGGGATGCGACGGGCCGTGTCATCAGCACGCTCGCCGTCACGCCGCTGCGCGAAACGCAGGGTGGCGGGGTGAACGTGGCGGCTCTGGCCGGCGCGGACACCGGCAAGCGCAACCTGCAGTGGAATCCCATCGGTCCGGGCCTCGTGTACCTGCAGAACGTCGCCGCCGCCGCGGGCGCCCCAACGCCGCCCTCACGCAATGTTGGCGAGGGCGGGCCCTCGGCACGGGGCGCCGCGGGTGGCACGGCCATTCGTGTGCAGGCGCCACGCGCACAGCTGGTGCTCTGGCGTCCGCCGTTTGGCGCCAACGACACCACAGTGCTCTATCAGGGCGGCCCGCAGCTCAGCAACGCCCTGTACTCGGTGGACAGTACGACGCTCTTTGTGAGCGACAGCGGCGCGGTCATCGCGGTGCGCGTGGGCAATCCGGCCGAGCGCTACAATCTCGGGCGCAACGTGCGTCTGCCGGCCACGGGCGGTGGGTTTGGCGGCGGCCCCGGTGGCGGATTTGGCGGCGGTGCCAATGCCACGTCGGACTCCACCGCGGGCACCCTGCTCTCGCGTCGTGTGGGGAACGCCACGTACATCCTGCTGTCGGGCGATGGCAAACAGGTGGCGCTGAGCGGCACGCGGGCACCGGGTGCCAACTGGCACCAGCAGGCGCCGCGTCCGTGGGTTGACCGACTGGAGCTTGCCTCGCGCAATCGCACGCGCGTGATGGACAGTCCGTCCGACATGTTCGAGGACTTCGTGGCCGCGCTTGACCGTGATGTGTCGCGCTTCCTGGTGACACGCGAATCGCGCACCGTACTGCCCGATGTGTGGCTGCGTACGGCGGGCAGCAGCGACGCGAAGCAACTGACCCGGAACATCGATGTCGGACCCGAGGTCAGCGGCGCGCTGTCGAGGCGTTTTCAGGTGACTCGCCCGCGCGACGGCACGAAGTTCTGGGTGGACGTGCTGCTGCCGCGTGACTGGAAGCCGGGCAACCGGCTGCCGGGCATCATCTGGTTCTATCCGCGCGAATTCACGAGTGCGAGCGACTACGAGCGCACGAAGTGGAGTACCAACATCAACGCCTTCCCGGTTGTCCCGTCGGCCCGTCCGGCGTCGAGCATGCAGATGTGGGTGTCGCAGGGCTATGCCTTCATCCAGCCCGACATCCCCATCTATGGTGACGCGGGTCGCATGAACGACAACTACACGCGTGACCTCAAGGAGAATCTCGACGCGGTGCTCGACGCCGTGGTCGACTCGGGCTTCGTGGATCGCGACAGGATGGGGTTGGGCGGTCACAGCTACGGCGCGTTCAGCACCGTGAACGCCATGTCGCTCATGCCCAACTTCAAGGCCGGCATTGCCGGCGACGGCATGTACAACCGCACTCTCACGCCGTTCGGCTTCCAGAGCGAGCGTCGCAATTTCTTCCAGGCGCAGGCCACCTACCTCGACATGTCGCCCTTCCTGCGTGCGGACAAGATCGCGGGTGCGCTGCTGCTCTATCATGCCTGGGAAGACCAGAATCAGGGCACGGCCCCGATGTCCTCCACACGGCTCTTCGCCGCGCTGCAGGGTCTGGGCAAGCCGGCCTCGCTGTACATGTACCCGTACGAGGATCACAGCGTGGCCACCTACGCCAGTGATCTCGATCTCTGGGCGCGCTGGGTGGCGTGGATGGACGTCCACGTGAAGCAGGGGGGCAAGGTGGAGCCGGTGCGGGCGGTGGTGCCGTAGCGCCCCACGGAACCCACAACACGGAACTCAAACTCAAGACCCGGAACTGATCAGTTTCGGGTTTTGCGTTCGGGTAGCGGGTTGTGAGTTGTGTTTACTTTCGAGTATGTCCGATAACATCCCCGCCTTCCGCCCGGTCCCGCGCACCGGCGTCATTTACGTCATGGACCGCGCCCGTGAGCACGGCTACACGCCGGGTGCCGCGGACTGGTGCAACCTCGGTCAGGGTCAGCCCGAAACGGGCCCGCTTCCCGGCTCACCGCCGCGGCCCGCGGACGTGCGCATTGCGCCCGATGACTACGAGTATGCGCCGGTGGGCGGTATCGACGCGCTGCGCCGCGCGGTGGCCAGGCTGTACAACGTGCGCTATCGGCAGGGCAAAGCGTCGCAGTATGGGCCGGAGAACGTGTGCATCTGTGGTGGCGGCCGGTCGTCGCTCACACGCGTGGTGGCCTCACTCGGTCACGTGAATTTGGGTCACGTGCTGCCCGACTACACCGCGTACGAGGAACTGCTCGAAATCTTCGGCACCTTCAGCGCCATTCCGCTGCTGCTCGAGCCTGAGGCCGGCTACGCCCTCAGCACCAAGAACCTGCGCCGCGAAATCACGGGCCGCGGACTGGGTGCGCTGCTGCTCAGCAATCCGGCCAACCCCACCGGCCGTGTGCTGCGCGGCAGTGCGCTCTCGGCCTGGGTACACGAGGCGCGTGAGCTGCGCTGCTCACTCATTCTCGACGAGTTCTACAGCCACTACCTGTGGGATGAGGGTCTGGTGGAAGGCGCGACGGTGAGTGCGGCCGAGTTCGTGGATGATGTGAACAGCGATCCCGTGGTGATTCTCGACGGACTCACCAAGGGGTGGCGTTGCCCGGGCTGGCGCATCAGCTGGATCGTGGGTCCGGCGTCAGTCATTGAGGCCGTGACGAGCGCCGGCAGCTTCCTCGATGGTGGTGGAAACCGGCCGCTGCAGGAGGCCGCCTGTGCCCTCGTGGAGCCGTCCAGGGCCAAGGCTGAAGTGGTGGCCATTCATGAGGCCTTTGCGCGCAAGCGGCGCCTGCTCATTGATGGGCTGCGTGCCGCGGGCCTGGTGGTGGAGCACGAGCCCGATGGCGGCTTCTACGTGTGGGCCAGCGTGGCCAATCTGCCGGCGCCCTTCAATGACGGCGATGCATTCTTTGAAGCCGCACTCGCACAGCGTGTCATCACGGTGCCCGGGACCTTCTTCGACATCAACCCGGGCAAGCGCCGCGGCAATCACGCCTCGCGTTTCCGTCAGTATCTGCGTTTCTCGTTCGGGCCAAGCGAGGAGGCCGTGACGGAAGCGGTGCGGCGCCTGCAGCACATGATTCATCCGTGATTCATGCGTGACTCGAAGCTGTTCGGACGCGTTCTCCGCATCAGCATCACACAAACGCAAACACCCCCGCCACACGCTGTGTGACGGGGGTGCCTGCCAAGGGTG
>ERZ1066122.39-NODE-39-length-163138-cov-16.283255_pt1 | contig 163138 bp, 141 predicted proteins | sample MGYA00382769_ERZ1066122 | MGnify/ENA primary metagenome ERZ1066122 (study PRJEB33369, sample SAMEA5778352) | biofilm metagenome | biome: Industrial cooling water; feature: Water cooling tower basin; material: Biofilm | place: United Arab Emirates | collected...
GCTTCTTGGCTTCCGGCTTCTTGGCTTCCGGCTTCTTGGCTTCCGGCTTCTTGGCTTCCGGCTTCTTGGCGGCCGTCACTTCGGTCTTGGGGGCCTTCGGGGCCTTGGGCGCCTTGGGCTTTGTGACCTGGGCCGGCGCGGCCTCGACAACCGGCGCAGCCTCCCCTGCATCGACCGAGGTCTCGGTCGGCGCTTCGGCAGCCGGTTCCGGGGCCGGTGCCGGCTTGGGGGCCTTGGGCTTGGGAGCGGGCTTCGGCGCGCCGGGGTTCTTGGGCGGACGGCCGGGGCCACGACGGACCGGCGGGCGACCGAAGAGGTCGTCCTCGTCGTCGTCTTCGATCAGGCCATCGTCCTCATAGCCGTCGTAGTCGTCCTCTTCCTCGTCGTCCTCGTCGTCCTCGTCGTCGGTGCTGTCCCAGAGCGAGTCCCCTTCGTCGCGCGGCATGCCGTAGCCGTCTTCCTCATCATCTTCGTCGTACGACGAGCGGCCATAGCCCCCCAGATCATCCATGTCGTCGTCGATCAGATGGAGCTTTTCCAACTCGTCGCCACGCGGCATGACGGCCTCCCGCTCGGGTCTTAGGGACAGGTCTGACGCCCCCGGAATGGGCGCGTGAATTCGGACTCGCTCTAATACTCCGGGCGATTCGTGGAGTCAAGGGGACGAACCAAATAAGAGCGTAAGGTGGGGGGCGTAAGGGGGACTACCCAACTGCGTAAGGTGGGGGGCGTAAGGTGAGGGGCGGGAAGGAACAGCGGGCGAGAAGGAACAGCGGGCGAGAAGGAACAGCGGGCGAGAAGGAACAGCGGGCGAGAAGGCGTAAGGGGAGGGGCGGGAAGGAACGGCACGCGAGACTGCGGGAGCTAGAGCCGCGGGAGCTACAACCGCGGGATGCCCGGCAACTCGCCCCGTTCGATCACCCGGCGCAGCGCCTCGTACACTCGCGGCTCCACAAGCTTGCCGGCCTGACCGTGCATGTAGTCCAGCGTGGCCGCTGCAGTCATGGGGTCGCGATAGGCGCGCTTGGACGTGAGGGCGTCGAACGCATCGGCGGCGGTGAGGACACGCCCGCCAATGGTGATGTCGGCGCCAGCGCGCCCAAACGGATAGCCGCCGCCGTTCCAATGCTCATGATGATCACGAATGAACAGCAGCGCGTCGCCCAGGTGGCCGAGCGGCTGCAGGATTTCGAGACCGATCTTCACGTGGTCCTTCACGTGCGAAAATTCGTCGGCGGTCAGCGGCCCATTCTTGTTCAGCACCGATTCGCGAATGCCGATCTTGCCCACGTCGTGCAGGCGCCCCGCCGTGTGCACCAGCTCCACCACCGCGTCCGCCTCGCCCAGTTCGGCGGCAATGGCCGAGCCCAGTTCGGCCACCCGCTGCGAGTGACCCCGCAGATAGAGATCCTTGGCTTCCATCGCGTTGATGAGGGTTTCCGCGATGCTCACCGTCAGGTCGCGCAGAGCCAGCTTCTCCCGCTCGAGCTGCACGGTGCGCAGCGCCACCTCTTCACGAATCAGCCGGTCGACGGCGCGTTGCTCCATGCTGCGGGTGCGGCGCTGCATGGCGCGCTCCACCGCCGCCTGCAGATCGGGCAGCTCCACCGGCTTCGTGAGATAGTCGAAGGCGCCCTTGCTGAGGGCTTCGGTGGCCGAGCCGGCGTCGTTGACGGCGGTGAGCATGATGATGCCCAGATCGCCGTCACGCTGCAGCGCCTGCGGTACCACCTCGAGTCCTGTCATGCCCGGCATGCGCAGGTCACAGAGCATGAGGGAGAAGCGCTGGCGTTCGAGCACCTCGAGCGCGGCCGGCCCGGAGTCGGCGGCTTCCACCTCGAAGCCACGTGTCCGCAGAAACCGGCTGAGCGCCAGGCGGATGGTGGTTTCGTCGTCCACCACCAGGATGCGGCGCAGGCTGTCCTCCACCATGGCCGCCCCGGCCACTTCAATGGCGCGCACCGGATCGACCGGAGAGCGGGGCACGGTCCGGTTGCTGGCTGGCGTGTTCATTCCGTGGCGCTCGGCAAGGACGGCAGGGTGATGGTGACCAGGGTTCCGACATCGGGCTCGGAGTCCACGGCAATGGCGCCGTTGTGGGCGCTGATGATGCCGTAGCTCACGCTGAGGCCGAGTCCGGTTCCGACACCGGCGGGCTTGGTGCTGAAGAACGGTTCGAAGATGCGGCGGCGGACGTCCGGTGTCATCCCCTTTCCGCTGTCCCGGACGGTGATGAACACCTGGTCCTGCTCACACTTGGTGCCCAGCACCAGAGTCCGGACATCGCGCTCCTGCATGGCGAATTCGGCATTGGCGATGAGGTTGAGCAGCACCTGTTGCAGCTTCTGACTGTCGCCGCGTACCTGCGGACGACAGGGGTCGAGTTGGAGTTTGACCTCCACTTTGCTGTTGCGCAGCGGATACGCGCGCAAGCGCAGTGTGTGCTCCAGTACGGCGTTCACGTCCACCGGTCCGGCGTCCCGCTCGCCCTTGCGGGCAAACAGCAGCAGGTCGTCGATCACGCGCTTGGCGCGATCGCATTCCTGCTTGATGAGCGAGACGGATTCACGCTGATCGCCGGCCAGCTCCTCCTCGAGCAGCAACTGCGCAAACGCCGAAATGCCGGTGAGCGGATTGTTGATCTCATGCGCCACGCCCGCCACGAGTTCGCCAAGCGCGACCATCTTCTCGGTCTGCCGCAGCTGTTCCTGCAGGCGGCGATCGGCACTCACATTGCGCACGCTCACGACCTGCCCGAGCAGATCGCCGTCGTGCCCCAGCAGCGGACTCACCGAAACGGCTGCGGGGAATTCACCGCCGTCGCGGCGCCGGTGGGTGTCATGACTGAGTCGCACACCGGGTTCGACGACCCCCGAGCCCGTTTCGTGACCCTGCCGCGTGTCCTCGCCCACGACGAGCTGCTCGAACTGCATGTCCATGAGCTCGCTCTGACTCCAGCCGTACTCCCGCGCCGCCGCCGGATTGGCGTAGCGCACGCCCACCTTGTCGAGAATGAAGATGGGGTGATTGATGGTGGTGAGCGCGGTGGCCAGCAGATGCTCCCGCTCGCGCGCGAGCCGCTCTTCCTCGTCGAGCAGCAGCGCGTCGAGGGCCAGCGCAAGCGAGGCGGAGAGTCGTTCGAGCGTGATGCGATCGCGGCGCAGCAGTGGTGCCGAGCAGGGCGTGGTGACCAGCAGCACGCCCAGCGTGCGCTCACGTGCGGCCAGCGGAATGGCCAGCGCCCATTCGTCCGGGGCATCGGCCGCCAGTTCCGCCGGCGCGGCCTCGCGCAGACTCGGGAAGACCACCGGCTGCCCGTCGGGTGCCAAATGGTTCATGGAGAGCCGCGTCACGCGATTGGTGCTGCGCAACGATTCGAGCGTGCCGCCCCCGGCCACGAACTCCATGCGCCCGTCACGACCGCGCGCCACGCCGATGGCCTTGCCGATGGACGGCACGTAGCGGTCGAGCACATGCAGCAGCTCACTCGCGCCCTCCGCCACACTCGTGGCCGACAGCGTGGCGCGCGCGAGATCGGCAGCGCCCTCGGCCCGCTGGCGCTGCAGATCCTGCAGCGAAAACAGGCGCGCGGTTTCGAGCGCCGTCCCCGCATGACGCGCGAGGATGGTGATGAGATCGAGATCCTGGGCCTCGAAGGCATCGTCACCGTGCTGCAGCAGACGAATGACGCCCGCGCTGCGCAGACCGAAGCGCACGGCGGCGCAGAGTTCGGACGTGCCGCGCGCCACATCGGCTCCGCTGGTGAGATGGGTGGCCAGCCGCGACACCCCGCTGTCGGCCGTCTCGCGCGCCAGACGCAAGTCCGCCAACGGCGCCAGCTCCACACTGACGTGCTGCCCCTGCTCGAGACGCACGACGCGGTGCAGGTCGCTGCCCTGCACCACCAAGAGTTCGCAGACGGCACTGGGCAGCACATGATGGACGGCCTCCGCGATGCCGCCCGGCAGCGAATCCTCAGACGAAAGCTGGGTCAGCTGCTGCTGGGCCCGTGCGAGACGCGCCAGACGCTGCGTGCGCTCCTCGAGCTCGTCCACGTAGCGCAGATTGCCATGCGCCAGCGCAAACTGATTGACGATGTCAATGAGCAGCTGACGTTCATCGGCATCGAACACCTGCGCCGTGGCATAGCGCACCGACACGAGGCCGCGCACACGATCGTCGCTGCGCAGCGGCAGCAGCGCCATCGCGCGAACACCGGCACGGAGCAGCTGCTCGGCGAGGGCCTGATCCTCCGGGGGCGCGGGCACGGTGCAGTCTTCGATGAACATCGTCTCGCCCAGCTGCACGGCCCGCCCGGCACTCGAGAGCCAGAACTCGCGCGCCACCTCCCCACTGTCCATGACAAAGGGGCCCTGCTGGTACTCGAGCCGCACAATGCGCAGACGCGAGTGCGCCTCGTACACGGCAAAGCCCTCGGCGTGAAACTCGCTGCGCAGCAGTTCGCCGAAGGCATTGAGCAAATCCTCGCGCCGTTCGATGGTGGTGAACAGCTGCGCGCCACGCGCCAGCACGGCGTTGACATGCGCGACGCGGGCGGCCTCGGCGGCGCGCGCCCGTGCTTCGCTGGCTGCCGCCTCGGAGGCCCCCACCAGCTGCAGGCTGCGCATGACCAGCGACCCGTACCAGGCCAGGTGCTCGAGCCACGCGATGTGTTCCGGCCGGATCTCCCCGGGTTCGGGGTTGATGACGGCAATGAGCCCCACCACGGCGTCGTCGAGTCCGATGGGCGACACCACGAGCTGCCGCACGTTGATGGGCTGCGCGACGGCGGGGTTGATGCGCGGATCGTTTGGCGCGTCGTTGCTGTACTGGGTCGAGCGCGAACTGACCACGTCGCGAAAGATCGAGCGCTCCTTCATGAGCGGCATGGCCATGCCTTCCAGCCGGCTCACCGAGCCACTTGGCGCGATGATCCGATAGTGCTCGTCACTCTCCATTTCGATGACGGCGCTGCCTTCGGCCCGGGTCAGATCACGGGCCGTGTCGGCCAGTCGGGCGAAGAGGGCCCGTTTGGTGACCACCCCGGCCGCGAGATCGCGCACAAGGTGGGAAAGCGCCGGCGGAATGGCCCCGTCCGGGGGCACGATGCCCGGGGAAGTGGGGGCGGTCATGCGGCGAATACGTTCATGCACGGGACAATTCGGGACCCGCCGGGGAGGAATGCGGGCAGCATGGGCATACGGCTTCGCATCGCCCGTCCCTAGACCCTACCACCAATCCCGCGGGTCGGCAATGCAGTCCCGCGGGTTTCTCCTTACTTGTGTGTGCCCGCCGGTCCTACTTGCGCGCCTCGGCCTCGGCGCGGTCAATCTCGGCCTTGTGGACGCGATACTCTTCGCGGTCGGCGTTGCGCTCCTTGTCGAGCGCGGCCAGGAAACGCGCGTTGTACTGCCGCTCGGCGGCCGCGTCCTTGTCCATGCGGGCTGCGCGCACGCGCAGCAACAGGCCGAGCAGGTGATTGGGCTCGCGCTGCAGAATGGTGTCGGCCTGGGCACGCGCCACCCCCGCGTTGTTCACCACCTCCGCCAGGCGGCCGTAATGGTAGCGCTCGTCGATGGTGATTTCGGGGAGCATCTCGTGCGCCGGCAGCGCCATGCGCTCGCCGATGAATACGGCCGAGTCGACCTTGCCGGCTTCTGCCAGTTCCATGACGCGGTTGAACAGCCGTGAGGCGATCTCGCTGGGGGTCATGTTGCTGAGATCCGGGGCTCGTCCGCCTGCCGCAGCTCCGCCGGCAAACGGAGCCGCCGAAGCTGCCGCCGGCCCGTCGATGGCCTGAGTGGCCAGCGAGTTGGCGCTACCGTCGATGCTCGAGCCCTTGGCGGCGCCGAAGTTGCGCCCGGCAAACATGGCCACCAGCGCGAGCAGGGCCACGAAGGCCACGCCCCACGGCAGCACGGCAGCCACGCCGCCCGGCGCAGCAGGTTGGCCCACGACGGGGGCGCCCTGTCCGGCAGGCGTGCCACAGCGATGGCAGAAACGGGCCCCGGTGGACAGGGGGGCGCCACAGGCCGCGCAGAAGGCGGCGCCGGCAGCGGGTCGGCTGGAAGCAGGCGAAGAGGTCATGAGACCGGAAAGTTAGTAGAATTGGGGGCCGAAGTGATGTCGTTCTCCCGCCCAGGTGCCTCCCGCGTGGCTACTTCCAGTCGTTCGATCGTCCCCAGCAATCTCTCCGGCGCCACGGCGGCGGACATTCTTGAATTGGCCGAGGCGCAGCAGGTGCGTTTTCTGCGTCTCCAGTTCACGGACATTCTGGGCGGCATCAAGAACGTCGAGATTCCGAGCTCGCAGTTCAGGAAGGCGCTCAAGGGCGACATCATGTTCGACGGCTCGAGCATTGCCGGCTTCGTGCGGGTGGAAGAGTCGGACATGCTGCTGGCCCCAGATCTGTCGACGTTCCAGATCTTTCCGTGGGGCGATCCATCGGCGCGGGTGGGCCGGCTGATCTGCGACATCACCATGCCCGACGGCAGTCCGTTCGCGGGCGACCCGCGCACGGTGCTCAAGCGCCAGCTCGCGCGGGCCGCCGAACAGGGCTTCGTGATGAACGCGGGCATGGAAGCGGAGTTCTTCCTCTTCAAGCCCACGCCCGACGGGCGCCCGGCCACGGACACGCACGATGTGGGCGGGTACTTCGATCTCGCGCCGATGGACCTCGGCGAGGACGCGCGCCGCGCCATCGTGGATGCGCTGGAGCAGATGGGCTTCGAGGTGGAGGCGGTGCACCACGAGGTGGCGCACGGCCAGCACGAAATCGACTTCCGCTATGCGGAGGCGCTGCGCACGGCCGACAACATCGCGACCTTCCGTTTCGTGGTGAAGCAGGTGGCGCGGCAGTTCGGTCTCATCGCCTCCTTCATGCCCAAGCCGGTGTTCGGACAGAACGGCAGCGGCATGCATACGCATCAGAGTCTGTTCAAGGGTGGCCAGAACGCGTTCTGGGACCCGCAGCGCGAGTGGGCGCTGAGTCTCACCGCGCTGCACTACATCGGCGGGCTGCTCAAGCATGCGCGTGGCATGACGGCGGTGACCAATCCGCTGGTGAACAGCTACAAGCGGCTGGTGCCGGGCTTCGAGGCGCCCGTGAACGTGGCGTGGAGCATGCGCAATCGCTCCCCCATGATTCGGGTGCCGGAGCGTCGCGGATCGGGCACGCGGCTCGAACTGCGCACGCCCGATCCGGCGGCCAATCCGTATCTGGCCCTGACGGTGATGCTGGCGGCGGGACTCGATGGGCTGGCCACGCAGGCGGACTGGCGCGAACCCATCAACACCAACATCTGGGAGATGTCGCACCGCGAGCGCCGGCGCCTGCGCGTCGACGATCTGCCGCAGTCGCTGTCCGAGGCCTGTGATGAGCTGGAGAAGGACGATGTGATGCAGGCGGCGCTGGGTGAGCATATCGCCCAGCAATTCCTGGCGGCGAAGCGGGCGGAGTGGGAGGCGTACAACCAGCAGGTCACGGCCTGGGAGTTGGACAGATACCTGGCTCGCTATTGAACTGCGCAAGGTGTGACTGCGTAAGGTGGGACTGCGGGAAGGAACGGCAAACGCCACAGCGGTGAACTGCGTAAGGTGGGACGGCGTAAGGTTGAACCGCGGGAAGAAACGGCGGGCGAGGGGGAGGCCACATTTCGTACATCTGGTGTACTGAAATCAGAGATCTGAAATCAGAGATCTGAAATCAGAGATCTGAAATCAGAAATCAGAGATCGGAGATCAGAGATCAGAAATCGGAGATCGGAGATCGGACATCTGAGGCTTCACCAACCACATGGGGTGTGCGATGCGTGAGATGAGAGATCGGCTTGCACTGTCCGTCGTCGTCCTCGCGGCGCTTGGGAATCCGCTTGCACGTTCGCTGGCGGCGCAGCAGTCGGCGCGTGGTGCGCTCGAACCCGTGCCGGTCACACGCGCTGATCGGGCGCGGGCGGAGTCGGCGACGGCCCAGAAGTGTCTCACGGCCAGTGCGCAGGCCGCGCAGGCGCTCAACAGCCCGGGCGAGGCCAGGCGCGGGCGCTGGTCGCCGGGCTCACTCGGGCTTGGAAGCCTCGATGCCTCCGAGGGCATGTCGCGGCCGCCGCTCGAGCCGCAGCTGCACATCATCGAAGGCGTGGACGCCTCTCAGCGCGGGCAGCGCAGCTTTCTCAATCCCACGCGCGTACGCAATCAGCAGGCCACGCATTGCACACCGGTGCCGGCCAAGCCCGTCGTGTTGCCCGCGAAACCGGATTCGACGAGATAGCCCGATCCCGCCCACCCCCCACATGCCCCTCCTCAGTTCCACTCCTTCGACGTTCCGGACCGGCCCCTTCGGAGACGGGACGCACCTCTACCGTCCGGCGCCCGATGTGGTGCTGCAGCAGAAATACCCGTTTGTACTGCCGCCACTCGGGTATGAAACCAACGCGCTTATGCCGGCCCTCAATGCCGCCACCGTGGAGGCGCACTACCGCAGCGTGCACGCAAGTCATGTGCAGGCGCTCAACACCGCGCTGACCGCCCATCCCACGCTGCATGAGTACTCGCTCGGCCAGCTGCTCATGGGACTCCGCCGGTGGCCGGAGGCTGCGCGTGGGCCCATTCGCGAGCACGGCAGCGCGCACGCCAACCACGCCCTCTATTGGAAGGTGCTCGCGCCGGGAGCGGCCACGGCAACCGCACCAAACGGTCGGCTCGGCAGCATGATCACGCGTGACTTCGAAACGGTTGACGCGTGCAAGGCCGCCCTGCGCGAGGCGGCGTTGGGTGTCGAGGGCAACGGATGGGCGTGGCTGGTGAAGACCGCCACCAATCGCCTCGCGGTGCGCACTCTGCCCAATGACGACTCGCCGCTGCTCGACGGCGAGCTGCCGGTCCTCGGTATCGACGTGTGGGAGCACGCCTATCGCCGCATGTACCAGACGCAGCGCGCCGCCTACGTCGATGCGGTGCTGGCGCGCATCAATTGGGACGTCGTGGGAGCGCAGGTCGAATAGGCTGCGGTGACAAATGTATACGTTTTGAGGTAAGGCCCCGCACGCTCCCCGGCGCCTCACGATGTGCTGCACATACATGCGTACCGGCATGTGCGGGCGCGGGTCGGTTCGATGTGCACGTCGAACCAACCCGCGCTCTCTTGTTCGTCGCGTGAAATGTCCGGGTGGTGCCTCACGCTTCCAAAGGCACAACCTCCTTCGGAGTTCCGTTCCCATGCGCATTGCCTCTCCGGGCCGCCGTCTGGCCCGTTCGCTCGTTTCGTACAGTCATGTTGCCCTGCTGTCCCTTGCCATCGCGGCATGCAGCAGTGATTCCACCGCCCCCGATACGCCGGCGCCCATTGCGGTTGCGTCAGTGGCCATTACACCAAGCACCGCGTCGGTTTCCGTTGGTGCCACCACGTCACTCAGCGCGGAAGCCCGCGACGCGCAGGGCCGCGTGCTGAGCGGACGCAGCATCGCCTGGAGTTCATCGGCCAGCACCATCGCCAGCGTCAGTGCCTCGGGTGTGGTGACCGGCGTGGCGGCTGGTACCGCCACCATCACGGCCACCAGTGAAGGGCGTGCCGCGACCGCCAGTGTGCAGGTGACCCCCGTGGTCGCTCCGGTGGCCTCGGTGGCCATCACGCCTGCCGCCAATTCCGTCGTCGTGGGTCAGACGCTGCGCCTCACAGGCGAAGCGCGCGACGCAGCCGGTCAGGCACTGACCGGACGCACGATCTCCTGGACGACGTCGGCGCCAACCATTGCCACGGTGACCGCCGTGGACGCCGTATCGGCCACCGTGACTGGTGTGGCCGCGGGCACGGTGCGCATCACGGCGCAGTCCGAGGGACGCTCACAGGAGCTCAGCATCACGGTCACCCCGCCGCCCAATCCGGTGGTGTCGATTGCCGTGTCGCCCGCCCTCGACACCATCGAAGCGTATGAGACGCAGACGCTCACGGCCGTCCTCAAGGACTCGGCCGGTCGCGTGGTCACCACGGTACCGGTCACCTGGACGTCATCGAATGCGAGCGTCGCCACCATCAACGCGCAGTCCGGTCTGCTCACCGGTGTCGATCGCGGCACGGTGACGGTCACGGCCACGGCCGGTGCGCTGTCCACCACGGTGCAGCGTGTCGTCGTCATCAAGTATCGCTCGCTCGTGCTTGGCACACAGCACGCCTGCGATCTGGCCAGCGGCGGCATTGCCTGGTGCTGGGGCATGAATGGCACCGACGCGCGCCTCGGTGATGCGCAGGTGGGTGATCAGCTGCACCGCACGGAACCGTTCCGCGTGCCCGGCGGGCATCGCTTCGTGCAGCTCACGGCCTTCTCGCGCTATACCTGTGGTCTGCGCATCGACGGCGCCGCGCTGTGCTGGGGCAACAACGGCTGGGGCACACTGGGTGGTGGCGTCAGCACGGGCTACTCGGCCACGCCGGTGGAAGTGCCGGGCGGTTTGCGCTTCACGTATCTGTCGGCGGGCATTGAACACGCCTGCGGCATGACGGTGCAGCGCAACACGGTGTGCTGGGGCTACAACCAGTGGGGCCAGTTCGGCGCCGGGCACAACCGCTATGTGACGGGGCCGCAGGCTGCAGCATCGGGGCTGGCGCTCAACATCGTGGAAGCCGGCGATTCCTTCTCCTGCGGTTTGACCTCCGCCGGTGCGGCACACTGCTGGGGCTCGAACGGCCTCGGTCAGCTGGGCGACGGCCAGCGTCCGTCCTACGGCAACACCTACACCATGGCGCCGGCGCCGGTGACTGGCGGACTGCAGTTCCAGTCGCTCTCGCTGGGCTCGCAGTATGCCTGCGGTGTGGCGTTTGACGGCAGCGGCTACTGCTGGGGGCGCAATGGCGGTCGCTTCGGCAACGGCAATACGAGCGACCAGTCGGCACCAACCGCGCTGACGGGTGGACACAAGTTCCGCAGCATCTCGGCCGGCTTCAATCACACCTGCGGTGTGACCACGAGCGACGACGTGTACTGCTGGGGCAACAACGTGAACGGCCAGCTCGGCAGCACCATGGCGTTCTCCTATGCGCCGGCGCGGGCCATCGGCACAGCCAAGGTGGCGGATGTGCGGGTGTCCGGCATCGGCACGGGCTCGTCGAGCTTCACCTGCGCCATCTCGAAGGATCGCCTGACCACCTGGTGCTGGGGTCGCAATGACTTCGGACAGCTGGGCAACGGCGCGCGCACGACGGCGGAAGCCGTGAATGCCACGGCGTCGGTGGTGGTGGGACAGCGACCGCTCTGACCGTACAGTTGCCGCGTCTGTACACCGCGCGGTGACACGATCGAGTAGCTTGCGGGAGCCCCGGTAACGGCAACTGGCCGTGCCGAGGGCTCCCGTTCGCTTTTCCGCCCGACTGTCGCCATGTCCCGCTTTCGCGCTTCTTCGCTGCTTGCCGCCGCCGGTGCGGCCCTGCTCTGTGTGCCCGTCACGCTCAACGCGTGGGGCGATCACGGGCATCGACTTGTTGGCCTGACCGCCGCCAAGGCTCTGCCGGAAGACATGCCGGCGTTCTTTCGCGACGCCGCCGAGCAGCTCTCGTATCTCAATCCCGAGCCCGACCGCTGGAAGTCCCGTGATGAGAGCCGCCGTGACATGGCGCTCAATGGCGGCACGTCGCCCGATCATTTCATGGATCTGGACTTTCTGAATGCGCAGCAGCTGACCGGCGCATTTGCCGCGCCGGACCGCCATGCCTTTGCGGATTCCGTGCGCGCGGCAGGCTATGCACCGGCCACCATGGGCTTCCTACCGTTCACGATCCTCGAGTACTCGCAGAAGCTGCGCAACGACTTCCGGCTGTGGCGCATCGCGCCGGATTCCACGGTGCGCCGCTGGATCGAGAACCGCATCATCGAAGACGCCGGGGTGCTGGGACACTTTGTGGCCGACGGCAGCAACCCGCATCACACGTCGAAGCACTACAACGGCTGGGTGGGTGACAATCCCAAGGGCTATCCCACCGACAATCGCTTTCACAGCCGCTTCGAGTCGCAGTTCGTGCAGGCGCACATCAAGGAAGCCGATGTGCGATCGGCCATGACCCACGCGCCGCAGGTGTTCCCCGATCTGCGCGCAGCGGTCGTGGCCTTCCTCATGGCGTCCAACGCGCAGTTGGAGCCGCTCTACGCGCTGGACAAGGCGACGCCGTTCCGTCCGGAGACGGTCACGCCCGAGCAGAAGGCCTTTGCCGTGGCACGGCTTGGCGCCGGGGCGGAAATGCTGCGCGACATCTGGTACACCGCCTGGGTCACGAGCGCGGTGTCGCCGACCCCCCGCTGACCGCGCGGTCGATGGCCTCGAGCAGGGCCTGCGAGCTGAAGGGCTTCTCGAGTACGACAGTGTGCGGCGATTGCACGAGATCCACCGGCCAGCCTTCACTGGTGAAGCCGGACATCAGCACCACCGGCAGATCGCCACGCTGCTCCCGTGCCCTGCTGGCCACCACGTCGCCGCGCTCGTGGGGCATGTCGTAGTCGGTGACCAGCAGGTCGAGCGTACTGCCCATCTCTGCCACCAGTTGCAGCGCGCGGGCGCCGTCTTCGGCGAGCGTGACACGATAGCCGGCGCGCGTGAGTACCCGTTCAACGAGGGTGCGCACGTCCGCCTGATCTTCGGCCACCAGCACCTGAGACGGGCGCCCGACGCTCGCCATGGGTCGCACCGGCGTCACGGTCTGCGCCTCCGACTGCGGCGCGGCGGGAAACCACATGGTGATGGTGGTGCCCACCCCGGGTGTGCTGTCCACCTGCACGTGTCCCCCGTGGTGCTGGACGGTGCCGTACACCATGGCGAGTCCAAGGCCCGTGCCCTGACCAACGGGCTTGGTGGTGAAGAAGGGCTCGAAGACGCGGCGCAGCACGTCGGCCGTCATGCCGTGCCCTGTGTCGGCCACCGCGAGGCGCACCCACGCCCCCGGCGGCACCGTCCCCACGAGATCCGTGGCCACTCCACCCGCTGCGGGTCCGGGCGTGGGGGCCGCACGGGGCGCGTCTCCATTCCGTACATCGTCGCCGATGTCCACGTCGTCGAGCGTGATGCGGAGCGTGCCGCCCGATGGCATGGCATCACGGGCATTCACGGCCAGATTGAGCAGCGCCTGCTCGATCCGGCCGGCATCCGAGCGCACGAGACGGCGACTGCGGCTTTCCACCGTGATGTGCACCGAGGCCGGCACGACGCGCCCCAGCAGTGCCGCCGCGTCGAGCACGATGGGTTCGAGGGGTTGTGGTGCGGTCAGCAGCGGCGTGCGGCGTGAGAAGTCGAGCAGCTGACGCGTCAGTGTGCTCGACCGGCTGGCCGAGGCCTTGATGGTGGCCAGCTCGGCACGCACGGGATGATCGGGCGGCAGTTCCTCGAGGGCCAGATCGGCGCTGCCGACGATCGCCGTCAGCAGATTGTTGAAATCGTGCGCGACGCCGCCGGCCAGTCGGCCCAGCGATTCCATGCGTTCGGCGTGACGCATGCGATCCTGCCGCAGCTCGAGCTGGGACGCCATGGTGTCAAACGACTCGGCCAGTTGCGCGATTTCACCGCGTCGATGTTGCACGCCGGTGCGCGCGGAAAGGTCGCCGGCACCAAGACGGCGCGTGGCGCCAAGGATGGCATTGACGTCACGCAGCACGAAGATGTCGGCGCCGAACCAGGCAATGAGCAGGGCGACGACGGCGGTGCCAAGCAGCAGCGCGAGACGAATCCGGGTGCGCTGGTTGGGCGCCGCAAAGGCGGCATCGGGGGGCACCGCGATTGCGACCCGGGTAAACGTTCCGGGTGCGGAGCTGAGCGCCCGATGTGCCACGAGGCGCTGCACGCCGGTGGTCGTGGCCCGGATGACGGCGCCCTGTTCGGCCACACCGCGCGCGCGATCCGCGGCCATGATGGCGGCCAGCTCCGGCAGTCGCTTGCCCACGCTGGCATGCGCGGGCAGCGCGGCCACGATCAACCCTGTCGAATCCGCGATCGACACGGTGGTACTCTCGGGCAGCTCGGTGTCGCGGGCCAGCGTCTGCAACCAGGAGAGACGCACACCGACCGACAGCACCCCGCGCGCCCGGCCTGTGCTGTCGCGCAGGGCGATGTTGAGCGGTACGAGGGCTTCGCGCGTGCTGTCAGCCGTCAGGTAGGCGCCAAGCACTGTTGAATCGGTGGCCAGCACCTGGGCCATGAGGGGATTGTCGCCGACGTACCGTCCGATGCTCGACGAGTCGCGCCCGCCACAATCCACATGCCCCGTCGAATCGATGCGTGTGGGCGATGCCACCGTGGGTGCGAAGCGCAGGAGACTGCGCAGCTCCGCTTCGCAGGCGGCCCGGTCACCGTACACCAGCGCGGGAACCCGCGACCAGGTGCCCACGATGCGCCGCCCTGAGAGAATGGCCGCATCATTGTCCACCGAGGCATCCGCCAACAACTGCAGCAGCCGCGACTGGATGGCCGCCAGCGCGTCGGCGCGGTCGCGCTGCACCGTCCACAGCGTCATGCCCACCGCGGGCAGGTAGGCCGCCACGACCAGCAGCAGCAACCGGGCCCTCAGGCTCGCAAACAGATGACGCACGTCGAACGGAGTGGTCATGGGCAAGGAAAATGGCGGATGACGGCGTCGTCTGATCCTGACGGCAGAACATGACGCACAACCGGGCCCCACGCCAGCATGTGTCTCGGGTCCGTCGCAATGCCTGGCATCTCGCACGGGGCGGATACGCGACTAGCTTACCGCTGTGGTGCCTGAGGACACAGCCCTCGGCGCCGACCCCTCGCGACCGGAGGATGGCATGTCGTGGTTGGCCCGTTTGCTGGGGCGCAATACTGAGCCCCTGCGCCTGCATGGCGTGGCCGTCGAGCTGCAGAACAGTCGTCCCGACATCGACGACGCCGTGGTGCTCGAGCGGCTCGATGAAGCACTGGGCCTCATTGCGCGCTATGCGCCGGCGCGATTGCGTCACCTGCAACGCGATGTGCGGGGCATTCGCGTGATGCGCTTTCCCACGCGTGGCGCCTATTTCCCGGATGAACGCATCATCCTCACCGAGCTGACCTTTCTCGCGCGTCGCGACATGCCGGCGTCGCCGGTGGCGTCGAGCATTCTGCACGAGAGTGTGCATGCGCGGGTGCATGCCTTTCGCCTGCGGGTGGGCGGGCGCGGCTCGGCGCCGGACGACATGGCGCGTGAGGAGCGCCTGTGCCGACGGGCCGAGTTGGCCTTTGGCCGTACCTTGCCGCCGGACCTCGGTGCACCGGTGGTGGAGCGCGCCATGGCGTCGCTGGCCTTGCAGGACGCGGATGTGGCACCGGTGGTGGATTGGACGCTCGCTGCGGAACGGCAGCGCGCGGTGGACGAAGGGCACACACACTGATGAACGGACAGACGATGACGTGTATGCGATGGACGCGCGCGGGCTGCATGGTGGCATTGGCGATGACCCTGGGCATGCTGCGCGCGGAGCCGACAGGGGCACAGTCGGTCACGCGGGCCGAGGCCCGCGGTGAATTCGACTTCACGGGACCCTCGCCGTGGCCCGGCATTCGCCAGGGGCGCATCCGCGCGCTGCTGCCGGCGGCAATGCAGGCGGCCAATGTGGATGCCTGGGTGACGCTTGTGCGGGAGAACGCCAACGATCCGCTGGCGCTGCACGTGGGCGGCGAGAACGCGGGGGCCCTCAGCGCCATTCTCTTCCTTCGCGAGGGGGCGAGTGTGCGCAGCGTGATCCTCGCCGGATTCGGCGAGGCCATCGCCCTGCGTGAACTCGGTGTGCACGACTCGGTGGTGGTGTACACGGCCGAATCGGGTGGCCCCCTGGGTGGTGTGGCCGAGCGACTCAAGCGGGCCAACGCGCAGCGCATTGCCATCAACAGCGGCAATCTGCCCATGGCCGACGGCCTGAGCGCGTCGCAGAAGGCGGCGCTCGAGCGCGCGCTGGGACCCGAGTTGAGCGCGCGACAGGTGAGCAGCGGAGAACTCGTGAGTCACTGGCTGGCGCGCAAGTTGCCGGCGGAGGTGGCCATCATGCGCCGCGCCGCGGCGCTGACGTCGCAGCTCGAGCACGAGGCCTACGCCATCGTGCAGCCCGGTGTCACGCGCGACAGCGATCTGGCGGTCTTCCTCAAGCGTCGCATGCGCGAACTCGGTGTCACCGACGGCTGGAGTCCGGCGCAGAATCCGAGCGTCAACTCCGGTCCGGATCGCGGACACTCGCACGCCAGTGATCGGGTCATCCAGCACGGCGATGTCATCCAGATCGATTTTGGCATCAAGGTGTGGGGCGTGTGGGGCACGGACATTCAGCGCTTCGCCTACGTGCTCCGGCCCGGCGAGGCCGCGCCACCGGCCGAAGTGCAGCGACGCTGGGACGCGGCGCGCCGTGGCAATCGCGCGGCGTTCGCCGCCATGAAGCCGGGTGTGCCGGGCGCTGCGGTGGACTCCGCGCAGCGCGTGCTCATGACGGCCGACGGGTCCGCATCGGTACCCTGGGGCACCGGGCACTCGGTAGGCTATTGGGCACATGACGTGGGACCGGGACTCAATCGCAGCACGCGGCGCGCGCTCGAACCCGGCATGACCTTCGCGTTCGATGGATTCCACGCCTGGACCCTGCCGGGCGGGCGCGGCGTGTGGGGCGAGGGCAGCAAGACCATTTCCGTGGAGGAGATGGTGGTGATCACGGAAGCCGGCGCCGAGTATCTCGTGCCGCCGCAGGAGGCGCTGATACTCATCCCGGCGTCGCGCGTGATCCAACCGTGACCTGATGCAGACGGCGCAGTGATGGGGCGGTCGCCGAACCGTCACCGGCTGGCGGGATCGTGATACACGGGGTGCAGGTGGCGAATCGTGCCACCGGTGCCCCGTTTGCATCTCACTCTCCTGCACCCGCCCCCATGTCCCGTCGTCTTGCCTTGTCTGTGGCCGCGCTGACGCTGGCCGCCTGTGCACCCGAGTCCACGCCTGTGGGCCCGACCTTCCTCGATACCTCACTCGATGCGCGCGCCAACACGGTGGTGGAAAGCGCGTCCACGGCCGTCGTGCGCAGCACGGCCGACGATGGTCCGGGTACACTGCGGGCCGCCCTGGCGCGAGCCAACGCCTCGACCGATGTGCGGGTCATCCAGTTTGTCGAGGGTCTTGGTACCATTCGGCTGTCGAGCCCCCTCGAGTACCGCGGTACGCAGCCGCTCGCCATTCACGGCGTCGATGCGGTCATCGACGCGGCCGGCAGCGGTGACGATGCGCTGCGCGCCACGGCCACGTCGAGTCTGACCATCACGCAGCTCACGGTGCAGAACGCGGCGCAGGAGGGCATCGAGCTGGCCGTTCCGGCCACGGCGACCGGCGTCGTGCAGTTGGTGTTGGACGGGGTGACGGTGCGGGGCAACAAGGGGCACGGCGTGCTGGTCAACGACCAGCTGGTGCCGGATGTGGTGGATGACATGCCCGATCCGCGCGGCTCCGACGCCAGTGTGGTGGTGCGGGTGCGCCGCACGCGCTTTCTCGACAATGGCTACAGCGTGTCCGATCGTGATGGGCTGCGCGTGAACGAGGGCGGCAACGGCTACCTGCAGTTCATTGCCGACGACATGACGGCCAGCGACAACGCGGCCGACGGCATTGAACTCGACGAGCGCGGCCCCGGCAGCGTGCTGCTGCAGGTCAGCAACTCGCAGATTCTCCGCAACGGCAAGTTCGATCCGGAAGATCTCGATGACGGCTTCGACATCGACGAGCTCAACGAGGGGGATATCGTGGGCCAGCTTCGTGGTGTTGTGGCCAGCGACAATTTCGAGGAGGGGCTCGACTTCAACGAGAACGACGCGGGTGACCTGCGGGTCGATCTCTTCGGCGTGGTGGCCAACAACAACCGCGAGGAAGGCATCGACTACGAGGAGGACGACGACTTCGCCGGCGGTGGTGACCTGATTGCCGTGATGGTGGACGTGACGGCCAATGGCAACGGCGTGGACGGTGGTGACGGCGGACTCAAGATCCGCGAGAAGGGTGCGGGCTCGCTGTCGGTGGACCTCACCCGCGTGCGCGCCGACAGCAACAGGGTGTCCGGCGTGGACATTCGCGAGACCGAGGCCGGCAATCTGCTCGCGCGGCTCGAAACGATCTTCGTGTCGGGCAATGCCGGTCGCGGCGTGCGGGTGCGTCAGGAATCCACGGGCTTCGGTCAGGTGAGCTCGGTCAACATTTTCGGCACCGGCAACACGGGCAACCTCTTCGAGACCAGCGGCGTGAACTGACCGCGGGGCGGGTTGAATCCTGAGGGGGACCACGTAGACTGCACTGTCCGGCAGTTCACCTGTCCCCCTCAATTCGACCGGAGTGTCCATGCTGATCAGTGCCACGCTGGCCCAGGCCCTCAATGCCCAGGTGGGCAATGAATTCGGGGCCAGTCTGCAGTATTACGCCATCGGTGCGCATTTCCACCGTCAGCATCTCGCGCAACTGGCCAAGCTGTTCTTCAAGCAGGCCGACGAGGAGCGTGAGCACGCGCAGAAGATCCTGCACTACATCGTCGAAACCGGCGGTGAGCTGCGCCTGCCCGCGGTGAAGGAGCCCGTGCATACGTTCGCCACCGCCGAGGATGCGCTGCAGGCCGCGCTCAACTGGGAAGTGGAAGTGACGGGGCAGATCAAGGGGCTCATGGATCTGGCGGCCAGTGAAAGCGACTATCTGGCGCAGAACTTCCTGCAGTGGTTCGTGGACGAGCAGCTGGAGGAGGTCACCAAGATGCAGCGCCTGCTGGGTGTGGTGCGCATGGCCGGTGAGCGCAATCTGCTGTCCGTCGAGGCCTACCTCGTGCACGGCGGCGACTGAGCGTCAGCGTCCGGCCAGGCGGATCGCCGAGCCGTCGGTAAATCAGCGGCGGGGAGACTCGAGCTGCTGACGCAGGACCTGTTCGAGCTCGGCGCTGGTGAAGGGTTTGGGCAGGAGCGCACTCACGCCCCGGTGCGTCGCGAGATCCTCGTCGTTGGTGTCCATGTGGCCGGTCATGACGATGACCGGCACGTCGGGCATGCTACCGTGCACGAGGGCGGCCACGTCCCATCCGCTCATGTCCGGCATGGCGAGATCGGTCAGTACGAGCGCGGGGCGTTCGGCCGCCAGGGCCGCGGCCACCTCCGTGGGCGAGGCAAGGGCGCGCACCACAAAGCCGGCCCGTTCGAGCAGGCGGGCGGTGCCGCGCAGCACCGCGGGTTCATCATCCACCACAAACACGACCCGCGCGGCGTCCGGGCGCTGGTCTGCCGTGCGCGGGTCATCGAACAGCGAGCCTTCCGGTGCGACGACAGGATGCGGCGGCGCTGCCGGCGCCGGCAGGGCGGGCAGCAGCACATCCATGCGTGTGCCGATGCCCGGTGTGCTCTGTGCGCGGACCACGCCGCCCAGTGCGGTTACCGTGGCGTGCACCGTGGAGAGGCCGAGGCCCGATCCGCGCTGCGGGCCCTTGGTGGTGTAGAACGGCTCGAAAATGCGCGCGAGTGTGCTGCGATCCATGCCAATGCCGTTGTCGATGACGGTCAGTCGCGCGATCCGCGGCATGCCATCGAGGGGCGTGCCGGCCAACGCGCTGCCCAGCAAGGCGGACGTGGCCAGAGTGGACTGGGCCAGTGAGTCCCCCGGGCCCTCCTGCAACCGCGTCACGCGATCCGGCGTGATTTCATCCACGCGCAGCTGCACCACGCCGCCCTCCGGCATGGCCTGCGCCGCGTTGTTGACCAGGTTGAGCAGCACCTGTTGCAGCTCACTGGCCTCGGCGGCCACGTGCACCGCGCCGTCCAGCTGCACACGGAGGGTCACGTTGGCCGGCAGCAGGGCCGGCAGCAGACGCTCCGACTCTGCAATCAGCGCACCCAGTTCCAGCACGTCGCGCACTCCTTGCGGCGGCCTGGCAAAGGACAGAATGCGGCGGACCAGCACCCGCGCGCGTTCGCTCGTCTGCAGAATGTCCTCGAGCATGGGACGCGGGTCGCCGCCCGCCGCCACCACCCGCTGGGCGTGCTCGGCATCCGCCACGATGGGCTGCAGCAGGTTGTTGAAGTCGTGCGCGATGCCGCCGGTGATGGTGCCGAGGGCCGCGAGACGCTGACGGCGATCGGACTCCAGTTCGGCGGCGCGGCGCGCCACGACCTCGTTGCCGAGTCCCTCGAAGAGGTAGCCCACGGAAAGGGCCAGCAGCAGGTCGATCATGAGCACGCTGCTGGCGCTCACTGTCCACATGAGGCCGGGCGCATCGAGGCCGGCGGTCCATGACAGCCGCCCCGTGGGAATGAGCAGCCCAATGACCAGAAGAATCACGCCGCTGGCGACAATGGCGCGCACGCTGGCGCGCACGCCAAAGAGCACGCTCGTGAGAATGGGAAACCCCAGCAACCAGGGGAAGCCCGCCGCCATGAAGCCGAAGTTCCAGAGGAAGTACACCCCGAGCAGCAGGGGCAGCATGATCACCACACCGGCGCGGACGGTGTAGGGCAGTGACCGGCCCAGCGTGATGCACAGCAGGCCGCTGTAGATGAGCGTGTCGAAGATGACCACGCCCCGCTGGCCGGTGATCCAGGCAATGGACCCGCCCACGGCATAGGCCAGCCCGCCGAAGATGCAGCAGCCAAGCAGCACCGCGGCAAGAATGCGCCGCCGCCAGGCGTCGATGGGGGCGCCCCCCGGCTGCCCGATCCAATCGAGCAGAGCGCGCAGGCGTTGCCTGGCAGGGTCAACCGGTTCGATCCTGGTCATGAACCGAAACCGGCACCACAGCGGAAGGGGCGAACGGCGGTCATCAAGGACATGACGAAGAACGATAGCATCTGGACACCGGAATGGCGGACGCCGCGCAGGCGGTGACGGGCGATCTGCCCCGCAGGGTTGATTGCTCCCGCTGGCGGGGGTTAGTAGCGTTCAGGGATACCTGTCGCGCTGCCCGACGGGATTCCCGGTTGGGACTCCCCGTCGGGATTCCCCGTCGGGATCCGCCCTTTCTTCCCGCCCATGCCATCGACATTCCGCGCCGGTCAGCCGGCTCGTGTGCTGTTTGCGTTTCTGCCGCTGCTGCTTGCCGCTTGTGCGACATCCGGCGGCGCCGGTGTGCGCGCCACGGCCAACGATCCCCGATTCCAGATGGGTGACGCCGCCGCGGTGGCCCGCGCACGCGCGGACAGCCTGCGCTATCCGTACACCAAGGCCGACATCGACTTCATGACGGGCATGATTCACCATCATGCCCAGGCCATCTACATCTCGCGCTGGGCTGAGAGCCATGGCGCCAGTGCGGAAGTGCAGCGCCTGACCGCGCGCATCATCAATGCGCAGGCCGACGAGATCACGCTCATGCAGACCTGGCTCAAGGATCGTCTGCAGCCCGTGCCGGTGGTCGACAGCACGGGGCAGGTCACGATGCCTGGCGGCGGTCATGACGCGCACGCCCACGCCGGCCATGACATGAGCGCCATGGGCGGTGCGATGATGCCCGGCATGCTCACCGATGCGCAGCTCAAGCAGCTCGACGCCGCGCGCGGTGAAGAGTACGACCGGCTCTTCCTCACGTTCATGATTCTGCATCACCGCGGTGCCGTGACCATGGTGAAGCAGCTGTTCACGTCCGATGGCGCCGGCCAGGATGAGACGGTGTTCAAGTTTGCCAACGACGTGGAAGTCGACCAGAGCACCGAGATCAAGCGCATGTTCACGATGATGCTGGCCCGCGGCTGGGTCCCGCCGCAGTAACGCCGCAGTAACGCCGCAGCAACGCCGTTGCGCGCGTCCCGCCCTCTTGCGCGCGCCTCCTCTGCAGTACGCTGGTTCCCACCCTCCAACCTTCACGGGTCCGATGTCCCAGTACACCACCCGCGCCGCACTGACGGCCGCGCTCTTCGCGCTCAGCGCCTGCGCCTCGGGCAAGAAGCCCGACCAGGCGCCGTCGCCGGCCGCCGATCCCCGCAACAACCTGAAGGCCGGGTTGTTCGATGCGGCGGAATACTCGTCGAATCTCAAGGTGCTGGCCAAGGCCGTGTCGCCCAAGGGCTTCCTCGGCATCACCAACTCCGATCTCGCCTTCACGGGCAATTACGTCATCCAGGGCAATTACAACGGCCCGGTGGTGTGGGACATCAGCAATCCGGCCAAGCCGGAACTGGTGGTGGCCTATGAGTGCCCGGCGTCGCAGAACGACGTGTCGGTGTACAAGAACCTCATGTTCATGTCGGCCGAAGCGCTCAACGGCCGCGTCGACTGCAAACCGGGCGGCGCCCCTGGCGCGGTGAGCAAGGAGCGCATGCGTGGCGTGCGCATTTTCGACATCAGCAACATCAAGGAGCCCAAGCTGGTGGCGAACGTGCAGACCTGCCGCGGGTCGCACACGCACACGGTGCTCGAGGATCCCAAGGATCGCGAGAACATCTACATCTACGTCTCGGGCTCGGCCGGCATTCGCCCGAGCACGGAGCTGGCGGGCTGCGCCGGTGATGTGGCGGCGGATGATCCCAACTCGTCGCGCCTGCGCATCGAAATCATCAAGGTGCCGCTGGCCGATCCGAGCAAGGCCGCGGTGGTGGGACGTGCCAACATCTTCGCCGGTCTCAAGGAGCCGCCGCGTCACGGCCTCTCCGATGCCGACAAGGCGGCGCAGGCCCAGCAGCTCGAGAACGCGCGCCGTGCCGGCGGGTTCATTGCGCGCAATCCGCAGAGCGGCGCCGAGATGATGGTGCCCTTCCAGATCGTGCGTCCGCTGCTCGACAGCGTGGCGCGCGCGCGCGGTGCCTCCGCGCCCAATGCGGCAGACAGCGCCGCCGTGCGCCCGCTGCTGCAGCCGGCAGTGAATCGCATGTTCGCCAACGCGCCGGCTGGCGGCAACGCCTCCTCGGGCAGCGTGAGCGAGCGCTCGCAGTGCCATGACATCACCGTGTACCCGGCGCTGGGTCTGGCCGGCGGCGCCTGCGAAGGCCATGGCCTCCTGCTCGACATCAGCAACCCGGCCAACCCGGTGCGTCTCGATGCCGTGGCGGACTCCAACTTCGCCTACTGGCACTCGGCCACGTTCAACAACGATGGCACGGCCATGTTGTTCAGCGATGAGTGGGGCGGTGGCTCGGCGCCCAAGTGCCGCGCGGGCGACAAGATGGAGTGGGGCGCCAACGCGATCTTCGACATCGTCGACAAGAAGCTCCGCTTCCGCAGCTACTACAAGATTCCCACGTACCAGACCTCGAATGAGAACTGCGTGGCCCACAACGGCTCGCTGATTCCGATTCCGGGCCGTGACGTGATGGTGCAGGCCTGGTATCAGGGCGGCATCTCGGTGTTCGACTGGTCGGACCCGGCCAAGCCCTTCGAGATCGCGAGCTTCGACCGCGGCCCGGTGGACAGCACGCGCATGGTGTCGGGCGGTTCGTGGTCGGTGTACTGGTACAACGGCAAGATCGTGAGCTCGGAAATCGCGCGTGGCCTCGATGTGGCCGAGCTGGTGCCGAGCCAGTACGTGACGCAGAACGAAATCGATGCCGCGAACACGGTGAAGTGGGAGCAGCTCAACGCGCAGGGCCAGCCGAAGATCGTGTGGCCGCCCAGCTTCCCGCTGGCCAAGGCCTACACCGATCAGCTCGAGCGCAAGGGCTGCGCGGCGGCTGCGGTGGGCACGCTGCGTTCGCAGATTGCTGCGGCCGAGAAGGCCAACGGCGCGGCGCGCAACACGGCGCTGCAGGCGGCGGTGAGCGCGGCGGAAGGCGCACGCGGCTGCGACGGCAAGAAGGTGGATCTGCTCAAGAAGGCGCTGCAGGATCTGCAGGGCGCGATGATGTAAGCGATGATCCAAGCACCGACGCCCGTCGGTGGTACACGCGCCCCCCGTTTGCTTCGGCTGCGGGGGGCGCGTGCGTTTTGCACCACACGCACGCTGCGCCCACTCATCGCAGCGCTTGGCATGCTCAGCGAGCGCCGCGACCGATCAGCGACTTCGGGTCCACCGTGATCTGTCCGAAGCGCGCAATGAAATGCAGGTGCGGTCCCGTCACGCGGCCGGTGGCACCCACGTCGCCGATACGCTGTCCGCGCGCCACCGTGTCGCCCTCGGCCACGCGTGCGCGACTGAGGTGCAGATAGGCCGTCACCAGTCCTTCGCCGTGATCGACGTAGACCACGTTGCCACCCAGGTAGAAGTGGTCGACGAGGCGCACGACCCCGCGGTTGGCTGCGTACACCGGTGCACCCGTGGCGCCGGCATAGTCGGTGCCCATGTGGCGACTCGTGACGGTGCCATTGAACTGTCGGCCGCTGCCAAAGCCACTGGTAATGCGTGAGGGGCGCGGCGCGCGAAACGCACCGTCGAACAGGCGCGGGGTCTGGTGCGCGGCACGCGATACGGCCGCAGCCCGCGCGGCCTCGGCCGCCTGTCGCGCCGCAAGCGCCGAGTCGGGCTTTGCACCAAAACGCGGCGCCACCTTCAGTCGCTCCAGACGATAGGTGCCGGCATTCGTACGAAGACGCAGGCTGTCCTGCAGCATGGCTCCGCCGCCGCCTTGGCACGCAAGAAAGAGCGTGATGCCCTGTGACGAGTCAATCGGGACCGCGGCGAGTGCGACAACCGAGTCGCCAACACGCCGCAGGTGCAGGCGCTCACCGGCCAGCGTGGCTTGCGCGGCGGTGTCCGGTATGGCCTGCCGTGGCCACGACAGCCGGATGAGTGTGCCGGCCACCGCCGTTTCCGGCGTGACCTGCACGGGGGTGAACTGACAGGCCATGACCGGACGCGGCTGCGCCGACACCGATGCGGGCCGGGCCAGGCCGAATAGCAGCGCACCGACCGGCAGCAGGTGCCGCCACGAGGCAGACAGGGGACCCCTCAGGGCGCGCATTGGGCTGAGCATGTCCCAGCATACCCCCGTGTCGCGCTCAGGGGGCATCAGGATGGGCAAAACGCCTTACGGGCCGAGTCGGCGAATGCCGACTCGGCCCGTTGAGCAAAGAAATCGTGTCAGAATGTTCGGACTGCAATCAGTCGGGCAGGCCGCGTCCGCGCCCCCTCGCCGAATCCGGCGGGTGGCATGGCTGGCCACATTGTGATGCGCGTTACCTATGCATCTGAAGAACGCATCATCCTACCAGAAAGTCACACAATGGTTCCCGTGTGACCAAACGGTGACTATCAGTTCGGCATGTCCTCTGTCCCAGCCCCCGTGTCAGCCCTCGAGTTTCCGGCGGATTCGCCCTGCATCAAGGTGTGCCAGTTGGATATGCAGCAGCGCTGCTATGGCTGCGGGCGAAGCGTGGACGAGATCGCGCGCTGGAGCCGCATGTCGGCCGACGAGCGGCGGGCCGTGAACGCGCGGCTGGGATTTCGAGGACACGGCGCGAATCGCTAGAGCCCGCGAAGCAGCGCCACCAGGCCGCGCTCAAAGCCGTCCGGTCCGGCGTTCGGCGCGCCCAGGCCACAGCGGGCCAGGCTGACATGCCCGTGCAGAAAAGCCAGCAGGGCGTGTGTGGCCAGCGGGTCGGGCGGGGTTCCGGCCATTCCACGTTTCCCGTCGGTTCCCGTCAGCAGGCCCACTTCCGTGGCAATCAGCGCACGCAGCGCCTGGGTGCCGGGGCCCGGAACTGCTTGTGCCGCGAGACAGTCATAGCGACCGGGAAACTGCTCCGCCCACAGCACATAGGCCCAGGCCAGTGCGGCCAGACGGGCAGGCGCTGAGCCGCCGTTCAGGCGATCGAGCGAACGCTGCAGCTGTTCGCAAAGCATATTCGCTGCGCGTTCTGCCAGCTGAAACTTGAGCTCGTCGAACGAGGCCATGTGGCGATAGAGCGAGGCGGCCTTCACTCCGAGGCGGTCGGCAACCGCTCTCACTGTGAGACTCGCAAAACCTTCCTCATCAATGAGTTGCAGCGAAACGTCGCAGAGCGTTTCCGGTTCGATTCGGCGGGGATAGGCCATGACTAACAATGTACGTTTTGAGTCGATTCGCGTCAAATTTCCAAAGAACGGGATAAAACTAACGTGTGTAGCTTTTGAATTCCTCCTCGACACGTAATGCCCGCTGCCCGTTCGCCGCTGAAAGGAGCAGCTCTCTGCCACATCGCTGGAGTGGCCACTCGATGTGACAGCCTGTCCCCATCGCGGGTAGAGCACACGAGTCCACGAAACCCCACCAACTGGTGGCCGTAGGGCTCAGCACACTCAACGACGCCGTTGCGCACCATCGATATGCCACGCCTCCATCTGCCATCCAACACCGACCTCCGCCAGGAAATGCGGCCGCTCATGCGGCCGATGCCTGACGCCGGGCGCGTGGCGCTGGCCAAGGGGCTGAAGCTTCTCGAGCGCTCACGGGCCAGCGGACGCCGGCGGCGCCGGCAGCTGATCATCCGGCGTACGAAGCAGGCGCTGGCGGTTCTGGCGCTCACCGCAGCGGCGACGCTGCTTACGGCCAAGGGACTGCATGAGGTCCGCAATCCGGCCCTCCGGGTGATGTATGGTCTGGCCCATACGCGCTGACCGCAGCAGCTGAATCGGACCAGACGGGCAATTGACCGGCCCGCTCCGGCGTGAAATTGTTTGGGGTGGCGTGTCCCGTGGACTCAGTCTCACTGACCTGGTCCCGTGGGCGGGCCACCCTTTTTGCCTCCCACGCCGGATGACCCATGGGTCCTGAGGGCTCGGCAGTCCTCGACTGGTACTCCACCCTGCAGCACGTCGACGTCGGCGTGGTCGTGCAGGACCTCTCCCATCGCATCGTCTTTGCCAACGCCAAGGCTGCCAGCATGCTCGGGGTGCCGACCCCCGAGTTCGAGGCGCGCCGCGTCAACGATGAACTCTGGGACGTCATCGATGTGAATGGGACACCCGTTGGCCCGGATGAACATCCCGGACCAACGGCCCTGCGCACGGGACAGGCGGTGCGCGACCGCATTCTTGGCGTGCGGCGCGGCGACGGCAGCGATCGGGTCTGGATCCAGGTCTCTGCGATCCCTGAGCGCGATGCAGCCGGACAGGTCCAGCGCGTGCACATCACCTTCAGTGATGTGAGTGCCACGCAGCAGGCCTTTCTGGTGCAGGAGGCGGAGTATCAGGCGGTCATCCGCTCGATGTCCGAAGGCGTGGTGGTGCACGAAATGGACGGACGCATTCGTTCCGCCAACCCCGCAGCTGAGCGGGTGCTCGGACTCACGCTCGACGAAATGACAGGGCGCACGCCCATGTCGCCGGGCTGGCAGCTCACTGACGAAGACGGCGTGCCGGTGGATCCGGGCACGGTGCCGAGCGAAGTGACCGCGCGCACCGGCCTGCCAACGCAGCGGGTGCTCGGGGTGCGCCGCGGCAACGGAGAACGCGCGTGGCTGGAGGTGCGCGCCGACCCCCTCCGTCAGCTGGGCACGGAGGCGCTGCAGGGCGTGGTGGCCACATTTGCCGACATCAGTGCCGAGCGTGAGGCCATCCTGGCGCTGCAGCAGTCGCGTCAGCAGATCCAGCGTGTGCTCGATGCGGTGCCGGGCGTCGTCTACCAGTATCTCGCCGACGGCTCATCCATGGGGCGCATGACCTTCGTGGCCGGTCAGGCACAGGAACTCTTCGGCGTAGACGCTGCGGACTTGGTGGGATCGCTGCAGCGCATGCCGGCCCTGTTTGATGACGACGGGTTCCCCAGACTGCAGCGGGCCATTCGTCATGCCGTGGACACCCGCAGTTCCGTGGACATCGAATGCCGGGCGCAGCACCCGGTGCACGGTGAGCAGTGGATCCGCATTTATGGTGTGCCCACGGAAACCTCTGACGGCCTGCTCTTCACCGGCGTGATGCTGGATGTCACGGCGCAGCATCGACTGGCCGACGCGCTGCGCCGCACCCAGCGACGTGAGGCCATGGCGGACATGGCCGGCGGGATTGCCCACAACTTCAACAACATGCTCGCCGTCATCCTGCCCAACATTCAGTTGGCGCGGGACGAGGTGCAGGGCGACGCAGTGGCGCATCTCGATGACGCCGAGCGGGCCGCGCTCAATGCGGCCGATCTCGTTCGTCGCATGCTGGCGCTCGGTCGGGCCGAGCAGGCGGATGCCCACACCACCGTCGATCTCGCGGCCATTGCCCGCGAAGCGCTGCACATCTGCCGGCAGACCTTCGATCGTGGTATCGCGCTGGACGACGACATCCGCGTGGAGCAGGCGCCGGTGCTTGGTTCCGTGAGCACGGTGCAGCAGCTGGTGCTCAATCTCCTGCTCAATGCGCGCGACGCCGTGCAGGGCGTACGCTCACCGGCTTTGCATCTTTCGCTGCGGGCGCTGGATGAGACACAGGTGCAGCTCAGTGTGCGTGACAACGGCGTGGGCATGAGTGACGAGGTGCTGCGCCGGATCGGCGAGCCCTTCTTCACCACGAAGGCGCCGGGTCGCGGCACGGGCCTTGGTCTGGCCTCGGTGCTGCATGCCATCGGAGAGGCGGGCGGTACCTGGCGTGTGGAGTCTGCGCCGGGTGCCGGCACCACGTTTCATATCGTGTTGCCGCGACAGGCCTCCATGTCCGCCACGCCGGATGCGAGCGCCGGCAGCAAGCCCGGCACTCTCGAGGGCACCGTGCTGGTGGTGGACGACGAACCCATGGTGCGTACGGCGCTGGCACGTCAGCTCACACACTGCGGGCTGCGCGCGGTGCTGGCCACGGGCGGCGCCGACGCGCTCGCGCAACTGCGCGCCGGCATCGACAACCTGCGTGTGATCATGCTCGATCTGTCCATGCCCGGCATGTCCGGTATGGATGCGCTGCCGCAGCTTCGCGCGCTGGCCCCACATGTTCCGGTGGTGGTGATGTCGGGTCACGTGCCGCCCGACGCCACCCTCGACGGTGCATCGGCCGTGCTGCAGAAGCCCATGGGGCGCAAGGAACTGCATGACACCCTGCTGGCGGTGCTGAACACGGCCTGACGCGCGCCCACCGGTGTGGTCGTTCAGCTCGTGGGTTGCACGTGTGACGGGTCCATGTAGAACGGCTCCCACTGATGGCCGTCGGGATCGAGGAAGCTGTGCTGATACATGAACCCGTGATCCTGCGGGGGCATGGCCGCCTGTCCGCCATTTGCCAGCGCGGTTTTCACCATGGCATCCACGGCGTCACGGCTCTCGAGCTCGAGGGCAATGAGTGACTCGAGGTGCGTGCGCGTATCCACCGGGGTGCGCGTGGTGAACGTGCGAAAGAACTCGGTCTTGAGCAGCATGACGCAGGCCTGCTCATTGACCACCATGCAGGCGGCGTTGTGGTCGGTGAACTGCGGATTGAAGCTGAAACCCAGGGCCGCGAAAAACTGTTTGGCGCGTTCGACGTCGGCGACGGCGAGATTGGGAAAGATCATGCGGGGCACAGCGCACACTCCGGCGAAAGGGGATGAGAGAGAGGCACCGGAGCGTTGGACGTCAGGACCCGCGCCAAATCATCGGATTGTCGGACGCGAGTCGGCCGCCGCCACGTCGGGCTCCAGGGTGGCGTCGATGCGCAGGGGCAGGCGGAAGCGCGGAAAGAGTGTTTCGGTGTCGAGGAAGTAGGTGAGGCCGCTGATGCGGTCGCCGTCCAGATCGAGAACGACCAGCGCCCAGGGATCGGCGCCCCCGTGCTTGTACTGGGCAAACGCCACCTGGCCGCAGGCCTCGACGGGACGCAGCACCGAGCTGCGGCAGCCAATGCCGCGTCCGAGCATCCAGTCGCCAACGGTGGACGGCCCCTGCAGCCAGAGCTCGATGGGCGGCATGCACAGCGTGACGTCATCCCGCAGCAGCTGGATGAGGCGCGGGATGTCGTAGGCCTCGAAGGCGTCCACGAACTGCTGCACCAGCGTGTGCTGCGCCGTGGACAACGAGGGACCGACCCGTTCGTGCTGCCCGGCCGCAGACAGCGCCGCGATGCGATCAAGCGTGGCATCGGCGCGGCGCTCCGCCAGCGTGGCACGCGCGCGCTGCACGGCACTGTTCACTGCGGCCACCGTCATGTCGAGACAGTCCGCCACCTCGGCGGCCGACCAGTTGAGCACCTGCATGAGCAGCAGTGCGGCCCGCTGGCGCGGCGGCAGGTGCTGCAGCGCGGCCACGAAAGCGAGACGGATGCCCTCGCGCTGCACGGCCTGCTCGTGGGGGTCGTCATCGGCGGCAATGGCCGACAGGTCCGGCACAGGTTCGAGCCAGTGTGTGCGTTCGCGCGTGCGCAGCTCATCAGCGGTCGTTCCGGCCGGTCCCATGTCGATGGGCCGGTAGCGGGGCGAGCGGCCGCTCAGCGCGTCGAGGCAGACATTGGTGGCAATGCGATGCAGCCAGGTGGACACGGCGGCCCGTCCGTCGAAGGCTTCCCGCGCCTTCCAGGCCCGGAGCAGCGTCTCCTGCACGGCATCCTCGGCATCGGTGAGGGAGCCCAGCATGCGGTAGCAGTGCGCCGTGAGACGCGGGCGATGCGCTTCGAGATCGGGAGCCATTGGCGGCAGACTGACGGCAGACGGTGGGCGGGCCAAACCGAACCCGGTCGGCGACTTGACACTTTCGTGCGAATCGGCGAGTAAAGCTGTCGTGGATAACGTTACGCACGCGCTGGCCGGATTGCTGCTGGCCGACGCCACCACGACGTGGGTGTCATCACGTCAGCGAAGCCCGGCGTCGGGTGAGCTGCCACGCCGGTTTGCCGGTGTGGCGGCGATCCTTGGCGTCGTGGCGGCCGAACTGCCTGACAGCGATCTCGTCTACTCCGGCTCCGCGCTGGGCATGGGCAAGCTGGGCTACCTGCTGCATCACCGTGGCCACACGCACACCATCGTGTGGGCGGTGGCGGGTGCGTTGCTGCTCTGGCTGGTGGCGCGGTGGTGGCTGACACGTGGGGCCAGTGAGGACGAGCGCAGGTGGCTGTCGGGCGAGGGATCGCGATCTCTGCTGCTGTTGGCGCTGCTCGGCACGCTCTCGCACATCCTGCTGGACTGGACCAACAGTTACGGGGTGCATCCGTTCTGGCCGCTCGACAATCGCTGGTACTACGGCGACGCGGTCTTCATTGTGGAGCCCTGGCTCTGGGTGGTGGCCATTCCGGCGGTGATGTTCACCCGCCGCAGCCGCTGGGCCCCGGTGCTGCTCGCTGTGTTGCTGTTCGTCATTCTGGCGGCGAGCTGGGGGCTCAATCAGGTGGTGCGGCCAGTCGCCGTGCTGCTCACCGTGTTCGCCGCGCTGTGGCTGTTGCTGCAGCGCGGCTGGTCTCCCAAGGTCCGTGTGACGAGTGGGATCACGGCCTGGGTGGCGGTCACGCTGCTGTTCACACTGGCCTCCAGCAAAGCCGAGGCTCTGGTGCGTGCCGGCGCCTCGGTGGATGGCCCGGACACGGTGCGGGATGTGATTCTCAATCCTGCGCCCGGTGATCCGACCTGCTGGGCCGGGATAGCCGTCACGAATGATGGGCAGTTTCACCGCCTGACCACGGTGCTGGTGGCCCCATGGACCTGGTCGGGTCGCACACTGGCGTCATGCGCCAGCAACTACCCGGTGACGAGTCGACTGGGCGGTGACGTGCTCAAGGCGCTGCCGGAGGCCACGACTGTCATCCCGTTTGCCAACACGGCAGCCGTGCAGTGGCGTACGAGTTGGCTCAAGCCGATGAGCGAACTGCTCGGTCTGGCCATGGAGCACTGCGAGTTTGCCGCCGCGCTGCGCTTCATGCGGGCGCCTGCGTGGCGCGAGTTTGGCAACGGCACGGTCGTGCTCAGTGATGTGCGTTTCGGAGTGGGTGGCGGGTTTGCGGAACTGGCCATACCGTTCTCCCCCGTGCGACGCTGTTCGCTGACCGATGCCTGGATTCCGGAGTGGAAGGCGCCGGTGCTGTAATTGCGGGATCACCCTGCCAGCCTGCGGTCAATGTCCTGGAAGCGCACCACCGCCGTATTCCTCACCAGCCAGACGCTGTCGCTGTTCGGTACGGCCCTGGTGCAGTACGCCCTCATGTGGCACGTCACGCTCACCACCAAGTCGGGCGTGCTCATGACCGTGTACATCCTCTGCGGATTTGTGCCGGCGTTTCTCGTGTCGCCCTTTGCCGGTGTCTGGGCGGATCGTCTCGATCGCAAGCGGCTGCTCATGCTGTCCGACGGCAGCATTGCCCTGGTGACGCTGCTGCTGGCATTGGTGCTGCAGACCGGTGGTCAGTCTCTCACGCTCATCATGATCACGGCGGCAGTGCGCGCCGTGGGACAGGCCATTCAGATGCCGGCGGTGGGCGCCTTTCTGCCGCAGTTCGTGCCGGCCGATCAGCTCACGCGCGTGAATGGCATTTCCAGCACCATTCAGTCGGCCACGTTCTTCGGCGCCCCGGTGCTGGCGGGCTTCCTGATGTCGGTGTGGCCGCTGCAGTGGGTGTTTCTGCTGGACGTGGGCACGGCGGCGGTGGCGATTGCGCTGCTGGCGTTCTTCGTGCACGTGCCGCCGCACGAGCGCGCGGCCGGGCCGGTGACCGTGTCGTATTTCGACGACCTGCGCGCGGGCTTTTCGTACATCCGCGGCCACGCGTTCTTCATGGCCTACTTCCTGTTCGTCGGGGTGCTGCTGGTGCTCGTTGCGCCGGCGGCCTTTCTCACGCCGCTGCAGGTCACCCGCAGTTTCGGCTCGGAAGTGTGGCGGCTCACGGCCATCGAGATGGTGTTTTCGGTGGGCATGATGATCGGCGGTGCCATCATCTCTTCGTGGGGCGGCTTCGCCAATCGCGTGCACACCATGTTTCTGGCCACGGCCATCATGGGCGGCTGCACCGTGCTGCTGGGTCTCATGCCCAGCTTCTGGGTGTATCTGGTGCCCATGGGGGTGTTCGGTGTGGCCCTCCCGTTCTACAACACGGCCGCCATGGTGCTGGTGCAGGAGCAGTCGGAACCCGACATGCTGGGCCGCGTGATGGGCGTGTTCAGCATGCTGCAGTCTTCCATGATGCCGCTGGGCATGCTGCTCTTTGGTCCACTCGCCGAAGTGCTGCGCATCGAGTGGCTGCTGGTGGGCACCGGGGCCGCCATTCTCGCGCAGCTGCTGTGGGTGTCCCGCAATCACACGCTGGTGCAGGGTGGGTTGCCAAAGCCAGCGGCCGGCGCGGTGGAGACCGTGCCGGCCGCCGGTTGAGCATGGGGCGAAAAGCCCACACCGAAAGCAGAGCTCTCCGGGGATGTAGCGGATGACGCGGATTGGGCGGAAACCACTACATCCTCGGAAGATCCGAAACCGGAACCAACGGAGACGCAGACCATGTACGGACTGATGGGCAAGATGATCGCCAAGCCGGGGCAGCGTGACGCACTGCTCGCGCTGATGCTCGAGGCGTCAACGGATATGCCGGGCTGCCGCAGCTATGTGGTGGGTCGTGACATCGAAAACGCCGACGCCATCTGGGTGACCGAGGTCTGGGCCAGCAAGGCCCATCACGCCGCCTCGCTGCAGATTCCCGAAGTGCGCGCCGTGATCCAGCGCGCCATGCCGCTCATTGCCGGCTTCGGCGAGCGTTTCGAGATGGAGCCCGTTGGCGGCGTGGGTCTGCGCGACTCGGACTAATGGCCGCGCCTACTGTCGGCACGAGGGAGCAACGCGCAGGCTGCCATCACGCGGCATGCTGGTGACGGTGAGCTGCTGCACACGCGCCGGCACGGTTGGCGCCAGCGTGATGCCCACGCGCAGGGCGCCAGTCGCGCAGCGCAGCTTCCAGACGCCACGCAGCGCATTCTCGGCCAGGATCTCGCCCTCGGGCTCGCACTGACCGCCCGCGGCGTCCACCAGTCGCGCAATCTGCGCGGCACGCCGCGGAGCGCTTTCGTCGCGATAGAGATTCATGGCCGCGATGCTGTCGGCCAGCGCGGCATCCCAGCGCTGCACGAGTCGTGTGACCTGCTGCTGCATGGCCGTCAGCACGGGCGCCGGTTGTACCACGCGCGGCTCGAGCGCTCCGGCACGCTGCAGCACCTCGAGCGCCTGATCGATGGGCGCGCCCCAGCCGGTGTAGGTGAGATTGCCCAGCGCAATGATGCCCACGCCGTGTTCGGGCAACCAGCGCATCTGTGAACCGTAGCCGGGCAGTCCACCCGAATGCGCCACGATGTGACTGAAAAGACAGTTCTGCGACACGCGCAAGCCATAGGCGTAGCCCCCGCTGTTCAGGGACAATGTGCCATTGGCGTAGGACGCGCTGGCCGCTGCGCTGCGCCACACCTGCTGCATCTCGCGCAGCGAGGACCGCTTGAGGACGGGCGATTCACTGCCGTCGCGCGGCGGCCAGGCGCCCAGCATGAGGGCCACCCAGCGCGAGAGATCGGCACTGGAGGTGAGCATGCCTCCCATGGCCCCGAAGGATCCATCGGGCAGCGCCGGTTCCTCCAGCCACTGGCCGTCCTGCAGGCGATAGCCGCGCGCGCGACGCGAATCCGGCACCTCGGCTGATTCCATGGTGGTGGAGGTCATGCCGAGCGGCTGCAGAATGTGTTCGCGCAGATAGCGGGCGTAGGGCTTGCCGCTCACATTGACGACGATGCGGCCGAGGATGGCGAAGCCGAAGTTGCTGTACTCGTAGGCCACGCCCGGCACATTCGAGAAGGGAATGCCTGCGCGCATCATGCGCGAGAGATCGGCCTCGCTGGCGGAGAGCTGCTGGTCACCCCAGGGATTGTCTTCCGGAAATCCCGCGGCGTGAGTGAGCAGATGCCGCACGGTGATGCGTGGCGCATCGCTGGTGGGATACTGGAGCATGCGCAGCTCGGGCACATAACGCTCGGCCGGATCGTCGAGCGCCAGCTTGCCGGCATCACGCAGCTGCAGGATGGCGAGCGCGGTGAAGCTCTTGGTCATGCTGGCAATGCGGAACACCGTGCTGGTGTCCACGGCGGCATTGCGCGGCACATCACGCAGACCGTGCGCCGCCACATGCAGCAGTTGGCCGTCGACCACGACACCATAGGCGATGCCGGGCACGCGACTCTGCGCCATGAAGCGACGCATGACGCTGTCCACGGCTGGCATGGCGCGGCGCAGTGTGGCGAGCCGATTGGGGTCGCGAAAGGCGGCCGGCGGAGCCACGCTGGATTGGGCGGCCAGAGGGGATGCCGTCGCCACGACGGACAGCGTCAGGGACAGGCCGAGGGCCCGGAGAGACGCGCGGGCTTCGGAGCGGGGAATGGGCATGTCTGGGATCTGCGGGCTGCCGCGCAATCCCGCAAGAATCGGAGCGCCGCCCGGGCCGGTGCCGCATTGGTTTGAGTGCAGGTTCCCTGCACATTTCCCGAGGCCCCATGTCCAACCCGACCGTATCCTCCGCCCCCGTATCCGATCCGTCACCCGAGTTGGTGGCCCGCATGGAACGGGTGGCCGCCTACATCGCCGCGCACGCGGACGAGTCGCTGCCTCTTTCACGACTGGCCCGTGAGGCGGCCATGAGTCCGTCGCACTTCCAGCGCGAGTTCGTGCGCGTGATGGGGGTGAGTCCCAAGGCCTACCAGTCGGCTCAGCGGCTGACGGACTTCAAGGCCAGGCTGCGTGAGGGGCATTCGGTGCTCGACGCCACTTTCGAGGCGGGTTACGGCAGCACCAGCCGCGTCTATGAGCAGGTGACGGGCGGACTGGGCATGACGCCGCAGGCCTATCGCGCGGGTGGCGCGGGTGAGGTCATCACCTACGCCGTGCGGGATACGGCGTTTGGCGCGCTGCTCATGGCGGCCACGGCGCGCGGCGTGTGCCAGGTGGAGTTCGGCGACGACGCCAATGCGCTCGTGGCTCGCCTGACGGCACAGTTCCCGCGCGCGGAACTGGTGCCGGCCTCGGAGGCCGCGCGCGAACCGCTCGATGCCTGGATGGACGCGCTGCAGGCGCACGTGTTGGAGCGCGCGCCCAGTCCGGCATTGCCACTCGATCTGCGCGGCACGGCGTTTCAGATCAAGGTGTGGCGCTTCCTGCTGAGTGTGAAGCCGGGGCGCGTGGTGAGCTATGGCGAGATCGCCGAGGGTATCGGTCATCCGGACGCGGTGCGCGCGGTGGGCAGTGCCTGTGGTGCCAACCGGATTGCGGTGCTGGTGCCGTGTCACCGCGCGCTGCGGGCGGATGGGGGGTTGGGGGGATACCGATGGGGGGTGGAGAGAAAGCGTGTGCTTCTGGAAAACGAACGAACTGCGTAAGGTGGAGAACGAACGAACGGCGTAAGGTGGACCGCGTAAGGTGAGGGGCGGGAAGGAACAGCAGGCGAGACGGCGGAAGGTGAGGGGCGGGAAGGAACAGCAGGCGAGACGGCGGAAGGTGAGGGGCGGGAAGGAACAGCACCCGAGACGGCGGGAGCTGAACTAGCGGGAGCGGCGGGATGGTACCGTATACAAGAATGCCGTGTACTGCATCTCCTCCCAGGTCTGGTCGCCCCAGCGCACATCCTTCGTGGCGTCGGGATTGTGCTTGTTCGATGCGGAGTTGTCGTACCACGCGGTGCTCACCAGTTTCGCGCCGGGCGGAATGGTGAGCGGCTCCTTGAAGAAATAGTACGTCTGCCAATTGAAGTCGTAGCGCGGGATGTCGAGCACCGGGCGTGTGCTGCCGTCGGGCATGCGCAGCTCGTACTTCCAGCGTGTGCCACGCAGGTGGGTGTGCGGCAGGAGGCCGTGAATCTGCACAGTATCCGTGGGCTCGAGTTCCGTGCGAACCGGCACATCCTTCGCGCCGGCGGGCAGGGTGAACTGGCCATTGATGAACGCGCTCATGCGCATCTCCTCGCGCGGCGGTGTCTTGGCAAAGCGGAAACCGATCTTCGTGCGATCACTCATCTCGTGACCGTGCGCGGTGTAGTGCATCTGGAACGTGATCACCGTGCCGGCACGCAGCCGGATGGCGGTGCCCTCCGGCATGTACATCGTGTTGGTGCCGGGCGCGGTGCCACCAATGAGCTGACCCAGCTGGCGTGGCGGGGGATGCTTGTCGCCCGGCTGGCGCGGCGGATCAGGCGGCGTCTCGTACTCGGCCTTGTTCTCGAACAGTGGCCGCGGTCTGGCCGCAGGAGAAGCAGCGGGGCGTGCGGGCGCAGAACCCGCCGTGTTCACCGCAGGTGCCGAGGGCGCGGGCACCTTGGCGTACACCAGCACATGATGCACGACCTCACGGGCGCCGGGCATGAACTCGATGGCGGTCACCCACTTGTCTTCGGTGAAGCCCGTGGGAATCTCGAAGTACTGATAGTCCACCGTGCCGCTGGCCGGCACCGTGAACGACTCGGCCATCTCCACCACGGCATCAGGGCTGCCCAGCTCCCAGCCCGTGGCAAAGCTGGGGCGCGGCGGCAACTGCTTGAGATTGCCCGGGCGCGCACCGCCCTTGGCCCAGCGCGCAATGACCGACTTTTCGAGCTCGGTCAGACGCCGGTCGTTGCTGAACACGTCGCGCGGCCCGTCTGCATGCCAGGGGGGCATGTAGCCGTCCGCCACGGCGCTGGCCACATCCTCCACGTTGGCGCGCACACTGTCGTAATCGAGCAACGAGAAGGGGCCGAGTCCCCCCGGCCGGTGACAGGACACGCAGTTGCGGTACAGAATGGGTGCCACGTCTTTCGCGAACGTGGGCACCGCATCCTGTGCGACCAGCGGCGGCGTGGCGCGCGAGACTTGTGTGGCAAACAGCGCGGTGGCCACAGCCACCAGCGACACGGACACGGGAGAGGCGGACCGCATGCGGGCTCCGGGAGGGGATGCCCACGAAGCTACCGCGCAGGCTGTCGGTCCGCACGCTCAACCGTTTGCCGGGTAGATTCCTCGTCGTATCGAGCGGCGCTTCACGCATGTCACCAGCGCCTGACTACACTTGCCCCGAGGTTGCCATGGCCCTCTTTCCTGCCCGTTGTCTGAAGATGCTGACCAGTGTGGCCGCTCTGTTCACGGCTGCGCTCACGCTCACGCCCGCTGCAGTCGTGGCCCAGCCATCGCTGGTGATCATCGTGCGGCACGGCGAGAAGCAGCCCACACCCGCCAATGATCCCTCGCTCAGCGAAGCCGGGGTGGCCCGCGCCCACGCGCTCGACAGCGCGCTCGCGCATCTCTCGCCCAGCACGATCGTGGTGTCGGCCACCAAGCGCACACCGGAGACGGCCGCGGTGGTGGCCAAGCGTGTGGGCGTCACGCCCACGGTCATCCCGCTGCAGGGGCCGCACGTGAAGAACGTGGCCGATGCGGTCATGAAGGCCAGTGGCGTGGTGCTCGTGGTCGGGCACTCCAACACCGTGCCGGCCATCGTCAATGCCCTGGGCGGACCCAAGCTGCCCGACATCTGTGACGCGAGCTACGCGACCATGTTCACGGTCGTGCCGGCCCGCGACGGCAAGCCCGCGCAGGTGCTGCGCTCGAGCTATGGCAAGGCCGACGCCGTGGGCGCCGACCAGTGCCCGGGCATGACCGCGCGCTGAGTCGAACAAGGCAGCCATCGGTCCCGGGCCGGCCGTCAGTCACGGCGGCCCACCGGCCGTTGGTCCGCGTGCAGCGGCAGTCGGTCACGAGGCGCTGGTAGCGCCGGCGCGGCGGCGGAGAATTGGGCGACCCTGGAGTCTCCCCGTTCTCCCGCCGTTCGCGCATGACCACGTCAGGCCCCTCCGCATCCCACGAGCAGCACGAGCCTGACGACGCGTCATCGGACATGGCGCGCGTGCGGGCGGCCCTTGCCGGTCGCTACAACGTGCGTGCGGTGCTCGGCGAAGGCGGCATGGGCACCGTGTATCTCGGGCACGACGACACCCTGCAGCGTGATGTGGCCATCAAGGTCATTCGCGCCGATCATCTGGGCGGGCGCGCCGCGCGCGAGCGATTCCTGCAGGAGGCGCGGGTGGTGGCCGCGCTGCGGCATCCCAACATCGTGTCGGTGTTTGCCGCCGGTGAAGCCGAAGGCATTCTCTGGTTCGCCATGGAGTATGTGGATGGCGAATCGCTGCGCGAGCTGATCACCCGCACGGGCCCGGTGCCGGTGGCGCGGGCGCTCGACATGGTGAGTGATCTCGCCGGCGCGCTCGAAGCGGCGCATCGCCGCGACGTCGTGCACCGCGATGTGAAGCCCGAGAACATTCTCGTGGAGCGCGAGACGGGACGCGTGCTGCTGGCCGACTTCGGCGTGGCGCGCGCGCTCGCGCAGCCCAGTCAGCACACCGGCACCGGCTTCATCGTGGGTTCGCCACGGTACATGAGCCCCGAGCAGATCGACGGCGTGGGCACACTCGACGGGCGCAGTGATCTCTATTCGCTGGCGCTCGTGGGCTACGAGCTCGTGACCGGCAAACCCGTGGTGAAGGCCGCGCATCCGGCAGCCATGCTGGTGGAGCAACTCACGACCGCCGCGCCGCCCCTGCGTGATGCCCTGTTGGCGGATGGGCCCACGCCTGATCCCGACGCAGGTCAGGCTGCACTGGCCGATGCCTATGCCGACGCCATTGACGGGGCATTGGCCAAGGAGGTGCATGCCCGATGGCCGGACGCCCGCAGCATGCGCAAGGTGCTGCAGCGCGCCGTGGATTCACGCGAGTTCGACAGCATGGGTGGTAGTGACAGCGGCAGTGATCCGGTGAGTCAGCGGCTCCGTGGCATGCGTCGTGATGACATGCACCGACGCCGCACCCGCACACGGCAGCTGCTGGCGGCGCTTGTCGTGGCCGTGCTCTGCACCACCGGCGCCGCCATGTGGTGGCGCAGTGCCTCGCCACCGGCGCGTGGCCTGCTGGTGCTGCCCTTCGACGTGCCCTCCGGACAAGCCGATCTCGCCTGGTTGCGCGAGGGTGCGGTCAACATGCTCACACTCTCGCTCAGCCAGTGGCGGGATCTCGAGGTCACCGACTACGAGCGCACGCTCGACGTGCTGGCCGAGCGTCAGTTGAGCGAAGTGCGCGTGAGTCTGTCGCAGGCACAGGACCTCGCCGCTGCCGTGCATGCCGGTGCCTTTGTACTGGGTCAGATCTCACCCGTTGGAGATTCGCTGGTGGTGGTCGCGCGGCACTACGCCGGGCGCCAGAGTACGCCGCGCACGGCACAGGTCACGCTCGCGCGTGGCGACGATCCGCGTCGTGCCTTCGATCAACTCGCCACCTCACTGCTCGATTTGCCCAGTGGGGCCACGCCCGTCTCCCTCACGGCGGCCACCACCACCAATCTGGCGGCCTATCGTCGCTATCTCGATGGATTGCGTGCGCTGAACCGCTGGGAGCTGCTGCGAGCCGACTCGGCGTTCAGCGACGCGGTGAAGCTCGACAGCACCTTCGCCCTCGCGTGGTACAAGCGCGGGATCACGCGCGGCTGGAACGGCCTCACCGATTCCACACCGTCCAGCGCCGAGATTGCGGTGCGCTACGCCGCGCGACTGCCACCGCGCGACCGCCACCTCGTGGAGGCGCATCGCTGGTTGTGGAACGCACTCACCGGCCGCGAGCAGTCGCAGAAGGACAGTGATTTCCGCGCGGCCATTGCCGCCTACAGCGAGGCCGTGGCCCTCGATTCCACCTCCGCCGATGCGTGGTATGGTCTCGCCGACGGTCAATGGCACTACGGCACACAGAACGCGTCAGGCTTTGCCTCGCTCATGACAAGCGCCAAGATGGGTTTCGAACGCGCGCTGCAGCTCGACCCATCGTTTCATCTTGCCTATTCCCATCTGGTCGAACTGCACCGACAATTCGCGCAGCGTGCGACACGGTGGTACATGGTGGATGGACGAGTGCTCGCGGACAGCCAGCTCCCCGACACGACGCGGCGCAGCGCGGCGCAACAGGCCAGTGCCCGGCAGCAGCTCAGCGTGGCCACACAATGGCGCAATGTCGATCCGCATGCGCTGCATGCATGGGCCGCAGTGGGCGAGGCGCTTGCCATGGTCGGGCGACCCGACTCAGCGGCCCTGGTCATGCGCGAGGCCGCGCGGCAACTGGGCGTGCCCGCGTCGGAGGGCATCGCGCTGCGGGCCAGTTTCTTCGACTTCCTGTCCGTGTCGCCATCGCGGAGCAGCGACAGTGCGCGTGCGCACCTCCAGGCCAGCCTGTCGCAGGGGATGTCGTGGTCAGCTGGAGCTCGTGGCAACAAGCACTGGGTCATGGGCATCGCGGCGTCGTCGGCAGCGGGCCTTGGCGACAGCGAGTTGCTGGCGCGCATCATGGACGCATGGCGCGGCGACCTGAAGAAGCCGGCCACACTCATGGACACGCTGCTGCCGTGGTGGCACACCCTACTCCGCGCCGGCATGGGCGAGCCGATCGACGCGGCACGGCGGCGGTGGCTGACACAGGTCACAAGACAGATTGCGTCATACCGGCAAATCGAGAATCAACTGTATCAGGGGCCGGCGCTGGCGGCCTATCTGCTCACGCAGGACACGGTGCACGCCGCGCTGCTGCTCAGGAGCCAGCCCGATACCACAGCCTACCCCGAGGTTCGGGCGGCCATGGCGCTGCAGCGTGGTGACACGGCCACCGCGCGCAGAATCCGGCGCAACTTCAGCGATGTATCTCGGGTGCGGTACAGCAATTTCGGCCTCGCCGGCCTGCGCACCCTGCAGCGGGTGGAGGTTCTGCTGGCGCTTGGCGAACCCGGTGAGGCGCTGGCGCACTGGCAGGTGATGGACCCCCGGGCGTTCAACATGGGGACCGTGGAGCCCGGTCTGGCCATGTATGTCCGCTCGCTGCTGCGCCGCGCCGAGCTCGAGGAGCGGCTGGGCCAGCGCGAGGCCGCGGCCGCCAGTCGGCGTCTGCTGCTCCAATACTGGTCGGCCGACGATCCCCTCACGACCGCCACCCGTCGCGCCGCACGCATGGCCCTCGACGCGGCGCGCTGACCCTCCGGTGACGGCGCCGGCGAGGGCGCTAGATTGCAGGCATGGAGCCCAGCCTGCTGCCCGTTGGCATCGTCACCGTTTCGGACCGCGCCACGTCGGGCGTGTACGAGGACCTGTCAGGTCCCGCCATTCGCGAGGTGTTCACGCAATGGCTGGCGACGCCGTGGCGCGCCGAGTATCGCCTGGTGCCCGATGAGCAGCCGCGCATCGAGGCCGCATTGGTGGAGTTGGCCGATGTGCAGCGCTGTCCAATCATCGTGACCACCGGTGGCACCGGCCCGGCGCCGCGTGATGTAACGCCCGAAGCCACAGTGGCCGTGTGTGATCGCGTGTTGCCGGGCTTTGGCGAGCAGATGCGCGCCGTGTCGCTGCGCTCGGTGCCCACCGCCATCCTGTCGCGTCAGCTGGCGGGCACGCGGGGTTCGTCGCTCATCATCAATCTGCCGGGCAAGCCCGCGGCCATTGAAGAGTGTCTGGGTGCCATCTGGTCGGCCATGCCGTACTGCGTGGAGCTGCTGGGCGGACCCAAGCTGGCCTTCACGGAGTCGGCGCCCCGCTATCATCGTCCGTCGCCGTAACCCGATCATCATGACGCGCCGACGTCCCCTTCTCTCCATCCACCAGCCCGTCTCATGAGTCTTGCTCCCGAGCTGCTCGCGATTCTCGTCTGTCCGCAGTGCAAGGGCAGCCTGTCGCACTTCACGAGCCCCGATGAAGTGCTGGTGTGTCGCAGCTGCCGCCTGACGTACCGCGTGGATGACGGCATTCCGGTCATGCTCATCGACGAGGCGCAGCCACTCGACGAGACGCGGTATCCGGAGCTCACGCCGTGAAGTCGCGCGCGTGGCAGGACGCCACGCGGGTTGTGCGTGCCGGACTGCCGAAGGCCACACCGGGTGCGCCATATCTGCCGGGTCCGGTGTTCGCGGCGCCGTTTCATGCGCCCGGTGATCCCGCGCAGTCGCCGTTCACCTACGGTCGCTTCGACAATCCCACCTGGTCGGCTTATGAGCAGGCACTCGCCGAACTCGAGGGCGGCCCCTGTGTGCTGTTCCCGAGCGGCATGGCCGCCAGCGCTGCCGTACTGGCCACGCTGCTGACGCCGGGCAGTCTGCTCATCATGCCGGAGGAGTCGTACTACACCACGCGCGTGCTGGCCACCCAGGAGTTTGCGGGTGGCTGGGTGGCGGCGCAGAACGTGCAGGTGGTGCAGGCACCCACCAGCGGTTCGGCGTTGGTGGACGCCGTGCGTGCGCACAGCGGACGCGTGCGGCTGGTGTGGCTGGAAACGCCCACCAACCCCGGGCTCGATGTCTGCGACATAGCCGCACTCGCCGATGCGGCGCATGCGGCGGGCGCGCTGCTGGTGGTGGACAACACCACCGCCACGCCGCTGCTGCAGCAGCCGCTGGCGCTGGGCGCCGACCTCTGTGTGGTGAGTGACACCAAGGCCATGACCGGTCATGCCGACCTGGTGTTGGGGCATGTGGCCGTGCGTGACGTGTCGCTGGTGGAATCCCTGCGCACCTGGCGCACGCGACTCGGTGTCATTCCGGGCCCCATGGAGGCCTGGCTTGCGCATCGCTCGCTGGGCACGCTGCATGTGCGGCTCATGCGGCAGTGCGCCACGGCGCAGCGCGTGGCCGAGCTGCTGGCGTCGCACACTGGTGTGACCAACGTGCGCTACCCGGGATTGCCGGGAGATCCGGCGCACGAGGTGGCGGCGCGGCAGATGTCAGGGTTTGGTGGCGTGATCAGCTTCACGCTGCCCACGGCGGCCGCGGTGGAGCGCTTCTTTGCCGCGTCGGCCCTCGTGTATGAAGCCACGAGCTTTGGCGGTTTGCACACCAGCGCCGAGCGACGGGCGCGCTGGGGTGGTGACGTGGTGGCCGAGGGCTTCGTGCGTCTGAGTGTCGGTCTCGAGGACGCCGATGACCTGGTGCAGGACATCGCGTCGGCGCTGTCGGCGGCCCTCTCATGAGCAATGCGGCCAAGGCCAACCCCGACGCTCCGCGCAATGCGGCGCTGCTGTCACTGCTGGTGACGGTGCTGGTGGGCGCGGCGGCGTGGTGGTGGTTCAGCCGTGCGGCGGATGCCGGCGTGGAGCGACTGGCGCGCATCGACAAACTGCGCACGCTGTGCACGGGCTACTACGCGCAGGCGCGTGATCGGCAGGACAGCATGCGGGTGGATCGTCTGCCGCTGCCCGACACGGTCGATGCCGGCTCCAAGACCGCCATTGATCGCTGCGGTGATCTGCGCGGTCCGGAAACACCAACCAATCTGCCCAATCCCCGGGAGTTGGGCGAGGAGATTCCGCGAGGGTTGCGCTGATGGGGCGGCGTTGATGCGGACGCGCACGCGGCGTGGAGAGGGCGCATGAGCGTGGAGACCCGCGCGTGGTTGTGGCTGCTGGTGGCCGGTGTGCTCGAGGTGGTGTGGGCCATCGGTCTCAAGCAGAGCAACGGCTTCCGCAAACCCGATGTGGCCGCCTTCACCGTGGTGGCCATGATTGCCAGCTTCTACGGTCTGGCGCAGGCGCTCAAGGTGCTGCCCGTGGGCACCGGCTACGCCGTGTGGACGGGCATTGGCGCGGTGGGCACGGCCATCGTGGGTGTGCTGTACTTCGGGGAGTCGCGTGATCTGGGCCGCGTGCTGAGCATCCTGCTCATCATCTGCGGCATCGTGGGGCTCAAGCTGGCGTCGCGGGCCTGACCACATCGGGGTTGCGCAGCTCCACCGCGGGCGGCGCGTCCGCCGTGCGTCGCGCAGCCCGTGAAGCGTGAGCCGAGCGGATGAAGTCGCGATACCACTCGGCGCTGCGCTTGAGCGTGCGCTGCTGCGTCTTGTAGTTGACATGCACGATGCCGAAGCGCGGACGATAGCCGCTGGCCCACTCGAAGTTGTCGTACAGGCTCCAGGCGTGATAGCTGCGCACGTTGGCGCCGGCGGCGAGGGCGTCGGCCACCGCCGCCAGATGGGCGCGGTGATATGCAATGCGTGACTCGTCGTGCACCACGCCGTCCTCACCGGGCGCGTCGGCAAAGGCACAACCGCTTTCGCACACATGCAGGGGCAGGCCCGGGTACTGAATGGACAGACCCGTCAGCACGTCGTGCAGCGCCCGCGGCCAGATCTCCCAGCCCATCTCCGTGCGGGCGCCTTCGCTGCGGCCAAAGGCGGACAGCAGCGGTGACACCGAATCCTGCGTGACGGTGAAGTCGGCGTGTCCACCCGTGCCGCGCGTGTCGGCCCGCAAACCGAAGAACAGGAGCGGCAGATTGTCCGGCAACTGTTCGCCCGCGCTGATGATGAGCCGGTAGTAGCAGTTGATGCCAATGAAGTCGAGCGGCGTGTGCACCGCCTCCATGTCGCCGGGCTGAATGTCGAGCGCGCGCGCCGGAATGTTCTCGAGGAACACCTCCGGATAGGCGCCGTGCATGAGCGGATCGACGAAGATGCGATTGAACAGCGCCTCGCCGTAACGCGCCGCTTCGATGTCCACCGCGGACTGCGTGGCCGGCTCCACCGGGGCCATGGCAAACACCGACCCGACGGCCACATCGGGATTCACGGCCTTGACGGCGCGGTATCCCAGGGCATGCGCACGCACGACGGTGTGCACCGAACGCAGGAAGCTGCGCAGATTGCGGCGGCCGGGCGCATAGCGACCCAGCAGATAGCCGCGCGAGGTGAAGATGTACGGCTCGTTGAACAGCGACCACTCGGAGACCCGATCACTCAACCGCGATGTGACGAGCGCCGCGTACTCCGCGAAGCGGTCGGCGGTGTCGCGCGCGGCCCAGCCGCCATGGTCCTCGAGGGCCTGCGGCAGGTCCCAGTGATAGAGCGTGGGAAAGGGACGCAGGCCCCGCTGCAGCAGACGATCGACGAGGCGATCATAAAAATCGAGTCCGGCGGCGTTGACCGGCCCGCGGCCGCTGGGCTGGATTCGCGGCCAGGCGATGGAGAAGCGGTAGCTGTCCACACCCAGCGAAGCGATGAGCTCCACGTCGGACTCCCAACGCCGGTAGTGGTCGCAGGCCACCGCCGCGGTCTCGCCACGCTCAATCGCGTTGGGGCGCGCGGCAAAAGTCTCCCAGATGGATGGGCCGCGTCCGTCGGCCTCGAGAGAACCCTCGATCTGGTACGCCGACGTGGCAACACCAAAGCGAAAGTCCGTGGGGAATCGTGCCGCGAGGCCAGCGTTGGAATCAGTCACCATTCGTCATATGCCGAGTTGGCGTTGAGGTTCCCGTGGAGCGACCCGCAATGGCGCCGATCGCCAGCACCGAGACGTTGAGCACGAGTGCGAAGAGTCCCGGATTGATATCGTACAGGAAGGATGGCAGGGTTGGCCACCATGCGGCGAGTCGTGCGGCCACGGCGAGATCCGGCCACAACGATGCGCCCACACAGAGCTCGCCGACCAGAATGCCGGCGATGATGAACGAAACCCGAAGACGGCCCGGCGCCCAGAGGGCCAGGGCGAGCGCCGGTGCAATCTGCGCCACCATGGCGTAGGCGAGCAGCAGAATGGGCACGAGGGCGGTGTTGGATTGCCGCGACCACCACCAGGCCACGAGCGCCACCGCCGGTACAAGCCAGCGCGCAATGCGAAGGTCGTTGGCCGCTGTCTGCTCATCCGGGCGCGAGAGCGGGGGGTGCCGCAGCTGCACCAGAATGGTGGCCATGGTCATGAGGATGATGGCCGATGGCACGAGGGCGGTGAGCAAACCGGCCGTGCCCACCAGCAGCATCATGAAGGGCCCCATCACACTGCGTGTGCTGCGCAGCAGGGCCAGATCGATGTCGGCGCCCGTGAGGCCCGGCACCACGTCACGCGCGGCGAAACCCACGAAGAACACGAACAGCATCACCAGCTGATACAGCGGCATGGTGATGGCCGTGCGCTCGAATCCTCGCGGGCTGCGCGCCGTGAACAGCGACGCAAAGGTATGCGGCCAGAGATAGAAGCCCACCACGGACACCAGCACCGTGCTCAGGAACCAGCTGGGCGAGAAGCCGCGGGCCGGCAACACGAAGAACTGGGGATCGCGCGCGATCTGCGCGTCGAACATGGCGCCAACGCCGCCGTACACCGCCTGCGGAATGAGCAGCCCGAGCGCCACCACGGCCACGAGCACCAGCACATCCTTGGCCAGTGCGGCGTAGGCCGATGTCTTCATGCCACCAAGCACGACCCAGGCCACCACGGTGACCGCCCCGATGCTCACGGCCAGCTCGCGGGAGAGGGCGCCGTAGGCACTCTCGTGCACGAGAATGCTGAGCCCGCGGAACTGCAGCACGAGATAGGGCAGCAGCGACAGCACACCCACCAGAGCCACGAAGCGGCCCAGCAGCGGACTGGAGAAGGCGCGCGCAAAGAACTCCGGCTGCGTGAGCACGCGGTCCGCACGTCCTCGTTGCCAGATGGCCGGCAGCAGCCAATACGACATCAGGTAGGCCAGTGCACCATAGCCCAGTATGTAGAACGTGGGCGCTCCGCGTCCGTAGGACCAGCCACTCGCGCCCAGCAGCGTGAAGGTGGTGTAGATCTCGCCGGCCAGCAGCACGAACACCAGCACGCTGCCGAAGCTGCGTCCGCCCAGAGCCCATCGCTCGAGCGGTGACGGCGTCGGCACGGCATCGCCGTCTGTCGGTGCCCGCTCCGCAGTGGACGACAGCGGGGCACGCGGCATGACCGACAGCACCGCCGAGGTCGTGAGCAGTGCCGCGAGCATCCAGGTCAGCAGCGCCGGAAAGCCCAGCAGGGTCTCGCCCGGAGTGTTGGCCAACCAGGGAGCTGCCGCAACGATGAGTACCGGCACGGCGGCCAGCCATCGCCGCCCGCCGGACGTGGTGCCGGAGTTCACGCGCTCATGGCCAGCGGTCGTGTTCCTGTTGCATCCTGCGGTGCACCCAGCAGTTCGAGCGTGGCGGCCTCGAGATAGCGCAGGCCGATGTGCAGCGACTGCTCGTCGAGATCAAATCGCGGATGATGATGCGGGTGCGTGAGACCGCGCGCCTCGTTGCGCGCGCCGACAAAGGCAAACACGCCCGGTGCGCGCTGCTGGTACGCCGAGAAGTCTTCGCCGCCCATGGTGGGACGCAGTGGCACCAGGGTGTCGGCGCCAAAGGTGCGCGTCACCACCTGGGCAAGACGTTCAGTGAGGGCCGCGTCGTTGACCACCGGCCGGTATCCGGGCTCGTAGGTCCACTGGTACGTGGCGTCAAAGGCCTCCGTGATGCCCCGCACGATGCGCTCCATCTGCTGCGGCACCGTGCGACGGAGCTCGGCGTCGAAGGTGCGAATGGTGCCGGCCAGATAGGCGCTGTTGGGGATGACGTTGAAGGTGGTGCCGGCTACGAACTGGGTGATGGACACAACCACCGGATCGAGCGGATCAACCGCGCGCGAGACCACCTGCTGCAGCGCGGTCACGACCTGTGCGCCGATGGCAATCGGATCGATGGTCTGGTGCGGCGCTGCCGCGTGACCGCCCGCGCCCAGAATGGTGCAGCTGAAGGTGTCGGGCGCCGCCATGGCCGGGCCGCTGATGAGGCCGATCTTGCCCACCGGCACGGGCGACCAGAGGTGCAGGCCGATGACGTGATCCACGCCATCCATGACACCGCGCTGCACCAGTTCCTCCGCGCCGCCGGGTGAGAGCTCCTCGGCGTGCTGGAAGATGAAGCGCACCCGGCCCGCGAGCTCCTCGCGTCGCGCGGCGAGTCGGGTGGCCAGGCCCAGCACAATGGCCGTGTGCCCGTCGTGTCCGCAGGCGTGCATCACCCCCGGCACGGTGGAGCGATAGTCGACGTCATTCTCCTCGTGAATAGGCAGCGCATCGATGTCGGCGCGCACCGCCACCGTGGGGCCGGGCTGCGCCCCGTCGAGCTGGGCCACGACACTGGTGGCCGTGGGCCGGGTGATGGCGAGGCCGGGGATGCGCTCGAGGGTGTCGGCGATGAACTGGGCGGTGCCATGCTCCTGGAAGGCCACCTCGGGGTGGCGGTGCAGGTGGCGGCGCCAGTCGATGACGCGGGAGCTGAGGTCGTCCATGGGAGGGCCGGTTCGGGGGGCCGGTTCGCGGGCCAGCAAGAGGGTGGCGCGGTGATGTAACCGTCGCCGTCCTGAGAGCGTAGGTTTCGGTATGCCCTTCGCGCAAGCTACCCAGTCCCCCGCCGCTCCGCCTGCTGCTGCGCCGGCGCCGGCGGCTCCTCAGGCTCCTGCCGCCCCAGCCGCGGCTCCCGTTGGCGTCCGGGTGGGCGAGGCCACCATTCCCATCGATGCGTCGCGACTGACAGCGGCCGATGTGGAAGGGCTGCGTGCCCGACGCTCCGAACTGTCCACGCAGATCAACAGTGCCATGCGACGGCGCGATGAGCTGCTGCGCAAAATGGACCGCGCCGACGAGGCTGCGCGTGAGGGCATGCAGCCACAGCTTGCCGTGCTCAACGCGCGCATCGCGGAGTTGGAGCAGGCCATCGCGCTCAACGGACAGATGCTGGCGGCGGCGCCGCTCACCGGTTCGAGTCGTGAACCGGAGGTGCGCTACGGTCCGTTCTCGTCGGGTCAGTTGACGGCCATTTCCATTGTGGGCACGGTGACGGTGCTGATGCCGCTGGCCCTGGCGTTGTCGCGCCTGCTGTTGGCCCGGGCGCGGAATCCGAAGCCGGCGCCGGTGGTGCTGGAGAGTGCCGCGCGGCTCGAGCGGATGGAGCAGGCGATTGATGCGGTGGCGGAAGAAGTGGAGCGAATCAGCGAGGGACAGCGATACGTGACCCAACTGATGGCGTCACGGGAGAGAGTTGGGATTGAGAGAGGTGGGACTTCGTAAGGTGGACCGCGTAAGGTTGAACTGCGGGAAGAAACAGTGGGCGAGGTTACCGCAGCTTGGGCTTGCGTTGGGGTCGAGGGCGGTCGGGGTCGAGGTTTGGGTCGGGGTCAGGCCGGCAGGTCGTCGATGCTGCGATCGGCCAGCAGGGTGACGTTCGGCAGGATCTGACTCGTCGGCGCCTTCTTCATCACCACACCGGTCAGGCGCTCGTAATTCAACCGGAACAGCGCGATGGCATTGGGCACATCGTGCTCACTGCGCAGCCGCACGCTGATCCAGCCCGAATGCGGCAGGGTGTGATGCGCCATGGCTCGGCCCGCCGCCACGAGATCGCGGCGCAAACGCACGGGCACCAGCAGATCGGCCACGCCACCCACGTGCACGTGACCGATTTCCCGGCCACCCACGCGGAACTCCACACCGCCAAAGCGATGCGGGGAGATCTCCACTCCCTCCCACTGCCCGACCACGCCGGCTATGACGGCGCCGAAATCGATGGTGCCCATGATGGCTCCTGAAGCGCGGGTGTGCTGCGCGTGTGCCGCGTGCGTACCGTAGCCGTGCCGCATCGCACGCTCACGAGCTTGCACCCGATCCGGTCCCTCGGCAAGTTCGGGGCAACCGTTCCGCCTGCGGGCGCTTCATGCCGTGCCGTCAATCCAACCGGGCGGCTGCGGCGTAGCTCTCGTGTATGCTGCTACCGTCCGCTCACCCACATCCCGTTGCGCACTCCTCGTACGAGCCGCCGTCATCCCTGCGCGTTCCGCGTGCGGGGGCTGGTGAACGGGACCGTGGGAACCTGTCCAACGGTCCCGGGGATTCGCCTTGGCACATGACCGCTGATCCCCATTCGCCCGCCGATTCCGCGAGTCGCAGTGATGTCGAGCTGCTGCGCGCCATGGCTCAGGGTGACACGCGCGCTGCGGCGCCTTTCTACGATCGCCACGCGGCGCTGGTGTTCGGTCTTGCGCTGCGCATGACCGGCCAGCGCGCCGATGCCGATGATGTGGTGCTGGACGTCTTCGCCCAGGTGTGGCGTGACGCGGCCCGCTTCGACGGCACGCGCGGCTCCGTGGTGGCCTGGCTCACCACCATCACCCGCACCCGCGCGCTTGATCAGCTGCGCGCACGCAAACGCCGCGATGCGGCCGAAGAGCGTGCCGTGGTGCTGCACGACGAACCGGTGGCCATGGGCTCGGCCCCGGATGCGCCCGGCGAGGTGCTGGAGGCGCAGGAACGGGCCACGGCGGTGCGCGCCGCGCTGGTGTCACTGCCGACGCCGCAACGCCAGGCCATCGAACTCGCGTTCTATCAGGGACTCACACATCACGAGGTGGCCGCGACGCTGCAGGAACCCCTCGGTACCATCAAGACCCGCATTCGACTCGGTCTGCTCAAGCTGCGCGAGCGACTTGCCGGCCATGCCCCAGAGGCCGTCTCATGACGCATCCATCTCTCGACGCACTGCGCGACCTGGCGCCGGGGTACCTGCTGCAGGCTCTCACCGATGTGGAGCGCGCGCAGTTCGAGCGCGCGCTGCGCGACCCGGCGCTGGCGCCGGAACTCGAAGCGGAGCTTGCAGCCCATCGCGAAACCTTTGCCATGCTGGCCGAGGGGCAGGCAACCCCCGCGCCGCCGGAGCTGCGTGAGCGGGTGCTGGCTCGCATCGAGTCCGAGGCAGCCTCGCAGCGCGCCGCACCACCGGCCGCCACCCCGGTCTCGAAGGTGGCGCCTGCGCCACAGACCGGACCGCGCATTCGCTGGGTGCCGGCGCTGCTTGCCACCGCACTGGCTGCCAGTGCGGTGTTTGCCGTGGATCTGCGCCGGCAGGTGCAGCAGCTCGAAACGCAGCTCGGCATGCAGGCGCTGGCGCTCGATTCCACGCGGCAGCGACTCGCGCAGCGCGACTCCACGCTGCAGACACTCACCGACGGGGGCAACGACCTCGTGCTGGTGCGACTCGCGCCCAATACGCAGGCGGGCCCCGCGCTGCAGGTGTACTGGAATCCGCGCAGCGGCAAGGCCGTCATTCATGCATCGGGCCTGGCGCCCATTGCCGAGGACCGCGCCTACTGCCTGTGGATGATCCGCGACGGCAAGCCGGTGCCACTCACGCTGTTCCGTCCAGGCAGCGACGGTTCACAATTGCTGCACGACGTGACCGTGGCCACCGGCACCAGCGGGGTGGCGGCGTTCGCGGTGACGGAGGAGGCCGCAACCGGTTCACCCGTTCCCACCATGACGCCCTTCCTCGTGGGTGAGGTGAAGACCGAGTAGTCCTTTGCACGTGCGAGTGACCGCATCGGGCCGCACGCCACTGCATTCCACCGCGATGCATCCGGCGCCTGCGGCCCGACGTACATGCAGCGACGCCGGACGCCACGGTGCACCGGCGCGATGCACGAACACCCTCACTCACCCGATCGCAGAGGCTCTCATCATGTCGCACGCTCTCACGTCGTCCACCACAAAGTCGTTTGCCGCAAAGTCGTTCACTGTCGCGCTCAGCTGCTCGATGCTGTTCGCCGGCACGGCCTCGGCCCAGTCCAAGCAGTCCATGAACCCCATGGTCGGTGGACAGGCCATGTATGCCTCCAAGGACATTGTTGACAATGCCGTGAACTCGGCCGATCACACCACGCTGGTGGCGGCCGTCAAGGCGGCCGGCCTGGTGGAGACGCTCAAGGGCAAGGGACCGTTCACCGTGTTCGCGCCCACCAACGCCGCCTTCGCGCAGCTGCCGGCCGGCACGGTGGACAACCTGCTCAAGCCCGAGAACAAGGGCACGCTCACGAGTGTGCTGACCTATCATGTCGTGCCCGGCCGTCTCGACGCCGAGGCGCTGATGGCCGCGGTCAAGCAGGGCAACGGAACTGCCACGCTCAAGACGGCCAGCGGCGGCACCCTTTCTGTCATGATGAACGGCCCGCGCAACCTGGTGGTGAAGGATGCCAAGGGACAGGTGGCCAACATCAGCGTGTACGACGTGTACCAGTCGAACGGCGTGATTCTGGTCATCGACAAGGTGTTGCTGCCGTAAGCGCCCACGCGGTGCCACATTTGGGGCATGCGCCCCGCCGGCACCACTGACGCTGTGCTCTCACACCCCCCGCGTACGACCGCGGTGCCATCCCTCTGGCGCGCCGCGGTGGTGCACGGGGGGTTGTGGCTGCTCATCGGGGTGGCGGTGTGGGGGCAGGGGGCGGCGCAGGAACCGCAGACCTCCGAGCGTGTGCTCAACGCGCTGCGCTGGGTGCTGGTGGGCATGCTGTGTTCGGCCCCGATGGTCTGGGCGCTGCGCCGCGTCGCGCCCTGGCGTACACCCAGTGCACGGCGTGCCGGATGGTTGCCGCTCACGCCGCCGGTTCTGGTGATTGCCGTGGCGGTCGCTGCCACGCTGCCGTGGATGTTCGGCTATCTGTGGTGGACCAACGGTTCCCTCACGGCCATGGCCAATGAGTCGGGCGCGATGCTGGGCCGCATGTTCGTGGTGCACGTGTTCATCATGCTGCTCTGGGCTGCAGGCGTCACGCTGGTGCTGGCCGCGCGTGATGTGGAGCAGGCGCGGGCGCTGCAGACGGCATCGCAGCATCGCTTGCTGGTGGCGCAGGTCAATCCGCACTTCCTGTTCAATGCGCTCAATTCGGTGCGCGCGCTGGTGAGCGAGGATCCCGAGCGCGCCCGCGACATGATCACGCAGCTCGCGTCGTATCTGCGCGGTTCACTGTCGCTCGAACCGGCGCATCGGGTGCGACTGGGTGACGAGCTGGCGCTGCACGAAGCCTACTTTGCGGTGGAGAAGCTGCGCTTCGAAGAGCGGCTGCAGGTTTCCGTGGACGCGTCGGCCGATGCGCGGGCCGCGGCCGTGCCCCCGCTACTGCTGGCGCCCCTGGTGGAGAACGCGGTCACGCATGGACGTGGCACCCCGCTGGTGGTGGCGCTGCGCGCCGCGGTGGAGCATGACCGGCTCTCGATCACGGTGGAGAACAGTGGCGAGTGGACGGGCACTGCACCGGCCAGCGGCATGGGGCTCAGCAACGTGCGCGAACGCCTCGCGCTGGCCTACGGCACGGCCGCCTCGCTGCACACCGAAAGTGGCGAGGGACTGGTGCGTGTGCGGCTGACGCTGCCCTATACGCGGGCGGCAGCGTGACGGCGCCCCGGTGGAAGGCGCTGCTGGTGGACGACGAGCGTCTCGCGCGGGTGGAGCTGCGGCGCATGTTGCAGGCGCACCCCGAGGTTGAGGTGGTGGGCGAGGCCAGCGGCCTGGCAGAAGCCGTGGCCCTGCTGCAGCGTGAAGCGGTCGATGTGGTGTTTCTCGACCTGCAACTGCATCAGGAGCAGGGGCTGACGCTCGCGCCGCTGCTGTCGCCTCGGGTGCGCGTGGTGTGTGTCACGGCGCATGACCGGTACGCCGTGGACGCATTTGGGGTGCGCGCGCTGGACTACCTGCTCAAGCCGGTGTCGGCTGCGCGACTGGCAGACACCATTGCGCGACTGGGGACGCCGCCCCCCGCCTCAGCCGACGAGGGGCAGACCCACGACGAATCCGGCGACACCGCAGCGCCCGGGCGGCCGCTTGGCATGCGCGACCGTCTGTTTCTGCGTATCGAAGGCAGCATGGGATTTCTGCCGGTGGCAGAGATGCGCTGTGTGGAAGCCGATGGTGACTGCACCATCGTGTCACTCACCGACGGACGACGGGTGGCCGTGCGCAAGACGCTGGGCGAGTGGATGGCGCGACTGCCGTCGCCGCCGTTTCAGCAAATTCACCGCTCCACGGTCATCAACATGGACATGGTGGAGCGCATTGCCGAGCACATGCCGCGCAGCTATCAGGTATGGCTGAGAGGGCAGCGGGAGCCGGTGGTGATGAGTCGGAGATTTGCGCAGAAGCTCAAAGAGGAACTGCGGTAAGAAAAACTGCAGTCGGCCATCCACTGCTGTGGGCTTTGGGCTCTGAGCTGTGGGTGTGAGTGGTGCATGGTGCGGCACCACTCACACCCACAGCGCACGAGTCTCGCCCTTACACCGGGAACAGCATCTCGCGGTAGCGCGGCAGCGGCCAGTGTTCGTCGCCGATGCTCATCTCCAGCGCGTCCGAGGCCTCACGCACTTCGGCCATGATCTCGGCGCCCGTGCTCGTGATGTACTGCGCCTGCGCGGCCGCGTCGTCGTGCATGTGCTCGGCCTTGGCAATCACCTTGGCCAGCTCGGCGCGCTTCTTCTGCAGCGTGGCCACGAGCTTGCTGGCCGCGTTGGCCGCGTCGACGATGGGCTGCATGTTGATGCCCGCCGCCGCACCCTGACCCGCCGTGCCGGCCAGCGAGCCGATGTAGCCGTAGGCCGCCGGCAACACCTGCGTGTCGACCATCTGCTGCAGCGTGTGCAGCTCGATGAGCATGTCCTTGATGTAGCGCTCGAGTCGCACATGGTAGCGGCTCTCGAGCTCCACGTCGGTGAGGATGCCCGTGTCCTTGAAGAGGCTCTTGGCGCCCTTCGTGGTGAGCTGCTCCAGCGCTTCCGGCGTACGGCGCAGGTTGAGCAGGCCGCGCTGCTTGGCCTCCACCACCCACTCGTCGGAGTAGTTGTTACCCTCGAAGCGCACCGCCGTGCTCTCCTTGAAGGCCTTCTTGGCCACCTTGAGCACCGCGTCATCCACGCTCTTGGCGCTGCTGATTTCCTTCTTCAGTTCGGCCGTGATCTCGCCGATGGCCTCGGCCACCGCCGCCTGCAGCAGCATGACGGGGAAGGCGATGTTCTGCGACGAACCCACGGCGCGGAACTCGAACTTGGCACCGGTGAACGCGAAGGGCGACGTGCGGTTGCGATCGGTGTTGTCCTGCTCGACTTCGGGCAGCTTGGCCACGCCCAGCTTGAGCATGGCCTGCTCGGCGCTGGACGCCGAGGTCTTGCCGGCGGCGATGTCTTCGACGACCTGCGTGAGTCCCTTGCCGAGGAAGGCCGAGATGATGGCCGGCGGCGCTTCGTTGGCACCGAGGCGATGCTCGTTGCCCGTCACCGCGATACCCGCGCGCAGCAGACCGGCGTGCTTGTGCACACCCTTCAGCACGGCCGCCAGGAACAGCAGGAAGCGCAGGTTCTGATGCGGCGTCTTGCCGGGCTTGAGCAGGTTCGTGCCGTCGAGCGCGTTGTCGGCCACGATGGCCATGGACCAGTTGCAGTGCTTGCCCGAGCCGTTGATGCCGGCGAAGGGCTTCTCATGAATGAGCGCCTGCAGGCCATGGCGCAGCGCGACCTTGCGCAGGATGGCCATGACGAGGTGGTTGTGGTCCACCGCCACTTCGGAGTCTTCGAAGATGGGCGCCATTTCGAACTGCGACGGCGCCACTTCGTTGTGCCGCGTGCAGATGGGCACACCGAGCTTGTAGAGCTCCTGCTCGACTTCGGCAATGCAGGCCTGCACGCGCTCGGGGATGCCACCGAAGTAGTGGTCTTCGAGCTGCTGACCGCGTGGCGGCGGCGCGCCCACGAGGCTGCGTCCGGCCATGACGAGGTCGGGGCGCAGCGCGAAGTGGCCGCGATCGATGAGGAAGAACTCCTGCTCCACACCCAGCGTGGTGATGACGCGCAGCACGCCCGTGTCACCGATGAGTGAGAGCAGTTCGGTGGCGCGCGCCGAGAGCACGTCGCAGCTGCGCAGCAGCGGCGTCATTTCGTCGAGCGCTTCACCGTTGTAGCCGATGAACACCGACGGAATGCAGAGATACTTGACGCCACCCGTCTCGCTGATGAATACGGGCGAGGCCGGGTTCCAGGCCGTGTAGCCACGCGCTTCCCAGGTGGCGCGCAGACCGCCCGAGGGGAACGACGAGGCATCAGGCTCCGACTGAATGAGCTGCTCACCCGTGAACGTCTCGATGGGCAGGCCCGACTCGTCGAAGTTGAGGAAGGCGTCATGCTTTTCGGCCGTCAGACCCGTCTGCGGCTGGAACCAGTGCGTGAAGTGCGTCACGCCACGCGAAATGGCCCACTCCTTGATGACCTGCGCCACGACCGGCGCGATGTCGGAGTCGAGCTTTTTTCCGAGGCGGATGGAAGCCGCGAGCTTCTTGTAGACGTCCTTCGGCAGCTTGGCGCGCATCTGGCGCAGGCCGAAGGTGTTCATGCCGAACCAGGCGCTGGTGGGGCTCTGGACGCCGTTCTCCTCAGGACGTGAGGTGAGGCGCGGGGCCCGGTTCGTGATTTCCCGCATGACCGCCATGCGGGAGGAATTGTTGGTGGCCATGGAGGGGGCGTGGTGTAGGTGCTGGTTCGCCGTAGCGAACCCGGAATCGTGCGTCGATTGCACGAATATCGGTGCACCTTGGCAAAAAACCAAGCCTCCTGCGATCTAACGGACACGGAAATCTGTCAGAACCGCACAAAGTGCTACACGCAGAGCATACAGAAAAGAATAAACCGAAATAAAACCGTACATTCTCCAGCGGAAGCAACGGAAAATCCGCCTAGCCGCGCCCCGCGCGCAGCATGCGCCGAGCCATGCGATGGAATTCTGCGTCCATCGCCTGCGCGTCCGGTCGGTCGGGACGGTCGGCCCACCAGCGCAGCATTTCCATGAAGGCACCGGAGAGCATGCGCGCTGCCAGGGCCGGGGGCATGGTGGGCGAGGCAGGGCCAGCTGCAGCTCCAGCCGCTCCAGCCGCCGCTCCAGCCGCCGCGTCCGCCGGCGCGACAAACAGCGCGAGCCGGCGCTGGATCTGGTCGGCGAGCACATCACCCATGTAGTCGAACACCTGTTCCAGCCTGCCGCCGGGCGCGAGGGCGTCGCGCACCCGACCCGCCGATCCCACATGGCGCAGCAACTCCTCGGCCGCGATCAGTCGCGGCGGCGATTCCTGTGCCAGCCCACGCTCGAGCGAGGCCAACATGCCGTCGAGGCTGGCCAGCAGCGCGTCGTCCTTGTTGCGATAGCGCGCGTAGAACGTGCCGCGCGATACGCCGGCGCGGGCCACGATCTGTTGCACGGTGACCTCGTCGAACGCGCCCTCGAACAGCAGGTCGTGCAAAGCCTGGCGCAGTGCACGCTCGGAGCGCTCGACGCGTGGGTCGGGTTCACCATCAGGCTCCGCTTGTTGAACAGCCGGCGGGTTGGTGTTCATCATCCTGCGCACGTGGCGAAAAGGGGGAGCATCATGCGGGCGAGTTCACTCCCTCCAATCCACTCGCCATGTCATCATCCCGCAACTCCGGCCCCGCGCGCACCCCCGCGTTCGTTCTCACACTCATTGGCTCTCTGGTGGTGCTGCTCGTGATGTGGCTGCATCCCACGGGCGCCGAGTCCATTGCCGACGCCAACGCGCATGGGGAGGGCGCGGGCGCCGTGCTGTGGCGAGGACGCATCGTGCATGGCGCCGCGATTGGGGCCGTGCCCCTGCTGCTGGTGGGAATGGGGGCCCTGAGCTGGCGATTGCGTGCCCGTCCGTGGCTGAGCGGCGCGGCGCTTGCCTTCTTTCTGTTGGCGGCGGTGTCCGTGATGGCCGCGGCCATCATGAGCGGGCTGGTGGCGCCGGCCATGCTCGGCGATCTGGCCGAGGCATCGGATGTGGTGCGGGATGCCGCGCGTCGCGAGCTGGCCCTGCAGCAGCTGCATTATACGGGACGGCTCAATCAGGCCTTTGCCACAGTGTATGTGGCACTGACCGCGGTGGCCATGACGCTATGGGGTCTGGCCATGCGTGGGCAGGCGGGCTTTGCGCCGCTGGTCCGCTGGTTGGCACCGCTGGCCGGCCTCGGGCCCTGGCTGCTGGTACTGGTGGGACATCTGCATCTTGATGTCACGGGTTTCGCGGTGGTCATCGTCTGTCATACGGTCTGGATGACGATGGCGGCGTGGAGTCTGTCGCGCGGAGAAGACAATGACCAGGCGGATGCCGGAACAGATGGCGAGGCGGCGCGACGGTCAGGCTGATGTGCTAGCTTGCGCACATGAGTTCCCGTGCTCTGCCATCGCCTCGCGCGCGCCTGGCGCTGCTCATTCCGACGCTGCTGCTGATGACCGCGGCCTGCGGCGACAAGAAGGACGCCGCGCCGCCCAAGCCCGACGTGAGCAGTCTGCCACCGGTGCCGCGTCCGGCCACGCCCTCCGATTCGGCCTGTCCGCGTGATGGCACCTGGCGGCCCTGTCATCTCGAGGACCGCATCAACAAGGCCGGCATGAACGCCAAGGTGATCGACACGCTGACCGTGCCCTACTTCCCCGAGCGGGGCACGCGCTATCGCATTGGCCGCACGGCCACGATGGCGGCCTTCTACTTTGCCGACTCGATGGCGGGTGTGCAGGCGTCACGCGGGCTCGATCGGTTTCGTCTGCTGCCCGAAGGCGACAGCATTGGCGCCTGGCCCGAACCGCCGCTCGATGTCGTACGCTCGGCCAATCTCGTGCTGGTTCTGTTCGGAGTGAACGCCACGCAGTCGGAGCGGGTGCGACTGGCCATCACGGCCGGTGCGCCGCAGTACTATCCGCCCGCCACCGACTCCGCGCCCGGCAGCATGCGCCCGCAGACGCTGCCGCCGGCCCCACCCGCGCGGTGAGGGTGCAGGCGACGGCCTTGCGCGTGCAGCCCCGCACACGGCGCGTGATGCACACGCTTGCGATGGCGCTGCTTGTCGTGTGCGCGGCGGTGTTCAGTCCAGGCGCCCTGCGCGCGCAGGCGGCACACGCAGACAGCGTGGACGCGCACGACAGCAGCACCGCCAGCCACTATGCCTTGCTTGCCGTTGGTGCATTGAGTGCGGCGACATTCAATCAGGCCACGGCCATGCCGGCCAAATGGAAGCGGACCTGGCGTGGCTACGGTGCGCGTGTGGGAGACCAGGTGGGCTTTGCGGCCAGCGAGGAACTGCTACGCTTTGCGCTGCTGCGCGTGGTGCCGGCGCACGGGCCCGCCATGCGCTGCGACGGCGCGCGCGCCGGACGTCCGTTCTGGCCGCGTGTGGGCCGCGCCCTCAGCTGCGGCGTGGTGAACACGCTGATGGTGCGCGAGACCAGCGGCGCGCGTCGCCCCAATGTGCCCTTGCTGGGTGCCATTGTGGGAGCCAGCGCGCTGAGTTTGACGTGGCGGCCCGAGCGCGAGAACGCCAGCAAGGGCCTGGCGTTCGTGTTCACGCGCATCGGCGTGGTGACGGGCGGCACGGCGATGAATGGGGCGTACGGGGCGTACCGGGAGGCGGGACCAGCACAAAACTCGAAACCTGAACTCAAGACCCGGAACTGATCAGTTTCGAGTTCTGGGTTCAGGTTCCGGGTCCTGAGTTCCGTGTGCTAGCGTCCGTTGTTGCTGCGATCCCGCTCCAGGTACACCCGCTCCGCATCAATCTCCACACGCTCGACCGGCCACCTCACCACCGTATCCAGCGCCACCACACCGCGTACTGCCCGCGCGCGCAGCATCCGCCAACTGCCATCCCGACTGCGCAATCCCACCGGGACCGTCACTCCATCGAGCGGCTGCGTGCGCTCCACCGACTGTCCGGCGCTGTCCACCAGCGCCGTGCGTGTCACACTGAACTGCGCGGTCACCCGGGTTCCGGCCCCGCTAGGCACCAGCGCCGTCGTGTCCACCGCAAAATCGTAGATGACCCGCTCCGCAAACCACTCGCGCACCACCGTACGTGCGGCGCTGTCGGGTGCGACGGCCATGAGCGCGTCCACAAACGCGGCGGCGGTGGCCGTGCCACGCGGGCCGGACTGCGTCTGCACCACCTGGCGCGCCACCTGCAGCACCACGCTATCGCCGAGCAGGTGCCGCATGGCGTGCATGGCCAGTGCACCCTTGCCGTAGAACAGGCCGTCGTCGCCGATCATGGTGAGCAGACTGCGTTCACCCAGCCAACGCGAGCGGAAGTAGCGGTCCTCCTCATACCCCAGCATGTCGTGCACCGTGGCCTCACCCTGCGTGCGCTGCACCAGCAGTTGCTCGGCGTAGCGCGCCAGTGTTTCCACCAGCAGCAGACGACCTTCCACGTCCAATGGATTGACCGCATGCCCCCACCATTCGTGGGCCACCTCATGTCCGATGCGGCGCAGCAGCAAGTCCACCGCGCCTTCGCGCGCATCGCTCAGCATGCCGCGGGTTTCGGTGAGGTAAATGCTACCCGGCATGGCATAGGCACCAAATCGCCACTGCGAGGAGACTTCAATCACACGCAGCGCGTCATGCGGGTAGGCGCCAAAGTCCTGCACGAGTTGCGCCAGCGACTTGGCGCTCACCGCCAGCAGCCGCGCTGCGGGCGCGGCGTGCCGCGGATTGTGCCACACCTCCACGGGCACGGCACCATGGGCCGTCTGCACGGTGTCGCGCAGTACGGCGTAACGCCCGCTGGTAATGACAAAGGCCGGTGTGCCGAGGCCCTGGCGCTGGTAGGTGAATGTGCGACGCCCCGGAGGCGTGGTGGACGTTGGGTCGCCTGCAGCACGCGGCGCTACAAGCAAGCCGGGCCCCTGCGCCACTTGATCGTCGTCGGTGTGAATAGTGACCGTGGCCGAGTACCAGGCGGGCGATTGTCCATGCTGCGCAACCACCGCCGAGAGCGAGTCGATGTGTGATGCCGGCTGCAACAGCAGTGTATCGCTGAGCACTGGCAGACCCTGCGCCACCCGTTCCACACTGTCGCGCAGCACGCGGCCCCGCATGAAGCCAAAGCGTGGCAGGAACTCCGTCGAGTGCAGATAGGTGCCGTTGGCCGCAATGTCGATGGGGTTGCCGTTGGCGCGAATGCCACCGCCATCGAGCTGCACGTTGAGCGGCAGCATCACACTGCTGTCTGGCTGCAGCGGCTGTGACAGCGCCAGCGTGTACACGTGCTGTGCGCTGTCGGCGGCAATCAGCGTGAACGGCGGCGGCAAATTGTCCCAGGTGACCCGCGTGACACTCGTGGGAAACGTGACGTACAGCGTGTCAATCGCCTGCGCCGTGGTGTTGGTGAGTTGCGCCGCGCCCGTGATGGTGGCGCGGGCGGCGCGGGGCTCGAGATCCACGATGAGATCAACATGCGAAACCGACGGCTGTGCCACGCCCATCAGGTGCGCGTACCGGCGCTCGTAGTCCACGCGGCGGGCAAGCGCCTGGCGTGACGAGGTGTAGGGCTGCTGCACGGTGGTCATCCACGCCATGCCGGCCAAGGTACTGGCAAAGAGCAGTGCCACCACGGCAACTGCGCGCCGTCCGTTGTGGCCCAGTCCCTGCCGCAGCAATACCGGCGCGCGGCGCAGTCGCGTAGCCAGTGACAGCGCTTCACCACGTGGCCAGAGGCCGGCCGCAAGCATCAGCCACAGCACGCCGCCAAGTAGCCAGGTCGCCTGAAAGGCCAGCCAGCTCGTGAGCCCGGGGCCGTAGCCGCTCAGGTCCGACCACTTGATGGCCGGGGCGGCGCCAAAGCGCCAGAGCGGATGCTCGGCGCCAAGCGCGGCGCCCTGCGCGCTGAAAATGAGCAGCACCAGTCCGGCCAGCATGGCCAGCCAGCGCTGGCCAATGAGCACCTGCAGCGCGGCGGCCATGGCTGTGGTGATGGCCAGCGGCAGCAGCGACACCAGCGCATGGGCGGCCAGCACATCCCACTCGATGGGCAGGCCGCCAACTACCACATGCAGTGCAACCGTGGTGCCGTATCCCGTCACGGTGAGCAGCAGCGGCACCATGAAAAGGGCCAGCAGCTTGCCGGCGAGTAGCGCCGTGCCGGCTGCCGGCGTGGCGTCGCGGATGCCGGCAAAGTGCAGCACGCGCTCACGGCCAAACACTTCCACGGCGAAGTACAGCACACAGAGGGCACCCAGCAGTTCGAGCGCCTGGGGCACCGCATCGGCCAGTTGCGAGGTCGTGGCCAGCACGCGCGTGCCGTACTCACCGCTCCGCAATTGTCCGTCGGCTTCGATGGCAATGACCACCACCCACACCACCAGCAGCAACAGCAGCGGCCAGCTGCGCAGCAGCACACGCGACTCGAGTGCCGCCGCACCGCGCGCCGTGTGCCACCAGGACAACAGGCCCTGCGTGTGCGGCACTGCTGTGGGTACGGCACGTGTCGCCTGCACGAGGTGGTCGGCACCGGAGGCGCCTCGCGAGCTTCGTGTCCACCACGCACGGAGGATGCTGCGCCGCCCCGTGCCGCGTGCGATCCGCTCATCGAGCCACAGCAGCGGCGCCGCACACAGTGCGCCGAGGCCAAGCACCATGAGTCGGTTCTGCAGCATGCGTCCGCTCATCTGCAGCACGTAGCCGCTGCGCTCGGTCGGCGGCAGATAGCGCGTCTGTTCAAAGAACGCGGACAAGCCGAACGGGTCGAGCAATGCCACGCGCGCCAGCAATTCGGGCGTGGAAGGACGTGTGCCCGCCATGAGCGGACTGTCCACCATGAGCGCGGTGACCAGGTACCCGGCATAGATGCACACCGCGCCCACGAAGGTGGCCAGCGTGCTGCGTGTGGCGGCGGCCACGGCAAAGAGCAGCGCCGTGCACCAGAGCGCATTGGGCAGCACCAGCCACACAAAGGCCCTCGCGTACGGCGCCACGTTAAAGGCCACCAAGCGGTCGGCGCGCACCGACAACACGGCGGGGAACGCGGCGAGCAACACCGTGCAGAAGAGCAGCACCGCCAGCAGCAGGCTCAGTACCACCACAAAGCGCACGGCCAGCAGCAGTCCGCGCGACACGGGCTGCACATCAATGAGCCCGCGCATGCCGTGCTCGTCGTCGCGAAGGGCCGCGTGCACGCACAGCAGCGGCAGCGCAAACACACTCATCAGCGACAGCAGCGCCAGGCTTTCAGTGACAATGAAGGCGCCGTTCACTGCATCGGCACGCGGGCCGAACCCCGTGGCCACCAGCGCAAAGGGAATGAACGCCAGACAGAGCAGCGTGGCCGGAAATGTGAGCCGCACGGCCTGATAGCGCAGTTCGAAACCCGCCAGTCCTGCAAGGCGTGTCATGTGGTGCTGGCCTCGGCCAGCGCATGAAAGTACACGTCCTCCAGTGTGGGTTCGCTGAGCTCGGCGGATTCGCTGGCAACTCCGGATGACGCGTGCTCCGCCAGCAGGCGTACCCGCGCGCGCCCGGCGTGCAGTGTGCGCGAGAGCTCACGCATTGACGGCGGCAGAACAAACGTCTCGTGACGCGGCAGCGTGCGCGCAAACACACGACCCTGCAGTTCGCGCACCAGTTCATCGGGCACACCTTCGCGCACCACCTGGCCCTGCACCACAATGGCCATGCGCGCGCAGAGTTGACGCACGTCTTCCACGATGTGCGTGGACAGCAGCACCACCACCTGCTCACCCACTTCACTGAGCAAGTTGTAGAAGCGTGTGCGCTCCATGGGGTCGAGACCCGCCGTGGGTTCGTCCACAATCAGCAATTGCGGAGCGCCAAGCAGGGCCTGCGCAATGCCGAAGCGCTGCCGCATGCCGCCCGAATAGCCGCTCACCGCACGCTTCCGGTGTTCCCACAGGTTGACCTGCTGCAACAGCGAGTCCACCTGCGCGCGGCGCTCGCCCTTGTGCACGAGCCCCTTGAGCAGCGCGAGATGATCGAGCAGCACCTGCGCCGACACACCCGGATACACGCCAAAGTCCTGCGGCAGATAGCCCAGACAGGCGCGATGCGCGGTGACATCGGCAAAGATGTCCTGCCCGTCGAAGGTGATCTGTCCTTCGTCCATGGGCTGCAGCGTGGCAATCGTGCGCATGAGCGACGACTTGCCGGCGCCATTGGGGCCCAGCAGCCCGTAGAGGCCGGCGGGAATGTCCAGCGAGATGCCACGCAGAGCGCGCACGCCGTTGGCGTAGGTGCGCGAGACCTGGTGCAGGCGGAGCCGAGCGGGAGCCGAGTGGAGTGTGGTCATGGGCGGAGGAGTGGTCATGGCCTCACCACGCCCGGCTTCGGCATGAAGTTTCGAAACAGCATTGGTGAATGCAGCGTACAGTCTGGACTTAATACCTCGTCCCGGAGCGGCCCGTGTTGGCACCTGCCGATCTCGAATTTTTTGCCGTGGTGGCGCGCACGCCCTCGCTGGCTGCCGCGGCGCGTGCGTTGGATGTCACGCCGTCCGCCGTCACCCAGCGGTTGCAGGATCTCGAGCGCCGGGTGGGCGTGCGCCTGCTGGAGCGACGGGGACGACGTCCCACGCTCACCGCCGAGGGTGAGCTGCTGACGAGTGAAGGTGAGAAGATCGGCGGGCTGCTGGCGGCCTTGCACGAACAACTGGCCTCACGTCGCGGTGAGGTGGCGGGTCCCTTGCGTGTGCTGGCACCATTCGGCTTTGGCCGGCATCACGTGGCGCCGTTGGTGGCCCAGTTCCAGCGCGTGCATCCGCAGGTCACGGTGGAGCTCACGTTGAGTGATCGATTGGCGCGAGTGCCCGACACCGCGTGGGATGTGGCCATTCATATTGGCGATGAACCCACGCATGGATTGCGCGCCGAGCGGCTCGCGCCCAACGGGCGGGTGTGTTGCGCGGCGCCGAGTCTCTTGGCGCGCGTGGGTGAGCCGACGCAGCCCGACGCCTTGCGTGACTTGCCCTGTCTGGCCCTGCGCGAAAACGACGAGGACGTGACGCTCTGGCGTTTTCGCGACGAGACGGGTCGCACGCGGCAGGTGCGCGTATCGCCGGTGCTGGCCAGCAACGATGGCGACGTGGTACGCGACTGGGCGTTGGCCGGTCTTGGGGTGATGGTGCGCAGCCGCTGGTCGGTGGCGGCTGACCTGCGCGAGGGGCGACTGGTGGCCCTGCTGCCCGCGTGGAGTTTGCCGGACGCCGATGTGGTGGCGTACACGGGCGGTCGCCGGGGGCGATCGGCGCGTGCGACGGCGTTTGTGCGGTTCTTGAGAGAGGAGTTGCGGGGGGCGGGGTGGGGCGGCGAAGACCCCGGGATTCTACGGAGTTGACCGGCACAATGCCGATATGTTTGCTTGGGATTACGGTGTTTGAAACTCATTCTCAACCGGTCCCATGCCTCTCCGCCCCTTTCTCACGCGTTGCGCTGCCCCTGGTCTGGCCTTCGCGTTGCTGTCCGTCCCGGTTTACCCTCGCCTTGCTACGGCGCAAGGCGCACGGCCCCAGATCCCGAGCGACTCCACGTCGCGCCGGACTCGGGGTGATACCGTGCGCCTGCCTGGCGTTTCGGTGATGGGTAGCGTCGACCGGCTGGCCCGCTTCGCCGGATCGGCCGACCGGGTGGACGCAGCGCAGCTCAAGGCGAGCCGGGTGTTCACCACCAACGAGGCGCTGCGCAAGGTTCCAGGGCTCGTGGTGAGGGACGAGGAAGGCTTTGGTTTGCGTCCCAACATCGGTGTGCGCGGGCTCAATCCCACGCGGTCCACCAAGGTGCTGCTGCTCGAGGACGGCATTCCGTTCACCATTGCGCCCTACGGTGACAACGCTGCCTACTATCATCCGCCCATCGAGCGCATGGAGTCCATCGAGGTGCTCAAGGGCGCCGGGCAGATTCTCCATGGTCCGCACACCGTGGGCGGCGTGATCAACTATCTCACACCGTCCATTCCCCGCAGTCCTCAGGGCGGCATCGCACTGAGTGGCGGTACGCGCGCGTTCACCAGCTTGCACGCCAAGGCCGGGGGCACGTTTGGCGAGGCCGGTGGCACGGGGCTGCTGGCCGACTACATCCGCCGCAGTGGTGACGGGGCCCGGGCCAACACCTCGTCCGAAGTGGACGACGTGTCCCTCAAGCTGCTCGTGCCGCTCAGTGCGACGCAGCAGCTCAGTCTTCGTGGCAATGCCTATCGCGAACGCTCCACGGTGACGTACTCCGGACTCACGGAAGCGGAGTACGCGGCCGACCCGCGGCAGAACCCGTTCGTGAACGATGGCTTCGATATCACGCGAGTCGGCGGCGCGCTCGCGCACCGCGTGGGGCGCAACGACCGGCGCAGTCTCACCACCACCTTGTACGCGTATCGCATCAACCGTGACTGGTGGCGTCAGAGCTCCAACTCTGCGCAGCGGCCGAATGATCTCAGCGACCCGAATTGCGGCGGCATGGCCAATCTCAGCACCACCTGCGGCGCAGAAGGTCGTCTGCGCGAATACGTGGTGGTGGGTCTTGAGCCGCGCGCGCGCTGGCAGTGGCTGCACGCGCGCGCCGTGGTGGAGCTCGACGCGGGCGCCCGCGTGCATCATGAGTCGCAGGAGCGATTGCAGGTGAACACCTCCACGCCCCGCGGGCGTAGTGTGGGCGCGACGGGCAACGTGAACGCCGGACTGGTTGAGGACAATCGACGGACCACTGAAGCCTACGCCTCCTATGCACAGCTGCGTGTGGCAACCGGCGCGCTCACCCTGAGTGGTGGCCTGCGCGGCGAGGCGCTCCGCCTCACGCGGCTCAATCGTCGTCCATCGGCCAGCGCGCCAGATGGCGTACAGGGTGTGACAACACTGGAAGCCCTCATTCCCGGAGCCGGGGCCACCCTGCGATTGCGCGAGGGACTGACGGCGTTTGCGGGCATCCATCGCGGATTCGCCCCGCCGCGCCCGGAGGACATCATCAGCAACGCAACTGGCGGCGTGGTGGAACTGGGCGCGGAGTTGAGCTGGAACAGCGAAGCGGGGCTGCGCTGGATTCCGGCTCGCCCGTACCGAATTGAAGCGACAGTGTTCAATCTCGACTTCAGCAACCAGATCGTGCCCGCCAGTGTGGCGGGCGGCACTGGTGCCACACTGACCAGCGCCGGTCGTACGCTGCATCGCGGCGCCGAGCTGTCGCTGCGTGCGGAGTCGCTGCGTGAGTTTGCGGGCATCACGCCGTTCACCGAGTTGGCCGGCGCGTGGACACCCGTGGCGCGGTTTGAAGGCACGCGCTTCGCCTACATCGGGACTGGCGGCAGCGATGTCGTGGGCAAGGTGTACGGCGAGCAGAATGGCGGTGGTACGCGCAGCCGGGTGTCGGTCACGGGCAACCGGCTGCCCTATGCGCCCGAGTACACGCTCACCACCACGCTTGGTGCGCGCCATCGCTCCGGCGCCGACCTGCGGGTGGAGCTGGTGGCCATCAGCGAGCAGTTCGGTGACGCCGCCAACACGCGCGTGCTGGTGGCCGACGGGCAGCAGGGCACACTCGCCGGCAATGCGCTGTGGAACGTGACCGCCAATCTGCCGGTGCCGGCCACGTCACTCACGGCCTGGGTTTCGGTGAAGAACCTCACCGACCGCACGGTGGTGGTGGACCGCACGCGTGGACTGCTGCCCGGACTGCCGCGCCTGATGCAGGTGGGGCTGTCGCACGGTTGGTGAAGGCCGCGAGACGGGGTGCGTGGGGGGCGTGAGGCTGCGGTTGTGGTGAGGGGCTCCGTCAAGTCAACTCAAAACTCACCAACTTGAACTCAAAGCTCAGAGCTTACCGACAGATCGGGCAGCTTTGAGCTTTGAGTTGAAGTATTGAGTTTGGAGTTGCTCCGCTGCGGCGGCAGGGCGCGCCTTACCGCCTCCCCGGCGCCGCCTGCTGGGTCTCCAGCGCCGCCCCCAGTGCCTCGGCCGTCCAGCTGATCGCATTCGTATAGAAGTCACCGAGCTTGCTCGCGTCCACGCCCATGCCGGTCGCGATTTGTGTGGCGTTCTCGAACAACCCCAGCTCGTACGACTCCGCGAAGTTGATCGCGTCGGCGTAGGGTCCGCTGCGGTCGAGCAGCGCCTGATTGGCGTCTTCGCTGAGTACCACGCGCTCGAGGATTTCGTGCAGCGGCATGCGGAACACCGCGTCGAGCAGCGAGAACAGGCCAACGAGGAAGAGCGTGCCGGCGTCGCGTCCGCGGCCCGCGAGCTGCTCGCAGAGTCGTCCGCGTTCGACGGCCTGACGCACAAGCTCCTGATCCACGCCGTTCTTGCTCTTGCGGGCGGCGGCCACGGCCACGGCCAGCCAGCGCAGGAAGGCATTGCGTCCAATGAGACGCAGTGCCTGTCCGATGCTCTCCACGCCGCGTCCGCCGAGTGCGGCGCTGTTGACGAGGCGGAGCAGTTGGAAGGTGAGCACGGGGTCGGTGGCGATGACGTCCTCGAGCTGACGGTCGCTGACGTCATTGTTGCGCGCGAGGCCCATGAGGCGCATGGCGGCCACGGTGCTCTGCGGCATGTCGGCCGCGGGCAGCGGTTCGGGGCGCGAGAAGAACGTGCCCTGGAAGCCGTCGAAGCCACGTTCGAGGGTGGCCTCGTACTGATTGAGGTCTTCGACGTTGCCGGCAATGAGGCGCGGCGCGGGCGCGCCGGTGGCCGATACCGCGGCCATGATGCGATCGCAGATGGCGTTGATGGTGGCCGGGTCGCCGCTGCGCGCGTCCACGCGCACCCAGCTCATGTGCGGCAGCAGCGCCTCAACGGCCGAAGGGGTGGCGCCAACACTGTCGAGGGCCACCTGACCACCGCCGGCGCGCAGGCGCGCGATGGCTTCCACCACCTCGGCGTCGGGCGTGAGCGAAGGCGGCAGCATGACGATGGCCGATCCCGGCTCGGCCACCAGGAACGCGTCGCCCACGAGCTGCTCGCGTGTGGCAGCCACGAAGGCCGGCAGCCGATTGCGGACGAGGTCGAAATTGCCCGACAGAAAGCTCTGCGCGAACGTATTGCGGCCGTCGTCGGTGTCGTTGAATCGGATTTCATATCCGATGAGCGAACCGGTGCTGCCAAAGACGGGCTGACGAACGAGACAGAAGTCGGACATGGATCGGGCAGGAGCGGGAAGCAAGGGGTGGCGCAGACGGCGCGCCTTCTGCGACTTTCAGACGATTCACGGCCCACTCTGGGCACGGGAGCGCGGCCGCTGGCGGCGGCGCCCGGTGCTTGGGGGCCCCGAACACGCCCGAACCCCCTGTCATGAGCCTTTCGACCCTCGACGGAACCTTGCACCGCGGCTGCGGTGGCCGCTACGCCCTGCAGCAGGAAGCGGTGACCATGCGGCTGAGCGGGATGTCGGCCGAGGTGACGCGCGAGTTCTTCCGTTGTGAGAAGTGCGGGCACGAGCAGCGCACGATCGAGCAGAGGGACGCGGCGGAGAAGGCGGCCACGGAGCAGATCCGGGCGGCGCACGACCTGCTGGCGCCCAAGGCCATTCGGCAGCTGCGCGAGTCCCTGGGCCTGACAGTGGCGCAGTGGGCCGAGCTGATCTACGGCACGCCCAAGGGGATCGTGGAGGGCTGGGAGAAGGGCAAGTACCTGCAGAACCGCGAGGCGGATGCAATGATCCGGAGCCTGGCGGACCGGGCTACCCTCGAGGTCAGGGCGGCGAAGGCGGGGGTGACGTTGCCGGTGGTGGAGGGGGCTCCGTCCGCGGTGGCGGCGGGTGGGGCTGGGGCTGGTGAGGCGGCGGGGTCTGGGTCTGGGTCGGAGCCGCCGTCGCCGTAGGGGCGGTGGTTGGGGCCGGTTCGCGGGTGGTTCTCGCGGTCGGCCGGTGGTTAGTCCTTGTGGTATAGGCCGTCTTGGCGCGATGTCCTGACGCCAGCGATGCGTGCTGCAGGTGGGCGTCCTTCGGTAGTGCGCTACGCGCGCATTTCACTTGATCGCCTGTGGCAAAAGCTGGCGTGATACCGCTGGCGACTAGCGAAGTAGATTTATGGGGTTGGGGACCTCATCACCGGAGTCTGCCGTGTACCTGACGCTCGAAGTGGAGCACGAAGCCGATGGCCGCTTCGTTGCCGAAGTGCCGGAACTACCTGGCGTGCTCGCCTATGGCACAAGCGAGCGAGAGGCCGTGTCGCGCGCCCAAGCCCTCGCGCTGCGGGTGCTCGCCGACCGGCTCGAGAATGGGGAGCCTGCTCCCAGTCTGCTGCCGCTCGACTTTCGCGCCGCTTGACCGTCTCGGGGATCTCGCGTGACCGACTGGCCGGCGACAAAAGCCCGGCGGGTCCTTGCCGCGCTGGAGCGTATCGGCTGGCGGATCAAGCGCGAGGCCAGCTCACATCGTGTGCTCGCCCGTGACGGGTGGCCTGATACAGTGTTTGCGTTCCATGACGGTGAGGAGATTGGCCCCCGCATGCTGGCGCGGATCGCGAAGCATACCGGTCTGCATCCGGACGATCTCTAGCGCGCCGTAGCCGTACGGTATGACACAACGCTGCTTCAGAGCTCCGCGTTAAGCATCGAGCCAAACAACAAGCGCAATAAATGACTTTCGCGAAATCCCAGCTCAAGTTCGCACCACCAGAGCGGAGCTTGAGGCGCTTGTCGGGCGTTCAGGTAGAGAAGGCTCTCGAGAGGTGACCCATTTTCTGAGTCGCATGTTTGCGCACCTGATGCGTGTGGATGGCTCTCTGAGCTCGAACGAGCTTCGTCTGCTTTCGGACTTCAACCGTGACGGTCTTTCCTGGCACGACGAAGTTCAGTTCGCAATGGACACCATCGACGAGACGCCGCGGTTCCTTCATACCGTTCAACTGTTTCTTCACGCGGCTATCGTGTTCGACCGGCAGCAGGGCACATCGATCAAAACGATCCGTAACGCACCGCTGCTGCCGGCCGGGCCATGCAACTGAACTTCCTCCTCAGCCAGTCGAGTTCTCGCCGGTGCCGATTGGGACCCTACTCCCCCGCCCTTAGCACGCTGAACTCCCGGAACACCCCGATCGGCAGCGGCACCACGAGCCGCCACCGGATGTTCATTGGCCGGTCACCACTGATATCGTCAGCGCTCTCGATCTGAACTGGCCCGCAGGCCACGTAGGCCGAGTGCTTGTTGGCGCGTACAAACAGTTGGAAGCTCCAGCCGTTGGTGAGACTGTCGAGATACCGCTTGCCAGCCTTGGTGTTCGGCCCAGCACTGTTCTGCGTCTGCCAATGAAAGTGTGTCGGACTCTCAGCATAGTCGTGATACGCGATGCGATCGTGGTAACCGTCGCTCTTGTCGAGGGTAACGAACAGCAGTTCGGTCTGCCGATCAGCCAGCGGCAACACTCCCGCCTGAAAAGGCGCGCGACGATTTTCCGTGAGCCATCCAACCGCAGTCAGAATCTCGCGACTCGCGTAGCTGCCATGCAGCACCAAAGGCAGATCTGCGAGACCGGGAATGGGTACCGGCACCACCCGACTGCGCGACTCCAGAATGTCCGTAAGCTCGGCCAGTTCCTGCAGCACATGGGGCTCGCTGGCCAGCTCGCGCACAAACGCGGTATGTGACTGTACGGCCTTCGGCGACATCTGATACGTCAGCATCTGCGCACGCAACGCCTCATGCTCAGAGGATGGCCAATACTCCACCCCACGCTCGGCCACCCGCCGCATCACTTGCAACTGCTGCGGATCGTTTACATGTAGCAGATAGCGGAGGTTTCGCGAAAGCGCCGCTTCACGCTCCGTGACTTGTGTGGTGCCGGCGCCCGAATCAAGCAGACCAACTTCGCGACGAAGCGAGGTCCATCCGCTCGGTTTCGCGTCGCGATAAATCTCGTCCAACGCGATCTGCTGTTCGCGAAGAAAGTCCGCCAGCGCCGGGCGACGATCACCCGTGAGCGAAGCGTGTGCCAACAGCTCAGTCTTGAGCCGACGCCAACTCTGATTGACCACGGCGCGCAGACTGGTCAGCACCTGCTCCCGCGCCTGCGATTCCAAGTGGATGTAGCACCCACTCGGCAACGTACTGAACCCTTCTTCCACCGACCGTAGGAGCTCACGCTTGCTCAAGCCGGTGACGGAACTCAGCAGGTGGTCAAACCGGAACTCAGCCCGGTGCTGGCCCACGAAGTCGAGCACCAGACAGCTCTGCTTACCTGGCGACAACCGCAGCCCGCGCCCCAACTGCTGCTGAAACAGCAGTGGACTCTGTGTGGGCCGCAGGAACAGCAGCGTGTTCACGTCCGGCAGGTCGACACCTTCGTTGTATAGGTCGACGGTAACAATTGCGCAGACCTCGCCAGATGCCAGCTTCTGTGGAGCCTTGCGACGCTCGTCGTCGGTGCTGGAACCCGTCAGGCACACCGTGCGCAACCCTGCCGCCGTAAACTGCTGCTGCATGAACTGCGCGTGCGCCACATCCACACAGAATACCAGCGCCTTCGACTTGCTCGCGTCACCCGTCAGGCGATGCCACTCGTTCACGACCAATCGTGCACGCACCTGATTGCCCGTAACCAATTGACTGATCGCCTCCGTCTCTCCGGGACGATTCCATGGTACCTCGCTGAAGTCTGTGTCGTCATTGCAGCCAAAGTATTCAAACGGCGTCAGCAGCTGCAGATCCAACGCGTGCCACAGCCGCAGTTCGGCCGCTGGTGACCCGTCGGGCCGCGACGTAAAGTACGGCTGCAGCGACTGTCCATCGGTGCGTTCTGGCGTCGCGGTCAGCCCCAACAGCACCGTTGGCGTCACCGCGCGGGCGAACAGGTCGAACTGCCGCGCGGCAATGCGATGGCACTCGTCAATCACAACCGTATGCCAGAACGCAGCACCAAGACGCGCAAGTAGTTCGCGCGACGTGATGCTTTGAATAGTGGCGAACAAATGGTCGTGCTGATCTGGCTCGCGGCCGCCACCGAGCAGCGAACCAAAGCTGTGGTCGCGCAGCACGGCGCGATACGTGCTCATTGCCTGATGTAGGATCTCTTCTCGGTGCGCCACATAAAGCAATCGCGGACGTGCACCCCGATGTGCGGCTACGGTACGTTGATAGTCCAGCGCTGCCATCACCGTTTTTCCGGTACCTGTGGCCGCCACCAGCAGGTTGCGATGGCGTCCGTGTGCACGCTCGGCTTCCAACTGCTCTAAGATATCCTGCTGATACCTCTTGGGCGTGATATCGAAGTATGTGGGTGCCGAGTTGTCGTCTGCGCCGCCGCGTTCGCGCGCGAGTGCGCGGGTGAGTGCGGCGCGACTGTCGGCGTTGTGGAAGTCATACCGCTGAAACTCGTCATCGGCCCAGAGTGTGTCGAACTGTGCCTTGGCGCGGGCATACAGTGTGTCCTGTCCACGTTCGGTGAATTTGACCGTCCACTCCAGCCCACCCATCAGCGCGGCGCCGGAAAAGTTCGCGCTTCCCACGTACGCCGAGCCGAAGCCGCTGCGTCGATGGAAGATCCAGGCTTTCGCGTGCAACCGCGTACGACGTCCGTCGTGCGACACCTTCACCGTGCATCCGTTCAGCGCGGCCAACATATCGAGCGCCTTCTGTTCCGTGGCGCCGGTGTATGTGGTGGTGAGGACCCGAATACGCGTGCGTCCCACGCCGTCTGCGCCGGCCGCCGTTGCGGATTGCAGCACATCGATCAGCCGGCGAACACCGGCAACGGTAATGAAGCTGACCAGGATATCGAGCTGATCGCAGGTGGCCGCTTCTATGCGCAGCTCGTGCAGCAGCGACGGCGACGACTTCGTCGCGGAAAACAACCATGGCATCGCCAATCCGGTCTGCGGTGATGCCGGTGCGGCGCTTCCTTTGGTGTGCACGGCGCGCAGTCGAAGTATTGGGGCGGGAACAGACGGCTCAATGCGATCGGGATCACGGTCAAGCTTGCGGCGCAGGTCCTTCAACAGCTCGTTGACCAGCGCCAGCTGCTGCGTGGTATCCAGCGCGTCCGTGTGCGCCGAATCGTGCGTGGTGTCTGCGAGCACTCGTGAGAGTGACTGGGCGATGAGATCGACCAAGAGCGGTGCGGCGTCGGTGCTGGACAGGACATCCAGTGCCGCGTCGCTATCAGGCAGCTGTGCCAACCTGTGTCCGAGGGACTCGGTAACAAGCTCATCGTACAACCCGCGCGGAAGCGTCATCTCGTCGTCTCGTGGGTGAGCACGTGGGGATTGGCGATCAGGAACTCGACGAACAGACGGTCACTGGGCGCGAGGGGAAGTTGCGCGAGCTCGCGTGGTGTGCCCCACACATGGGCGGTGTGTTCGATACACAGGGGTTTACCAGTGATCGTAGCGGGGACGAATGCGATGTGAAACGACGAGCCCTGATCGTTGATGGCGAACAGCTCTGGATCGACCCCGGTGACGGTAACGCCGAGTTCCTCGGCCAGCTCGCGCGTAGCGGCGTCGGCGTCAGACTCACCAGGTTCGACCTTGCCGCCGGGGAACTCAAAGAGGTCGCCGTGTCTCTTGCGAGGAGGGCGTCGGCAGACGAGGAGGGTGTCGGCGCGACCGATGACGGCGGCGACGACGCGTACGAGGGCAGAGTTCATTGAGTGGAAGTTGCGACGTCGCGCGGCTTGCGGCCAGGACTTCCTAGGTGCAGCACCGCGGCATCAGAATTGCACGATCATTCCTTCCGATACATCAACGCGCAACCTTCGTTAACTGCGTCGACCCTTTGAAAACATTGGTTCGGTGCCACTGCAGAAAGGCAGGATGCGGCTTTTGCTCAGGTCGAGACGGAAGGAACGCGCTTCGGTCCGCCGGCAACATGCGAAGGACGGGCTCGTCGATCCCGCGTTCAACCGTCAGAATCCTCCCTTCATCAGAAAGCGAGATCAATCCGCGGTCGAATGCCCAGTGAAAGCTTTTCATGAGGGCGAGTCCGTTTCGCGTCGAATCGGGTCCTCCTTCCTCCACGGGTCGAATATGCGCTGCATCGACCTCGGCTCGTCCATGGCCATTGGTCAGCCGCACGCCCGTCATTGCACAGCGTCCGTCGTAGGCTTCGTTGACAACCCGGAATCGAAAGGTCGCGTCGCGAACCGCACGGTTGGAGACGACTTCGCGCGTTTCCCGCACGGTGCTCAATACCTCAAGATCCGTAAGCCCTTCGCGGGCGCGCCCGACTTGCGCCTCGACGAACAGGCCATGCTGCACCACCGCTTCGGCCTCACGGTAGTCCACGGGGCGCACCGCCCTCTGCAAGGACTTCCCGGAAACTGAGGTGAGGGACAGAGGCACCACACGAACGAACTCGGTATAGTAGCGGTAGCTCAGGTAGGCATGGGTCGGATCATCAGGGTCTTCCCAGACACGATCAATGAACGCGAACCCGGTGAAGGCGCTGCGCCCACCGGACGAGGTTGATGTCCCGCCTCGCCGAGGTTCGTACAGGAGGACAAGGCAGTCCACCAAAGCAACCACGTCCTTGAGATAGTCGGCCTTGGGAAAGTGGTACTGCACACCCGGGATGTCCTTGTATCCACTTTGGCGGCGTACCACGAGAATCCCAGCTTTGTGGGCTGACGACATGAGCAACCAGGCGCAAGAATTGAATAGTGAGCCGAGCAGAGAATTTGAGTCCCGTCCCGCTGAGCCGCCAGGGATCGCACACTAGGTAAGTAGGCGGGCGGATGGTCAATCATGAGCAATCCAGGCGCGCGCTTGCTGACCCTCTTCTGCAGTGCCAGCACTCACCCACACCGACTACATGAACATGTCCACCCGCCCTGCATTCATCGTCGCGGTCGATTCGTTTGAAGGCGAGCAGAGTGTGATCGAGGTGCGCGACCCAAACGGTCGGCCGCTGCCAGCGGTCTACTGCATTGCACGGCAGAACGAGAAGACCGGCATTCTCGAGTTCGTGGACTACGGTTACCGCAGCCCTGAGGAGGCGAGGGAAGCGTGGCCTCACGCGCTATAGCGTCCAGACAGGCGACTATTGTGTGGGGTTAGGGCTTAGCTGACACTACGCCGCGTGTTGCACTCGCGAATCTTGGATGAGTCTCTTGAGCGGCTCGGCGCGGCCGTGGGAACGCGCAGGCGAGATGGCCCCGTGAGAATCCCGGGCGGCCGCGCGCGTTACATTCGTGTCCGTCTCCGCCTCAAACTCGCCCTGCCATGTCCCGCCTCCGCGCACTCAGCCTGTTGCTAGCACTCGTCGCCGCACCCCCCGCCGCGGCGCAGGGCGGGATCACCGACGGCACCTCGAACACGGTGATCATCGGGGAGCGCCCCTTCGGCGACAGCGGTTGCCAAGTCGGCTCCTTCGCCGACGGGACGTCGAACACGCTCCTCTTCGGCGCTGGCGGCGCGACGGAATGCCGCCTGCCCATTGGTGGCTCAACGGCGTGCGCCATCCGGCTCGCCGGCGTCACCGACGGCAGCTCGAACACACTGCTTGTGAGCGAAACGCCCGGCGTGGGGTGTTTCGTCCCGCTCGACCCAGTGCGCTGCCTCGTGCAGACGCTCCCGGGCATCGGCGACGGAACCAGCAACACCATCCTGATCGGCGAGATCGTCGCCCCAGGCTCCGGAGGCGGCTGCGCGCTTCCGATTGGTGGAGCGGATTGCGGGGTCGGCGTCGTTGCTGACGGCACGTCGAACACGCTGCTTATCGGCGGCGGCGGTACGGGCGCGTGGTGCACGCTGCCGGTGGCCGGCACCGGCGATCTCCCCGACGTGCGCATCGGCACGGACGGCGCGCCATGCCTCCCGGCGTCGTCGGCGATCAGAGACGGCACGTCGAACACCCTGTTCGTCGGCGAGTGTGCGGCCGTCCCGCCCGGCACCACGGTGGTACCCGAACCGTCCACCCTTGCCCTCCTGGCCGGCGGGCTCGGGGTGATGGCGCTCAGGGCGCGCGCTGGGCGGCGGCGCTCGGCGAGGTAGGTCGCCCCGCTACCGCGAATCCCCGCGCTCAAACACCACCCGCCCGCGCGAGACCGTCAGCGCCACACCACCACGCAGCAGCGCGCGTGGCTCGGCACGGAACGGATCCACATCCAGCACGGTGAGATCGGCGCGCTTGCCCACAGCAATCGTGCCGGCCTCCTGTTCGTCAAACCCCGCCCAGGCGCTCCACACCGTGTAGCCACGCACGGCTTCTTCCGGCGTCATGCGCTGAGCGGGATACCAACCACCCGGTGGCGCGCCACTCGTGTCCTGACGCGTGATGGCGCTATGCAGGCCGTAGAACGGACTCCAGTCGGAGCCGGGCAAATCCGACGAAAACACGAGCGGCGCGCCAGCCTGACGCAGCGTGCGCCACGCATAGGCACCGGCAATGCGTTCGCTCCCCACGCGCGTCTCCGCCCAGCCCTTGTCTTCGACAGCGTGCGGCGGTTGCACCGAGGCTATCACTCCAAGCGCGGCAAAGCGCGCAATGTCCGCGGGTGACACCACCTGCGCGTGCTCCACACGATGCCGCAGCTCGCGCGCCGAGGGCGCGGCGCGTGTGACGGAATCGATGAAGTCGAGTGTCGCACGATTGCCCGCGTCGCCGATGGCATGGATGCCCGCCTGGAAGCCGGCCCGCATGGCATCGGCCACGAGGCGCTGATCAAAGCCGTAGGTACCACCGCTTACGCCACGATGACCGGGGCGGTCGGCGTAGTCGTCCAAGAGTTGCGCACCGCGCGAGCCGAGCGCGCCGTCGTAGTAGGCCTTCACGGCGCGCACGCTGAGCATACCGTTGGCCGACGTGAACGGACCACGCGCAATCCACCGGCGAACCAGCGCCGAGTCGCGAGCACTCAGCATGGCGTACACGCGCAGCGGCAGCGCATCACGCTCGGCGAGCCGCTCGAAGCTGTCCATGACTTCGGGCGGCACACCGGCTTCGTGCACGCCCGTGTAGCCGGACGCATTCATCACACGCAGCGCGCGCAGCACCTGTGAGTCGCGCTGTGCCGGCGTGGGCCGTGGCACCGCGTTGTCGAGCAGCGGCACTGCACGATTGAGTACGAGGCCGGTAGGTTCACCCGCCGCATCCTTCCGAATTTCGCCGCCGTTCGGCACGGGCGTGTCGCGGGTGATGCCGGCCAGCGCGAGTGCACGCGTGTTGGCCCACGATGCGAAACCGTGCAGGCTGCGCAGCACGACGGGGTGATCGGGCACGCGCTCCGACAGCAGGCGCTTGTCGGGATAACGATTGGCCCAGGCGCCCTCGTCCCAGCCATAGCCGAGAATCCAGTCGCCCTTTGGGGTCTTGGCGGCGCGCTCGGCAATGATATTCACGGCATCAGCCTCGGTGGCGACGCCAGTGAGATTCACACGCTCGAGGGACTCGCCCAGCTCGGCCACGTGCGTGTGGGCGTCCACAAGACCCGGCAGGACCACGCCATCGGCGAGGTCCACCACCCGCGTGTCGGGCCCGTTGAGCGCGAGCGCGCCGGAGTCCGTGCCGACATACACAATGCGTCCCTCCCGCACGGCAATGGCGGTGGCGTCGTGGTGCCAACCGCTTGCCGAGTCGTAGGGCGCCTGCGCTGAGGGGCGACCATCGATGGAGGGGTCGGGCCACGCGAGGGTGTACACGCGGCCGTGGTGCAGTACGAGGTCGGCGGTGGGCGTGGCGTCAGGGCCGGAGGAGCAGGCGGCCAGGAGAGGCAACGTCACGGCGGCCACGCCGCGTGCGCAAAGTCGGAATTGCGTCATGGAACAAGTATAGACCGACTTCCCGGCCTCCACACTTTGTACGCGTGTCAGCCGCAGCGCGCTGCGCGGAGCCTTCGGGCAATGTCCTCGGGCGACGGCGCCGAGGCCGGCGCGCGAAATACGGCGAGATACTCGCCGGGCTCCATCTCAATGCGACTCAGCGGCTCGTATCCGACGGCCCGCAGTTCGCAGTTGAGGAGGGTGATGGGTGTGCCGTGTGCATCAGTGGGCGCCTCGCGATCGAGAATGGCCAGTCGCCCGCCGGGGCGCATGGACGTGGACAGCCGAGCGAGGAGCGCAAAGGGCTGCGCAATCTCGTGGTACATGTGAATCATGAGAGCAACATCCACCGCAGCGGCAGGAAGTCGCGGGTCATCCTCGGTGCCCAGGACTATCAGCACAGTGCGCCAGCCAGCCTGACGTGCGCGATTGCGCAACAGGTCCAGGTAGTCGTCGCGCACGTCCTGCCCGTAGATCACTCCGCTGTCACCGAGCACCGGCACCAGGCGCGCGACGTAGTACCCATCGCCAGCCCCGATGTCCGCCACGGCCATGCCGGGCTTGAGCTCGAGGTGTGCAAACACGCGGGTCGCCTCACCCTGCCGGTCCCGGATGCGTTCGTCGGTCCAGCGTGGTGCGACAATGTCGCTGACGGGTCGGCGTGGCGCGGGGGTTTCCGGCACTGCTGCTCGTTGCACGCGACGTCTGCGGCGTTTGGGCAGCACTGCCGCACCCGGCTATGCTGACCATGGCAGCGCTGTACATCAGAGTGCCCGTCAGCAAGGCGGCTGTCCGGCGGCGGAGGGTCTGTGGGCGAGGTGAGGTCATGGCGGGTCAACGCACATGGCCGGGCAGAGTGTGCCCAAGCCCGTCAGCCGTGCCGACGCCGCGACCTACTGCCGCACCACCACCCAATCCCCCGCCCGCGTGCCCTCGCGCAGCGTCCACCCAGGGGCGAGGGTCAAGGTCCAGTTGCCATTCGATAGCGCCGGCCTGCCCGCTGCCGTTCCGGGCACCACCACTTCGCCTGGCATGCCACTCCCTTGCTTGAGCAGCACGCCATTTCGCGCCACACGCAGCGTGCCCCACACGTCGGTGAACTGCCCGCTGCCATACACGGTGCCGTGCCCTGCCAGCGGAAAGGCATCGTTCGGGTTGAACGAGTAGCTGAGACTGTCCGTGGTGGGAATTCGAACCACCGGCTGTTCGACGAGACGCACACGGTGACCACGCTCCGTCTCGGCGCGCCGGGCATCCATCTCGTCTTCTTCGGCGCGGATGAGCAGAGCACCATGACGCTCACTGCGTTGCAGCATGCGCGTCGTGTCCACACGCACGCTGGGATAGGCCACACGCAGCAGCTCGGCGAGGTCACTGCCTGCATGCAGCTGCGGTCGCCACGCCATGCCTGAGCCATCGAGCAGCACGCCGTAGGCCGGGCCCGACGCGTAGGCAAAGCTCCGCACCAGCGACTCTTGTCGTTCGCGCGCCAGCATGGCCAGGGCTACACGACGCGCGAGCAGTGAATCGACCTCACCACTCGAAGCCCAGCCGTTGTACTCGGCGAGGCCTTCATTGAGTAACAACGCCTGTTCCTCGCTCTGCGCCTGTGGGTATGTGCGCAGGCGCATGGCGCGAAAGGCCAGCGCGTCGCTCAGCGCCTGTACGCGCTGCGTGCCACTCCGCAGCAGCGCTTCAGCCAGGGCGCGCCACTCCAGTCTCGTCCAGATTCGTGCTGCTGTCGTGCCGAGGTGCACGTTGGACGGATTGGCTGTCGGCAACCTCAGTTGGTCTTGCACACGATGAAAGGACTCATGCAACAGCAGACGAACCCGCGCGCCGCGATCGGCAGGCAATGGCCACATCAGCATGGCATAGCGCGTGCCGCCAAGTGTAACGGCCGTATTGGCAATCGGCAGCGCGTCGGGCAGTGTGCCGACAAACAACGCGCCCTGCGCAGCGAGCAGACCCGCCGAATCGGCCTGGCTGGCAACCACCTGTCGCGTGCGTGGGTCGACAAAGAGCAGCGCACCAAGGGTGCGGACCTTCCATAACGTGTCCGTGCGCGCGGCCAGTGCTCGCACCTCGCTCAGGTACTCACGCGCAAGGGTCGTGTCGATGGCCGGCTGCGCGGAGGCGGGGAGTGCTGCAACAAGAAGCGCGGCGACAGGCAGCGCGAGATCACGCGTGGTGCGCCCGAGCCGCGAAAGCCGCGACGAATTCATCGCGGGCTGCGTCCGGGCCACGCAATGCTATCGCGAGTCGGTACGTGAATGACCAGGTCTTTGCCGTGATTGGCACCGCGCAGCCAGATGCGGTCGTCGTCCTGCGCGATGCGATCGGCGGGCAGGGCCACGCCATCCACTGTGGCGGCGACCACACGGTGCCCGGCAAACACGAGCGTGAACGCACCGGCTGCGTCGCTGGCCGAGATGGTGAGTGGGGCACGCGACGCCTGCACGCGGTTGATGAGCAGCGCGAAAAGAAGCACGCTGGCCACGGTTGTGGTCACGGCAAACATGCCCGCGCCCTGCCGGCGTCGTCTATGGCAACGCAGCACAACGGACATGAGATGTCGCGTGCTGCTCACACCGCGCTGCGCACGCAGCTCCTCGAGATCACCAAGGATCTCTTCGTGCCAGGCCGGCTCGCACAGCGTGCGGACCACACGCTCCGTCCAGATGCTCACGGCGTCCCCAATTGCGGCCGCAGTGACCAGAGTCGTGCGCGCACCGCGCGCGTCTGTTCGAGGGCACGCCGGCCATCGGCGGTGACACCGTAAAGACGTTTGCGTCGTCCGCCGCGTTCCGGTGTGCCTTCGCCAAGGCGCGAGGTCACAAAGCCCTTGCGTTCGAGTCGGTCGAGCGTGGCATACACGGCGCCCAGCGCGACGGCACGTTCGCCCTCGCACTCCAGCAGGGAGCCGATGGCCACGGCGTAGCCCTCGGGGTGCAGAGAGTGCGCGGCGAGCAGCACGAGCTCCTCAAAGCCGCCCAGGCGGAAGTCGTCGTCACGATCGGTCCGATCCATACAATAGCGAATATAGTGATCGGATCCATTGTGGCAACCCGGGCTGGCGGACCTCCCAGCGGGGGCCGCGGCTACTGAACAGGTCCCCCAACGCGCCGGGCGCCTTTCCGCGCCACGCACAGCAGCCGCGGCGCGAATATTGTTTGGTGTACCCTGGTCGTTGGCGCCTGGTGAGTCTGATCCGCCCTTCAGATCTCGGAGGACTTCGACGCATGTCCGAACAGAAGATGACCTTCCTGGTGAAGGCCACCCGGCGGGACTCACACGGCAGTGAAGCCACATGCAAACAGGCGGCGATCACGCTTGATACGGATCTGGCCGGGCGAGCTGATGCCTTCAATCCCGCTGAACTGCTTCTGGCGGCGCTGGCCGCGTGCATGATCAAGGGCATCGAGCGTGTCTCGCCGATGCTCAAGTTCAATCTGCGCGCAGTGAACGTGCAGATCACCGGCGTTCGTCAGGACGTTCCGCCGCGTCTCGAGTCCATCACCTACGACATTGTCGTTGACTCAGACGAGAGCGATGCCAGGCTGCAGCTGCTGCATGACAACGTCAAGAAGTACGGCACGGTCTTCAACACCGTGTCGCCCGGCACCGAACTACGCGGAACGCTGCGGCGCGCTGATGGCCATGCCTGATGCTTCGAAAGCTCGACCGGACCAGGGCGTTGCGCCCTTCGCCCAGCGTGGGTAGCCTCTGGAGCGGCCGGCAGGGCGGGGCAGGATGTGGCGCCGTGTGACGAGAGCGTTGATGGAGTGGTGAGGTATGCTGCGGTGAGTGCCGGTGCCCTCAACTGGTGGCAGATCGTTGCCCTGTTCGGTGCTGTGCAGGGGACGGTCGTGGCGCTGGCGCTCGCGGCCAGACGCCCGCGCCGCACCCCGAATCTCCTGCTCGCGGCTCTGGTGCTTGCCTTTGCGCTGCATCTCGTGTCGGTGGTCTACTATTCCGCCGATCTGGTGGGCAGCCTGCCGCACTTCTTCGGTCTGACTCAGCCGCTGCCCCTGGCATTCGGCCCCCTGCTGTATCTCTACGCCATCACGGCCAGTGGTCAGCAGCATCGCCTGGGCCTGCGCGACTGGTGGCACGCGCTCCCCGTGCTCGCCCTTTATGTGTGGGGCCTGCCCATCTACCTCCAGGGCGGCGAAGAAAAGCTCGCCCTGTTCCGCGCCATTCAGGCCGGCCAATTGCCTCTGCAATCACGGGTGGCCATTCCGCTGGTGCTGCTCTCCGGGGTCGTCTACACGGTGGCCACCCTGATGGCACTGCGGCGACATCAGAGCGTGGTGGCCGAAAATTACTCGTCGCTTGAGCGGGTCAATCTGCACTGGCTGCGCTGGCTGGCCCTTGCCAGTGCGCTGATCTGGTTGACGGCGCTGGTGTTCGAAGCCGCCGACTCGGCGCAGTGGGCCGTGTCACTTCCCGGCGACTTCGTGGTGGCCGTGGGCATCACGCTGGTCATTCACGCGATCGGATTCTGGGGACTCCGTCAACCGGAAGTCTTCCGCTATGTCACGGCTGAACATGCCGTCGTGCCACCGCCGCCCGAGCGAGTGTCTTCACCGCCGTCTGAACCGCGGCCTGAACTGCAGTCCGACCCGTCGCCTCCGCGATACGAGCGGTCGGGACTCTCTTCGCGGGAGGCCGAGGCGCTCAAGGCCCGCCTGCTGGCCATCATGGACGACAGGCACCTCTATCGGAGCGCGGACCTCACACTGGGAGATCTCGCCGAACGATTGGACACCACGCCCCATCGGCTGTCCGAGGTGCTCAACGCGCTGCTCGGCCAGTCGTTCTACGACTTCATCAATGGGTATCGCGTGCGCGAAGTGCAGGCGCGACTGCTCGGGCCGGACGGCGCCAGACTCACCTATCTGGCCCTGGCGCTCGATGCCGGCTTTGCCTCCAAGTCCACGTTCAATGCGGTGTTCAAGAAGCACACGGGCATGACACCGTCGGAATACCGACGCGCTCAACCGGGCTGAACGTCCCGGCCCGTCGGCTCGGACGTACCACACGAACGGTCCGGTCGAGCCCTCCACCCAACGCAGCTACGATGCGCACTCGACGCGGGCCGAACTCATCAGCTCCGTCGCGTACCCCGTATCGGAGCATTGGATGTTTGCACGTTGTGTGCTGGCCATGGGCGCCGCTTCCTTGATGGCCTGCGACCCGTTGTCCATGTCGGAGCCGGGGCATCTTGTGCCCCGTACAGTAACCGAAGATTCAAGTCTTCCATCGATCACCATCAACGGCTCGCGTCTTCATGCCGAGACGCGGGGCACGCCGGGCAAGCCGGTGATGATCATGCTGCATGGGGGGCCGGGGGCCGACTACCGGTCGCTGCTGGCGCTGGCGGACCGCTATGCCGGCTACTCGCTGGCTGATCACTACTACATCGTGTTCTGGGATCAGCGTGGGGCTGGCCTGTCCGAGCGTCACACCCAGGACAAGCTGACCATCGACCAGTATGACGCCGACCTGCTGGCCATCGTGGACCGCTATGCGCCGGGCGGTCAGGTCACCCTGGTGGGGCAGTCCTGGGGCGGGATGTACGGCACTTCATTCATCAACCGGCATCCGACGCGTGTGAAGGAGGCCGTATTCATTGAGACCGGGCCGCTCAAGGGCAGCACCTTCGAGCGCATCAAGGGAGAGTTGTTCGATCTGCACCTGCTGCGGGAATGGCTCAACGACATGGCGTGGACGGCGCAGTTCTTTTCGGCCGACGACCACATCCGGATGGATTACCAGATGACCATCGGTGCGGAGGGATCACAGCCGCGCAACAACACGCGCAAGGGTCCGGGTGCAGAGCCCTTCTGGCGCCTGGGTGCGATGGCCAATCGTTACGTACAGGAGGACGGACAGGACGCGAAGGGGCGATTCAACTACGACTTCACCACCAACCTGCAGCGGTACACGGGTCGGGTGCTGCTGATTGCAGGTTCACGCAGCGAGGTGCTCGGCACGCCGCTGCAATTGGAGCAGCAGCCGCTGTACCGACACGCCAGCGTGGAGGTGGTGCAAGGCGGCGGACATGATGTGCACTGGACCCATACACCCGCGGTACTGGGGCTGATGCGCACGTTTCTTTCCGCGTCCGGCACAGGCGGTGCCCGGTGAAGCGCGTGCTCCTGTTTGCTGCGCTGATGCTGGCGTCGGGCCATCAGCGTTTGGCGGCCCAATGGAACCTGGCCCGTCTTGAACCCGGTGATGCGACCTGGCAGGTAAGCACGGCGCTCGATCCCGCCATCATCACGTCGATCGGCTATCGACAGCTGCGCACGGTGTTTGGCGCGCGCACGCAGTTTGGCGTGGAGGCTGGAGTGGTGGCCGGCAACGCCGACCTCGGGGACTACCGTGCGCGACTGGAGGCCGGTGTGCAGGTGTACCGTCGCGGCAGTTTCCGCACGGTTGCCAGCGCCGCGTTCCTGACACGCGGCACCAGCAACACTGTGTTTCGTGGCACGAACTTCGGTGCCGATGTCGGAATCACCGCCGGGATGTATCGCCCGCGCTGGTTTGTTGCGGGTGAGACGGGATACGACAAACCCATCGTCACGCATGTGACCCACACGCAAGGCTACCGCCGCACGTATTATGCCGACGCGAAGGACGGCTGGTACATCGACACGGGAGGAACGCGGCGACTCGGTGTTGTGACCGGCACATCGCTGCGCGGCGTGGAACTGATGCTGCGCGCGGGCGTGGCGCGCACGCGTGGTGGAGAAGCCCTGGTGGCGCCGGGGTATGCGACGCTGGGGATGGGGTTTCGGTTCTGAGTCGCGGCTCTGCTCGCCGCACTCACGATACCCAGGTCTGACGGGATTGGTGGCGCTTTGCCCTCGCGAGTCGCATTGTTGACCGGCCCCGCCGTACGATGCGGCGGCGGCTCTCATCACGCCGCAGCGCCACACATCTCTATGCCTCAGCTGACACGCGCCCGCCGTACTGCTGTTGCTGGATTGCTTTTTGTCTCGGCCTGCAGTGCTCCTCCCGCTGACAAGGCGCCCGCCGAACAGGCCCCTGCTGCAACGCCGCCTGCGCCCACCGTGGAGAAGGGTGTGGTGGCCATCATCGGCACCGGCACACTCGCCGGCGCGCTTGGGCCGGCGTTGGGTGCGCAGGGCTATCGCGTCACTTATGGCAGCCGCGACCCCAGCCGTGAGACGGTGCGCGCACTGGTGCAGCGCTCCGGGCCCAAGGCCTCGGCGGTCACGCAACCCGAGGCGGCGTCGCAGGCACCGGTGGTCGTGCTCGCTGTCCCCGGTGAGGTGGTGGTTGATGTCGCGGGCACGCTCGGTGACCTGAGCGGCAAGGTGGTCATTGACGTGAGCGGCGGCGAAAAGAAGGTGGCGGCCGATGGCTACCAGGAACTCACGTCGGACAGCGCGCGGGCCGAGCTCATTCAGGCGCGGCACCCGACCATGCGTGTGGTGCGCATCAACCTGCCGAACATCGTCTACTTCATGGATCCGTTGCTCACGAAGACGCGGGCCACGGTGTTTGTCGCCGGCAATGATCCCAAGGCACGCGAGACCGTGGCAAACATGCTCTTCGACCTGGGCGTCGACCCCTGGGACTCGGGACCGGTGCGTTTCGCGCGTCTGTTCGACGCGTTCAATACGCTGGCGAACATTCCCGGGCAGCAGCGGCGCCCGGAAGGCTATCAGGTGGTGATGATGCCCACGGTCCCGTTCTCGTGCTTCTTCGACATGGTGCAGTTCTTCGGATTTGGCGAGCCCACTGAACTCAAGCAGTTGCCGAAGTTCCCGCGGCGCGAGCCGGCGCCCAGCTGTGAGGAGTGGATGCGCCGGCTTCCGCCCATGGGGGCGCCACCACAGGCGCCGTGATGGTGGCGCCACTCGTTGCTTCTACTGCACCCACTCCACCTGCGGGGAAGCGTAAAAGTTGATGCCGAGCAGTCGCCAGCGCGGTGCGTGCGCCGCGATGCGTGTGCGGAAGCCCTCCCAACTGCGCTGGGACTGCTCGCTCCACCCCACCTCGGCAATTGCCGGCAGTCGCGGCACGAGCAGATACTGCGCGGCGCCCAGGTTCTTGACGGTCTCGGTCCACAGCGGCGCTTCAACGCCGGCAATGTTGGCCTCGGTCAGCCCCGCGCTGTACGTGGCCGGGTCCCAGTCGTAGGCAGTGCGCAACTCAATGAGACCGGCCCAGCGCAGCCCGAGCTCGGTCTGCGCCGTGTATTTCATGTCGAGGTAGGCGCGCGGACCCGGTGACATGATGAGCTGATTGCCCTGCTTCACGGCCAGGAGCGCGGTGTCGCTGCGCCAGAGCTGCGCGAGGGAGCCGGGGCGCAGCTTGGCCTTGCCCACCTCCTCCCAGCCAATCATGGTCTTGCCGTACTTCTGCACGAGGCGCTGCGCGCGCTCCACGAACTGCGCGTACTGCTCGTGGGACAGCACCTCGACCTCGTCGCCGCCAATGTGGATGTACGGGCCGGGGGTCATGGCGGCGAGCTCGCGCACCACGTCTTCAACAAAGCGATAGGTGATGGGCTTGTCGGCGCAGAGCGCGCTCCATCCCACGCGAATGCCGGTGTACAATCCGGCGGGCTGCGAGTCAGGACCGAACAGGCTCGGTGTCGCGCGACTGCATCCGAGCCGCGGATAGGCCGCAATGGCGGAGTTTGTGTGTCCCGGCATGTCCACCTCCGGCACCACGGTGATGTAGCGCGCCGCGGCGTACTGCACGATCTCGCGATAGTCGGCCTTGGTGTAGAAACCACCCGATGCGCCGCCCACCTCGCTGCGACCACCCACGGTGGTCAGCAGCGGCCACGACGCAATCTGGATGCGCCAGCCTTGATCGTCCGTCAGGTGCAGGTGCAGCCGGTTGAGCTTGTACAGCGCCATGAGGTCGATGTGCTGCTTCACTTCGTCCACCGTGAAGAAGTGCCGCGCGACATCGAGCATGGAACCGCGCCACGCGAAGCGCGGCGCGTCGACAATGCGTCCGGCAGGCACCGATACGGCGGGCGCGTTGCGCGGCGCGCTGTGCTCCATCTCCACGGAGACGGGCAGCAACTGGCGCACGGTGGTCGTGGCAAGAAACAGCCCGGCCGGTGTGCCCGCCACAAGACGTAGCGTGTCGGCCGAAATGTCAATGGTGTACGCCTCGGCGCCTTGCACGGTCATCGTGTCGAGCTGCAGCATGACCACATTGCCGCTGGCCGCCGCCGAGTCGCGTACTGCGCGCGGGCTGCGCGTTGCGCGCCGGTTGCTGACCGGTAACGGCACGGCCGCCGACTTGCGCAGGGTGCGCGCGAAGAACTCGGCGGTGCGTGTCACCTCGCTCGGGCCATCGGCCACGATGCGCGTGGCGGTGGTGAACACGAACGGCGCACCGTTCGACGCCGTGACGCGCGCCGGTAGCGGCACCACGCGATGCGCGTCCAGATTGGCCAGCGGAGAGAACATGGGCGGCGCCGCCGTCGGCGCTGTTTGTGCCAAGGCGGGGGCGGCGAGCAGCACCGCACACGCTGTGGCCAGTCCGCGGTGAAGTCGTGTCATGCGACGAGTTCCGGTGTGTATGCCAAGGTGATCTGATGCGCGGGCCATGTAGTGGCGGGCTGGGACTGTCGGGATTGTCATCGGCTTGTTGCGACGCAGCCAGATGCCGTGACAAAAGTGGCACGTCTCACCGTGTTGGGCGAGCGGTGTTCGTCTGGCGGGTTCGGGGGAATGCCGGTAATGTCATCTCCACGAGGCCGAGCGCGAGCGGCCGGCGGGTTCTCCTCACCAGACGCCAATGACCACTGTCATCAATCCGCTCGACCTGCTTCCACACCGCTATCCATTCCTGCTGCTCGATCGCATCGAGGTGGTGACGCCTGGTCAGGAGGCCCGTGGGCTCAAGCTGGTGACTGGTTCGGAGTGGCAGCTTGTCGGCTCGCGTGATGGTGTGTCGTCCCTTGCCATGCCGCACGCGCTGATCGTCGAGGCGTTGGCGCAGTTGTCGGCGGCCGTGATTGCGGGTGTGGAGCCGAGCGGTGAGCCGATGGTGGGCTACTTTCTGGGCTGCGACAAGGTGAGACTGCGCGGTTTCGCGAAGCCCGGCGACGCGCTGGATCTCTCGGTCCGTCTGCTGCAGTATCGCCGAGGCGTGTGCCGAACGCAGGCGCTGGCGCGGGTTGGCGAGGCCATGCTCGTGAAGGCGGTGCTTACCACGATTGTTCGTCGCGCGGCCGGGGTAAGGGGCTAGCGGCAAGCATTCAAACCGCGCCTTATTTCGTCGATAACCCTCCACCACTCGCGCCATGTCACTCGGCCGCAACGATCCATGCCACTGCGGCTCTGGTCGCAAGTACAAGAAGTGTCATGAGGCAGAGGACGCTGAGGCGGCGCGTGCACCGCGTTTGCAGTTGGTGCGGAATGCGCCCGAGCCAGTCAAGCGTGCGCTGAGCAGCGCGCCTCCACCACAAGCGCTGGCGGGTCGGTGGGAGCTGGCGGTCGCGCCGTTCCCGGGCCGCTATGGCGACGACCCGGCTGCGCGTCCAGTGGTGGTCATGCTCGTCACCGGCGGCTTCATTGTGTCGACCGAACTCGCCAACCGTCCGCCCGAGGAGCCGGAAGCACTGGCCGCGCTGATGTTGCGGGAAGTAGAGCGGACTATCGATGCCACCGGCGTGGTGCCGCCCGCCCTGTATCTGCGGCAGCCAACGCTTGCCGAACCGCTGCGTGCGCTGCTGCATGGGCGGAGCCTCGCCGTCGACGTGCATGTGCAGGACAGCCTGCCCGAGCTGGATGAGGCCATGCAGAGCCTCATTGGACACATGCTTGGGAGCGATCTGCCGCTGAGCCTGTTGCGCGCACAGCCGGAAACCTGGGCGGGATGGGGATTGCCTGCTGATCTTGTCGGCGAGCTGTTCGCGGCTGCGGCGGCATTTCACTCAGCTGCGCCATGGACCATGGCCGGCAATGAGCCACCCATCCGGGTCTCGCGCGCCGATGGCAATGAGTGGTCCATGGTGGTCATGGGCGCAGCGGGCGAGGAGTACGGACTGGCGTGCTATTCCTCAGCCTATGATCTCGACCGGCTGTATGCTCCCGAGGGCCCGGAGCCTGCCGATGCGTTCAGTCAACTCAGTGGTCGTCTTGTTTCGTTGTCGTATGGCACGCGACAGGACATCCCACGCCGCATGCGTGAAGAGATCAAGGCGGCAAAGTGGGAGGTGGCCGGGCCTTCGGCCTATCCCACACTCGTGATACTCAATACGCCGGGAGGTGGAGTCAGTCTTGCTGATGCCATGCTGCTGCGTGACGCGCTGCGTACCGTACCACGCTTCGTGTCCGCGCACGCGCCGCTGTTTGGTGACGTCGTGCATGATGGAGTGAGCTGGACGGATGAAGAGACGGGTCTGACCTGCCGCCTGGACGCCTACGATCCCACGGCGGCATTGTTCTCACTGTTCGACAAGCTGGAGCCCTCCGGCCCTTCGGGGCCCGGTGCCATGCCAGGCAGCACGCTGCCGTTCGAAAATGACGAGGACCTGCAGCGGGCCGAGAATCTGATTGCCGAGACGCTCGACCGCTTTCGCACCTGGCTCAAGAGTCCGAGCGCAGGAAAGCCGGTGGGTGATGCAACCGCCGCGACGCATGAGCGCAATGCACGAGCGCTCATCACGCGCTGTGTGTACGCCGGTAACCGGCCCATTGCCGCCATCACCGAGTACGACCTGCGAGCCTACCTGTATGACTGGTATCCGCGCAAGGAGTTCCTGAATGAACGCGACGCACGGGGCTTGCTGACCTCGTTACGCCGCTTCTTTGTCTTCTTGCACCAGAGCGAAGGTGTTACCTGCTCGTGGGCTGATGGCGTACTGGGCGACACCGACTCCTTCCTGCATCGCTGCAACGAGTGTCCGCGCGGATCGTTCTGGGAAGCGGCCGTTCAGGAGTGGCAGCAGGATGCATATCTCGAGATGGCCGCACGGCTGCTGATCCCGGACGCTCCGCCGAGCACCGGCTTCCGGTTTGGTGCGGCGATGGCCGCGGTGGAGCATCGGCTACACTCCGCGCTGCATACTCAGTGGTTGGTGTGGCGCGACGAAGTGATTGCCGACGGCACTACGGCGCCCGCCGAAGTCCTGAACATGCTGCGGGGGCGCGCGCAGGAGTGGGCGGATACGCCACAGGCTGCGCTGGGTGGTCAGACGCCCGCGCAAGTAGTCCGTGCGGAACAGGCGGCCACGGCTGAACGCTTGCGTGAAGCCGGGGGTGCTGAGCCGATCGTGTGGTAGCAGCGGCGCGGTTGTGAGTTTCTTCGCCTGTTCGCGGAGGGCGACGATCCGTATTCGAACTGCTTTCATTCTCATCGGGAGGTTGGCCCATGCAAGATTTGATTCAGTGTGCGCTCGAGGAAAGCTACAACGCCCTCGAGGCACTGCGTCGCGATGACACCACGCTTGCGGCCATCGCTTCCGCCGGTGAGGTACTGGCCACGTCGCTCAAGAGCGGTGGACGGGTGTTCAGCTGCGGCAATGGTGGCTCCATGTGCGACGCCATGCACTTCGCCGAGGAGCTCTCCGGTCGATACCGCGAAGATCGTCCAGCCCTCGCCGCACAGGCCATCAGCGACCCCGGTCACCTATCCTGCGTGGCCAACGACTACGGATATGAGCGCGTGTTCGCACGATACGTGGAGGCGCACGGACGAGCTGGTGATGTGCTGGTCGCCATCAGCACCAGTGGCAGCAGCGCCAATGTGATGCGTGCCGCTGAGGAGGCCCGTGCACGCGGTCTCCAGGTTATTGCGCTCACGGGGCGGCCTGGCTCGCCGATCGGGCAACTGGCTGATGTTGACGTCTGCACGCCCGCTGGCCGTTATGCCGACCGGGTGCAGGAGTTGCACATCAAGGTCATCCACATTCTCATCGAGATTATTGAGCGGCGCTTGTTTTCCTAAGCCACTGCCGTTCAAGCATTGGCGGCGGTTGTCGGCCTGATATTTGGCATAGCAGCCTGCTTCATGGTAGCTTTACACCATGCGCCTGTCCTTTGAACTCACCGAGGCACAGCAGGACCAGCTGAACGCCATTGCTCAGCGGCTGAATGTGCCAGCTGACGCGTTGGCGGCCGCAGCTCTGCGCGATCTCCTTGACCGCCGCGAGGCAGCCTATGAGGCGGCGGCCGCACACGTAATCGAGAAGAACGCCGAGCTGTATCGCCGACTCGCATGACCGGTTCGCCCGTGGCAACGCGGCATCTTTCGCTCGCTGAGGTACTCGACCTCTACCGCCGCGTGCTGGTAGTGGGCGGCGGGTCGTCGGCGATACGCGATCTTGGGGCACTTGAGTCCGCACTTGCCCAACCCCGCGCGACATTTGACGACGCTGAGCTGTATCCATCGCTCGTTGACAAGGCGGCGGCGCTCGGGTTCTCGCTTATTCGGAACCATCCGTTTGTCGATGGCAACAAGCGCATCGGCCACGCGGCGCTCGAAGTATTTCTGGTGCTGAACGGGCATCAGCTCGACGCCACTGTTGACGACGCGGAACGTGTCATCCTTGGAGTTGCAGCGGGGAGCATCGGTCGTGACGAATTTGCCGAGTGGATCAGGCAACATCTCGTGCCGTTCCAGCTCGGCTGAGCGAGTTGACTGACTCAGCCTGATGGCTTCGTTCGTCGGCTCATATCGCCCCATCCCGAGGCACCTCATGCGCGCCTTCGACTCCTGCTTGCCATAGCCTGCACCCACCTGCTCGCGCCCGCCGCGACTGCCCAGGAACGCGCTCTGCTGTACGGCGTGGATTTCACATTCGGTGTGGGCCGTGGTCTCGGTGGACCACGCGCCAACGAACGCAATTTGCCCTCGTTTGGCATCACGGCTGCCGTACCGGTGCTCAAGCGCGATCGCGGCATGATCGTGGCCGCGTTGCACGGGTCGTGCAATGGGGCGTTTCTCTCGGTGTTGTCGGCCGGCGTGGGCATTCGCGCGCACGGCGACGCGTCGCCGCTCAAGCGGTAGGCGCGCAAGCTCTACTACCCGAATAGAGGCTTTTCCGGGTTTGTAGCGGGTTGCGTTGAGCGGCGCATGTTCGCGACCAGGCAGTCCAACCAAAACGGCTTCTCTCTGCGCCCTCCTTACCTCATCTTCTCTGCGTGAGCTGTTGGCGAACGCTCGGATGCAACGAGTGCCGGTGCAGCGGTCGGACCGTCAACAGCTCACGCAGAGGAGAAGAGGGCGCAGCGTTCGCAGAGAACGGCGGTCGACGCTGAACTGCCCGATCGCGAATCACACGCATCGGGCAGAATCCGCTTCAAACCCGGAAGAGCCCGAATAGACATCCTCCTTACCACCAGCTTGCTCCACACACAAGGAAGTTATTGGAATTCCATAAACTCCCTAAACTCGCTACATGCTCGGTTGTGTATGGCCTTTCGTACCTCCCCGTACTCTCCATGCCCCCACGCCCGCCACGCAGCAATCCATCCGGCTCATCCGTGGACCGCCTGCACCAAAAGCCCAAGCTGATGGCGCTGCGTTATTCACGGCCACAGTGGGCCGATGACACGCGCTTTCCGTTCTGCGTGCCGGCCATCGCGTCGCTGCGCGAGCTCGACCTGGACGCGCCCGTGGTGTGCTTCGTGGGCGAGAACGGCTCGGGGAAGTCCACGCTGCTCGAAGCCATGGCCATTGCGGCGTCACTGCCCAGCGCCGGTGGGGCAGGGCGCGCCATGGACGATCCGACGCTCAGCGAGCAGCGCTGGCTGGCGCGGGCCATCAAGCTCACCTGGCGCAACCGCAACAACCGCGGGCTGTTCCTGCGCGCCGAGGATTTCTTCAACTATCAGCAGCACCTGGCGCGGGAGCGCGCGGAGTTCGAGGAAACGCTCGCGCGCATGGAAGAGGAGTACGCGGATCGCTCGCCGCACGCCAAGGAACTGGCCATGGGACCGCTGCGCGCGAGCATGGCCGACATGGACCGTCGCTATGGCGCCAATCCCGACGCCAAGTCACACGGTGAGGCATTCCTCAACTTCTTCCAGGAACGCCTTGTGCCCGGCGGGCTCTATCTGCTCGACGAGCCCGAGGCGGCGCTGTCGCCGCAGCGGCAGCTCACGCTGCTGGCCATGATGTTCGACTGCATCACCGAAGGCGCGCAGTTCATTCTTGCCACGCACTCGCCGCTGCTGCTGGCCTTCCCCAACGCTCGGCTCTACTCTTTTGACGGCGATCGGGTCGAGCCCATCGCCTGGCAGGACACCGAGCACGTACGGCTCACCCGCGACTTTCTGGCGGACCCGGAACGCTATCTGCGCAATCTGCGCGCGTAGGCCGGTCCCACCCTCTTCACTACTGTCTTGCACACGGCCGTCATGAACACCGACGTCAACTTGCTGCGCATTGCCGGTGCCCAGATCGCTCCGGTCTGGCTCGATCGCGAGGCGACCATCGACAAGGTGGTGGCCTGGGTCCGCAGCGCCGCCGCGAACGGCGCCGGCCTGGTGGCGTTCGGCGAGGCACTGATTCCCGGCTATCCGTTCTGGATCGAGCTGACAGACGGCGCGCGCTTCGACAGCCCCGTGCAGAAGGCGCTGCATGCGCACTATCTCGAGCAGGCGGTGCAGATCGAAGCCGGCCATCTCGACAGCGTGTGTCAGGTGGCCGCCGAGTGTGGTGTGAGGGTGGTGGTGGGCTGCATCGAGCGACCGCGAGATCGTGGTGGGCACAGTGTGTACGCCAGCCTGGTGCACATCGATACGCAGGGCCACATCGGCTCGGTGCACCGCAAGCTCATGCCCACCTACGAGGAGCGGCTCAGCTGGTCACCCGGCGATGGGCACGGGCTTCGCACCCACGCCTGCGGTCCCTTCACGCTGGGCGCGCTCAACTGCTGGGAGAACTGGATGCCGCTCGCGCGCGCGGCGCTGTATGCGCAGGGCGAGAACCTGCACGTGGCGCTATGGCCCGGCAGTGTGCGCAACACGGAGCACATCACACGATTCATCGCGCGCGAGAGTCGCTCGTACGTGCTGTCGGTGTCGGGCCTGCTGCGCCGCACGGACATTGGCACACAGGTTCCGCACGCCGAGCGCATTCGTGAGGCGGCGCCGGAGATGCTGGCCAACGGCGGCACCGCCATCGCCGGCCCCGACGGCTCGTGGATTGTGCCGCCGGTGGCCGACGTGGAGCAACTCGTGTTCGCGGACTGTGACCTGCGCCGGGTGCGTGAGGAACGGCAGAACTTCGACGTGATGGGGCACTATGCCCGGCCGGACGTGCTGCAACTGCGCGTCGATCGCACGCGGCAGTCGGTGGTGACGTTCGACGACCAGACGGGCGACGCCCGCTAGCCGCGTGCGTCGGGCCTGATGCCCGACGTGCCTACTTCGCGCTCGCCACCGCGGGCACCGTGCTGATGTAGGCCCACAAGGCCTGCATCTCGATGTCGGTCATGTTCTTCGCGTACTTGGGCATGAGCGCCATCGGCTCCCGCAGCTTGGTGCCGTCCTTGCGCACGCCTTCGCGCATGGCGCGCTCGAAGTCGGTGTAGGTCCAGCCCACGAGTCCGGCGGGTGTGAGGTTGGCCGCGGGCGGCCAGTCGGGTGGCCCGCCGATGATGGGGCCACCGGCAAAGCTTGGGAGATGACAGCCCGTACAGACCTGGGCGAGGTGTTTGCCGAACTCGGCGTTCGGCGCTTCTGCCGGCGGAAGCACCGCGTGTGCGCCTTCGTGCGCGCTGGGATGCATGTCGGCCGAGAGTTTGAACTGTCCGGTGGCAATGAGCATCTTGCCCACGGGGCCAAAGGTCGGTGCGGGGACCGTGTTGTCGACCGGTGGCAGCGACCGGATGTAGGCGACAATGTCCGACAGCTCCCGGTCGCTCAATGCGAAGTAGTCTTCCGACGGCATAACCGCCGGACGACCGTCGGGCTTGACGCCGTGTCGCACGATGCGGTCCCAGTCGGCTGCCGTGTATTGCACGGTGCGTGAGCCTGCACCCATCGTGAGATTCGGACCCAGCAGAGTGCCGATGGCCGGATCGTCGATCATCGTCCCGCCGCCGAAGTTGGTGCTGTGACACTCGACACAGACATAGCGCGCTTCCACGAGATGCTTGCCGCGCGCCACCGCGCTATCGAGCGCGACCTGCTCGCTCTCCGCACTGCGCAGCGAGTCGCCGGTGAGCGGCCAGGGAACGGGAAAGGTGCTGGCCTTGATGGTGTAGGTGTTGGCCAGCTTGCTGCTGGCCGCACTGCCGGCCCAGACGTAGGCACCCGCGCCCGCCACCACGAGCACTCCGATCAGGCCACCGAGGCCGATCGCAATCTTCTTCACGACGCCCATGCCGCCCCCTTGCGATGAGGTGTTGGTATGGGAATAAGCTGCGTTCCGGTTCCGGCCGTGTCGAGCAAACAGCGAAATTGTATACCATGTGGAATGCCCGCATGGCAAACCCTTCACTTCCGCCGGTCGCCGTCGGTGTCCGACGAAAAGAATACGTCAGCGTTTCGTCTCTCGCCTCGGCTTTCGCTGCGGCGTTCCACGTGCCGCCCCGCGTGACGACCCACGTGACGCCGTCATGATCTGCTGCAGCAGCCACGACCGTCCCTCATCTTCGAGAGCGTCCGGCCGGTGCACGGCCACGAAGGAAAAGGGCGCCACTTCGAATGGCAGCGTGTGCACGGCCAGCTCCGGGTCTGGCGGCTGCTCGGAAACGGTGCGTTCGGCGATGGTGAGCAGCAGGTCGGTGCCCAGCACGAGGCGCGGCGCGGGAAGAAAGTGCGGCCACACGGTCACCACGCGCCGCGTGCGGCCGATGGCGGCGAGCGCGGTGTCGATCTCGTTCAGCGCATCGCCCCCGTCCAGTCCGCGCACGGCCACGAGGGCATGCGGAGCCGCGCAGTAACGCGCCAGTGTGAGCCCGCCACGAAAGGCGCGATGTCTGCGATCACCCACACAGACAAAGCGCTCCACAAAGAGCCGTGTTGCCACGACGCCCGTGGGGATGACCGGAAAGACCCCGAGCGCCAGGTCGAGCACACCGTCCCGTACGCGTGCGGCGGCGGATTCGCGACTGAGTTGCACGACATCAAGCGTGACCCCGGGCGCCAGGCGACGCAGTGTGCGCAGCAGTCGCGGTAGCACGACGAGGGTGCCGTAGTCGCTCATGGACACACGGAAGTGCCGCCGTGACTCGGACGGCACGAAGGCATCCTGACCCACCACCCGTCGTGCCAGCGACAGCGACTCGGCCAGCACGGGAGCCAGAGCCAGTGCGCGTGGTGTCGGACGCATGCCACCGGGCGCCCGTTCCAGCAGCGGGTCATCGAGCAGCGTGCGCAGGCGCCCGAGCGCATGGCTGACCGCCGGCTGGCTCATGGCCAGGCGTGTCGCGGCGCGGCTCACGTGGCGCTCGGCGAGCAGCGCCTCGAGCACCACCAGCAGGTTGAGGTCTATTCCGCGCATGTTATTCATCGCATGCATGATATGCATGATGAGATCGAATTTCCAATGACAGGGGGCATAGCACACTGTTCAGGGCACAGTCTCAATACCGTCATCCAGAGCGTCCCTATGCCTCAATTCTCCACACATCTGGCCCTGGCCTTCGCCATCGTGGCCGGCATGGTCATTCCCGTGCAGGCCGGTGCCAACGGCCGACTGGGGCGACTGGCCGGACACCCGCTGTTTGCGGCGCTCACCTCGCTGGGCGTGAGTCTGGTGGTGCTGGCCGTGCTGGCCAGTGCCTTTGCGCCGCGCCCCGACCTGACGGCCGCACGCAGCGCGCCGCCCTGGGTGTGGCTCGGTGGTTTTGCCGGCGCCATTTACGTATTCACCGCCACCGCCTTTGCCCCGCGCCTTGGTGCGGCCACGGTCACCGCGGCGGTGGTGGCGGGCCAGCTGATGGCGGCAGCGCTCATTGATCACGCGGGGCTGTTCGGCTTCGCCGTTCGTCCAATGTCCCTGTCACGTGTGCTGGGACTCGCTCTCGTCGCTGGCGGAGCGCTGATACTGCAGCAGTCGGCCACGACCGGGTAGCCTTCGGGAGTCGGTCTGGCGCGCGTCAGGGCCTGCGGTACATTGGCCGGACCACTCAAGGAGAGCTGCGGCGGATGAAGGACCACTCGTGCACATTCTGTCAGATTGTGGCCGGTCAACTGCCGGCCAGTATGGTGGCCGACGAACCACGGGCGCTGGCCATCATGGATCTGCGGCAGTTCCACGCGGGTCATGTCATCGTCATTTCGCGGGCGCATGTGCACGACCTGCGTGACGCGGACGCGGAGACGGTGCACGCGGTCTTTGATCTCACTGCGCGGGTCGCACGCGCCGTGCAGCAGGCGTTTGAACCTGAAGGTCTCAGCGTCTGGCACTCGGCAGGCGAGGCCGCCAATCAGGAAGTGCCACACCTGCATGTGCATGTGCATCCGCGGGCCATGGGCGACCGTGTGTTGGAGGTGTATCCCTCGCGTCCCCCAATGCCCCCACGTGAAGAATTGGACGCGTTGCGTGATCGGATTGTTGCGCAGGGCGTGGGAGCCAGGCGCTGACGCCGCGACGTGACGCCGCAACGCGGATTGCACGGCCTCGCCCTGCCTACGCGGCGCTGCTGCTGTGCACGGTGGGGCTTGGTCTCGCCACACGCCGAGTGCCCGAGGTGTTCCCTCTGGTCGTGGCGGAGTACGGTGGCGATACGCTCTGGGCCGCCATGGTGTTCTGGCTTCTCGCGCTATGGCGTGTCGGGGCCTCCACGGCACAGCTGGCCGCCACCGCGATGGGTATCTGCACCGTGATTGAGCTGAGCCAGTTGTACCAGGCGTCGTGGGCCATATCACTGCGCGCGAAGCCTGGGGTTGGATTGATTCTGGGTCAGGGGTTTCTCTGGTCGGACCTGGTGTGCTACGCTGTGGGGGTGGCCTTTGCCGCTGTGCTTGACGCGCTGCTTCACGCGCTGCTGCAGGCCAAGCCGCCATCGTCGGCCACACGGGCCTGACGAGGTTCTTCGATCGCAGGTCTCATCCACTCCAGTGCAATGCCTCACTTGCGACATGTTCTGACCTTTGGCTTGCTGCTGCTCGCAGCACCGGCCCAGGCACAGGATCGCCCCACGGCGTTTGCTGTCGATCTCACCTTTGGTGGCGGTCGCGGCGAGGGTGGCCCTCCCACAACAGATCGCCGGCTCATTTCCTTGGGGCTGACCGCCGCCGTGCCGGTACGCACCGTGGCGCGCGGAGCCATTGTGGGCGCGTTGCATGGTTCGATCAATGGGTCATGGAGCACCACCGACTGCGTGGCAGACGTCACGATACCGGGAAGCGGCTGCTACCAGTATCCCAGCGACGCCTCGCTTTCGCTGCTTGCCGGCTGGACGCTGCGTGATGATCAGGGCAGCGGGCTGCGTGTGATGCTCGGACCGGGTGTGTTCAACTCGAGCAACTCAGGGCTTGGCGCAGGCCTGGTGGCGCGTCTCGACGGCGCCGAACGCCTGAGCGCCCGCACCTCGGTGGTGTTCTGGACACAGTTTCATCTGCCGCCCTCACCGTCCGGTGAGCGTCTGGCGGTGCTGACACTGGGTTTGGGATTCCGGGCGCATGGACGAACACCACCGGCCAAGTAGACGGTTCTCGAACGGACAGTTCACGAACGACTGACGGGCCGCGCTACCTCGTTTGTCGCGGCACAAGGGGCACGAAGACCGTGCTGCCCGGGAAATCGAAGGCCTCATAGGGCGCCATGCGCACGCGCAGCGCCAGCCCTTCTTCGTTGGGCATGGTGAAGGCCACGTCGAGCGTCATGCCGGCGCCGAAGCGGCGCGTAGCCCGGACGGTGCGCTGCTGATTGGCCGACAGGTCGGCACCGTCCACGGCCAGCAGTTGCCACTCCTGCACGGTCACGGTGGTGTCGGCACCCCGCTTGACCAGCGACACCTCCACCCGCTCGTTGCTGGGAATGCTCGCAAAGCGCAGACGGTGTGTGGCGCCGACATCGAGCACCAGTGGCTCCGGCTCATGCCTGCCGTTCACAGCCACGCGCCCCAGATAACCGGGTCCATGCGTGGCCAGCAGCACGACATGATCACGCCGCGGGTTGAAGCCGGCCGGATCGTCGAGCACCAGCATGGCGCCGTACAGGCCCGACGCCAGCTCATCGCCGGCCTCGTCGTGCGTGTGAATCATGAACGTGCCGGCGCGTGGTGGCGTGAAGCGCACCACAAACGAGTCGCGTGGTGCGATGGGTGCACGCATGCGAGAACCCATGCCGCTGAATGAACCCACGCCATCGAACCAGCTCTCGAGCTCCATGCCGTGCCAATGCACCGACAGGGGCGAGGCGATGCGGTTGTGCACGGCAATGCGCACCGGCTGTCCGCGCGCGAGCAGCAGTGGCTGACTGGGCACCGTGATGGAGTCACGCGCCGGTCGTTGTGCGCCACGCTGCAGGACAAAGGCAAAGCCTGGTGTGCTGTCAAACACCCTGGCGCGGGTTTGCGCAAACAGCGTCAGTCGGCGCTCGTTGGCCGGCGCTGCGCCACGCCCTGCAGCGCGCGCTTCCTCGCGCGCCGCCAACGCACCGGGTGCGGCGCGCACCGTGATGCCCATGACGAGACCCGCCATGTTGTGTCCGGCCATACTGTGGCCTACATCGGCATGTGACGCCGCATCGTGAGACGCCGCTCCCTGTGCGGCCGCGGCGGCAGCCGGAAAGTCCTGCACTGACGTCATGTGCCGCGTGAGATGACAATGAAAAAGCCAGTTGCCCGGACGCTCGGGCACCCAGACCATGGTCATGGATTCCCCGGCGGTCAGCAGCTCGGTGACCACATCATGCTGCTCGGCCTGCGGCACGGCGCGCCACGATGCCGGGTTGCCCTTGCCGGTGACACGGAAGTAGAACCCGTGCAGGTGCATGGGATGCGACGTCAGCGAGGCATTGATGACACGCCAGCGCACAGAATCGCCCACAGTGTAGGACAACGGCTCGGTGTTGGGGAAGCTGCCGCCGTTCATGGTGATCTTCCAATCGACCGTGTCCGTGAGGCCGGGCGCGTACTCATCGAGCCATCGATTGATGACGAAGGTGCGTTCGCGCGGATCGGGCCGCGTTCCCCTGGCGTCCACCACCAGCGCGCCAAGGAAAGGTCCCTCTTCGGCTTCACCGCTCCACATCCAGTCGGGAATGGGCGCCACACGATGCCGTACGGTGGGTGTGGTGCGTCCCCAGTAGAAGTGCGCGCCCGGCGCGCCCACCGAGAAGGTGACGGTGGTGTCTCGGCCCGGCAGCACCGCCACGGAATCTTCCAGGTTGCCCTGCGCACGCCCTGTCAGGCCACGCACCACCATGCGCTTGCTGAGGGTGTTGCGCAGTGTGAGGCGCACCATGCCCCCTTCCACATGTCTGAGCATGGGTCCCGGCACGCGAGCCGCCACGCCGGGTTCGGCAAACGTGAACGCCGCGACATCAGCGTGGCGCGCTCCCTGTGGCCGCCAACGTACCAGCCTCGCCTCGAGCGTGACGACCAGGGTGTCGTTCACCACTCGCCCCGCTGCGCTACGGTACTGCTCGGGCGTGGCCAGCGGCACGTCGCTGATGTGGTCCACCGCCGGGCGGCGCGTGACGTCCGCGTCTGACGGCAGGAGCGTCGTCAGAGCGAACAGGAGCAGGGCGGCCGGTTTGTGGAACATGGCGAAGCGCCTCGTAGTGGTGGTGGCGCGCGAATATTGCAGGACCAGGCGCGCGTGTGCGGCAGATACTACGCGCAAAGCCCGCGCGCCGCGAGCTGAACCGCTGTCCGCCCACTGGCCGGCGCGACGCAAGGCGACTATCCCTCCGCCATGTCTGCGCCGAGTGAGTCCGCGCCGCACCCAGCAGCAGGTGCCGACCCTGCCACACTCACTGCCCTTCGTGGTGGGGCTGGGGCGTCGGCATCCGCGTCGCTCGCCGCAGCGGTGGCCTGCATCTGTTTTGGTGCCTCGGTGGTGGCCACGCGTCATGTGGTGCCGCAGACCACACCCATCGTGCTGGCCTTTCTGCGCTATGTGATTGGCAGCCTCTGCATGTTTGCCGTGCTCCGACGTCGGGCACTGGCTCCCATGGCGCAGCGCGACCGTGTGCAGGTACTTGCGCTTGGCGCGCTCTTCTTCGGACTCTTTCCGTGGAGCTTCAGCGCGTCGCTGACCCATCTGCCGGCTGCCACCGTCGCGCTCATCCTGGCCACCATACCACTGGTCACGATGGCGTTGTCGATGCTGCGTGGCACGGAACGGCCCAGCGTCGGTCTGGTCAGCGGGCAATTGCTGGCGCTGTTTGGCATCGTGCTAGCCATCAGTCCGGCGCTGCGGTCGGCGGGGGACGAGGTCGCGCGTGACGCCACGCAGACCGGCAGCTGGACCGGCTACGTGCTGGCCTTCACCACCGTGTGCTGCGGTGCCGTGTACAACGTGTGGTCGCGACCGCTGTTGCTGCGCTATCCCTCGGCCACCATCACATCGTGGGCCATGGTGGCGGGCGCGCTGTCATTGGCGCCTTTGGCCCTGATGCAGGGGCTTGCCGCGAACACACGCGGCATCACGCCTGAAGGTTGGCTCACGGTGCTGTTCCTTGGCACCCTGGGCGGCGCCGTGGGATTCGGACTCTGGAGTTACGCGCTGCGCCGCTCCACGCCGTCACGAGTGGCCGTGTTTCTCGCGCTCAATCCCATCTCGGCCATCGCCCTGGGTGTGCTGTTGCTGGGTGAGCCGGTATCGCTGCGACTGTTCGTGGCGCTGGCCGCCGTGCTGGCGGGCATTCAACTGGCCACTCGCGGCACACGGCAGGACAGGACGGGCAGCGCGCCTGCGGCGAGTCGCTGAACAGACAACCCGCCGCCTGTTGAGTGGTCAGGTCGTGGCGCGCAGCACGCGACCGTTGCCCGTGCCCACATGCTCGCCGCCGCGCAGCGCCCAGTGTCCGTTCACCACCACGTGCGGAATGCCGACGGGGTACTGAAACGGATTGGCAAAGGTGGCGGTGTCGGCCACGCTCGCCGGATCGAAGACCACGATATCGGCAGCCTGACCAACGGCCAGTCGGCCACGATCACCAAGACGAACGCGTGACGCGGGACGCGCGGTCATGCGGTGCACAGCCTGCTCCAGCGACAGCGCGCGCCGCTCGCGTACATGGCGACCGAGCACACGGGGAAAGGTGCCGGCTCCACGCGGATGCGGACTGCCACGACGTGTTGGGCCGTCAATGGCAAAGCCGCCGCCATCCGAGCAGACCATGGAGAACTCGTGCGCCAGCAGTCGGTCGAGATTGTCCTCGCTCATGGCAAAGCCCAGCATGCCGACATCGGTGTTGTTGCGCTGCAGCAGACCAATGGTGGCTTCGTAGGGGTCCTGCTGCCGCGCCGCGGCCCAGGCGCCCAGACGCTTGCCCTCAGCGTCGCGGTCTTCGGCACGGGCCACCCGTGAGATCTGTACATTGTCCCAGCCGCCGATGAGTTCCACCTTGGCGAGGGTTTCACCACGAATGCGCGACGCGGTGGCCGAGTCCACCAGACGCGCCAGAAAGGCGGCGTCGCCACCGTCGCGGGCCCAGGTGGGGAAGAGATTGGTGAGTCCGGTGGCGTAGGCCACGTAGGGATACACATCGAACCAGGCGGCAATGCCGGCGGCCCGCGCCGCTGCCAGACGCGCAAAGCAGGCGTCGATCTTGTGCCAGTTGCGCGTGCCCTGCTGCTTGAGATGCGACACCTGCAGGCCGCAGCGCGCACCGCGCGCTACGGCAATGGATTCGTCGATGGACTCGAGCAGCTGGTCGTCCTCGTTGCGCATGTGCGTGGCGTAACTGAGGCCACGCGCGCTCAGTGGACGGCAGAGCGCCACCAGTTCGCTCTCGCTGGCAAACGCGCCCGGCGTGTACTCGAGACCCGAGCTGGCACCGCAGGCACCTTCGGAGACGGCGCGTTCCACCATGGCGGTCATGCGCGCGAGCTCGGTGTCGCTGGCCTTGCGATCCATGTCCCCCACCACGGCGCCGCGCACGGTGCCGAGTCCGATCATGCTGGCCAGATTCACCGCCGGGCGCAGGGCGTTGGTTCGGGCTTCCCATGCGGAGAAGGCCTTGCCGGAGTCGCCGGTGAATCGCGAACTGCCGTCGGCGCCCACCACGATGGTGGTGATACCCTGGCGGATGACACTCTCCATGCGCGGGTCATCGCGCAAACCGCCGTCTCCGTGGGAGTGGATGTCCACGAAGCCCGGCGCAACGGTCATGCCATGCGTATCGACTTCCTCGGTGCCGTGCTCCGTGATGGCGGCGGCCATGGCTGCGATGCGACCGTTGCTGACCGCAATGTCGAGACGGCGCGCGGCACTGCCGCTGCCGTCGAGCACCTGACCGCCACGCAGCACGAGATCATACGCGCGGCGTTGTGGCACATAGGGTGCTGAGGACATGCTGGCCGCCAGCGTGGCCGGCGAGCTGAGAGACGCCATGGCCACCGCCCCACCGGCCTTGAGAAAATCACGACGGGTGCGCGCGGTTCCCGCGTTGGGTGTACCCTGCGTGCTCACGGCACAATCCTGAGCGGCTGTGGCAGACGAATGGCACCGATGCCCAGATCCCAGAGCTGGCGATTGAGTGCCGGGATGTCGCGGCCAACAAAGGCGTCCGAACGGGCCTTGAGTGACTGCCAGGTGGTCCGCAACTCCACCAGTCGGTCGCGCGAGGACTGATTCACGCGCGGCAGGTCACTTTCGGTGGCGTTGACCATGAACATCCAGTTGGCCGTGAACTGCTGTGCGTAGTTCTCCACATCGTCGTAGGCCCGCGTACGGCGGCTGACCATGGCCGAGTCCCAGGCGGCGAGGCGCGCGGCAAGACTGTCGGCACTGCGCCTGACGCCGGCGAAGCGCTCCTCGGCGGGCAGGGAGGCCAGCATGGTCGTGAGCTGCGTGCGTACGTCCTGCAGGCGATTGACGGTGTTGTGCATGATCGCCAGCTCGGCCTCGGCGCGGGTCATGAATGCGTCGTACTCCGCATAGGTGGCCGCCTCGATGCCGTAGAGCGGGTTGGGAAGGATGCTGCCCACCGTTTCCACGGTCTTGTCGCCCTGCTTGAGCGTGAAGCGATAGCGGCCGGGCACGGCCTTGTGCCCGCGATAGCTGGCCTCGATGTACACACCGGGCACACCGGGCAGCGTTTCGTGTCGCATGTCCCAGACGAAGCGATTGAGTCCCTTGCCCTTTGGCAGGGCGGTAGGCGCGGGAGGACCACCGGCCCAGCTTCTGGCGCTGCTGTCCTTGCGCGATGTGAGCGTACGAATCACACGGCCCGCCGCATCGCGGATTTCGAGGGTGATGTGGCTGCTGTCGCTGAGCTCCGGCAACTGGTAGTACAGCACGACGCCGTTGGCTGGATTGACGCCGGCAAAGGTGTCGGCGCCGGTGAAATCGGGCGCCGGCGCATTCAAGGCGCTGCCACCGTTCACGAGGTAGGCATCGGCGGGCTGATACAAGTGCAGCGCCGGCAGGTCGGTCCTGTGCTGCCGCAGCAGTGTCAGGTCGTCGAGAATCCAGAAGCTTCGTCCTGACGTGGCGGCGATGAGATTGCCCTGATGGACACGCAGGTCGGTAATGGGTGTGCGCGGCAGATTGAGCTGGAACGGTGTCCAGTTCCGGCCACCGTCCCAGGAGATGAAGAGCCCACGCTCGGTGCCGGCGTAGAGCAGGTCACGGCGCACATCGTCTTCGCGCACCACGCGCGTGAAGGCTTCAGCGGGAATGCCCTTGTCGATCTTGGTCCACGTCGCGCCGTAATCGGTGGTCTTGTACAGCCCCGGCGTGTGATCGTGGAACTTGTAGCGGGTGGTGGCGATGTAGGCCGTGCCACGGTCATGCGGCGAGACTTCGATGGCGTTGATGAGCGTTTCCGGCAACCCGCGTGGCGTGACGTTCTTCCAGGTTGCACCGTTGTCACGCGTGAGGTACACGAGACCGTCGTCGCTGCCGGTCCAGATCACGCCACGTTCGTGCGGCGACTCCACGATGTACGACAGTGTTCCGTAGTTCTCCGCGCCAACCGCTTCGTTGGTGAATGGCACGCCCGGCCGGCCCTGCTTGTCCTTCTCGTTGCGCGTGAGGTCGGGTGAGACTTCGCGCCAGGTGCGCCCCATGTCCTGGGTCTTGAGCAGCATCTGCGCGCCGTGATAGTAGGTGCTGGGCTCGTGCCGGCTCCAGATGATGGGCGCGTTCCAATTGAAGCGGTACTTCATGTCCTTGGCGTCCATGCCCAGGTACTGAATGGGCGCGCCCATGATGCTGGTGGACGCCTTGGCCTGTGTGTCCACCACTTCAATAGTGCCCTGATAGCTGCCGCCCAACACGAAGCGCGGATTGTTGGGATCAAACGCCAGAAAGGCGCTTTCGCCGCCCGCCGAGCGTGTCCAACTGGCCGGCGTGATGCTTCCGCTGTTCAACTCTCGGCTGGCAATCATGACCGAGGTGTTGTCCTGCTGACCAGCGTAGATGCGATAGGGGAACTGATTGTCGACATTGATGCGATAGAGCTGCGCCGTGGGCATGTTGGCCTGCGTGCTCCAGCTCCGGCCCTTGTCGAAGGTGACGACGGCACCGCCATCGTCGGCCAGAATGAAGTTGCTGGAGTTGGCGGGGTTGATCCACATGTCGTGGTAGTCGCCGTGCACACCGCGCACTTCGCTCCAGGTTCTGCCACCGTCGTCGGAGCGCAGGGCGGGTGCGCTCAGCACATAGACCGTCTGTTCGTTCTGCGGGTCCACAAAGAGCTCGATGTAGTACCAGGCCCGCTGCACGAGACGCGGTTCATCGGTGACCTTGGTCCAGCTGGTCCCGGCGTTGGTGGAGACATAGAGACCACGCTCGTCCTCGTTCGAGTCGCTTTCGATGAGCGCATACACGCGCTCACTGTTGGAGCGACTGACGGCCACGGCCATCTTGCCCATCTTCTTCGGAAGACCCGTGGTCATCTTCGTCCAGGTCTCACCCATGTCGGTGGACTTGTAGAGCGCACTGCCGGGACCACCACTGATGACCTGCCAGGGCTTGCGGCCATGTTCCCACATGGCGGCGTACAGAATGCGCGGGTTGTTGGGGTCCATGGCCAGCTCGGCGGCGCCAGTGCGCTCGTCCACGAACAGCACGCGCTTCCACGTCGCACCACCGTCGACCGATTTGTACACGCCGCGCTCGCTGTTGGGCGCGTAGAGTGCGCCCTGTGCCGCCACCAGCAGCACGTCGGGGTTCTTCGGGTGAACCACAATGCGCGCGATGTGTCGCGTGGAGTCGAGACCCACCTTCTTCCAGGTCTTGCCGGCGTCAGTGGATCGGTACACGCCGTCGCCCGAATGGGTCATCACGCCGCGTACGGCGTGCTCGCCGGTGCCCACATACACCACGTTGGCATCACTCTCGGCCACCGCAATCGCGCCAATGGTGGCGGTGGTGAAGAACCCGTCGGAGATATTGCGCCAGCTGATGCCCATGTTCTCCGTCTTCCACAGGCCACCACCGGTGGTGCCCATGTAGTAGACCTTGTCATTGCCCACCACGCCCGACGCGGCCACCGAGCGGCCGCCGCGGAAGGGGCCGATGGAGCGCCACTTGAGTGGCTGGTAGGCGCTGTCCAGTGCCGATGGGGCCAGTTGGGCGGGGAGGTGGCGGGGGACAAGCAGGAGCGACGGCAGCAGCCAGAGCGGCAGCTGCCGCATCAGTTGGCGACGGATCATGGCGGGAGGGGGAAGGAGACGCCGCAAACGTATCCGGCCGGTGTGGTGTCGCGATAGCCTACGCAGGTCCCCCAACGGGGGCGCCGGCTGCGTCAACTACTCCGTCTGCCGGCGCCCCCTGCTCCACAAAGTCAGAACAAGGTTTCCCATTCGTCGTTCATCTGTTTGAGCAGCGACAGGGTTGCTGCCACGGCATCGGCGCCAATATGTGCACCGTCGGCGCAGCCATTGGACACATTCGTCATTGCGGCATAGCCATGATTCTCACCCGGGAACACCCGCAACTCCGCGCGACTGCGGCAGTTGTCGCCGTTGTGTTTCACGCAGAAGGAGGTTCCCGATCCCGTGCGTTGCCATCCCGCCCTGGTAAACGTTGATTCGCCGGCGTCAGGTCGCTCATGCGACTGGCGCAGCATGGCATCGTTCACCACCGATTTGGGTTTGCCCGACTCGCTGAGGTTGGCCGTGATGAACCGGGCCATGTCCGCATGTGTGGTGTGAATGGCACCTGCCGGACCGTGGGAGTGAAAGTTCTCCACCAGCTCGATGGCCGTGGCGTCCGGTGTGATGGCGCCGGTGCTCGGATTGCTGTTGTGCTCCCACAGGCCGTCGGGCGTGCTGTTGGTTGCCAGCCGGCCCAAGCCAGACCGAGACATGCCCAATGGCTCGAACACTTCGTCCTGCATGAGCTGCTCGTACGACCTGCCGGTGAGACGCTCGGCCATGGCTGCGGCGATAATGCAACCACCGCCGTACACGATGCTGGAGCCGGGAGAGGGCACCGGCTCGTCCTGAAGCGAAGTCAGCACGTAGTTGTATCGCCGCACGGTGAGCGAGTCAGCCGTCGCGTACTCGATGCGGAAGGCGCCGGAGAGTCCGGTGCGGTTCACCGTCATCTCAAACCCGTTGACGGGCGCGTACGGCAGGTCGGCGCTGTGCGACATGAGCTGCTCAAGCGTCCGGTCGAGATACGACGCCCTGATACGGTAGCGTGTACGGAAGGCCTCCGATGTCATCTCCGGAAAGACATCGCGAATGCGCGTGGTCCAGGCGAGGTCGGATCGTTGCTGCACCAGTCGCGCCATGAGATAGCCCGTGAAGGGCTTGGAGACCGAGCCGATGCAGAAGCGGTCCGTCTGCTGGACGACATTGGCACTGGCGGTGGCAGCGAGATCAGATTTCCGCTGACCAATGGCCAGGCCCAGCACGGTGTCACCACCATCTCGCACAAGTACGGCGGCGAGTGCGGGGACGCCGTGTGTCTTGCGAATGTGGTCCAGTTTGTTGTTGAGATAGGCCGCCGGAGACAGGCGCGGGGTATTGTTGCGGCCAATGGGCGGCCGATTGGGGGTGCGGGATGCCATGGTCAGCGCCTCATTCAAACGTGCGGTTGCCGATGGGCGACCACGCGACCGCCCAATCCTCACCGCGATTGTACGACGCCGCCCACCACATGCGGCGGTCAGTGCCCGCCCCCACGAGATAGAGCTCGCTGCCGTCCCAGTTCGTCGCAACGGCTGGGCCGGTATTGAACACCCCATGCGGAACCTGCTCCCATCCCCGCCACGTCTGCCCGGTGTCCGTGGTGCGGTTCCACCAGCACTTGTTGTCCATGCCACGTCCGACGACGTAACACGTGGTACCGTCGGCGGAGAGTGCGACCGCCGGCGCCGACGAAAACGTTCCGGAGCCTATTGCTTCCCATGCGAGCTCCCACACATGTCCGCGGTTTCTTGAACGCGCAAGCCAGAATCGATTGTCGGTGCCACGACCCACCACGATGACGGTCTCGCCATCAGCACTCACTCCGGCGCTGCAGCCGGTTTCAAAGACACCGGCGCCGATCGGGTACCAGGTCTTCTCCCAACTGCAGCCTTCGTTCTTCGAGCGCACAAACCAACAGCGGTTGTCTTGGCCACGGACAAAGACATACAGCAGCCGGCCATCTCCCGAGCAGGCAATGGTTGGAGCGGAGGTGGCAACCGCGTTGCCAATCTTTCTCCACTCGATGTCCCAGTCCTGCATGTAGTCGCAACTTCGCGTGTAGAAGACACCAGCATCGCCAAACACCTCGGAGGCGCGTGCAACAATGTGCACAAGGCGTCCGTCTGCCGAGCCGCAGACTCCCGGTGCATGCGGGCCACGTGCAAAGGCTGGCAGATTGGGGAGGGCGTGCCAGTCTCGCCACTCGGCGCCGCGTCGGTAACTGGCGGCGCGCACCAATGGTGCGCTTTGATCGAACGCAAAGACGTCGAGACGACGTTCGAGCACGAGATGAACCGCAGGGCGAAGCGTCGGCATGCGTGGGTCTCCATTTGCAGGACGCGAGAGTTGCCGTCAGGCGAGGCACAGCGCCTGATTGCGCGGACCGCTACACTAGGGATGACTGACACATTCGTAAATGCAGCATGTTTGCTGCTGGGGTGAACGACCTACGTGCGACGGCTTATCGTCGAGTTCGTCGTGTGCGCACTCCTGAACACCTGTTCACATCGCGACGAAAACACTTGTGCAGATCCGCCTGACGCCGTCGGGCGCGTCAGCGCAGCCCTGCATCGGTACCGCCGTGCATCGCAGCGGAGGCCCTGACACGGACCGGTAAACCGCTGAAGCACCAGTGGCATCGAACCGGCTCCAACACACAAGGCCAATCATGCTGATACTGACCGCCGCTCTTCAGGTTCAATTGCTGGTTCTCCATCCCACTGTGCAGCCGGACAGCTGCGCAACCGACCGCCTTGTGGATGTGCCCCGACAGGCGCCGTCGCGTCTGGTGGTGCCGCCGCCAGGTGAGCCGGGTACGCCGCTGCGCGTTACGGGGCGGGTCCTGCTGGCTGATGGCACGCCTGTGTCTGGTGTCCTGATCTACGTGTATCAGACCAACGCCAACGGCATCTATCCCAAGCGGCCGGGCCTCTGCGGCGCGGCACGTATTCAGGGCTATCTGCGCGGCTATGTGCAGAGCGATGCGCAGGGGCGCTATGAAATTCTGACCATCCGTCCGGGCATCTATCGGGAGCGCGACACGCCGGCGCACGTGCACATGACGGTGTCGCTCACGCGCCCGGTGGACGCCAGCCGCATGACCTACATCGACGATCTCATGTTTGAGGACGACCCCATTCTGGACGCGCGCTGGCGCGCCAGGCTGGACGGACGTGGCGGTTCCGGCATCGCGCGCGTTTCACCTGGTCGTTCGGCGAACGGTGATACCTTGCAGGTGACCCGTGACATTCGCTGGGACCTCGTGCCCGGCGCAGTTCTACCCAACACCCGCTCGCCCACACAACGGTGATCATCGTCCTCAACGGTCCGCTTGGCATTGGCAAGTCCACGCTCGCCGAGGCGCTGCATGAGCACCTCGATTCTTCGGTGATGCTCGATGGCGATCATGTCGTGGCGCTCAATCCGGCGCCCGATGACGAGCTGGCCTACCTGCACGACACACTGGCCCTGTTGGTGGCGCACCACCAGCGCGCCGGGTACCGGCACGTCGTCATCAATCACTACTGGAGTGCACCCGAGCAGCTGGACGACCTGCGCAGCCGGTTGCGCGCGGTGGACGGCGGGGCGGAACTGCGCTGCTTCCTGCTGACACTGCCGGAAGCGGAGAATCTGCGTCGCATTGCGCAGCGGCAGCAGGCCCGCGCACTCGACGAGACGGAATTCGAGCGGGAGACGGTGGCCGAGGAACGCGGGGTACTGTACGGGCGGGATGACAGGGCGCTTGGTGAGCCCTTCGATGTGTCGGCGCCGCCGGAGGAGCTGGTGGCCAGGATGCTGCGAATGCTGCAGGTGGACTGAGGCCGCGCGCCTGCGGCCCGGGCTTGTGGAGGGGAAAATATCTGACTAAAGTCAGCTATTATGCTGACTCCTGCACAGCGTTTTCGCCGCTTCGCGCGCGCCGTCACCACCGAAGTGGGAGCACTCGATCAGTCCTTCCTCGGCCGTGGCCGCCCGTTGGGTGCCGCCCGGGTGCTCAATGCGGTCGGACACGGCCAGGAGGATGTGACCGCGCTTCGTCGGTATCTGCGCCTCGACTCGGGACTCATGAGCCGATTGCTGCGCAGTCTTGAAGACGAGGGGCTGGTCACGGTCACGGCCGACCCGGAGGACGGCCGCCGGCGCACGGTGGCGCTCACTGCCGCCGGGCGCCGCGAGTTCCGCGCCTACGAAACACTGTCCAATGCCCGCGCGCGGGCTGCCTTGGCGCGCTATCCCCATCGCGAGCGCCTGCTGGCGGCGCTGGATCTGGTGGCGACGGTATTGGCTGCCGATCAGGTGACGGTGGGGCCCGCCGATCCCGACGGCGAGGCGGCGCAGTACTGTCTCGCGGCATACTACGCCGAAGTCAACGAACGCTTCGCGAACGGTTTTGATGTGGCGCAGTCCGTGCCGCCCTCACGCGCGTCCCTCGTTGCACCGCTGGGCACGTTTCTGGTGGCCATGTCCGACGGCTTGCCGCTGGGCTGTGTTGGTGTGGTGGGAGACGGCAGCAGCGTCGCGGAGATCAAGCGCCTCTGGGTGGCGCCAGCGGCGCGCGGTCTTGGCCTCGGACGCCGTCTCATGGAAGAGGCCGAGGAGGCCGCGCGCACGCTGGGCATTCACACGCTGCGGCTCGACACGAACGAGGAGCTCACCGAGGCCCGGGCGCTGTATCAGCGCAGCGGCTGGGTCGAGATCCCGCGCTACAACGAAAACCCGTACGCCCACTGGTTCTTTGAGAAGACGCTGGCGCGGCGGAGTGCGCGGCGGGCCAAATGACCGCGCACCACCTCAAGGCGTGAGTGCGGCCAGCTGACTCGCGTAGTCCCGGAAGTCCAGTGGGGGGCGGCCGAGCGCGCGTTGCACATCGTCGGTCAACGACGCGTTGCGTCCATCCAGCACCGTCGTGAAGAGGTAGCGCATCAGCTGCCCCAGCTCGGCCGGCACATGATCGGCCAGCAGAGCTTCCTGGAACGCCTCCATCGGGATGCTGGTGAACGCGATCTCGCGTCCCGTGGCCTCGGCAAGCTCCGCGATGGCGTCACCAAAGGTGAGCAGGCGTGGCCCGGTGAGCTCGTAGCGTTGCTCGTGGTGTTGCGCGGCGTCGGCGAAGGCCGCCACCGCAATATCGGCAATGTCCTCGCAGTCCACGAACGGTTCCTGCACGGCGCCCACCGGCAGATACACGGCGCCGCTGTCCACCATGGGCGCAATGAAGCTCTCCGTGAAGTTCTGGAAGAACCAGCTGGCACTGAGGATGGTCCAATGCAGTCCCGATGCCTGCACCACCCGCTCACAGGCCTCGGCCTCCAACTCACCGCGGCCGGAGAGCAGCACGAGCTGTTCCACGCCGGCACTGCGCGCGAGATCCACGAAGTGGGTGATGTCGCCAAGCGCAGCCGGTACGGCCAGGTCGGGCTGATAGGCGATATACGCAGCCCGCACCCCCGCCAGTGCGGCAGGCCAGGTACTACGGTCACTCCAGTCGAAAGCCGGGGAGCTGCTTCGTGACGCGGCACGCACGGGGACGCCGGCAGTGATCAGACGCTCCATGACGCGACGTCCGGTCTTGCCGCCGGCGCTGGTGATCAGAATGGGACGAACGGACAACTGTGACATGACATCGACTCCGGTTGGGGTTGGGCTGAACCCCCACATGCTGCAAGGTGACGTAACGTCAACTGCAAGTCCCGCGCGCCCGGGTGCATGTTCCGACCATGTTCACCGTGGGCGAATTCTCCCGCATCGCGCGGGTTTCCAGGCGCCTCCTGCGCTACTACGACCAGATCGGGTTGTTCGAGCCGGCACACAGCGATGCGCGGACGGGGCGTCGCAGCTACCGCGCGGATCAGCTGCCTGCGCTCAATCGCATTCTGGCTCTCAAGGATCTGGGCCTGTCACTGGCCGAGGTGCGCCGTCTGCTGGACGAGCGTATCGGCGTGGCGGCATTGCATGATCTGCTGCAGCAACGCAAGACGGAGATCGAGCGTCTCATTATCTGTCATGCTGCACACGAGAGCCACCGCACGCTCGATCTCGAGCTGGGCTGCCACACCAGCAGCCTGCGCAAGGCTGCGCTGGAACTGCCGGACGGGCTCCGACTGCTGCCGCGCCTTCTGCCCGCGGTGGACGCCGCGGCCACGACCGTGGTTCGTGGGCCGCTCGAGCGCATCATTCTCGGCTACGGGCAGATCGGCGAGTGGGCCGAGCGCAACGGCTACCGCACCCTGGAGGGCGCGCGGGAGGTGTCGCTGCATCTTCCCGTCGAGCCGGGCGCTGTGGACTATCTCACAGAGATCCAGCAGCCAGTGGAGCAGGTGGCCGCGAACAACTCGCGCAAACCGCGACGGCGCCGTAACGTGGACGCATGACTGACATCGTTCACTCACAAGCCGTCGACTTCCCGTACCACATGACCACCACGGGCTTTGACCTGCCCGGCTACAAGATCGTGGCGGTGCTTGGTGTGGTGCGCGGCGTCGTGGTGCGTTCCCGCTCCGTGTTTGGCACCATCGGCGCGACGATTCAGACCCTGGCGGGCGGCAACATCACGCTGTTCACGCAGCTGGCCGAGCGCACGCGCGCCGATGCCTTCAACACCATGCTGGTGCAGGCGGAAATGGCCAACGCAGATGCGGTGATCGGCATACGCTATGACGCTACCGAGATCATGGGCGGTGTGACCGAGGTCATCTGCTACGGGACGGCAGTGCGGGTCAGAAAGGTGGAAGAGTAAACCGACAAACGGTTCGTGTAAGATCCACGACCTGCATGCGTTGCATGCAGGTCGTGTTGCATTCGTGACCAATGCACAACACAAACACTGCGCATGGTGGCGTTGATTCGGTCTGTCACACCGGCCTTTCCCCTCCATTGATCCACCACCCATGCGCCTCGTTCCCCCACTCGTCCTCGGTGCGGTCGTGCTGCTGCTGTGCGCAGCGCGCCCCCTCCAGTCGCAGACCGGAAGCATAAACGGTCGAGTCACTGAGCAGATCTCCACGCAGCCCGTGCCACAGGCCAATGTCGTTGTTCAGGGCCTCAGCATCGGCGCCACCACGGACTCCGCCGGTCGCTTCGTCATCGCCAAAGTGCCGGTCGGCACCCACACGCTGGTCGCACGACGACTCGGTTACGTAGTGGGACAGATGCAGGTTACCGTTACGGCGAACAGCGCCAGCGTTGCCAACTTCACGCTCACGCGAGCCGCGGTGCAGCTCGATGAGATGGTGGCGATCGGCTATGGTACGGCCGATCGGCGCAACGTCATGGGTGCAGTGGAGCAGATCAACGCCGAGCAGCTCGCGGAGCGCCCGGTACCCAATCTGACCATCGCGTTGCAGGGCTTGCTGCCTGGCGTGAACATCCGGCCCGGCGACGGCAAGCCCATTCAGGCACCGGCCATCAACGTGCGTGGTGCCACGTCCATCGGCACGGGCGGCAGTGCGCTGGTGCTCATTGATGGCGTGGAGGGTGATCCCTCCATTCTCAACCCGGATGACGTGGCCTCGGTGACCGTCCTCAAGGACGCATCGGCTGCGGCGGTGTATGGGGCGCGCGGCGCCTTTGGTGTCATGCTGATTACCACCAAGCGACCGCAGAAGGATCAGTTCCAGATCAACTATGGGGTGAACTATGGCAATCGCACCCCAGTGCAGCGCACCGATGTCGTGACCGATGGCTACACCTTTGGGCGCATGTTCAACCAGGCCTTCCAGAGCTGGCAGGGCTTCGCGCCGCAGAATGTGAACAAGACCCTGGTGTTCTCGGCATCCTACCTGGACTCGCTCAAGGCCCGTTCCGAGTCGGGGCGAGCGCCCGAGACCATTGTCGGTCCGGACGGTGCCTATCAGTATTTCAACAGCACCAACTGGTACGATCTGCTGTATCGGCCGAACGCGCCCTCGATGGAGCACAACCTCTCCATATCACGTGGCACCGAGAATGCGCAGTTCATGCTGTCCGGGCGCACGCTGACCCAGGATGGCATCTTCCGCTACAACTCTGACAACTTTGCGCAGCGCAACCTGCGCGCCGACGGGTCGATCAAGGCCGCCAACTGGCTGAACATACGCAGTGGCTTCCTGTACTCCAATCGCCAGTATCACAACCCCGAGAACGTGGGTGAGGGCGGCGCCATCTGGCGCAACTTGCAGGACGAGGGGCATGTGCTCTCGGCGCTGCGCAACCCAGATGGTACGCTCACCCACTCGGCGGCGTACACTGTCGGTGACTTCGCCTATGGCAAGAACGGCATCGACTTCAATGTCGACGTGTATCGCACCAATGTCGAAGCGGCCGCCAAATTCCTGAACGACCGGCTCAAGTTCACCAGCGACTTCACCTATCAACGCACCACGGACGATCAGCAGCGCCGTCGTGTGCCGGTGCCGTACAGTCGCCGTCCTGGTGTGATCGAGTATGTTGGCGCCGCCACCAATACGCTGCGAAACACCGTCGCCACCACTGACTATCTGGCGACCAATTCCTACGGCGAGTTCAACACCACGCTCGGCGGACGTCACAATGTCCGCGTGATGGCTGGTGTCAACTATGAGGAGCGCGCCTGGGATCAGCTGGTGGCCGAGCGCAATGGTCTGATCTTTCCCGACGCGTCCGATCTCAACCTCGCGCTGGGCACCGCGACCGTCATCGGTGGCGGCTACGAGAAGTGGAACATTCTTGGCGGTTTCACCCGCATGAATTACGCGTTCGCGGACCGCTATCTGCTGGAGTTCACCGGTCGCTACGATGGCTCGTCGAAGTTCCCGGTTGATCAACGCTATGCCTTCTTCCCCTCGGTGTCGGCGTCGTGGCGTCTGTCGCAGGAGCCATTCTGGAAGGTTCCGCGGTCGCTCGTCAACGACCTGCGCTTCAGTGTGTCGCACGGCTCAATGGGCAACGGCAATGGCGGGGCCTACCAGTTCCAGCAGACGTTCAACATCTCGCAGTCCGGTGTCATCGTGAACGGATCCCGCCCGCAGCAGACCGGCGCTCCGGCGGTGCTACCCGATGGGTTGACCTGGGAAACCGCCACCACAACCAACGTCGGTATGGATGCGGACCTGCTCGACAATCGCCTGACGCTCAGCGCGGATGTGTACACGCGCAAGACGACGGACATGTTCACGACGGCCATCACGCCGCCAGCGGTTTTCGGCGCAGCGGCGCCCCGTGGCAACTACGCGGATCTGCGTACGAATGGTTGGGAACTGTCGGCGGCATGGCAGGATGGCTTCCGTTTGGCCGGCAGCCGCGCCACGTACGGGGTCCGCGTCGTGATGTCCGACAACACCTCGGAGATTCTCAAGTACAACAATCCCAATCGACTGCTCAGCGACTATCGCGTGGGGCAGAAGATTGGTGAGATCTGGGGCTACACCACGGAAGGGTTCTTCGCGGACTCGGCGGACATTCTTGCGCACGCGAATCAGAGTTTCATCCAGTCGCGCAACTCCCGCGCCTGGCTCCCGGGCGACCTCAAGTTCCGGGACCTGAATGGCGACGGGAAGATCGACGTCGGCAATCAGACCCAGACCAACCCCGGCGATCTGTCGGTGATCGGGAACACGACGCCGCGCTACAGCTACGGGGTGAACCTCAACGGTGCATGGCGCCGCATCAGCCTTGGTGCATTCTTCCAGGGTGTTGGACGGCAGGACTGGGCGCCAAATCCGGAAGCGGATTACTTCTGGGGCGCGTACAATCGGCCGTACAACAACATCCCGGCGTGGCACATGGAGCCGGGGGTGATCTGGGATCCGGCCAACCCGAATCCGAATGCGTTCTTCCCGCGACTGAACGGCTATGCGTCGTTGGGCGGTGAGCGGCAGATGTCACGGCCGCAGACCAAGTACGTCATGAGCGTGGCCTACCTGCGTCTCAAGAATCTGCAGGTTGGCTATGAGCTGCCAGGAACGTGGATGTCCCGACTCGGTGCCAGCAAGGCCAAGGTGTATGTGACCGGTGAGAACCTGTGGACTTGGTCGCCGCTCTACCGGATCGTGAAGAACGTGGATGTGGAGAACATCAGCAACGGCTCCGACCGCATCCTCACCAGCGGCACGAGTGGTGATGGACTCAACTATCCGATGATGCGCACGTTCGTCACCGGCGTCACCCTGACCTTCTGATTCGCCATGACTCCCCATACCACGCGCCGCATCGCTACCGTTTGTGCACTCAGCCTGCTGATCGCCGGCTGTGATCTCGAACAGTCACCGGTTTCCGCCACCAACCAGCAGTCGGTCTTCAGTAGCGAGGCCGGACTGCAGCTGTACACCAACTCCTTCACGAACACCTGGCCGTCCGTCAGCTCGATCTACGTGGGTGACGACGTGTCCGACTACCTCGCGGTTCGTGGAGCCAGCAACTATCTGTTGCCCAGCTTCACCCCCAACAACCAGGGGGGCTGGTCATGGACGGCGCTGCGCAACATCAACTACTTCTTGGAGAGCAACACCGACCCGGCGGTGCCCGAGGTAGTGCGCAACCACTACAACGGTCTCGCCCGATTCTCCCGCGCGCTGTTCTATTTCGACAAGGTCAAGACCTACGGCGCCGTGCCGTGGATCGACAAGCCCATCGCCATCACCGACTCGGCGGCCCTGTTCGGTGAGCGCGACTCGCGCGATGTGGTGATGAAGCATGTCCTGGAGGATCTGGACTACGCGATCGCGAACATCCGCACGATTACCAGCGCGTCGCGAACCGAAGTGACGCAGGACGTGGTCCGTGCGTTCAAGTCGCGCATCGCGCTATATGAAGGAACGTTTCGCAAGTATCACGCGACGGGATTGGCCAATGGTCTGGGCAGTACCGCCAATACCTGGCTCACCGAAGCGGTGACGTCGGCGCAGCAGGTCATGGACGGCGGCCGCTACAGCCTCAACACGGCCTCCGGCGCCCTTGGTGCGTATCGCGCGCTCTTCAGCAGTGAAGCGCCGCCCACGAACGAAGTCATGCTGATGTACGTGATGGACGTCAATCTGGCCGTGCGTCACGATGCCAACTGGCGCTACACCTCGGCCACCACGGGCGTCGGGGCGAGCTTTACGCGTGATTTCATCAACACCTACCTGATGGCCGATGGGACACCGTTCACGGACAGGCCGGGATACGACACACTGTCCTTCATGACGGAGACCAAGGGGCGCGACCCGCGTCTGCAGCAGACCATTCGTCTCGGCGATTTCAAGCGGCTCAACGCCGGCACACCCGTGGCGTCGCCGCCCGCCTTCACCGTGTCGCTCACGGGCTATCAGCCCATCAAGTGGACCATCGATGACATCGGGCTCGACGCCGGTGCCAACAATACCAATGACATCCCCATCATTCGCTTCGCCGAAGTGCTGCTCAACTTCGCGGAAGCCAAGGCGGAGTTGGGCACGTTGACCGATAGCGACTGGCAGCGTACGGTGGGTGCCCTGCGCGCCCGTGCGGGGATCACCGGTGGCCTGTCGTCCCGCCCGACACGTGCAGATCCGTACCTGCAGAGTGTGTACTTCCCCGGCGTTTCCGACGCTGCGTTGCTCGAGATTCGCCGCGAACGTGGCATTGAGCTCGCGCTCGAGGGACGGCGTTGGGATGATCTCATGCGCTGGAAGCGCGGCGAGCTGCTCGCACGGCCCTGGCGCGGCATGTATGTCAACGCCAACCGCTACTACGACCTGAATGAAGACGGCGTACCGGACGTGTACTTTCACACCGGCACCGTCCCGTCGCCGGCCGTTGCGGGTGTGATCTATCACAACATCACGGCCGGCAACAGCAGCCAGCGCTCGCTTCAGAATGGGACCTCGGGTCTGCTGCAGTGGCAGATCAACATCGTGCGCGTTTGGAACGACCGCCTGTATCTGCGACCGATCGCGGCCTCGGACCTCGTGGTGAACCCCAAGCTCGGGCAGAACCCGGGATGGTAAAGTCACCCAACTACCGCGCCGGACTCCTCGGGATAGTGAGTGCGGCAGTGTTGCTCAACGGCTGCGCCTCCACGCGGGCGTCTGAGCCGGCACCGGTGCCCGCTGCCTCAGCCCCCTCGGCGCCTCCACTGCGCATGATGAGCTTCAACTTGCGGTATAACAACCCGGGCGACGGCATCAACGCCTGGCCGAATCGCAAGGCATGGGTGGCGAGACTCATCCGCTATCACGATGCCGATGTGGTTGGCGTGCAGGAGGCGCTGCACGGCATGCTGGTTGATCTCGACACGCTGCTGCCGGAGTACGATCGCGTAGGAGTCGGCCGCACCGACGGCAAGAATGCGGGTGAGTTCAGCGCCATTCTCTTCAAGCGGTCCCGTGTGGAGGTGGAGGAGCATCAAACGTTCTGGCTGTCGACGAGTCCGGAAGCGGTTGGCGCAAAGGCCTGGGATGCCGCACTCGAACGCATTGCCACTTGGGGGCGCTTCCGTGACCGCGCCTCCGGGTGTCGGTATGTGCATCTCAACACGCACTTTGATCACCGCGGGGAGATGGCGCGGCAGGAAAGCGCTAAGCTCATTCGCCGGAAGCTCGCCGCGCTGGCAGGCGGTCTGCCTGTTGTCCTGACTGGCGATCTCAACGCCTCGCCCACGTCAGCCGCGTATGCGACGCTCACCAGCGGAACGCTCGAAGGTGGCTTCGCTCCGCTCTCCGATGGCTTTGTGGTGAGTCGTGAGCCGCACTATGGCCCCACCACGTCGTCCAACAGTTTCAAGGAGATTGGTGGCAATCGGATCGACTACGTGATGGTCTCTGAAGGCGTTACGGTGCTGAAGCACGCCATCCTGAGTGATCGGTGGGATGGGCGCTTTCCTTCTGATCACCTACCTGTGCTGGCAGCGCTCGGGGTGCCTTGCCGCTGAAGTTACGTGCTCCGAGCCGGCGCGCTGATTTTGCGCTACAATCTGTGCATGCCAGGATTCCGAATTCCGCTGGGCCTGGGCACGCTGTGCCTTGGTCTGGCGATGGCGTGCACATCAGTGCCGCGCGCCGTAACACCGGCCCATTCATCGCAGGTCGCCGCGCCGGCTTCACGCGATGGGTTCATCCGCATTACGCCTGCCGAAGCGGGATACTCGGAAGCCGGTCTCGATTCACTGCGCCGTGCGCTGGTTGAGGCCGGCTCGGAGTCCATGCTGCTGCTGCATGACGGCAAGGTGTTCTTCGAGTGGGGCGACATCCGTCAGAAGCGTCTGGTGCATTCCATGCGCAAGCCGCTGCTGCACGCGCTCATCGGCATGGCATCGCATCGCCCCTGCCTCGCCCTCGACTCCACGTTGGCGTCGCTCGGTATTGACGACAGTCCGCTGCCGCTCACCGACGCCGAGAAGCAGGCCACGGTCCGGCAGGTGCTGCAGTCGCGCTCTGGGGTGTACCACCCGGCCGCCGCCGAATCCGATGGCATGGCCGCGGCACGCCCGGCGCGCGGGAGTCATGCGCCGGGTTCGTTCTTCTACTACAACAACTGGGACTTCAACGTGGCCGGCGCGCTCTATGAGCAGTGCACGGGCCAGCGCATTCACGAGGCATTCCGCACGCAAATCGCCAAGCCACTTGGCATGCTAGACTACCGGCATCAGATCATCGAGATGGACGGTGGTGAACTTCCCATCCCGCTCACGGCTGATGGAATTCGCAGCTACGAACGACAGCACTCGCGACACCCGGCGTATCACTTCCGCCTCTCGGCACATGACCTGGCGTTGTTTGGCCAGCTCTATCTCGATCAGGGCCGCTGGCGCGGCCGTCAGCTCGTGCCGGCGGCGTGGATAGACGCTGGCACTCAGCCGGTGAGCGTGATCAATGCCCAGTACGGTCTGGCCTACGGCATGCTGTGGGACGTGCTGGTGCCGGATCCAGGCGAGCAGCGCCCGGCGTTCTACCACACGGGACTGGGTGTGCACATGCTCGGCGTGTATCCCAGCCGTCGACTGGTTATGGTGCACCGGGTGAACACGGAACAGGAGTTCCGCTTCACGGACGCCTCGCTCAACCGCATCATCCGTCTGATGCATCGGGCACGACTGCCGATTCCGCCACGTTCCGACACGCTCGGCGCAGCAGGCTATGCCGGAAAGATGCCCGTGCTCAGGTAGCGGTCGCCACGATCGCAGACAATGAACACGATGGTGGCGTTCTCCACCTCGGCCGCAATGCGCAGTGCAATCACGCAGGCGCCGGCGGCGGAGGGGCCGCAGAAGATGCCCTCTTCGGCCGCCAGACGACGGGCCATGTCCTCGGCTTCGGCCTGCGAAACCAGCTCGATGCGATCGACACCGGTGGCGTCGTAGATTCTGGGCTGATAGGCCGCCGACCACTTGCGGATGCCGGCGATCTGCGAGCCTTCGCTGGGCTGGGCGCCGATGATGCGCACGCCGGCCCGCTGCTCACGCAGATAGCGCCCCACGCCCATGATGGTGCCGGTGGTGCCCATGGCACTCACGAAATGCGTGAGCTTCCCGCCGGTGTCGCGCCAGATCTCGGGCCCGGTGGTCTGGTAGTGTGCGCGGGGGTTGTCGGGGTTGGCGAACTGGTCGAGTACCCGCCCCTCACCACGCGCCTGCATCTGCATGGCGAGGTCGCGCGCGTACTCCATGCCACCAGCCGCCGCCGGCGTGAGAATGATTTCAGCGCCATACGCCCGCATGGACGCCCGTCGCTCGGCACTCAGGTTGTCGGGCATGATGAGCGTCATGCGGTAGCCGGTCATGGCCGCAATCATGGCCATGGCAATGCCGGTGTTGCCGCTGGTGGCTTCGATGAGCCGATCACCGGGCCGTATCTCGCCGCGCGCTTCGGCGCCGCGAATCATGGACAGCACGGGCCGGTCCTTGACGGAGCCACCGGGGTTGTTGCCCTCGAGCTTGCCCAGCAGCACGGTGCCGCGACCGGCCGAATGGGCGGCAGGGAGACGCTGCAGTTGCACCAGCGGCGTGTTGCCGATGGTCCGGTCGATGGTGGCGTAGGACGTCATGTGCGGTGGCAACGAGCGAGAGAGCGAACAGGGAGAACGGTGAATGCGCCGTATGCATGATAGTCCAATGGCGGGTCCCGGCGTTCAGGGGCATCTTGCAGTGCTGCCGGCTGCCCGCCTTCCCACCCGACGGAGACATTCGCCTGATGATGCCCAGGTCCATCCGCCTCGCCGCACTCCTGACACTGAACGCGCTGACCACCACCGCGGTTCTCGGCGCCCAGACCGCGTCGTCCGGCAAGGCGGCGCGCCCTGCGTCGTCAGTCTCTGCCCTGCGTGTGCCCGAGGCGGATGCACTCCTGCCATGGTCCCAGCAGATCGCGGTGCGCGAGGGCTGGCTGACCAAGCGTCATGCCATGCTGCTGCCCATGATGCGCCGGCACGGCATTGCCATGTGGATCGTGGTGAACGAGGAGTTTCACGATGACCCCGTGGTGCACGCCGTGGCGCCGCCGCGGCCCTATACCGGCAACCGTGACATCTTCGTGTTCATCGATGCCGGCGAGCAGGGCCTGCGCAAGTTTGCCATCACCGGCTATACCGAGGAGAATCTCGCGCGCTTTTTCGACGCGCCATTCACGGAGCCAAGGCCGCCGGCCGCGACGCTGCGTGATCTGTATGCGCAGTACCAGCCGGCCACCATTGGCCTTGGCATTCGCGGCACGCGCGGTCAGACCCGCACGCTGGGTTACGACGCCTATCGCTTTCTGGCCGAGACTCTGGGGCCCGAGGCGGAGAAGCGCTTTGTGAGTGCGGCGGAGCTGGTGCAGGAGTATCTCGACACGCGTCTGCCCGAGGAGATGCCGCACTACACCACCGCGGTGCAGGTCACCGAAGCCATCGTGAAGCGGGCGCTGTCCAATGCGGTCATCACGCCGGGTGTCACCACCGTGGGCGATGTGCGGCGCGCGCTGTTTGACATGCTCTGGGCGGCCGGCGTGCGCACCTGGTTCCAGCCCGACTTGCGTGTGCAGCGGGCCACCGGGGACGTGGCCACGTCGCGCGGCTTCCTGGCGGTGGCGCCCGAGAGCACGGTCATTCAACGCGGCGATGTGGTGCACATCGACTTCGGCATCAGCTACATGGGCTTTGACACCGACTGGCAGAAGATGGCCTATGTGCTCAAGCCCGGCGAGCGCGACGTGCCTGCGGGACTCAAGCAGGCCATGGCCAACTCCAACACGCTGCAGGACGCGCTGATGCAGCGGCATGCGCGGCCGGGCCTGACCGGGGGCACGGTGTTCAACAATACGATGGCCGAGATGAAGCAGCGCGGCATCGAGGCCATGATCTATTCGCATCCGATCGGCAATCAGGGCCACGGCCTCGGCACGTCGATCGACTTCCGCAGTGGTCTGCGCAGCGATACGACGGCCCAGAACTCGCGGCTCCGGTCTGGATCCTACATGTCCATCGAGCTCAACACGGCCACGGCCGTGCCGGAATGGAACGGCAAGAAGGTGTTCGTGATGTTCGAGGACGACGCCCATCTGACCGAGGACGGGTATCGCTTCTTCCGTCCCCGGCAGGAGCAGTTCTACATCATCCGTTGAGACGCCCGCGCCGTGCGCGCCCTAGAGGGCACGCACGGCGGCCTTAACCCGCTGTTCCAGATCGTCGAGTTGTGCGCGGGCCAGCCACTGTCCGCGCAGCATGGTGCCCTGAATGCGGCGCGCGTTGCTGATGTTCTCCAGTGGATTGGCGTCGAGCAGCACGAGATCGGCCTGCTTGCCCACGGCTATGGTTCCCGTTTCTGCGCCGCGCCCCAGATAGGCGGCCGGTGTGCGGGTGGCCGCCAGCAGCGCCTGATAGGGTGTGAGGCCGGCCTGGACGAGGGCCTCGAGTTCGCGGTGCAGACCAAAGCCCGGCACCATGAAGAACTGCGGCCCGTCGCTGCCGGCCAGGAGCGGGACGCCGTGGGCCTGCAGTCGCCGCACCATCATGTCGCGCACCGCGAGATAGCGCTCGCGCGCCGACGTGGGCAGCGGCTGCTGCAACTGATTGCTGCGCTGCAGCGTCCATTGGTCGAGCGCTTGCCGCGGCGTGAACATGGTGTCGGGACGCGCTCGCAGGCTCTCGGCGGTTTCGGTGCCGGCAAAGATGCGGAAGAGCGCGAGCGTGGGTCCATGATGAATGCCACGCTGCGCCATGCGACGCGCGAGGGCATCAACACGCGCGCTGTCCACCTGCGCCAGCACTGCCTCGTCGAAGACGAACTGACCCGGTGGCACGGCCGTGCCCGGGGGGACGGTGGCGGCGATCATGCCGTCGAGATGCTCGATCTGCTGGCCTGCCTCGAGCGCGCGTTCGATACCGAATTCCGGCGTGATGTGGCCCGCCAATGGCAGCTTTGCCTCCCGCGTCGCCTCGACGAGTGCGGCGTAGGGTTCGGGCGACTTCCACATGCCGTGCGTCTTGATGACGTCTGCTCCGAGTGACGCCATCTGCTTCACCAGTGCCGTCACGGCCTCCGGTGTGGCCGCCGACTGGCCATTGATGGACTGTCCGGTGATGAAGAGCCGCGGGCCCAGCAACTGGCCACTGTTCACGCGGCGCTTGACCTCAAAGCCCGTAGGTGGCGCCGCGAGTGCGCGCACGGTGGTCACGCCGAAGGCGAGGTACACACTGAGCTGGCGCTGCACGGCATCCATGTTCTCGCCCGTGCCCTGCGCGAGGTGTGCGTGCATGTCGTGCAGGCCGGGCATGAGGTACTTGCCACGCGCGTCGATGCGTGTGGCGCCGGCGGGCACCTTCACCTCACTGCGTGATCCGATGGCTTCGATGCGCCCGTCGCGCACCAGTACCACCCGATCGCGGTCGATGCCTTCACGCTCCATGCTGACCACGTGAACCCCATCAAATGCGACAACAGCGGGCTGCACGGGCGGCGATGATTCCCGGACCTGCGCTGAGGTGGCGAGCTGGCCAACAGTGAGGCCAAGCAGCGGCGTGAGGAGCAATCGATGCGGCAGCATGATGAGCGGGATGGAACGGTGGGAGTGGCAGCGGGAGTGACCTGCGCTGTGGATCTTACGCGCGGCGGCGTGACTTTGCCGAATCATGGTCCGCCGTGCGGCAGGCCCGGCGCTGTGTGAGGGCGCATATTGTTTCGGACACATTCTGCAGTCCCTTTTCACCGCGCTCCGTCCCACCAATCCCGTGATTCATCCCGACACGCATCAGTACGCGGCGGCATTGGCAGCCAGCGATCGCGCCATCCGTGAACTGCTCGAGCGACTCAAGTAGAGCGCGGCATTACTCTGCCGGCAGCGGGGTGGGCCAGGTGAGCCCGATGCCGGCCTGCTGCAACTCGCGCTGATAGTCGGCGGTGCGTGTGGCATTGGCGTAAATGGCATCCGGTGCGCGCCGTGTCTGCAACGCATGTGCCACCAGATGTCCCACGGCTTCACCCACGTTCCACTCGATGGGGTGCAGGCGATAACACCCGTTGGTGAGATGGGTGACCCCGAAGTTCTTGCAGGCCGGCAGCAGATTGCGCACCCGCACGGGAATGAGCGCACCGAGTGGAATCTGAAAGGGCACCGTGTCGCCGTAGCCGCCGCTGTCACCACGGGTGGTGCGATGCAGGTCCATGGCGTAGTGGCCAATGCCCACGCTGTCCGGAAAGGCCGTTGTCTCGGTGCCAGGTGGCAGCAGCGAGCGCAGCACGTCCTGTTCGCGTAGCGTACGACGCGTGAGGAGACGCCGGCTCTCGCGAATGTAGGGCGTCATGGCCAGACCATTGTCCGTGCCCACGATGTCCGAGCGCAACTTGAGCCCCGGCCATCCGCGGCCTCCATCGGGTCGGGGCGCTTCGGTCTGCAGCCAGTAGAGCAGACTGAGTGACAGCGAACCGGCCGCCTGAATTTGGGCCGCGGCTTCCCGTTCGGTGACACCGACGAGCGGACCGTGGTGATAGTCGTTCTGCCACCAGTTCACGAGGGTGACGTCGCCGACATGGGTGCCAGGCGTGAACAGCGTATGGTCGATAATGCGCCGATAGGACCAGTAGCCACTGCGCTTGTCCGGATCAAAACCAATGCGCTTGTTGGCGGGCTCGTCGAAACCCAGCAGCGGCCACATGGTGCCGTTCACGTCCACGGTATCGCTGCGCCAGCGGGCATAATCGGCTGGCCGCTCGATGACATGCTGCTCGCCCGGGCGATACTCCATGGCAAACACCACCGTGAAGCTCTGCTGGTTGTCCGGCTGCGCATCTTCTGCCGCATGGGGTTCACCCGTCATGCGCCGCGACTCGGCGCCGGTGACCAGTTCCGCACCCACCAGTGCGCTCAGGCTGCCCAGTTCCGTTGCGTCCACGACGTAGGGGGCTTCGAGCAGGAGCTCGGAGTCATCGGCCTGCCGCACCCGCACGGCACGCACGACGTCGCGCTCGACATCGGCGGCCACGGCGCGTGTGTGGCGCAGCACACGCAGCTGCCCCGAGGCGATGTGTGGCGCGAGCTGCGCCTCGATGGCCGCGAGCCAAACCCGCGGTTCTGCACAGAGGCGGGACACCCAGCCGTTGCCCGGGTTGAGACGCGGGTTGCCGCGGGCGCGGGCGAGCAGACGCGGGTCTGTGCGGTAGTGATCACGCACGGCGCTGCGCAATTCACGATAGCTGCGCGTGCCGCCCATGGTTTCGATCCACTTGTTCTCGTCCGGCGGCACGGCCTGTGCGGTGAGCTGTCCGCCAATCCACGCGGATTCCTCGGTCATGATGACACGGAGGCCACGCGAGCAGGCGGCCAGCGCCGCCGCACAGCCACCCGTGCCGCCGCCGATGATGATCAGATCAGCGCGCAGCGGCTGTTCGCGCAGGGGGCGAGGTGACATGGCCTGCGCTGTCCGCAGCCCCGCACCGAGTGGCGACAGGGCGAGGGAGGTGAGCGTCAGCTGTCGAAGCATGTCGCGGCGCGTGGTCATGCACAGAGTGTAGCGTTTGGCGCGAAGCTTTGCAGCCGCGGTCCATGGCGCGCGCCACGCCGGACCTGCAGCTTTCGCCGGGCGTCCTTCCTCTCCTTCGGCTTCCATGTCTCCATCCCCATCGCCTCGCGAACCCGACGACCTGCCGCCCCTGGTGGCGTTTGCGTCGAAGCACAGCGCCATCATCTTCTTTCTTCTCATGCTGGCGGTGGCCAGCTTCGAGGGCGTGGCGCTGTTTGCGGCCAAGCGGCGCGATGCACGCGAAGCGGCAGCGCTGCCGGCACAGGAGGCCGACGCCGTGTACCGCAACGCGCGGGTGTGGACAGGTGACAGCGCGCAGCCTGCCGCCGAGGCGCTGGTGCTTCGTGGAGGGCGGCTGCTGTACGTCGGGACCTCGGACAGCGCCGCGCGCCATGTGGGGCCCAACACCATGGTGGTGGACCTCGAGGGGCGGCGCGTCGTGCCGGGTTTCATCGACGCGCACTGGCATCTGTCCACCACCAGCAGTGCCGACCTGAATGGCGCGGGCAGCGTGGCAGAGATTGCGTCACGTCTTGCCGCGTGGGCCACGGGGCGGGCAAACAACAGCTGGATTCTGGGGCGAGGATGGACGGCCACCGACTTCCCCGATCGTCAGCCACATCGCCGTCATCTGGATGTGATGTATCCCGATCGTCCGGTGCTGCTCACCGATCGCGATGGGCATCAGGTGGTGGTGAACAGTACGGCGCTGCGTCTGGCCGGCGTCACGCGCACAACGCCTGACCCAAGCGGCGGCCGCATCGTGCGCGACGCCGATGGCCTACCAACGGGCGTGCTGCAGGAGTCGGCTGCGGGGCTCGTTCGCCGACTGGTGCCGCCACCGACACGTGCCGATATCGCGCGCCGCATCGATGAACTCTCGCGCGACGCGGCGGCGCTGGGCATCACGACGGTGCAGGAGATGTCGGGGCGGGCGCCGCGTGGCGAGGTGTTCGACGCGCTGCGTGAGGCGGCGGAGGCGGACACGATGCGTCTGCGCTGGTATGTCTCCATCCCGTTCAACGCCGGTGTTGCCGACTCGGTGTTGCGTGGCTACGTGGCACTGGCCGACTCATTGCGTGGGCCCTGGCTGCGTTTCTGGGTGGCCAAGGGCATGCTGGACGGCACGGTGGATGCGCGGACGGCCGCCATGCTTTCGCCGTATGTGGGCACGAGCGATCGTGGCCTGCCCTTCATGACCGACGCGGCGCTGCGCCGAGGCGTGCAACGCTACGACTCGGCGGGTCTGCAGGTGGCACTGCATGCCATTGGAGATCGCGCCATCCGGCAGGCACTCGATGCCTTCGAGGCGGCGCGGCGCAGCAACGGCGTGCGCGATACCCGCCATCGCATCGAACACGTGGAGGTGCCGGACCCCAGTGATGTGCCACGATTCCGCACACTCGGTGTCGTGGCCAGCACGCAGGCTCTGTTTGCCACACCTGACGTGACCACGCTGCAGAACTACGCGCCGCTGCTGGGGCCTGCGCGGGCGTCGCGGTCCAATCATTTCAAGCAGTTTGACGACGCCGGCGTGGTGCAGGCCTTCGGCAGCGATCATCCGGTATTCCCCATGCAGGTCATGCGCGGCATTCACGTAGCCGTCAACCGCACCACGGTGGAGGGCACGCCACGTGGCGGCTGGTATCCGGACGGGCGCATCACGCTGGAGGCGGCGCTGCGCCACTTTACGCGTGATGCAGCGTATGCGGCCTTTCTCGACGAGCAGGTGGGCAGGCTGCGCGCCGGCATGCTGGCGGATTTCGTGGTGCTCGACCGCGATCCGTTTGCCCTGCCGACGGATTCACTGTTCACCGTGCAGGTGCTGCGCACCGTGGTGGGCGGGCGGACCAGCTATGAGCGTGGAGCGTCAGCGCGTGCTGCGTCGGCGCGTGCTGCATCAGGGCGCTGACACGTCTCAGTGTGAAGCAGCTGGCGGTCGACCAAGACGTCCCAGGTGCGTGTGGCCGAAGGCGTCGGGGTACTTGAGTCCGTAGCCGAGGGCGCGGTCGAAACCGATGTGTGCCAACCAGATGGTGGCTGCACTGACCAGTGGGGCCTGCTGCGACCAGAGCCCCAGGCCGAGCACAGCGGCGGGCAGCCACTCGGTGTGTGCGAGGTTGTAGGTGAGGGCGCCAACGCGTGCCGACTTGAGGTAGCCAAGCATGGCGAGGTCGGGGAGCAGGAAGGCGGCCGCGAAGGCGGCCCAGCCCCAGGCCGCGCTCGACCAGGTGGGCAGCCAGGCATAGGTGGCGGCGGCGCCCACCAGGAGCGCGAGTCCTTCGAGCCGCAGGTGGCGGATGGTCCAGCGCGTGTCGACAGGGGATTCGACGGCTGCTTCGACGGGGGCGGCGTATGGTTCGGTCATCAGAGTCTCCTCAAGGTGTACACCGTACATATTGCACTGGCCGGGCGATTCGTCAAGATGTACATTGTACATTATGCCCTATCCTTCGAAGATTTCCGTGGAGCAGATCGCCGATGCTGCGGCTAGCCTGGCGCGTGAGGCCGGGCTGTCGTCTGTTGGCATTCGATCGGTGGCGGAGCGATTGCAGGTTCGTCCGACCGCCTTGTATCGTTACTGCTGCGATCTTGACGGATTAATGGCGCTTATAGCGGAGTTTGCGGCTGCCGAACTTGCTGGCCAGGCGAGGGCTGCGGTGGCGGCGGCGGAGCAGCGCGGACTAGGCGCCGCTGGGGCCTTCGAGGCACTGGCCGGGGCTTACGCTGAATTCGCGGCTGCGGAGCCTGGGTTGTACGCGGCCCTGACCACGGATACCAGTCGCTCGAGCTGGGCCGCGCAGCCCGGGGTGGAGCGCAAGGCGCTCTGGAATCTGGTTCTGCAGGTGGTCGGCCGCCTGACGAACAATCCCGACGACACCGGCGCCGCCGTAGCGGCGTGGAGTTTTCTGCACGGCTTCGCCTCGCTGCGGGCGGCGGGCATGTTCGGCAGCAGCGGGCCCAGGGACGGGTTCGCGCGCGGATTGGCCGCGCTGACCGCTGGATTGAAGCCGGCTGTAGCGCCCTGAGGTCTCTGCGCCCTCTGCGTCCTCTTTCCTTCTGCGTGAGCAGTTGACGGACGACGAATGACCACCGGCACTCGGCGGACCCGCGAGATCATCAACAGCTCACGCAGAGGAAAGGCGTGCGCAGAGGGCGCAGAGGGGGTCTGTCGCTTCAGCCACGACAACACGCCAACGCAAAGCGCACGATCTGCTCATTCAGTTGAGGATGAAACGCCGCGCGATCGAAACCCGGCGGATCGATGGCAGGCGCGAAGCCCGGCACGGCCATCTGCGGCGGGAATGGCGTCTGAAAGCTGAAGTGGCCGGCCCTGGGCACGGCGACCTCCTGCAGCTGCGTCCCGACCAGACCGCTCCGCAGAATGTCCGCATGAAACGACGGCGTCACACGGTCCTCCTCACCGCGAAAGAGCAGCACGGGAGCGGTCACAGCGTTCAGATGTGCGGGCGGCATGAACCAGCCCGCCGCGGGGGCCAGCAGCACGAGGCCCACCACGCCATCCAACTTCGCCACATCAAGCTGGGCAGGCGGGTTGTCTGGACTGTCGAACGACGTGTTAACCGGTCGCCCGCCAGCGGCTGCGAGCACCGTATAGGCGCCGATGGAGTGGCCAATGAGCAAACGACGCGTGCGGTCCACATGCGGCGACAGCAACACGTCCCGGTGAAGCGCGGCCACGGCATCGCACACCTGCTGCGGGCGGACCCGCAGCAGCTCCACCGTGCCGGTGAGTGACGCATTGCTGCGGCTGTTACCGACATGTTCCGGCAACAGCACCACAAACCCGGCCTCTGCGAGCGCCACAGCCGTGCCGCGATGCGTGAGCGGCGAACCGGTGTTGCCATGGCTGATGAGCGCCACCGGCCTCGGACCTGCGTTGCTCGGCGCGATGGGTGAATTGAGCGCCACCGGCATGGTGTACGGCCCGAACGACTGTTCGCCCGCGACGGTTGTGGTTGGATAGAGCGCGAGCACCGGTAACGCCGCGCCTCCACTGTTCGCGTCAAGCCAGCGGGCGCCAACCTGCGCTACGTCAGACGCCATGCGGCAGCTTCTCCTCGATCGGAAGGTGAATGTCTGTCACCACCAGATGCTCCGGTACATCGGGAAACAAACGGAGTCGTCGCAACAGCAACGGAGTCGGGCCTGGGATGACTGCATGTACAGGACACCAGGTGTGCATAAGGAAGGTGACGGCTGCGGCGATGTGTGTGTCCGGCCCTTCGAGACGAAGACGCGCGTGTCGCCCACCGCCAATCATGAGCGGCGCGATGCCAGCCGCACGATCGTCAGCGCGCAGTCGCGCCGACGTGGCGACCGCGATGGCCAGGGATGGCTGACTCGATGCAGTCCCTGGTGCAAACAGCACGTTCCATGTGGCGTGCGTGCGCGGCGAAAGACCACCGCGCTGCCGTCGCCAGGACACGAAGCGCTTCAGCGTATCCTCCAACGCCCCAGTCGTATGCGGGTGATGCATCAGGGCCAGTGTTCGCTGCGCGGGCAGGTTGACGACCGAAACGAGGCCGGACCAAGTCTTTGTGAGCCGATGCATGCTGACAGGACTGCGCGTCACCGCATTCGCATCATGCAGCACGGGAAGATCCAACGCATGATGAAAGACGCTCCAATCCGGCTCATTCCGAAACGTTCTCGGAGATACACCCAGTATGCGTTTGAAGGCCCGTGTGAACGCCTCGTGGCTCTCGTAGCCGCTCTGCAGTGCAACGGCGGCAATGGGTTCACCATGACGAAACGCCAGCTTCATGGCCGCGCGGCGCAGTCTGATGCGGCGCGCCACGTCCATGATGCTCAGGCCCAGCACCTGCCGCGATGCGCGAATCAACCGAAAGGGTGAGACCTCGAGCGAAGCGGCAAGTACATGGAGCGTCAGCGGCGCGTCCTCCTGGTGCCGCCGGATCTGCCGGAGCGCCGATCGAACCAATATCGGGTTGCTCCGGCTGTGTGCGCTGCGAGAGGGAAGCATGCAGAAGAAATAGCCGAGTCCGCGCTGGACCGCTTGACCAGAATTGCAGTCGACGAATGTCACACGGCGGTTGACGGCGGCGAATACGAGGGTGCAGAATCGGGGATCCCGCTCCTTCCGTCCGTCGAAGAATCCCACCCATGTCTGACATTCGCCCGAGGCAGCCATGACGTTTCTCCACGTCAACCTCATGTGGGCTATCGTACTCTTCGGTGTCTTGCTGTGGACCACGGCCTGTGTGGCGCTCAATGCTGCCCTGCGTCGCGGCATGGGCCTGATGGGACTCGCGCTGAGCTATGGGGTGCTGGTGTGGATGCTGGTGGACCTGCCGTGGCGCGAAGCGGTGGTGACCTGGAGTGTCTTCGCGGCATTCGGAGGCGCGCTCACGGTATTGTACGAGCTCTGGGCGCGTCGGAAGTACGCCGGCACGGGCCGCGCGCGGCGCCGCCTGGTGCGACTGGAGGGCATCGTGCTGTGGCCGTCCATGGTGCCCGATGCGGTGGGGCTGATGCTCAACGATGCCGGCATCATTCCGGCTGACGAGCGGAGTGAGACGCACGAAGAGGACACGCGGCGCATCACGGCCGAGATGGCCACGCCCACGCCGGTCAACACCGAGGCCGTTCGCCGATGACGTGGAGTGTGCCGCTCATTGTCGTCGTTGTGCTTGGAGTCAGTGGTGCGATCGTAGCGGTGCGGTGGTTTCAGCGGCGCCGGACGCTGCGCACACGCATGGCACAGTCCATTGAGTTCGACGCCGAGTCCAAGGCCATTATTGAGCGAGCCTGCGAGGTGGCGCAGCGCTATGGCCAGCCGTATATCGCGCCTGAACATCTGCTGCTGGCACTCATCGAAGCGCCGGAAAGCAAGGGGCTGCTCCAGCAGATACATGACAACCCTGAGGTGACCGCGCTGCAATCGCAGCTGCTGGTGGCGCTGCCGCCGGCGTCTAGTGCACCGACAAACACGGTGCCGCTCTCGTTGCTGCCCACGTACACCTCGCGCGCTGCGCGGGTACTGCGTCTGGCAGTCGACTCCGCCGTCGCAGAGTACCCGCGCGATGCAACGCCACGGGACTTGCTGCGCGGACTGCTTCGCGAGGGCAGGAGCCGGGCGGCGCTGATACTCCGCGCGAACGGCATCACCGAGGATGCGGTCAATCGCTAACTGCATGAAAGAACACCTGCCCTGATCGCGCCTCACCAAGTGGCAGGCACGTTCCTGCACATAAGGCCAGACGCGGAGGCGAACCATGCAGGTGCAGGGCATGCAGATAGTGGTGGCAGGTGCAGCGACAGCGGGCGCAGCGACGGCGATCCTGCTGGCACGCGCAGGTGCCCGGGTCCGGGTGGTGGACCGCGTTGCGCGGGTTCGGCCGGTTGGTGCCGGTATTGCGTTGGCCAGCAATGGTCAGGCGGTGCTCGAGCGCCTGCAGCTCAACGCTCTCCTGGCGGATGCGACACGCGTGGCAGGGGCGCGCATTGTCGACGCCAGCGGACGAACGCTGCTGGCCCCACCGCCGGGAGTCGACGTGCGCATCGTGACCCGCGCAGCGCTGCAGGACGCGCTGCAGGAGACCATGCGGAACACGCCGGGCGTCACGCTCGCGTTCGATGCCACGGTTGAGGAGGCCACACCAGATGGTCGCGTGATCGTGCGTCACGGCGCAAGCGGACAGCGCGAGGCGATGCAGGCAGACCTCGTAGTTGGCGCCGACGGAGTACACTCGCGAGTGCGGGAGCAGGGCCGATTCGGTGCGTCAGTGCGACGTTCCGGTATTCATTATGTTCGAGCGCTCTCACCCGCCGCCCCATCAGAGGCGCTGGAGGCATGGACGTCTGCTGGTCTCTTCGGCATGCTGCCGCTGCAGCGCGGCAGTTACCTCTACGCCAGCTGCGGTACGCCGGAGTTGGAGCGTGCGATCAAGGCGGAAGACCTCGATGCCTTTCGCATGGCGTGGCAGCGAGCCTTCGCGCCGAGCGCCACGCTGCTCGCCCCACTTCAGCGGTTCGACGAACTGCTGGTCCATGAGGTGATTCGCGTCTCGTGCCGGCAATGGCACGACGGTCGGCTGGTGCTGGTTGGCGACGCGGCCCATGCCATGGCCCCCAATCTCGGTCAGGGTGGCAACAGCGCGCTGGTGGATGCAGTGGTGCTGGCGGAGTGCCTGAACGCAGCAACCGACCTGCGCGACGCCCTGGCGCAGTACACGGCCCGACGAAAGCCCGCGGTAGACAAAGTGGCTGACACCTCGGCGCGACTTGGACAGGTCAGCGAATGGACGCAGCCCGCGATGCGCTGGCTGCGGGACCGCGTGCTGATGCCGCTGGCAAGCCGGGGCGATTCGTCCCGCATGATGCGGGACGTGCTGCAGGAAGATCCCGGCTGGCTGCGAGGGCGGTAGATTCTCGGCTCCCGCCCAAGTCGAGCCGTCACGCGGCTTCGTCTTCCGTTCTGCTCCGCGTCCGAGATCCGGTCATGTCCGCTGTACGCCGCGCCGCTGTGTTGCTGTCGTGGATTGTCGCGCCCTCGCTCCTGTCGGCACAAGCCGCTCCCGCCGTGTCCCCATCGGCGCGCAAGCCGCTGACACTGAACGACTACACGCTCTGGCGCAGCATCGATGCCGCGTCGCTGTCGGCGGACGGTCGCTGGGTGGCCTACGGCACGCGGCTCACCAACGTGCTGCCCGCCGATGCGAAGCCGGTGGTGCGCATTCGCGAGGTGGCGAGCGGCGCGGAGACCGAGGTGTTGCATGCCTCGCAGCCGGCCTTCACACCCGACGGACGTTGGCTGGCCTATCTCGTGGAACCACCGCCGCCGGCACGCGCCGCGCGGGCCAGCGACAGCAGCAGTGCCGGCAACGTGCCACCTTCCGTACCACCGTCTGTGCCGCCGGCTGCGCCGCCCGTGTCTGCGCCGGCCACACAGCCGCCCGCCTCTCCACAGGGGGGCAACGCCGCGTCGGCCAGCCGCGCCACGCCACCGCGTCGCTGGGAGCTGCGTGAGTTGGCCACCGGCACGGTGCGCAGCTGGCAGGACATTCAGTCGGTCACGTTCTCCCCGAATGGCACGCATGTCCTGCTGCGTCGCCGCCCGGCGGGCGCGGCCAACGGCGGCGGCAATGCCGGCGCTGCAGGTGGCGGCGCAGCAGCTGCCGGTGGCACGGCCGCTGCTGCACGCGCCAGCGACGTCCTGCTTCACGAATTGGCCACCGGGCGCACCACGTTCCTCGGCGCTGTGTCCGAGGCCCTGTTCAACAAGACAGGATCGCAGCTCGCGTACACGGTGGATACACCAGTGCGCGACGGCAACGGACTCTTCGTGGTGGATCTCCGCAGCAACGCCATCCGTGTGTTGGACAACGATTCGCTGCGCTATGCACGACTGACCTGGAATGACGAGGGCTCGGGTCTCGCGGTGCTCAAGGGGCGCGAGGTCGAGCGCATGCGGGAGCGCGACAATCGGCTGCTGGTGCTGCCGGATGTGTCGGGTGATCGGCGGGTGCAGTTGGAGAGCAAGGCGGTCACGCCGGGCTTCATGATCAGCGAGCGCGCGCCGCTGTCCTTCAGCGACGATGGCGCTCGTGTGTACTTCGGGCTCATTCCGCAATCGCCGGCGCCGGACACCGCGCGGCGGCGCAGCACCGATTCCATTGCCGACGTGGACATCTGGCGTACCACTGACGAGCGCATTCAGTCGGCGCAGATGATCCAGGCCGAGCAGGATCGCAATCGTACTTTCCGCCAGGCCTTCGATGTGGCGGCCGGCCGGTTCGTGCAATTGTCAGACAGCACGCTGCGAGACATCGAGCTGCCCGTGTACGGCGTGTATGCCATTGGGCGAGACCAGCGCGCGTACCAGTCCGACTATGAGGCGGCCTCGGCGGACATCTATCGCGTGGACACGCGCACAGGCCAGCGTACGCTCCTGCTGCGTAAGCAGGTCCTCGGCCGGCACATCGCAGGATTGTCACCCGATGGTCGATACTTCCTGTATTGGCGCAACGCGCGCTGGAACGCCTGGGATCTGGCTGCAGGCAGCAGCCGCGTGCTGGGCTCCAACGCGCCGAGTTTCCTTGACATGCAGGAGGACAGACCGGGGCCGCGTCCGCCCTACGGCATTGCCGGCTATACGCGCGACTCGAGTGCCGTGGTGGTGCACCATCGCTTTGATGAATGGCTGCTGCCACTCGACGGCAGTGCGGCGCGCAATCTCACCAACGGTCAGGGTACGCGTGATCAGGTGGTGTATCGCTGGATCCGCACTACACCGGTCGACTCAGGTGCCACGCGCGGCGCCCGTGCATTGCGCGAGATCGACCTGACGCAGCCAGTGACGTTCTCGATGTTCGGGGAATACACCAAGAAGAGTGGTGTCGCCCGCCTCGCCGGCGGGACGCTGACGCCGCTGGTGTGGGCCGACGCGCAGTTCAGCACGCCACAGCGTGCGCAGTCCGCTGACGTGTATCTGTTCACGCGACAGAGCTATCAGGAGTTCCCCGATCTCCTCGTGGCCGATGCCAGTCTGGCCAATGCGCGCAAGGTGTCGGACGTGAACCCGCAGCAAGCGCAGTATCAGTGGGGACGGCGTCTGCTGTTCGACTATGTCACTCGTCGTGGCGACAAGCTGCAGGGGCTCATCACGTTGCCTGAGGATTATCAGCCGGGGCAGCGTCGACCCACGTTGGTGACGTTCTACGAGAAGAACTCGCAGGGTCTGCATCGCTACCCCATGCCCAGCTACATCACCGGCATGGGCGCCATTCCGGCGGAGGCTACGTCACGTGGCTACGTCACCATGGTGCCCGACATCGCGTTCCATGGTGGCTCGTCGCACAGCGACATGCTGGACGCTGTTGAGGCGGCCACGAAGAAACTCATCGAGCTGGGGTATGCCGATCCCAAGCGCATTGGCGTGCATGGCCACAGCTACGGCGGCGAAGGGGCGGCATTCATCGGCACGCGCTCCAAGATGTTTGCCGCCGTGGGCATGGGCGCCGGCGTGACGGACCTGTTCTCCGATTTCAGCCAGAGCTGGGGCTGGACCTATCAGGTGCAGGGCGGCAGTGGAGAGAACGGCAGTGGCTATTACCTGAGCGGTCAGGGCCGCTGGGGCTTCTCTCCCTGGGACAAGCCTGAGGTGTATCGCTTCGAGTCGGCCCTGACGCACGTGCCCAATGTGTCGTCGCCGTTCCTCATCATGCATGGTACGGCCGACCCGACGGTGAGCTTCACGGAGGGCATGAACTTCTACAACGCGCTCCGCTACAACCGGAAGGAAGCCGTGATGCTGGCCTATCCGGGTGAGGGGCATGGGCTGCGCGGACTGGCCAATCGCCGTGACCTGACGTCGCGCTACTTCGATTTCTTCGATCACCATCTCAAGGGCGCGCCGGCACCCAAGTGGATGACGGACGGTGTGCCGTTCATCCTCAAGGACCGTCCGGCCGCGGCGGCGCCGGTGATTCGGCCGTGATGCTGAACTCGAGTGAACGGGAGCGTATGCGTGCGGGTGCCGTCTACAACTCGCGCGATCCGGAGCTGCTGGCGCTCGCGCATCGGGCGCGGGCGCTGTGTGCCCAGTATGCGGCGCTTCCGTCTACCGATGCCAAGGGTCGTCTCGATGTGCTACGCGCGCTGCTCGGCGAGGTGGGCGAGGGCGTATGGATCGAACCGCCGTTCTTCTGCGACTATGGAGCCCACATTCACATCGGTGCGGACAGCTTCCTGAATGTGAACTGCGTGCTGCTCGACTCGGCCGACATCCGTATCGGCCGCAATTCGCTGTTGGGCCCCGGCGTGCAGCTGCTTACCGCCACTCACCCGCTGTCGGCCGCCGAGCGCATCGTGCCAAAGACCGAACGGGCGGCGGGCCAGCCGGCGTATCGCACCCAGGCGCGGCCCATCACCATCGGTGACAACGTGTGGCTTGGCGCCAATGTGGTGGTACTGCCCGGCGTGACCATTGGCGACAACGTCACGGTGGGCGCGGGAAGCGTGGTCACGCGTGACATCCCGTCTGACGTGCTGGCGCTTGGGCAACCCTGCCGCGTTGTCCGCGATCTCCCCTGACTCCTCGTCGTATGTCTCCGCGCCCGCTTCATTTTGCTTTGCCAGCAATCATCCTCGTGCTGCTGACGAGTCGGCCCGCCGTGGCGCAGTCCGCCCCGCAGGCAGACACGCTCGTGGTGGCCACGTACAACATCCGCCATGGCCGCGGCATGGATGGCGTGGTGGATCTTGCGCGCACGGGCCGCGCAATTGGCGCGTTGCGCGCCGACGTGGTTGCCCTGCAGGAAGTGGATAGACTGGTGACACGATCGGGGCGTGTTGATGAACCGGCAGCGCTTGGCGCGCAGCTTGGCATGTCGCTCGCCTTCGGTGCGTTCATGCCCTATCAGGGCGGCGAGTATGGTCTGGCCATTCTCTCGCGCTTCCCCATAAGGCGCCAGCAGGCATTGCGTCTGCCCGATGGCAACGAGCCCCGTGTGGCGCTGCTGGCCGAGGTGGAGCTTCCCTCGCAGCGTCGCGTGCTGGTGGTGAACGTGCACTTCGACTGGGTGGCCAACGACTCGCTGCGATACCGGCAGGTGGAGTCGCTGGCCACCGTACTTGACACCGTCTCGTTACCTGTGGTGTTGCTTGGCGACTTCAATGATCAGCCGGGTTCGCGTACGCTCACGCGATGGGCGGCCCTGTTCCTCACGGTGCCCAAGCCTGCCAGCGACCGCTTCACCTTCTCGTCCACCGAACCCACGCAGGAAATCGACCACATCCTGCTCGCGCCGCGGCGGGCCTGGACGACGGACACGGCACGTGTGGTGACCGACGCCCTGACTTCGGACCACCGGGCGGTCGTGGCGCGGGTGCGGCTGGTGGAACGGGCTCGACGCGGGACTCATTAACCCACTGCGCCTTCCTCCCTCCGAGGCCCAGCATGCATATCGGTCGGCAATACACGTTGGTCGAGTTTCTGTATTGGTCGCGGTACGACAGCTACTGGATTCTTGGCGGCGCGGTGGTGCCGACGGTGGCGCAGCCGATTGTGTGGTTCCGGCGGCCTGATTTGTCCGACCCGTGACGGACGCTCCACGAGACCGGGTTTACATCAGTAACCCCACCCGGAGCTGACCGACCATGGCGCCCACCGCAGCTGTTCTGCGCTCCCCGTTTCTTGTCGCGGCGGCATTGCTGCTTGCCTGTCAGAATCCCACATCGGACGACCCGCCGCCGAACGGCCAACCTCGACCGGTGGTAAGCACGGCGACGGGCCAGCGGTTCGACGCCGCGATCATCGACAGCGCGCGCGTGACGCAGGATGTGCTGCAGATATTCGTGCAATACGGCGGCGGATGTCAAACACACAACTTTGCCCTTGTTTCGTCGGGCGTCTTTCTCGAGTCCTATCCGGTTCGGCTCGGCCTGAATCTCGCACACGACGCCAACGGTGATCGGTGCAAAGCCCTCAAGACGTCAGTGGAGCGCTTTGACTTACGTCCGGTACGCCAGACCTACCTGACCAGCTACGGGCAGAGCGCGCCGCTCATCCTCGAGCTGCGTGAGCCGGGCCAGAGCGGCAAGGTCGTTTCGGTGCGCTACGACATACGGTAGGCAGGGCACGTGCGTCAGCGCTCCGAACGCATGGTATCGGAGCGCTGCCGTTGCCGGGGATCAGCGCGCCGGCCTTGCCTCGGGACGTCCACCCGGATGCCACGCCGGCTTTTCACCATCAGCGAGGAGACGCACCGCCTTGGCGGTGGCACTGATGACCTGGGCCATGTGCGACACGTTCACCGTGCCCGCTTCATCCTTGGGATGGTGATAGGGCGTAGCGAGGTTGAACGAGGAGAGTGAATGCGCGGGAATGCCGATGCGCGCGAACGCCGCGTTGTCGCTGCGTGTGAAAAAGCTCTGACCCGGACGCGGATCGGGCATGAGGGGAATGCCGTTGTCGGCCAGGAGGTCGCCCAGTGTGGAGCGCTCGTAACCCGTGAGCCAGGCGCGGCCAAAGCCGCCAGCAATGGAGTCGGGGTGCGCGATCATCTCGATGTTGAGATCGACCACGGTCTTCTCCAGTGGCAGCAGCGGATGCTGCAAATACCAGCGCGTGCCGATGCCGCCCACTTCCTCGCCGGTAATGGAGATGAAGAGAATCGTACGCTTGGGCCGCGGTCCGCTCTGGAGGGCGCGGGCGATCTCCAGCAGGGCCACGTTGCCGGACGCATCGTCGTCGGCGCCGTTGTTTATGGAGTCCCCGTCAACAGCGCGTCCAATGCCGATGTGGTCGTAGTGCGCCGTCACCAGCACCACCTCATCACGCAGGGCGGGGTCACTTCCGCGAATGACGCCGGCAATGTTCTGGGTGCGCAGGCGTTGCTCGGCTGGCAGCGCGTTCCATGCCGCCCAGGATTCCACCGGCGCCGGACGTGCGCGGCCCGTGGCATTGGGACCCTGGGCCGCGCGCAGCGGGATGTGCTGGCGATAGCCGCCGGAATCGCCCGCCGGTGCGAGACCCACCGCCCGGTATTCCTGCTCGAGCCAGCGCGCGGCGCGCTCCATACCCGGCGAGCCGGTGAGGCGGCCTTCCATGCTGTCGGCAGCCAGAATGCTGATGGCCCGGCGCACCCGCGCGGTGTCGATGCGGTCCACCCAGGTGGCGGCGGCGCTCCTGCTGGCCGCTGCCGCAGTGCGTGGCTGCGATTCGGCCACCATGGCCAGCCACTGCCGATTGGGACTCACGGCCAATCGCGAGATGCGCGCGAGATGCGCGAACCCAAAATCGCCAATCTCGCGCCAGGCGCTGCGCGCCGTCCCGCTGCCCATGGTCCACTGCATCAGCTTCGTGTTCTGCCCGGTGAGCAGCGTGGTGCTGTCCACCCAGGTCACGTCTTCCGTGCCCTCGGGCAGGGCCACCAGGGTGTCGATGCGATTGCTGTTCACGTCCAATCGCATGACACGCCAGGGCTGAGCGCCCTTCTGCACGAAGCTCACGAAACGTGTGCCGGGAATGCGATGCAGCGAGCGGCCGATGTCGCGCGCGAGAATGCGTGAAGGCGTCGTGCCACCCGTGCGCAGCGTGCGCGTGACCTGCAGGGTGGCCGGGCTGCCCAGTACGAAGGTCACCCAGGTGGAGTCATCGGGCTGCGCGAAGTAGCCAACGGGCTTGAGGTCCGGCAGAATGACGGATGGGGTGCCACTGCCCATTGGCAGGCGCCAGAGTCGCTGCGTGGAATCGGCCTCAACCCGAATGACGGCCAGCGACGTGCTGTCGCCGAGAATGGGTGCGGCCGAGTACTCGCTCTCCGGCTGCGTGCGACGCAGCGGTGCGGTGAGGCCGGTGGAGAGATCGAGGCGCCAGATGTCGGTGTGGCCGTCGCCGAGGTTGGCGGTGTAGAACACGGCGCGACTGTTGGACGCGAAGACGGGCTGATTGTCGTAACCGGCGCGCCGCGTGAGGTTGGCCGGCACCCCCGGGCGCACGCTGTCGCCGCGCAGGGTGAGTGGCACCAGATACACCTCGGCGTCGGGCGACGGGGTGTTGGTGCGGGGGACACCGCGCTGCGCCTGGGCAGCAAGCGGTGTGAGCGAGGCGAGCAGGAGCGCCGTCGGCAGGACCGAGGCAGCGTGGAATCGCATGGGCGTGGGGGAGCGTCGTGGGTGGGGCAGGTGCTGCGAGCCCTTCACGTTGCGGCGCGATGCGATGCGGCACAAGTCGCGCAGCTCGTCGTCGCGCAGCTCGTCTTCACGCAGCTCGACGTCACTACGCCAGCACCCGGGTCAGAACCCGATGTTGATGGCCACGGGAAACATGGACCGCGAAAGTGGGCGACGTGTTGAGCCGAAGTTGGTCAGGCCCGGGTACTGGATGGCCGCTTCGAAGCCAATGCGCAGTGCGCCGCGCTGGATTTCTCCACCCCACCCGATGCGTGGGGCGAGCAGCAGAAACGGGTAGCTGTCGCCGCGATCTCCGAGGGAGCCGTAAAGCGCCGCGCCCGCCAGAAAGTAGTGGCGAACGGGTCGCTTTGTCCCGTGCACACGCAGGTCATAACCCAGCCCGGCAAAGGTCTTGACGGGCCTCTGCTCGGCCTCTCTGAAAACGCTGCGATGGTGCATCATGCCTTCAAGTGCCAGTCGGGCGGAGTACGCACGAAGCGGCTCTTCCTGCACGACGCCGAGGCGAAGCAGCAATCCTGGTGCAATGCCCGGTGCATCAAGGGGCAAGCCAAACACGCCGCCCACCGTGCTTTCAAGCCGATAGGCCGCCTGCGCTTCGAGGCGGCCGGTCCAGCCATTTGCCAGCAGGGCCAGCATGCCAAACAGGGTAGGCAGACCGGGTCGGATACTTCGGGCGGCGGTCATGGCGACTGGTTTGTGCATTGCGCAGTGGGTGCGTGGTCCGGGGTCTTACGCCGTGGCGGCCCATTCATCAGTTTGGGTAACACGCCGTGAAACACGAAGCTGCCACCCGTGTTCCGCTGGTGTCCCACCCTTGTTTGTCCCTCCCGCACAACCACTCCCCGCCCTTGGCGGACCTGTGGGGCTCTCTTGATCCAAAGCTCACCCAAATCGCAGACCCAATACGACGTGATTGTCGTGGGGTCCGGTGCCGGCGGCGGCATGGCCGCCTATCAATTGGCCGTAGCCGGTCTCAAGGTGCTCGTGCTCGAAGCCGGTCGCAGTTACGACCCGGTGCGCGAGACACCGATGTTCAAGCTGCCGCGTGAGGCACCGCTGCGTGGCGCGGGTTCTCGCGAGAAGCCGTTTGGCTTCTACGACGCCACGGTGGATGGCGGCTGGGAAGTGCCGGGCGAGCCCTACACCAACGCGCCGGGCACGGACTTCAGGTGGTGGCGTGCGCGCATGATGGGTGGCCGCACGAATCACTGGGGCCGCATCTCGCTGCGCATGGGCGAGTACGACTTCAAGCCCAAGACCCGTGACGGACTGGGCGCCGACTGGCCGCTGTCGTATCAGGATCTTGCGCCGTACTACGACAAGACCGAGATGCTCATTGGCGTGTACGGCGGTGACGACGAGCTGGAGAACACGCCGCGTTCGTCGCCCGGTGTGCTGCAGCCGCCGCCGGCACCACGTCCGGTGGAGATGCTGGTCAAGAAGCACGCCACGCCGCTGGGCATTCCGGTCATCCCGGCGCATCTGGCCATCATGACGCAGCGTCAGGATGCCAATCGTCTGCCGCGGCTGCTGCATCCGGGCAATGCGCTGGCGCAGCGCGTGCTGCGGCAGTCCATGCTACAGCGTCAGGCCTGCTTCTATGCCACGCCCTGCGGCTGGGGCTGCAGCATCAAGGCCAACTTCCAGAGCACCACGGTGCTGCTGCCGCCGGCGCTGGCCACGGGCAATGTGGACATCGTGCCCAATGCCATGGTGCGCGAGGTCACGGTGGGCAAGGACGGTCTGGCCACCGGCGTCAACTACATCGACAAGAACACGCGGCAGGATCGTCATGTGAAGGCGCGTGTGGTGGTGCTGGCGGCCAGCGCCGCCGAAACCGCGCGCATTCTGCTCAACAGCAAGTCCACGCAGAATCCGCAGGGCGTGTCCAACTCGAGCGGCTTGGTGGGCAAGTACCTCATGGACACGGTGGGTGCCGGACTGGGTGGGCAGATTCCGCTGCTCGAGAATCTGCCGCCCTACAACAACGACGGCGCCTCGGGCATGCACGTGTACATCCCGTGGTGGCTGTACAAGGAGCAGATCGGCGGCAAGCTGGATTTCGCGCGCGGCTATCACGTGGAGTTCGGCGGCGGGCGCGGCATGCCGGGCAACGGCTCGTTCAACTTCCTCGAGAATCAGACCGAGGGCGCATACGGCAAGGCCTACAAGGAAGCCGCGCGTCGCTATTACGGCTCGTTCGTGTGGTTCGACGGACGCGGCGAGATGATTCCGAACGAGGACAGCTTCTGCGAGATCGACCCCGAGGTGGTGGATCAGTGGGGCATTCCGGTGCTGCGCTTCCACTGGAAGTGGTCGGATCACGAGCTCAAGCAGGCCGTGCACATGCAGAAGACCTTCGCCGAGATCATCACGGCGATGGGCGGCAAGGTGAACGGCACGGTGCAGACCGACGGCAGTCGCGCGATCGCGCGCGGTGGACAGATCATTCATGAGGTGGGCACCTGCCGCATGGGTGAAGACCCGCGCACGTCGGTGCTCAATCCGTACTGTCAGTCGTGGGACGTGAAGAACCTGTTTGTCACTGACGGCGCGCCGTTTGTGTCCAACGCGGACAAGAATCCGACGCTGAGCATTCTGGCGTTGGCGTGGCGGACGACGGACTACATCCTCGACCAGATGCAAAAGCGAGAGGTAGGCTGATGGAAGACAACGACAACACGCAGGAACAGCCGGTGGGACTGGTGCGCCGTGATGCGCTCAAGGCCATGGCGGCGGTGGCGAGCTTGCCGATTCTCTCGGGCTTGCCGCTGGCCGATGCCGAGGCGCAGACGGCGCCTGCTGCGAAGGCCGGCGCGCCGGCGTCGCTGCAGCCGCCGCGTGCCGCGGGTGGTCCGCGCGGTGATGCCTGGGACCCGGACCTGCTGCGTCCCAAGAAGGACTGGCCGCGCAAGCTGACCACGGGTGAGATGGCCACGCTGGCCGCGCTGGCCGACATGATCATCCCGGCGGATGACAAGTCACCCAGCGCGTCGACCGTGGGTGCGCACCACTACATCAACGAGTACGTGAGCGCGCCGGGTGACGGCAGTGCGCGCGATCTCGTGCGTGTGCGTGGCGGGGTGAGCTGGCTCAACCTCGAAAGCCAGCAGCGCTTCGGCAAACGCTTCACGCAGCTCACGGTGGCGCAGAAGACGGCCATCTGCGACGACATCTGCTACGTGCCGAAGGCCAAGCCCGAGCACAAGGCGGGTGCGCGCTTCTTTTCGCTGGTGCGCAACCTCGTGGCCACGGGCTTCTACACCACCGATGCCGGCATGAAGGACGTGGGTTATGTGGGCAACATGGCGCTGCCCAAGTGGGACCCGCCGCCGCCGGCAGTGCTCAAGGCGTTGGGACTCGAATGAGTCGTCATGCGGTGCTTGCCGGTCGTCTCGGCCGGCGAGTACGCGCGGCGTTCGCTGTGTGTGTGCTGGGCGCCGTGTCCGGGTGTGGCTGCCAGTTGGTGGGTTGCATGACGGGCGTGCGAGTGGTGGTGACCAACGCGCCGGCGGGTGGCTACACCGCGTTCGCCCGCTCCGGTAGCGGCAACACGCTGCGAGAGGTGCGGGTGACCTGTCCTGGTGGTAAGGGATGCGGGGAACTGCTGTTTCTCGAGGGAATTGACGGAGCACCGGTCGATCTCACGATCAGCACGGCCACCGACACTCGGTATTTTCGTTTGAATCCAAAGTTCAGCAAACAGCAACCGAACGGCGCGAGCTGCGGGCCCACCTGCTTCTATGCCGAGGAGAGTGTGAGTTGGCAGTGAGGTGCTGTGGTCGGTACTCGGTGCATTCACGAGATCGTCAACAGCTCACGCAGAGAGAAGGAGATCGCAGAGGGCGCGGAGAACGGCTGTTCCTGGGTTTAACAATTCGGTCTCAGATTGCAGACGCGGATTCTTTCATCGTTTGCGGAGGGTGTGTCCAGTGACTTGTCAGTCGACATACATCGGTAGTGGTTTGCATCGTGCATTGCTCACGCTCGCCGCATGCATTGCTCTGGCTACGCCGCGGGTCGTACCAGCGCAAGGGGACTCGGTCTCGTTCTGGTTCCGTTTGGCTCCAGACTCGTCGGTCAGAGCGGACGAGGTGGCCATCATTGACTTCTTTCCTGAGCAGACGCCTCTGGTTCGCGTCCATGCAGGGCTGGCAACCGGTCGGGAGATCGAGAATCTCAAGCGAACCCTGATGATGGTGAGGAGGCAGAACAACGGCACGTTCCCTATGACGCTGGTTGTCGACAAGGGAAGCAGAAGGTAGCAGCGTGGGAGTCCGTTGCGTGGCTTCCCTATCCGGCAGCCGCAGTGTCCCGCGCCATGCGGGTGAAGGGAAACCCGTTGCAGCCCTTGCGCGGATTGCTGCGGTCGGCGGGCGGTGTGGCGCGCGCCGAGTCGGCGGTGGGTGCACGATAGGCCGTGAGGCAGTAGGCCCAGGTGTAGGGCGGCATGCCCGGCAGCTCCATCCAGTCGATGCGTGTGTAGAGTCCACGATCGGCCGGGTTGCCGGCGTCATTGCGGGCAATGAGATACTGCTGGTCCGTTTGCCATGAGAGCACATGGTAGCGGAGGCGCGCGCCCTGACGAAACAGTGTGTCGTTGATGGCATAGCGCACGTTGTAGTCATCGCGCCACGCACCACCGAGTGGCGAGCCCGTAGCGCGTGACTTCGGGTGGGCCTTGAAGAAGGCCCAGATGATGTCGGTGGCGTTCATGGCATTGCCCGGATCATCGCCGCGCGGGCTCCCGCGCTGACCACCGGGCCAGGCGTGGCCCACGTTCTTGACCTGATGCACTTCCACGCCGAGGCCCGCGGGGCAGAGCCAGCGCCAGGTGATGGCCTGGCGTGTGTCGCTGCTGGTTGGTGTGGCGGCGCAGCCATTGCTGCGCGCCCAGTAGTGGCCCTGGTCGACATTGGGCCGCGCAGGTGTTCCATCCCACTGTCCCTTGGCCGGGCCACCCGGTGGTCCGCCGTTTGAAGGGACGGATTCATCGAGCAGGCCGTTGATCATGATGGCCGAGACGGGTGATGAGGCGGTCTGTTCGTCGCCAAACACCGCGCCCACCACCGGGGCAATGGCCGCAATGCGATGAGACAGCTCACGGCCAATGCGATGCGACATCATGCCGCCGTTGGACATGCCGGTGACATAGATGCGCGCGGGATCCACGGCGTATTCACGCGACACCTTGCTGATGAGCGCGTCGATGAAGGCCACGTCGTTGACCTGTTCCTGCATGGCGCTCGCGCAGCAGTGGCCGGCATTCCAGGTTAGCAGGGCGTTGCGGGCCTGTCTGCCGGTGCCGTTGGGATAGGCCACGAGAATGCGCTCGCGCTCGACGAGGCGCGTGAAGCCGGTCATGCGCTCGGCGTTCTGTGCGTTGCCACCGCCGCCGTGCAGCACAATGACCAGTGGCGCTGCCGTGCTCCGTGGGCCGTGGCCGCGTGGTGTGCGCAGCAGGTAGCTGCGCGTGCGACCATCCACCTGCAGCGAATGCTCTTGCTCACTGCCGCGATTGCCGACGCGGTCCCGGATGGGGCGGCGTTGGGCGTTCGCGATCGAGGCTGTGGGCAACAGCGTAGCGGCGAGCAAGGCGGCGCACAGCCAGGTCATGGGGCGTATTGTCATGTGTTGGGAGACGATAGCGCGATTGTGGCGTTAATGGCGAGACTCTGCAGCACTGGCGCTCGACCATGGTCCAGATCCTGAACAGCTCACGCAGAGGAATGGAGGGCGCAGAGGGCGCAGAGAACAGCAGTCGGGGTTGAACCGCATTGTCGCGGATGACGCGGATGGAGCGGAAACAGCACGGATGAAGGAGAAGAGAAGTGACCTTGCCCCGGTGTCCACTAAACCGGGGCAAGGTCAAGAAGCACTCAGGCCTCTCCTCCGCGCCCTCTGCGCCCTCCATTCCTTCTATGAGAAGGGTCTTGTAGTCAAGGGCGACGTGGCGCCCGTGCGGCTGGTCGACGTGCGTGGTGTCGTGGGTACGTGTGGTCTGAGTGAATGCCGTGTGTCACGTGCGAACGAATCCCAGCGATCCCCATACCACTCTTCTATCCGCACTCTCCGTCAGGACGGGGTGCATGCTGAGGTCCGATGGGTGGGCGTTGGATGCTGCCAACTCTGCGACGCTCTGATTCGAGCAAGAGATGGACCGCAGTCATCCGGGACGCGGGCTGGGATCGCGAAACACGGGGCGATTACGCGGCGTGCCGCACCGGCTGATAGTCGGTGCCGGTGCGCCAGAGGGCATGGAGCAGGACGGCGAGTTTGCGGGCCACGGCGACGACGGCGCGCTTCTTCGCATTGGGCCCGCCGCGCACCATCAAGGCTTCGCCGAACCGGCGCAGGTCACACGGCGGACCAAACGGGCCGAGGAGGTATTGCGCGGCACTCACCAGATAGCGGCGCGCCATCGGATCGCCGCGCTTGGTAATGCGCAGTTGCGGCGACGATTGACTGCTCTCGTCCAGCCTCGGCACGAGGCCGAAATACGCACCGAGCTGGCGACTGCTCGCAAAGCGCGCGGGATCCTCCACGAGCAACACGAAGGCCAGGGCGGTGAGGGGGCCCACCCCGGGAATCTGGCGGAGCCGCTGCGTCACGGGATAGTGCGTGGCCCCCAACCGCTCCAGCCGGCGATCATACGCGTGGATCTGCGTCGTCAGCGTCGCAATCATCGTGAGCAGCGGCGTGAGCGCCTCGGTCAACGCCAGGGGGAGGTGGGCCGCCGCCTGCGTGGCAAACGCGTCGGCACCGCCGCTCGGCAGCCGCTGCCCGACACTCTTCACCGCGCCGCGGACATGATTGATCAATTGCGTGCGCGATTTGACGAGTTGATCGCGCGCGCGGAGCTGGGCCAGGTGCGCCTGCGTCGCTTCGCTGCGATGCTGAATGGCGTGCAGCAACTGCACGTCCACGCGCCCCAGCCGCGCGAGGTACGCGGCGTCCATGCGGTCGTTGCGCCGGCGGCGGCGCGCGCCATACATCGTGCTCGGATCGGCGACGTACACCTCGTGTCCATACCCGGCGAGCTGCCGACTCACCCAAGGCGAATGCGTCCCCACCTCGAGCACCACCCGCACCGCGTCGCGCTCGGCGAAGTAGCGCTGCAGCGCCTGCGGCGTCGTGGCAATCGCGCGCTCCTCGACGGTGGTACCCGCTGCATCGACCACGCACAGCTGGCTCTGGCGGTCCCCGAGATCCACCCCAATAGTCAGCGACGGGAATCCGGTGATAGCTTCCGAGGAGTGAGACATGGCCGACCTCCGGTCAGGGGCCTCGCGGCCCGCGTAAGTGGTCACCTCTGGCGCGCACTCTAATTAGTGCGACGCCGCGACCAGCCGGGGGAAGGCCCTTCTCATTTCAACTCTGCGTGAGCTGTTGCAGGTCCAGCCGCCAGCAACGAAGCCCGCTACAGGGTACCAAGCCGCCGCAGCGGATGAATCGAAACGTTCACCGGCTCCGCGGCGAGCACTGAGACTGGCGGTCCATCCAGCGCGTAGCCGGCGAGCGTGGCGGGGCCGATGTCGAGCTGGTCGACACGCGGCACATGCACACGATATGGCGTGTGTGAAACCCGTCCCCGATACAGCTGTCCGGCGCGGTCCACGCTGTAGAGCACGTAGCGCTCCACGAGGAACTCCTCGAGTGAGCCAGGGGAAGCTGGACTGCCGGGGCCTGCGGTGTCCCATGCGTAGCGCCAGGCCGGGCCCTGCTGCCCCTGTCGCTGGCAGGCATAGCGCAGCGCGTGACCCTGTCGCTCGGCGCGCATGATGGCGTGCTCGTAGGGCAGGTGGAAAGCGCGCCTCGCGATCTCGACGGCAATGGGCTGGTTGCAGTCGAGCGAATGAAACCACACGCCGGGCACCCCATCGGCGTCGTGCACATAGGTGCGCACATTGAGCTCGAGAAACCACGACAGCCAGGGCAGCGGCGGCAGGAAACGAGGCCGCACACGGGCCATGGCAAAGGGCACGATGCCCACATAGGCCCGTCCAGCAAAGGTGTGTGCGGTGAGGCCCGGCGGAAGCAGGCGCTGCACCGCATCGGCGTCGGCGGCCCAGTGCAGAAAGAGAAGGTCGCGCCAGGTCTGGGCGCCGACGACGGGACCCAGTGCCGCGGGGTCGCGCTGCGCCACGAGCGATTGCAGAGGCGATGTGGTGGCCATCATGTCCATAAGGTAAGTTCTGGCGCGCCACCAACTGTTCCCGCACTCGCATGCGTAGGGATTTCCCCAACCGGTCTATTCAATGCCTCAGTGGTTTCCGTCGTCTCTCCGTGTGCCAACGGCCGCGCTCCCGCTTGTACTGTGCGCAATTGTTGCAGCCGCAGCCTGCAGCCCAGGCGACGCGCGTCGCTCCACCTACACTGCCACCGACTCAGCGGGTGTGCAGATCGTGGAGAATCACGCCGCTGATGATTCACTGCCGTGGCAATTTGAGCGCATGGCCCAGATCGGTGGCGCGGACAGCGGCGTGCAGGCCTTCGATCAGGTGGGATGGTACAACGTGTCCACCGATGGGCGCGGACGCATTGTCGTGTTTGATCGGGACAACGGCAACCGCGTGCAGGTGTTCGACTCGCTGGGCCGTCATCTGCGTACCATGGGGGCGCGTGGTGGCGGGCCAGGTGAAGTGCAATCCGCCGATGCGGTGTACATGGACGCCGTCGGCACCGTGAGCGTGTATGATCGTTCGAAGGCCGCCATTGTGCGCTGGGCTGCGGACGGCGCGGTGTTGCCGGAGCTGCGCGGGTTCGAGGGGCGCGGACGGATCTGGAGCAAGACACTGGTGCGTGCCGACACCGTGTATACGGTCATGGCTCGGTCGGACAGCCTGCACGGCATGCAGGTGATGGAGCGCTGGACTCCGAATGATACGCTTGGCCTGGATTCTCTCGTGCATGTGCGCAAGCCCATGGTCCGATTCAGTTGCGTCGGGCTGGCCATCCCGCCGTTGCTGGAGGGTGCGCTGCATTTTGCCGCGAGTGACAGCGGGCTCGCGCTCACCTCCCAGTCGCAATACACGGTGGATGTCTACCGCGATGGTCGGCGCGTTCGCAGCCTGCGACGCGCCATCACGCCGGTGCCGACCACCATGGATGACGCGTCAAAGCTCTACCCGGACGGCATGCGTGTGCAGTTTGGCGGTTCGAAGGAGTGCGTTGTGCCGGCGCACGAACTGGCCGAGAAGCTGGGCATGGCGCCCACCGTTCCGTTGGTGCAGGGTTTGGCCTGGTCGCCGGATGGCAGCCTGTGGGTGGAGCGATACACCTTCGAGGGCGACACACCGCGTACCGATGTATTCGACGCGCGCGGTGGCTATGTGGGCACGGCTTATGGCCGCTCGCTGCCACTGGGCTTCCTGGGGCCAGACGTAGTGGTGTTTGCCGAGCCCAATGCCGACGAGGGGACGAGCCGGGTGGGCGTGTACCGCATAACACGCGGCCGCTGAGTGCACGCCGGTAGCGGTTGGTGCAACCGGTGCGTAGCGTAGGGCATGATGACACACTCCCTCTTGCGCATGGCGCGCCGCGGCTCGGCGCTGGTCCTCCTGCTGACGGCAGCGAGCGCGAACTCTGCACTCGGTGCGCAGGCGGCACCGTCCACCGGCGGTCTGACCGCGGCCGTGGGCCATTGGACCGCGGGCGTGCGCAACGCTGCGGGTGGCATGGAGGCCGGCATCTCCGCCGATGGCGAGCGTTGGAACGGGCGCAGTGATGCCGCACAAATTGCGGCACTGGCGCGCAAATGGTTCGGCGCGGCCGACAGCAGTTTTGTGGCCAATGCCATGTCGAACGGTGCCTTCCCGTTCGCGGTGCATGAGGCCACGACGTCCTTTGGTGACGGGGTGCTGGCCGTGGACTTCCGCCTTGATGGTGGAAAGAGCGACCAGTTTGCCGGCATCATGTTTGGGCTCAGCGCACGCGGTGAGTACTACGCCGGCCGGTACAACACCAAGGACGGCAACGTGGCCATCTGGACCTTTGCCAACGGCGAGCGTCGCGTGCTGGCCAAGGGCACGGGTGAGAAGCAACTGCCGCTCGGGGTCTGGCACCGGCTCGAGGTGCGGGTGCGCGGCCGGGAGGTGCAGGTGAGCGTGGCGGGGCACCCCGAGCTGACGCTGACGCATGCCCTGGAGGCGCCGGTGCCGGGCCGCGTGGGTCTGTGGGTGAAGCGGGATGCCGTCACGGCGTTTCGGAACTACGGGGTGTCGCCGGTGAGGAAGACCAACTGACACGGGGCTTCCCCACGGTTCTCCAATCGACGCGCCGGCCCGACTACAGGCCAGTGCAATGCCACCTCGTGCCATGAGCTGATCGAGCGTAATGGCGTCAAGTTCTGCCGGTCGTGTCACTTGGCAGCACGCCAAGCCGGCCGAGAGACTCGCGACGTGACGACGACTTGAGGGACCTCCGTCACACAGGGTGGGGAGGAGGGGAGTGCCGCAGGCATCACTCCGGGACCTGCCGTCGCCAAAGGACTCTCCGTGCGGCGGGCCAAAGCACTCCTTTGGGGGTATGACATGTGGTAGGTGTCATGCTCAGTCCTGGGGGAAGATGTCAGCCCCCGTTTCCTCGTACCGTTGATCGGGAGACCTTGCCAATGTCCCAACCGAAGCCCACTGTCGTCGACGCGCTGGCCCAGCTGCTCGCCGACAGCTACACGCTCTATCTCAAGACCCACAACTATCATTGGAATGTGACGGGGCCGATGTTCACGACCCTTCACACGCTGTTCGAGACGCAGTACACCGAGCTGGCTCTGGCGGTCGACGAAATTGCCGAGCGGATGCGGGCCGTGGGGGCCTACGCGCCGGGCAGCTACTCCGAGTTTCTGGCGCTCAGCACGGTGGAAGAGGCCAGCGGTCATCCGGCGGCCACGGTGATGGTTGAGCAGCTGGTGGCCGACCAGGGCAAGGTCGCGCTGTCGGCCAAGCGACTCATCGAGGCGGCCGAGCAGACCAAGGATCAGGTGAGTGCAGATCTTGGCGTACGCCGCGCGCAGGTGCACGAGAAGAACGCCTGGATGCTGCGCAGTCACCTGGAGTAGCGCGGCGTCTTTGTTCTGCGGGGACCGGGTGGACGATCCACTCGGCCCCCGTGTCACGTCTGGTCGGCAAGCGGAGCGGGGGCTGGTGGCTGTCTCAAGTATAGGACGCGTGCGTCCGACGCTTTGGAGAGAGACTCTCAAGCCGATCACCATTCATGTTCCTGAAACGACTCGACACGCGAGCGCCGAGGCTCCTGTTGACCGCCACCATCATTCTGGCGGTCGGAGCCGTGTTCATGGAGCGCGCGCTCTATTCGACCTCCATTGAAGCGGTGGTGAATGCCCCCCGCGTGGAGCTGGTAGCGCCCATAGAGGGCGTCGTGGATTCCGTTGGAAGCGCGCTGGGCGCCTTTGTATCGCCGGGCGCCGTGCTGGTCCGCATTCGTCGCGATGGGCTCAACGCCGAAGGGTCGCAGTCGCTGGCCACGCGTTCCGCGCTGCTGGCAAGCCGCGCCGACATCATTGGCAGCGAACTCGAGACACTCATTGCGCTGCAGGAGTCGCTGGTGCGGCGCGAGACGCAGTTCCGCGCCACGCTCATCGAACGTCTGCAGGCGGAGCTGCGCGCGGCGGAAGGACGGCTGGCCGAGCGTCGTCTGGTGGCGGAGCAGACCGATGCACTGGTGGGTGCAAACGGCAGCAGCAAGCTGGATGTGGTGCGGGCGCGCGCCGCATTGCTGGAGGCCGAGTCGGATCTGGCGCGTCTGCACACCACACTGCGAGCGGCCAGGGCCAATGTGTTGTCTGATCAGAGTGGTCAGGATGTACCCTATTCGCGTCAGCGCATCGATCAGCTGACCGTGGACATTGCGCGCCTGCGCGCGGAGCGCGACGCGCTGCGCAGCGAGGCGCGCACGATCATGGATGGTGTGGCCACGATCCCAACGGACAGTTTGGGCATGGTGGCCGTGCGGGCCCCGGCCCAGGGTGCGGTTTGGCAGCTGTCGGCCGTGCCGGGTGAGCGGGTGTTGCGTGGTGCCCCGCTGGCCACCGTGGTGGACTGCTCGCGGGTGTACCTCGAGGCGAGTGTCTCGCCGCGTGATGCCGACAAGATCGATGTGACCAAGCCGGTGATCGTGCGCCTGGCGGGCACCATCGAGGAAGCGCGCGGTACGGTGCGCACGGTGCGCGGCGGCGGTTTGCGATTGGAGAATGCCTCAGCGGCGGAACTGCGCTATCAGGATCGGCGCGCCGACAGCCGCGTAATCATCGATGTGGACCTGACGTCGCTGCCCCAGTCGGCGGCCAACTTCTGTCAGGTGGGCCGCCACGCGAAGGTGTTCTTCGACGACCGCGCACCACTGCGGCCGCTGCAGTTCGCGAGCCGTCAGGCAAACAAGCTGTTTCACTAGATCACGTCCGGGTCGCCCGTCATGTTCGACACGGCGCCGCTGCCGACCTGGCTGCCCTCGGCGCTTGCCGTACTGATCTTCGTGGGGCTGGCGCCCATGGTGAGCATGCGCCGCCCCCTGCTGCGCGCCGGCGTGGCGGCGCTGGCCATGGTGTTTGCGCTGCGCTATGCCATCTGGCGCACCATGGAGACGGTGGTGCCGGTGCCATGGGACGGCAGTCTGCAGAACGCCTGGGTCTGGCTGTTCTGGGCGGCCGAAATGCTGCTGCTGTTCGAAGGCACGGTATATCTGCTGATGGTGGCCCGCCGCCGCGACCGGCATGCGGAAGCCGACGACAATCAGCGCTGGTACCGTGAACAGACCGCGGCCACCCTTCCCTCGGTGGATGTGCTGGTGCCGACGTACAACGAAGGCTGGGATGTGTTGCAGAAGACGCTGGTGGGAGCACTGGCGCTCGACTATCCCAATATCACGGTGTACGTGCTGGACGACGGCGCGCGCGACTGGCTGGCCGAGGAGTGCCGGGCGCTCAATGTGCAGTATCTGCGTCGCCCCGACCGTGCGCATGCCAAGGCCGGCAACATCAACCATGCGCTGCGACACACGCATGGTGATCTCGTGCTGGTGTTCGACGCCGACTTCGTGGCCCAGCGGGATTTCCTGCAGCGCACGGTCGGCTTCTTCCGTGACGAGCGCGTGGGGTTGGTGCAGGTGCCGCACCATTTCTTCAACACCGACCCGGTGCAGGCGAATCTGGGCGTGTTCCAGAAGCATGCCGACGATCAGGAGTTCTTCTTCACGGACATCATGGCCTGCCGCGATGGTTGGGGCGTGGCGTTCTCGTGCGGCAGCAACAGCCTGGCACGGCGCACGGCCCTCGAGGCAGTGGGTGGCATTCCCACCGATTCCATCACCGAGGACATTCTCACCAGCATCGTGCTGCTGCAGCGCGGCTGGCAGACTGTGTACCTGAATGAGCGATTGGCGCGCGGTCTCGCGCCGGAGGGGCTGGCCGCCATGTATACGCAGCGCGCACGCTGGGCGCGCGGTGGCATCCAACTGCTGTTCCTCAAGAATGGGCCGCTGTTTGCCCCGGGTCTGACGTTCATCCAGCGGCTGTTCTTCCTGCCCATTTCGTGGGTGGCCACAAATCTCTGTCTGCCGCTGATGATTCTGGGGCCGCTGCTGTTCCTGTGGCTCGGGTTGGTGGCTGTGCCGTCGGCCATTGGTGCCGACCTGCTGCAGTTCCAGGTGCCCATGCTGATTGCCATGTGGGGTGGCACGCGTCGTCTGGCCACGGTGCATCGCAACACCATCATTGCGCTGGCGAGCACGGTGTTTGCCACCTTCCGTCTCACGCCGGCGGTGGTGCACAGTCTCGTTCGCCCCTTTGCCGTGGGCTTCAAGGTCACGCCCAAGGGCAAGCTGGCGCAGGGCATGCAGGTGGACGGTCGTGCGGTGCTGATTTCCCTGGCTGTGATTGGCGGCATGGTGAGCGGCATGGTGGTGAATCAGCTGCCGAGTTTCGAGCGCGTGCCGCCTGATGCGTTTCTGACGCCGAGTCTGTTCTGGGGGACCATGACGGTGGTGGTGATGTTCGCCTGTCTGCTGATGTCCTTCGAATTCGATCGTCGCCGCGGTGAGGAACGCTTCGAGGTGCGTGAGATGCACGAGGCCAGCGTGGACGGGGCGCGGCATCGGGTGGAGGTGATCGATGTCAGCACCACCGGCGTGGCGATGGCCTGGGGCATTGCGCGGCCGGCCATTGGCACGAGTATCGTGCTGCACCTGTCGGATGTGGGCGCTCTGCCGGCCGTGGTGACGCGGCACATCGGCGAGGTGGGGTTGGGCGCGCAGTTCGACGAGCTGGATGCAGTCACGCAGCGGGTGCTGATTGCCAAGATCTTCACGCATGCCTACGAGAATCACGGCAAGGTGGTGAGTGGTACGGCGGACCGGCTCGGTGTGTGGCGGCGACTGGCTGGTGCGCCGCGCAAGCGGGAGGTGCCGGGCTGGGCGCGGCTGCCGCGCGCAGAGGTGGCGCCGGCGGAGGGCAGGGCCGGTGGCGTGTACAGCACGGGTGTGCGGCCGGACCTGCGGGTTGGGCCGGGGGAGGCGTATCCGCGCCTGGTGGAAGCGCGGGGGCTTCGGAAGGTCGCCTGACGGCTGCGCCGCCTCTGCGGTCGCGGACTGCCGTTGGGGCTATACTGGAGCAGTGAAACCACCGAACGGCTCCCCCCGTTGGGCTCCCCACATGTCTCCCCCCCTCATTCAAACGTCCGAGCTGACACGACGCTATGGCGCCGTGACCTCGCTCGATGCGCTCTCGGTGGTCATCGAGCCCGGCATCACCGGATTGGTGGGCGCCAATGGTGCAGGAAAGAGCACGCTGGCCAAGATCCTGCTGGGTCTGGTGTCGCCGTCCAGCGGTTCCGCATCAGTAATGGGCCACGATGTCGTGCAGGGCCGCGCGCAGATTCGTGCGCTGGTGGGTTACATGCCCGAACACGACTGCCTGCCGCCCGACATGAGTGCCACCGAGTTCGTGGCCTTTCTCGCCCGATGCAGCGGGCTGCCGGCGACGGCGGCACGTGAACGGGCCGCCGAAGTGCTGCGTCATGTGGGGCTGTTCGAGGAGCGCTATCGCCCCATGGGCGGCTACTCCACCGGCATGGCGCAGCGCGTCAAGCTGGCGCAGGCGCTGGTGCACGACCCGCGCATTCTCATTCTCGATGAACCCACCAACGGGCTCGATCCGGCGGGCCGCGACGAGATGCTCGCGCTGGTGGCGCGCACGGGACATGAGTTCGGCATTTCGGTGCTGGTGTCGTCGCATCTCCTGGGAGAGCTCGAGCGCATCTGCGAGCGCATCGTGCTCATTGAGCAGGGCCGTCTGCGCCGCGTGGCCAGCGTGGGCAGTCTCACCGAAGCCACCGGCACACTGGTCGTGGAGCTCGATCGTGATGCCGCGACGCTGCAGCACTTCGCGCAGCTGCTCAGTGCCCGCGGCCTGACGGCGCGGCTCGAGCGTCACCACGTGCTGGTGGAGGTGCCGGCGGGTGATGTGCCGGCGGGTGATGTGCCGGCACACGATGGCACGGTCCCGACCGGTCACCATGCGCCGGCCGAGTACGCCGTGTATGACGCCGTGCGTGATGTGGCGCTGAGCATGGATGCCGGCATCCTGCGTCTCGAACGGCGACGCGGTCAGCTCGCGGAGCTCTTCCATGGCCAATGAATCCGGCATGACCGCAGCGCAAGCCGGTGGCGGCGCCGAGGCGTCCGTCATTCATGACCTGGGCTATCGCCGCTATGAGGGCGCGCGGGATGGGGCGCGAGGCGCGTTTCATGCGCTCACCTGGCAGGGCATTCGCACCCTGCTCGGCATTGGCCGGCCGCTCAAGGCCAAGGCGGTGCCGGTGTGTGTTGCGGTGGTGACGATGTTGCCGGCGCTGGCGTCGCTGGCCGCCGCCGGGGCCTCGGGTGGGCAGATGCCGGTGCGCTACGGCGCACTGGTGGCACCGCAGCTGCTCATGTTCGTGCTCATGGCCGCAGCGCAGGCGCCGGAGCTCTTCAGTCGCGATGTGCAGCATCGCGTGCTGCCGCTGCTGTTCACGCGTGATCTCACGCGCGATCGGTATGTGGCGGCGCGCTGGCTGGCGCTGTTCACGGTGATGTTTGCCATCGCGCTCGCGCCGCTGCTGCTGCTCTATCTGGGCGAGATCGGCATCGCGAAGGATCCCGCGGCCACCTTTGCCAACATGCGCGGCAAGATCGGCCCGGTGCTGCTGCTGGCCACGTGCACGGGCTGGGTGCTGGCCAGCGTGAGTGCCCTGCTGTCGAGCCTCACGGCGCGGCGCGCGTACGCCACGGCGGCCACGCTGGCCCTGTTTCTCGTGAGTGCGGCCGTGGTGAGCGGTCTCGAAAAGGTGGCGGGCCTGCCCGAGGGACTGGCGGCCGTGCTGCAGCCCATCGAGGGCTATCGCACGCTGGCGCTGCAGCTCTTTGGTGAGACCTCGCGCGCCATGGAACTCACGCCGCCGCCGGCGGTGTGGATCTATCTCGCCAGTTATGGTGGCATTGGGGCCCTGGCCATTGCCGGCCTGGTGTGGCGTGTGCGCCGGCTGAGCGTATGATCGGGCAGCGAATGGGCAACAAAGTATGAGCCATCCCGCGCTGGTCTTCGAGAACGTGTCGCACTGGTACGGCGACGTGGTGGCCGTGAACGACATCACGGCCACGGTGGACGCGGGCATCACCGGCTTGCTGGGGCCCAACGGTGCCGGCAAGAGCACGCTGCTGCAGATGGCCGCCGGCCTCCTGCCGCCCTCGAGTGGCAGCGTGCGCGTGTACGGTGAGGTGCCGCACGAGCGTCCGCAGATCTTCTCGCGCGTTGCGCTGGTGCCGGAGCGCGAAGCCTTGCCCGGCATGCTGACCGCGCGCGCCTTCGTGGAAGCACGGGCAACGCTGTTGGGGCTGCCCGACGTGCGTCTGGCGGCGGCGCGGGCGCTCGATCAAGTGGAGATGGCCTCGGCGGCGGATCGCCCGGTGCAGGAGTTCTCCAAGGGCATGCGGCAGCGCACCAAGCTGGCGGCCGCGCTGGTGCACGAGCCGTCGCTGGTGCTGCTTGACGAGCCCTTCAATGGTCTCGATCCCCGGCAGCGCCTGCACATGATGCAGTTGCTCGAGCAGCGCGCCGATGCGGGTGTGGCGGTGCTGCTGTCGAGTCACATTCTCGAGGAGATCGAGGGTGTGGCGGCGCGCATTCTGGTGATGCTGTCCGGACGTCTGGCGGCCAGCGGCGACTATCGTGCGCTGCGGCGCATGATGACCGATCGTCCGCATACGGTGCGGGTACGGGCCAGCGATGTGCGCGCACTGGCCGCGCGTCTGGTGGCCGATCCCATCGTGCTTGGCGTGGAAGTGGACGCGGATGCGCTGCTGGTGCGCACCACGGACTACGCCGCTTTCTCGCGGCATGTGCTGCAGGCGGCGATGGGTCTGCCGTACGGTGCGGCGTCGCCGGCCTCGTCACCGCATACGCCCCCGGCCGTGCCCATCACCCTGCTGGGGATTGAGCCCACGGACGAGTCCCTCGAACATGTGTTCGCCTACCTGGTGGAGCATCGATGAGCGCGAGCACTGCAGTGCGTGTGAACTGGTTGGGCAGCGCTCGCGTGCTCGTGCGTCTCGCCTGGGCGCGAACGGGTGGTACGCTGCTGGTGACGGGGCTGGTGGTGCTGCTGCTCCTGCCGATGGTGTTTGCGATGATCTTTGCCTCGCGTGGCAGCCTGAGTGGCGACCCCGTGGAGTTTCTGGTGCGCAGCTATGACAGCCTGCTGGGTGGCATGGCCACGCCGCTGATTGCGCTGCTGCTGGGCACGAGCGCGTTCAGCGCCGAGTCGGAAGACGGCACCTTGCTGTATCTCGTGACGACCACCACGCCGCGCTGGTGGATCGTGCTGGTGCGCGTGTGCTTTGCCGCCGTGCTGACGGGCGCGCTGTCTGCCCTGGCGGTCTGGGGCACGGGCACCCTCGCGGCGGGCAGCAGTGATCCCGAGGGTGTGACCACGGCCTACACGGTGTCGGTGTTTTTTGGTGGCTTCACCTACGCGGCGCTGTTCACGGCGCTGGCGCTGTTCACACGGCGCGCGTTGGTGAGTGGACTGGTGTACGTACTGTTCTGGGAGGGCGCGCTGAGCGATCTGTTCCCGGCGCTGCAGTACCTGAGTGTGCGCCAGTGGATGCGCGGCATCGCGGCGCCGCTCACGAGCGCGGACACGCCGGCGGACCTGCCCTCGGTAACCTACGCACTCGTGGCCGCGAGCCTGCTCGTGCTGGTCACGGTGTACACAGGCGGGCGCAAGCTGCACGGGCCTAGAATCTCGAGGATGGGGACCTGACCTCTCGGTTCTCATCTCTCGTCTCTGGGATCTCAGATCTGAGAGTTGAGAGTTGAGAGTTGGGAGATCAGATTCGATATAGAAATGGGAGAACAGCAACCAATGATGTGAGAATCGCGATCGTGTGGGGCCAGGACCGCAGTTGCGGTCGACGTCGGCCGTGACCGTGACCGTGACTGCATTCCCCAGTCGGACACGATCGCATCTCCCACATCATTGGTTGCTGTCCTCTCATCTCTATATCGCGTCTGATCTCCCAACTCCCAACTCTCAGATCTGCGATCCCAGAGAAGCAGCGGGCGACAGGAGACGCGAGTGTTCAGAGGTGGTGTGCTGCCGCGCGAAGCTCGAGGTCCGGCAGTACCCTTCGGATGATTCCGTCCACCTGTGCGAGTCGGTTCGACGACCGACGCTCGGCCAGCAGCGCGGAGCGCTGCATCACGTCGAGGTCGATCATGGCCGCGATGGCCCAGGGCAGATGCGCGGGGGCATCGGGCAGTGAGGGCGCACTTGCGGGCTGATCGGACAGACGCTGCACTGCCGACACCACACGGCGGAAGTTGGCCGCCAGTTCGTCGGCCTGGAGCGCGATGGCAATGGCATTCACATCGGGTTCATCGGGCAGCGGTTCCACCACGCCCTGACGATACAGCGAGTCGGCGTCCACACTTTCGACGAAAATGACGCGCTCGCGTCCGTGCACGATGATGTTCGCGCGGCCGTCGGGCAGCATCTCGACATCGGTGACTTCCGCGACGCAGCCGATGCGGCCCGTGGGCAGTGTCTCGCTGCGCTCGCCGCTGTGCAGCGGCATGAGCGCGAAGCGCTGGTCGCCGGCGCGGATGTCGGCCAGCATCTGCCGATAACGCGGCTCGAAGATGTGCAGGGGCATGGCGGTGCCGGGAAAGAGCACCGTCCCCAGCGGGAACAGCGGGATGGTCGTGCGGGCCATGTGCGGAGTCAAGCGCCTCGACCGACCCGGGGGAAGCGGCACCCCGCAGAGTTGCGGGGTGCCACTCGGGCCGTCTCAGACGAAACGCGCGACCCGGTCCACTTCGTGCCTGTGTGAGCGAAATCCGTCTTCCGCCCCGTGGCCGAGGGCCACCAGCGCCGTGATGGTGGCGTGGGCCGGCAGGCCGAGAATGGCCTTGGTGGTCTCGGCGTCAAAACCCAGCATGGGCGAGGTGTGGAAGCCCTCCGACTCGGCAATGAGCAGGAGATATCCCAGCGCGATGTTGGCCTGCGTGTTTGCCCAGACGCCGCGGGCTTCAACCGTCATGCCGCCGAAATTGCGCTCGAGCATGGCGATGGTGGCGGCCTTCTTGTCGGCAGGCAGGTCGGGATGCACGACCTCGTCCAGGTGGGCCATGGTGTCTTCCATGTCGGCGTACATGGCCAGGACGACCGGCGCTTCCCCCACCTGCTTCTGGCCGTAGGCCGCCGCCTGAAGGCGGTCCTTGGTGGCCTGATCGCGGATGACGACGAAGCGCCAGGGCTGGAGGTTGAAAGCCGACGGTGCCCGACCGGTCAGCGTGAGCAGCTGCCGGACTTCTTCGTCTGTCACGGGCACATCGCGGTAGGCGCGGACCGACCGCCGAGTGAGCGCCGCTTCGGCAGCGGACCGACGGGCGTCGGAAGCCGAGCCTCGCGCGCCGGCGATCTCGTGTTCGGTGGTAATGAAGGCGGAAGCGGAGTCGGAGCGGATCATCTCAGTTGGTACCGGTTGTCGTGAGTGTGTCTGTGTAAACAACTAATTGGGCAAAAAAAGAGTTCCAGTCAGCGGTCAGCCGCGCCGGGACAGGCCTGGCGGAGCTGCTGCAGCACCCGAAGCAGGGTTTCCTGATCCTCGGACGGGATGCCGGCAAACACCTGTCGCTCGGCGGCGCATACCACCGGGCGCACCTGTTCGAGCAGGGCGGATCCCTTCTCTGTCATCACCACATGCACGACCCGGCGATCCTTTTCGTCCCTCGATCGAGCCACCAAGCCGGCAGTATCAAGCCTGTCGACCATTCTTGTGATGTCAGGACCAGGAGCAGCCATCTGTCGGCCCAGTTCCGAGCAACCGGCCGCGTCATTGCGGCTGATGAGCTGCAGCAGTTCGAACTGGGCAGCCGTGATGCCGTGGGGCTCGAGAGCCCGCGCCACCGTCAGCTCCACATGCGCCGCGGCCGCCCGGAGGGCGTGCACGGTGCCGGTGTGCTGCGTGGGGACAAAAGGCGCGATTTCTGCGGAAGCCATGCTTTGATAATCTCTGTTAGAACAACCTTTGTCAAGGCCGATTGCGACGCAGGGTACCACTCCCCATTCCGGTGGCATACATTGCGCATCCCGATGCCGCCGCGTGCGGCACGGAGTTGGGCGCCGTCGCCAAGTGGTAAGGCAGGAGACTGCAAATCTCCCACCGTCGGTTCGATTCCGACCGGCGCCTCTCTTAACTGCGGTCTGGAGTTTTGAGTTGGTGAGTGTTGAGTTGGTGGATGACGAACGCGCCCCGTCCTGACGGACGGGGCGCGTTCTTTCCTTATGGGCCTCGGCCTCGACCACGACCTAGGCGGAGACTGAAACCGCGGTTTGGGTTTGGGTTTGGGTTTGGGTCTGGGTCGTGGTCGTGGTCGTGGTCGTGGTCGTGGTCGTGGTCGTGGTCGTGGTCGTG